>ERZ773359.74-NODE-74-length-116570-cov-11.324250_pt1 | contig 116570 bp, 95 predicted proteins | sample MGYA00374955_ERZ773359 | MGnify/ENA primary metagenome ERZ773359 (study PRJEB29098, sample SAMN04486028) | biogas fermenter metagenome | study: EMG produced TPA metagenomics assembly of the Biogas fermentation microbial communities from Germany - Plant 4 DNA1... | reverse complement strand
CCCCCCGGTAGCTCCGACACGGCAAGGATCACGTGTTCTATCCGCTCCCGGTCCACGATGCCCTGAATGTGCAACACCGCCGCAGGCGTCGGCCCTTCCTCGCACTCCACTATCATGCGCCTCATGGCGATGTCAGACGAAGGGCCGGTGATGAGCCGAAACAGCCTCAGGTTCTCTTCGACATCGTCTTCCAGGGGCACTCCCTGAAGCGCCGCCTCCCGCGCGCCGATGTCAAGGCTGTCATCGTCCAGCTGCTCCAGCCCCGAGCGACCGCCCCGCCCGCGGCCCCCAGCGCTGTCAGTGGAAGACTGCGCGGCCGGGGCCACAGCCTGCTGCCCATGCATCCTCCCGGGCCGGGGACGTCTGGTGACTCTTGAAGACTGGCCCTTGATCAGCTTCATGAGACTAGGATTGCCGCAACACAGGCCCCGGATGCGGAAGATGCCAGGCAACCCCACGTGTACGAGCAGACGACGGCCCGGACCGAACGTCACAGGCCGTCGCACAGTATCGCTTCCGCCGGGAACCGGCTGAGCGCCCTATCCCAGCACCGCCTCTGCCAGCTCGTTCTGGAGAAGCACCTTTCCGTCTCTGACCACCCTCATGCTATCCCCCGACACCTCGTCGATGAGGACGGTTCGGCCCTCGATCTCGCCGAACTCGAACTTGATGTCGATGAGCTCCAGGCCCTTCTCCGCGAGGTCCGCCTTGATCAGGGCAGTCATCTCCTTGGCCGCCTTGGTCATGTGCTCCACCGCCTCCCGGCTGGCGATCCCGAGCGCGGCCACGGCTTCGGAGTTGATCAGCGGGTCTCCGCGATCGTCGTCCTTGATGGTGAACTCCACCAGCGACGGCAGCGGAGCACCCTCCTGCACGTACTTGCCGTACCGCCGCACGAAGCTGCCCCAAGCGCGCTCCCTGCAGATGACCTCCAGTCCGTAAGAGCGGGCCGGCATCACGATCATGCTGTTGGGCACCGAGCCCTCGCCAACGAAATGTGTGGCCACTCCCGCCTTCTTCAGCAGCTCGAAGAAGTACAGCGTCAGCCGAAACGACGAGCTTCCCTTACCGGCCACTTCCCCGATGACCTGGTTGGCCCCGGCGTCGATGATGCCGTCCGCCCCGGTCACGGCGTCCTTGAATTGGAGCAGGATCCTGCCGTCGTCCATCGCGAAAACGTCTTTTGTCTTGCCCACATACACTCTGCGCAATTGAGCTTCGCCTCCTGCTGTGTGCCCTTCAGCCTGTGGCTGCACGGCCTATATCCGTCCTGAAATGCGCTCCGTCAAACTGGATTCTGTGAACGGCGCTGTAGGCGCGGCCTCTCGCCTCCTCAAGGTCGTCTCCGATGGCGGTGACCGCCAACACCCTGCCCCCGGCGGTCACCAGCTGACCTTCACGCAAGGCCGTGCCTGCGTGGAATAACAGCGTGTCGTCGCCCAAGGCCGCGGCATCAGGCAGCACTATCGGCTGGCCAGTCACCACGCGTTCGGGATAGCCGGAAGCGGCCATCACCACGCATGCGCTGTACTTGCGTTCGAACTCGACGGTCATCCCATCGAGCCCACCTCTGCACGCCGCTTCCACCAGCTCCGCGAAGTCGGCCCGCATGAGGGGCAGCACAGCCTGGGTCTCCGGGTCGCCGAACCGGCAATTGAACTCAAGCACCTTGGGTCCTTCGGCGGTGATCATGAGGCCGGCAAACAGCGTCCCGACGAAGGGAATACCCTCGTCGGCAAGCTGCCGTATGGCCGGCTCCAGCACTGTACTGGCGATGGTCGCAAACTCCTCAGCTGAAAGGCGAGGCACCGGCGCCACCGCCCCCATCCCACCGGTGTTGGGCCCCTCATCGCCGTCATACGCCCGCTTATGGTCCTGTGCGGGCACCAGCGGCACAACGTGACGGCCATCGCTTATCCCGAACACACTCACCTCGTAGCCTTCGAGCTTCTCCTCTAGGATGAACCTCGGCGCCCCGTGGGCGGCGCCTCCCGGCGCAGCCTGCGCCGAGTACGCCGCAAGCTCCCGAACGGCCTCTACGCCATCGGCGGGGGAGTCGGCGACGATGACGCCCTTGCCGGCTGCCAGCCCATCAAGCTTCACCACAACAGGTCCACCCCACGAGCTGGCGGCCGCCTGAGCTTCCTCGGGATCCTCGTATACCTCGTATCTGGCCGTGGGCACTCCCGCCCTCATCATCAGCTCCTTGGCGAACGCCTTGGACCATTCGATCCGCGCGGCTGCCCTGGTGGGGCCGAAGGCCGCGTGTCCGCGGGCGGCAAGGGCGTCAACGGCGCCCATGGCCAGCGGGGCTTCCGGCCCCACCACAACCATGCCCGGCCGAAGCTGGTCTGCGAGATCCACTATGCCCTGTATGTCGTTGGCCGCCACCGGAGCGAGCTGGGCCACCGTGGCTATTCCGGGGTTTCCCGGCGCCGCGTACACCCGGCGAACCCTGGGGCTCTTGGCCAGCGCCCAGCAGATGGCGTGCTCCCGTCCGCCGGAACCGATCACCAGCACGTCCATAAAGCTACCTCCCATGCTCAGATCAGTGCAGGAAATGGCGCTTGCCCGTGAACACCATGGCGATACCAGCTGCGTCGCACGCGTCGATGCTGCTCTGGTCTCGCACCGACCCGCCCGGCTGGATGATGGCAGTAACGCCCGCAGCGGCCGCCGCCTCCACGGTATCAGGGAACGGGAAGAACGCATCCGACGCCAGCACCGAGCCCTTCGCCCGCTCACCGGCGGTCTCTATGGCGATCTTCGCAGCCAGCACCCGGTTCATCTGGCCGGCGCCAACTCCCACCGTGCCGTTGCCCTTCCATAGCACGATGGCGTTGGACTTGACCCTCGCCACCGCCTTCCACGCCAGCGAAAGCTGCGCCATCTCCTCATCCGTCGGCAGACGCCTGGTGACCACGGCGGGCGGGCGTTCGTTCAGATCCTTTGCTGCGCTGTCGGCCTCCTGCACCAAGAAGCCACCAAGCACCGGCCTGACCTGCCAACCGGCGGCGGCGAACAGATCGGCCTCTGGCATCTCGAGCAGCCTCAGGTTCTGTTTCTTCGTAAGCACCGCTACCGCGTCGTCATCGAAGCCAGGCGCCACGATGACCTCCAGGAACAGCTCCTTCATGAGCAGTGCGGCCTCCCGGTCAACCCTGCGGGTGGCGGCGACTATCCCACCGAAGGCAGACACGGGGTCGCCGGCCAGCGCCGTCTGATAGGCCTCCGCAAGCGTTGCACCGATCCCGATGCCGCAAGGGTTTCCGTGCTTGACGATGACCACGCACGTATGCTCCGCAAACTGCGCCGCGGCTGTGACTGCGGCATCTGCGTCCATGATGTTGTTGTAGGAAAGCTCTTTGCCGGCCAGTTGCTTTGCCGCCGCAAGGCCCGAAGGCCTGGCGCCGGACAGGCGGTAGAAGGCTGCCTGCTGGTGCGGGTTCTCCCCGTACCTGAGGCTCTGCACCTTCAAGCCCCCGAGCACCCACTGGTCTTCCAACACGTGCCCGCCGAGATACCCGGCGATGGCCGCATCGTAAGCCGCTGTGTGGCGGAATGCCTCCGCCGCCAGGGCCCTCCTGGTAGCCTCGGAGACTGCGCCGGTGTTCCTGAGCTCCTCGATGATCTCAGGGTACCGGTCCGGGTTCACCACGACGGCGACGCGCTCGTGGTTCTTGGCCGCAGACCTGACCATGGATGGGCCGCCGATGTCGATGTTCTCGATCACTTCCCCCCGGTCAGCGCCTGAGTCCACAGTGCGCTGGAAGGGGTAGAGGTTGACGGCGACTATGTCGATGGGCTCGATTCCCATTGTGGCCAGCTGCCCCATGTGTGCGCTGGTGGGGCGAGCAAGTATCCCCGCGTGCACCTTCGGATGAAGGGTCTTCACGCGGCCGTCCAGCATTTCAGGGAATCCCGTGACCTCAGAGACGTCCAGCACGTCAAGTCCCGCGTCGCGCAGGGCCTTCGCGGTGCCTCCCGACGACACCACTTCGTAGCCCAGGGAGATGAGCTCCCTGGCGAATTCCACCGCTCCACGCTTGTCGCTCACGCTGATAAGCGCCCTTGGCTTTGCCACAGTGAACACTCCCTATCCCATTTATTCCTTGTGCTCTTCTTCCCATCGGGCAGCGAAACCCGAGAGCACCTCCACCAACAGCTCGTGCTCCTGCTCCAGGATCCTTTCGGAGAGAGAGTCAACGTCGTCATCGGGCAGCACCGGAACCACCCGCTGGCCGATGATGGGACCTGTGTCGCATCCGGCGTCCACATAGTGGACGGTGCAGCCCGAGAACTTCACCCCGCGGTCCAGTGCCTGCTTCTGCGCGTCAAGGCCGGGAAAGGCTGGAAGCAGAGAAGGATGTATGTTTATCACCTGGCCGCCGAACCTCTCGAGGAACGCCGGGCTGAGTATGCGCATGAATCCCGCAAGCACCACCAGGTCCGGGCGGGGCTCGAGGGCCTCCACCGCATCGGCCAGCGCCACCTCCCATTCCTTTCTGGACGGATAATCCTCCATGCACACCAGCGCCGTGGGCACACCAGCTTTCGCCGCCCGCTCCAGGGCGAGCGCGCCGCGCCGGTCGCATACGACCCCCGAGATCACGGCGCTCAGGCGGCCGTCGGCGACGGCGTCCAGAACTGCCTGAAGGTTGGTGCCCCTGCCGGATACCAGCACCGCCAGTGCCAGCTTCATCTGAAACACCTCCTCACCACCTGAACGAGACGTTCCTGTGTCCTTCCACGACCTTGCCTATGATCTGGGCGGTCTCACCGCAGCGTTCCATCAGATCGATGGCCCTGGCCGCGTCGGCCTCCTTCACGATGATCACGAAACCTATGCCCATGTTGAACACCCTCACCATCTCCTCCATGGGCACGTTGCCGGCCTCGCGTATCAGGTCGAACACCGGCCGGCGAGTCCAGGAGCCCATGTTCAGCTCGATGGCGGTGCCCTCAGGCAGCACGCGGGGAGGGTTCTCCACCAGACCTCCGCCGGTGATGTGGGCCATGCCCAGCACGTCCACCTCGCGCAACAGGGCCAACACCGGCTTCGCGTATATCCTGGTGGGCGTGAGGAGCTCCTGTCCGAGGCTGTGCGAAAGCCCCGGCGGCACGTCGTCAAGGGAGTAACCAGCCGCCTCCAGCAGCGCCTTGCGCGCCAGGGAATAGCCGTTGGAGTGCAGCCCTGAGGAGCTCAAGCCTATCACCACGTCGCCTGGGGCGATCCTCGAGCCGTCGACGATGGCGTCGTGCTCCACGGCTCCCACGGCGAAGCCGGCGATATCGTACTCCCCGTCAGGGTAGAAGCCGGGCATCTCCGCCGTCTCTCCGCCGATGAGGGCGCACCCCGCCTGACGGCATCCCTCGGCGACGCCTGCGACGATGTCGGCTATCCTGCCGGCCTGAAGGCGCCCGCAGGCGATGTAGTCCAGGAAGAACAGCGGCTGAGCTCCTGACACCAGCACGTCGTTGACGCACATGGCCACGGCGTCGATGCCAACCGTGTCGTGGACGTCGGCGGCGAACGCCACCTTAAGCTTGGTGCCCACTCCGTCTGTGCCCGAGATCAGCACGGGATCGCGCCACCGTGCGGGGTCAAGTCGGAAAAGGCCGCCGAACCCTCCCACGTCAGTGACCACTCCGGGGGTGAAGGTGCTCCGCACCGAGGCCTTCATGAGCTCCACGGCACGGTTGCCCTCGTCGATGTCCACGCCGGAGCTTCGGTACGTGAGGCCGGCGGCGGACGGCGCAGGATGGCAAGGCCTGCAGTAACCTAGGTGGACCGACTGGTGCAGGGCCCGGTCTGGGAAGATCCCTGTGAAGCATCCGGTGCACACCTGCACGCAGCGGCCGGGTGCGGACGCGCCGCTTCTCTGCGGGTTCTCAGCGCCGGTCTCCACATTGCTGCATATGGCCTGCTTCAGGCCTTCCACCGAGAGGTGGTGGAGGCTGTCGGCGCCTATCATCTGGAGTATCTCGTCGCGCCCGCTGCAGGCTGCCACCAGTTCGCCCCTGTCGGCGCTGCTTATGCCGTAAGGGCAGGCGTGGGCCACCGGGGGCGAGGCTATGGCCACGTGCACCTCGGAGGCGCCTGCCCTGCGCATCAGGCCCACAAGGCGGGCGGCCGTGGTGCCCCTGACGATGGAGTCGTCCACCAGGACGACGCGCTTGCCGGCGCAGGAGCGTTCCACGGCGTTCAGCTTGAGACGCACGCCGAGCTCGCGCTGGCCCTGGGCAGGCCTGATGAACGTGCGACCCAGGTACCTGTTGCGCACCAGTCCGCGCTGGCACGGAATGCCGCTGGCGGCGGAGTAGCCCATGGCTGCGGAGATGCCGGAGTCGGGCACCGGCACCACCACGTCGGCCTCTACCGGGCACTCCCGGGCAAGAGCAGCGCCGAGGGCCTCGCGGACCGAGTCGACGGTGGCACCCTCGATGATCGAATCGGGCCTGGCGAAGTAGATGTACTCGAAGGCGCATACCGCCTGGGGCTTGTCCGCTCCGGAACGCACTGTTCGCAGCCTGGATCGGGTGACCTCTACGATCTCCCCGGGCCTAACGTCGCGCCGATCGGTCATGCCCAGAACGTCCAGGGCGCAGGATTCGGAGGCCACGCCGTATCCATACTCGTTCCATCCCAGCACCAGCGGGCGGAAGCCCCACTGATCGCGCACGGCGTATATGGAGTCCTCGTATAGCACCACGAAGGAGAAAGCCCCCTCGAGCTCGTTCACCGTCCGCTCTATGGCGCCGGCCATGCCGTACGAGTAGTGCCTGGCGACGAGGCAGCCTATCACCTCTGAGTCGGAATCGCTCTGGAAGACTACGCCCCTGAGCCCCAGCTCCTCGCGGAGGTCCTCGGCATTCGTGATCCTGCCGTTTAGGGCAACGGCCATCATCCCGCCCACGAACCTGAAGACGAAGGGCTGGATTGCGGCCGGCAGGTCGGCCAGACCTTCGCCGCAGCCGCATCGTTGCAGCACGTGGCCGATGCCCGATCCGCCCGGCATCTCAGCAAGCTGCGCGTCGGAGAACACCTCTGACACCAACCCCGCGCCTTTCGCGGAGCGGATGCACGTGCCGTCGTAGACGGCGATACCCGCGGCCTCCTGCCCGCGGTGCTGCAGGGCAGTGAGGCCGTATACGCATGCCTCGGCGGCATCGCCGGAGGCGGAGCCGCCCTGGAGACACACGCCGAAGATGCCGCACTCCTCGTGGAGCTTGTCGTCGATCGGGTTTCCTGCCATCAGCCTCTGGCTGGCCATTTGCTCATCGCGCACGGCAGGGCCCCCTCGTAGGCTTGCTCCATCTCCTGCAAGCCGAGATCGATCAGGATTGCGTCGGTTGATCCGGCCGCACACACGCGGAGCCGGTTCCCACCTGTGCTGCCCAAGAGCGTCGCCGGAACCTTCATGTCCTGTGCAAGCTGCAGCAATAGCTCGACATCGCAAGGCTTGGCGCTGACTACCGCCCTCGCTCCGGACTCGCTGAAGAGCATACGGTCGGCAGGCATGGGCTGGCTGCCCGTAACGGCCAGGTCGGCGCCGATCGCCCCGGCCATGCAGCACTCGGCCAGGGCCACGGCGAGGCCTCCGTCAGATACGTCGTGTGCTGACCTGAGTAGGCGGGCGCCTGCCGCCGCCACAAGCAAATCGATGAGCCTGCGCTCTGCTTCAAGATCGATTCGGGGTATGCGGCCCGCCTCGATACCGTGCACCACGGCGAGGTACTCCGAACCGCCGATCTCATCGCAGGTGGTGCCGAGCAGTATGATTGAGTCCCCCTCAGCCACGAAGCCTGAAGGCACCGCCAGCGACACGTCGTCGAGAACTCCCAGCATGCCTATGGCTGGGGTGGGACGGATGGGTGTCTGGCCGTCCTCGTTGCTGAGGCTGACGTTTCCGCCTGTGATGGGCGTGTCCAGCGCCTCGCATGCGGCGGCCATGCCCCTGGCGCACCTTTCGAACTGCCAGAACACCTCGGGTTTGTAGGGGTTACCGAAGTTCAGGCAGTTGGTGATGGCAAGGGGCCTCGCGCCGGAACAGGCCAGATTGCGGGCGGCCTCAGCCACAGCGTGGGCCGCGCCGGCCTCTGGGTCGAGCCAGCAGAACCTGGAGTTGCAATCGACGGTCAGGGCTATTCCGCGCCGGCTTCCCGGCACCTTGACCACTGCCGCGTCGGCGCCGGGATCGGCCACGGTGGCGACTCCAGCGCCTGTGTTGAATTGTTCGTAGGCCCACCTCTTGCTGGCCACGTTGGGGCTGGCCAGCACCTTCAGCAGGGCAGCGTCTAGCCCTTCCGGAGCGTTGGGTGACGGCACAATAGAGGTGTCGAATGAGGCGACGTCGTCCAGGTAAGCTGGGCGTTCGGACTCTCGGCGGTACACCGGGGCCTCAGTCAGCAGCGCAGATGGGAGGCAGGCCACCACTGAGCCATGGTCTTTCACCGTGACCATCCCGTCGTCGGTGACGGTGCCAATCCTAACGGCGTGCAGCCCCCACTTGGCCAGCACCGCCTCCACCTCTTGCTCCCTGCCGGGAACGGGCACCAAGAGCATCCGCTCTTGCGACTCCGAGAGCATCACCTCGTACGGCGTCATGCCCTCCTCGCGCATAGGCACCAGGGCGACATCTATCTCGATGCCAGTTCCAGCCCTGGATGCCATCTCCGACGTGGAACACGTGAGGCCAGCGGCGCCCATGTCCTGCATGCCCACGACGCATCCGCGCTCGGCCAGCTCCAGGCAGGCCTCCATGAGGGCGCTCTCGCGGAACGGGTCGCCCACCTGCATGGCGGACTTGCTCTCCACGGTCTCGTCGGTGAGGTCGGCCGAGGCGAAGGTGGCGCCATGGATGCCGTCACGGCCGGTGCTGGAGCCGATGATCATAACGCTGTTGCCCACCCCTGCCGCCACGCCGCGCTTGATGGCGTCAGCTCGGATCACTCCAACGCACATGGCGTTCACAAGGGGATTGTTCTCGTATGACCTGTGGAAACCGATGCAGCCGGCGACTGTGGGCACGCCGACGGCGTTGCCGTATCCGGCAATGCCCGCCACGGCGCCGTCAAGGATCCAGCGGCTTTTCTCGCTGGACAGGTCTCCAACCCACAGCGCGTTGAGGCTGGCGATGGGCCTGGCACCCATCGTAAAGATGTCCCTGAGCATGCCGCCGATGCCGGTGGCTGCGCCCTCGTAGGGCTCCACGGCTGAGGGGTGGTTGTGGCTCTCTATCTTGAACGCTACTCCGATGCCGTCGCCGATGTGGACGATGCCGGCGTTCTCTCCCGGCCCCTGCAGCACCTGCGGGCCCCTGGTGGGGAGGGTCTTCAGCACGGCTTTGGAGTTCTTGTAAGAGCAGTGCTCCGACCACATGACGGATATCATGCCGAGTTCAGTGTAGTTGGGCTCTCTGCCGAGGCGCTCCACGATCATGCGGTACTCTTCGTCAGTAAGGCCCATTTTCTGCCACTCAGTCACGTGCGTTTCCTCCTTCGACCGAGGTTGCCGCGATCATGTTGGCGGCTGACTCTGCCACGTCGCAGCCACGGCAGCTGCAACAGCCGCCACGGGCGCTGTGTCCGTCGCGCACGCTACGTCCGCTACCTTCGCTGCGTCCACTCGGCGCACTACGCCCGTTACGTCCGGTTCGCACTTTTTCCACCCAGCTTGCTATGGATGCAAAGGCGCCAACGCCGTCGGTGGAGCCGAGGTCCTCGAACACGGCTCTGTGAAAGTGAGCCATGGTGCCCACGACGTTTCCAGACTCGTTGCATATGCCTGCGATCCCCCTCAGGCTCCCGTTGGGCTCGGGATCGCCGTAGACCAGAACGATCTGGCCGTTGTGCTCCATCCTCTCGAGGGTGCCGTCGTCCACCCAGTAGTTGCCCCACCTGTGGGCGATGGGCAGCAGCAAAGCATCTGCCGCCTGGAAACCGCAGGTGAGAGCCGACTTCGTAGACTCCACTGCGATCCTCTGCAGGCGGCACACATACTTGCAGGATCTGTTGATGAGCATCGCGCCTGGCAGTAGGCCGGCTTCCAGAAGTATCTGAAAGCCGTTCCCGAAGCCCACCACCACGCCGCCGCCCGCCGCGTACTCCTGGACTGACGGCATGATCGGCGACAGCTTCGCTATGGCGCCGGGTCTCAGATAGTCTCCGTACGAGTGGCCCGGCGGGAGTAGCAGGCAATCGTAGGCGTCAGGATCCACTGCGGGATTGCCATGCCAGATCAGCTCCGCGTCGTGTCCGAGATGCCTCAAGGCGGCCACGCACTCGGGCGCCGCGCTGCCGCCAGGGAACACAATCACTCCGTACTTCATCTTGCCGAATCCTCCACGGCTGCCGCGGCGGCGGGTTGGGAAGCGCAGGTATCGGCCTTTCCGGCGCAGGCCCCATCGCCATCTTCCGCAGGCTGAATCCTGAACGTCTCAAGCTCTCCGTTAACCAACAGGCGTCGACACATCCTCTCCACCTCTGCAAGGCACGCCTCACGGGACTCGCTTTCCACTTCGAGGTCGATGAGTTTGCCGATCCTGAGGCTGCGCACGCCCTCAAACCCGTCGCTGAGCAGAGCAGCCTTCACCGCGTCTCCCTGGGGATCGTAGACCGACTTCTTCAAAGTCACGAACACGCGAACTGAATGCACCATCTAGCAAGGCCTCCCTATGATTCGTCCTGTGTATGCTCTGCGTAGGCGCTTTGTAGCTCCCGATCCGCCTCGGCCGCCTTTCTCGCCAGCTCCGCTCTGTAGTTGCGCACTCTCTCTTCGAGATCCGGCTGGCCCAAGGACAGGATCTGTATGGCTAGCAGCGCAGCATTGGCTGAGCCGCCAATGGCCACCGTCGCCACGGGGTATCCCGTGGGCATCATCACAGTGGAACAGAGGGCGTCGACGCCGGCAAGGGGTCCGGCCTGCAGAGGAACGCCTATCACCGGCAGCGTAGTGTTGGCAGCGATCGCCCCGGCCAGGTGGGCGGCGAGGCCGGCTCCGGCTATCATCACTCCGACGCCACGTTCTCTGGCCGCACGGGCGTATTCCCTCGCCTCGTCAGGAGTGCGGTGCGCTGATATGACCCTCACTTCGAACGGCACCCCGAACCTCTCCAGAATCTCCATGGCTGGCTCCATCTTCGCGGCATCGGAGCCGCTCCCCATCACCACGGCCACTTTCAGCATCTCTGCTCAACCTCCCTGAATCGAAAAAGGAAAAGCGAAAAGCCCCTGCGGGTCAGGCAGCTTCACGCGTTCTGAGTGAAACCTGACCGCCGGGGCTTTTATCCCTCAAGGTGTAGCGCTGCGACCGAAGCGCCTGCACCGCTCGGTCCGAACCCTCCGGCATTCCCGCACGTCGCACATGGCGCGCCGTGCGCCGCATGCCCGCGGCTGCCGCGTGCGGCCCGCCGGAAGTGGAACCCTAGGTGCACTTTCCCTCTCCAAGAGAGCTATTCAATTGAAACCATGTGGTACTTTGACTCTACGACAGTATCCGCAGATTGTCAACACGCATCGGGCGGCCGCGGCGATATCCAAACTCTGGCAGACACGTGGTTGCGGTCGCGCCCGCAAACTTCGGTCGAGGCCGGCTCCCAACCAGACTCCCCCTAACCGAGCACCACCGCCGCCTGGGCCCCGCATTTCGGGCACCGCTGCCCCTCAAGGTGCACCACAGGGGGCGCGTAGCCCTGCCTCTCTATCAGCACCGCCCCGCAGGCATGGCATGTGGTGTCGCGCCACTCGGGCAACGCGGCGTTGCCTATGTACACGTAGTCAAGATGCTCCCGGGCAGTCTCGGCGCAGGACACCAGGATGCCGATGGGCGTCGGGGCCTGGTCCATCCTGTAGTTCGGGAAGTACCTCGAGATGTGCAGGGGTATGCTCCTCGAAAGCTCGGCCACCCACTGCGCCAGCCTGCGCATCTCCTCGGTGCTGTCGTTGAGCCCGGGCACCACCAGCGTCGTCAGCTCCACGTGGCACCCGGCCTCCACAGCCTGGGATATGGCGTCAAGCACAGGCCGCAGCCTCGCCTTGCAGACCCTCTGGTAGAAACCATCGTCCATGGCCTTAAGGTCGATGTTCATGGCGTCAACATATGGCAGCAGCGCCGCGAGCGGCTCCGGGTTGATGAACCCGTTGGTCACCAGCACGCTTTTCAGGCCAAGCTCCTTGATGAGCTGAGCGCTGTCGAACACGTACTCGTACCACACAGACGGTTCGGAGTACGTGTACGCAACCCCCACTGACCGGCTCCGATATCGCTCGGCCAGCGCCGCAAGCTCCTTCGGCTCCAGCCGCTGCCCGCCCGACCGCGCCTGGCTTATCTCCCAGTTCTGGCAGAAGTCGCAGCCCATGTTGCACCCGAAAGTACCCACGCTGAGTATGCCTGACCCGGGCATGAAGTGGTAAAGGGGCTTCTTCTCGATGGGGTCGATGGACGCGCTGGTTACCATGGCGTAGTTCGCCGTCCTGAGCTCCCCGCCCTCAACCACGCGCACGCCGCACCGTCCGGCGAGCCCCTCGCGCAGCATGCACCCGTGCGGGCACAGCTGGCATTCCACCCGGCCGCCCTCCAGGTTCCTGGCGAACATCGCCTCCTTCGCCGTACCGGCCATCGGTCTACTCGTGGCGAACCACCTCGAACCTCTGCAGCTTCACCGGCTCGCTCGGGCCGATGCCCGCCTTTCGCCTGGCGATCCTGAGCTGCTCTTCCACGGTATCGATGCCCTCCAGCGCAGGCAGCAGCAGGCCGCGCCGCCCACGGCTGCTCACGATCACGCCGTAGCGCGCCGGATCCAGCTGCGAGGGATCGTCCACTGCCTCCGGCGGCGAGAGCACATCAACGGAGTACGTCAGCTCGTCCAGCTCGTCCGCATCCACCGGTTCGAACCTGGGATCATCTGTCGCCGCGGATATGGCGTTCGCAATGACCTCCTCCGCGACGTTGGCGCGAGTGGGCACGATCGTGCCTATGCAGCCCCTGAGCATGCGTCCGCGGTGTATTGAGCAGAACACGGCTGCCCTGGCCTTCATCTCCTCCGGCAGCGGCGAGGGCGGATCTATCACCACTCCCCGCCTCACGTATGCCTCCACCGCCTCCCTCGCCAGGCGTACGAATGGCGATTCCTTCGACCGCCTGCCGGCAACCTCCGTCTCCCGGGCGTCCTGAAGCAGCCTCAACCTTGCCGGCCCGCTACCGGCCGGGCCCGGCCTGAACAGGGCCACCGCGTAACCCACGCCGAACGGGCCCTCGTACGACAGCACCTCCGCCTCGACGCCCCTGCCGTCAAGCGCGCCCAGCATCATCAGGATGGACCTGAGCCCGCACTCGCCCGCCTCCTCCGCCAGGGAGCCGTCCAGCCCAGCGATGGCCTCCACGTCCATCCGCTTCAGCGCATCGACAAGCTTCTCATCGAACTCACGGCCCCGGGGCGACAATCCGTACGGCCCGTCAGCCTTCAACCTGTGAGACAGATCCCCGCTGGCCACCACCGCCACCCGCCGGCCGCCTATGCGCTCCACCGCCGCGGCAACGCCCATGCCGAAAGCGTACAGCTGATCCGCCGGGCCCAGCCCCATTGAAACCGGCACCAGCCTGACGTCAGGCAGCTCCTGCCCGATGAAGTACATCGGCACGGTGATGCCGTGGTCCAGCCGCCGCGCACCGCCGACGTATGCCGGGGCGCCCAGGCGCCTCGCCTCGTCGCATATGGCCTCCGCCAGCTCGTCGTCGCCAGCGAAGCTCATCCGAACCCGCGCCGCCCTGAACTGAGCCAGGTCTCCATCGTGCCTGGCGCCGCGCCTCAACACTATCGCATCTGAGAACAGAGTGCTGTGCGGCGAGATGATCACTATCGACTCCACACCCGCCTCGCGGAAAGCCCTGGCCAAACCCTTCATCGACTCCACAGTGGCACGCGCTGGTGCCGCGTCCTCCCCGCCCACCGCAGGCACTATGATGGGAGGGTGGGGCACCAGCGCAGTCAACGCCAGTTCGCCCATGCAACGACACCCCCTCATGTCCTCATGCTGCGTAGCCCCGATGTTGCGTCGCGAGGGCGGTGCTCGAGCACCGCCCCCTCCTCTCAACCGGTCTATCCTGAACGTGCGCGGCTCCTCTCAGCTCCGCGCCGCTCCGCTGGATGACACTTAGCGACACGCTACTCCGCTTGGCTAGTCTCGCCTTACGGTAGCGTATTACTCCATAGCACGCGCCAGCTCCTCCCGAAGGATCCTGTTGGTTTCCTGCGGGTTGGCGCGTCCCCTCGACTCCTTCATCACCTGTCCCACCAGGAAGGATATGGCTCGCTCCTTGCCGGCGCCGAAGTCCTGCACCGGACCGGGGTTCGCCTCGATAACCCTGCGCACGATGGCCCTCAGTTCGCCCTCGTCGCTGATCTGCGACAGGCCACGCTCGCGTACGATGTCAGCCGGCGCCTTGCCGGTGGCCCACACGTCCTCGAACACCGACTTGGCGATCTTTCCGCTGATCTTCCCAGACTCCATCATCGATATGAGCTCAGCGATGTGCTCCGGCCTGAGCCTGGACTGGGAAAGCTCCACTCCCGACGCGTTCGCCGCGGCGGATATCTCTCCCACAAGCCACTTGGCCACCTCAGGGCCATCCGCCTTGGCCGCAGTCTGCTCGAAGAACCACCAAAGTTCCTTCGATTCCGCGATCTGCTGGGCGTCCTCCTTGTTCAGGCCATAATCCCTCATGTACCTGGCCGCCCGCGCGTCAGGCAGCTCCGGCATACCCCTCCTGATCTCCTCGACCCACTCCTCTGAAATCTCCAGAGGCATCAGGTCCGGCTCGGGGAAGTAGCAGTACTCCGCCGCCTGCTCCTTGCTGCGCATGAAGGCGGTCTCGCCCTTAGCGTCGTCCCAGTGGCGCGTCTCACGGCGCACCACGCCGCCGCTTTCCAGCACCTGGCTCTGCCTTGCGGCTTCATACTGTATTGCCCTGTAGACTGCCCTGAAAGACGCGATGTTCTTGAGTTCCACGAGGTTGCCGTACTTGTCGGAGCCTTTCGGCCTCACCGAGATGTTTGCCTCGCATCTCATAGACCCCTCTTCCAGCTTGCAGTCGGACACGCCCACCGCCACCAAGGTGGCCCTGAGCTTCTTGAGGTACGCGCGGGCTTCCTCGGCAGACCTGATGTCAGGCTCAGTGACGATCTCGATCAGGCCTATGCCTGACCTGTTGAAGTCCAGGAGCGAGTTGCCTGCCGTGATTATGTCGTCGCCGGCATGGGTGAGTTTCGCGGTCTCCTCCTCCAGATGCACCCGCCTGATCCTGATCCGCTTAACCTCGCCGTCCACTTCCACATCCAACCATCCGTCGTGGCCGATGGGGGCGTCGAACTGCGTGATCTGAAAGCCCTTGGCGAGATCGGGATAGAAGTAGTTCTTCCTGAAGAACTTGGAAAACGGCGTGATCTGGCAGTTCAGCGCCAGGGCCGCCCTGATGGTGAACTCCACGGCTCGCCGGTTGAGCATGGGCAGAGCACCAGGCATGCCCAGGCACACCGGACACGTCTGGGTGTTCGGCGGCGCACCGAAGCTCACCGGGCATGAGCAGAACACCTTCGATCTGGTGGCGAGCTCCGCATGGACCTCCATCCCCACAACGACTTCGTACTCGGTCCCTGCCGGCATTCTCACATCACCTCCAGCTTGGGCCGGCGCATCTCGCCGGCTGATGCCTGCTCCACTGCTGCGGCCACCCTGAACAGCGTCGGCTCCCCGAACATCGGGCCGAACACCTGGAACCCCACTGGCAAGCCCTGATGAAGCCCGCAGGGCACCGAGATGGCTGGCACCCCGGCCAGGTTGGCCACGATGGTGTAGATGTCCTGCAGGTACATGGCCAGCGGGTCCCTCACCTCGCCTATCTTGAACGCAGTGGTGGAAGATGTGGGCGACACGAAGCAGTCGCACTTCTCCAGGGCCGCCTCGATGTCCCTGCGTATCAGGGTGCGCACCCTCATGGCCTTGTCGAAGTAGGCGGCGTAATTGCCTGCGCTCAGGGCGTGCGAGCCCAGGAGTATCCTGCGCTGCACCTCCTGCCCGAAACCTTCGGTGCGGCTGGCGGCGATGGTGCTGCCCACATCGTCTTTGCCTTCGGCGCGGAGCCCGTACCGCACGCCGTCATAGCGCGCCAGGTTGGAGCTGGCTTCGGCCGTTGCCACAAGATAGTACACCGCGACAGAATACTCAACGTGCGGCAGAGACACGTCCACCAGCTCCGCTCCGGCCTCCTCCAGCCGATGCAGTGTGCGCTCCACCGTCTCCCTGACTCCGCTGGCTATTCCGGGGGCGAAGAACTCCGCCGGCACGCCGATCCTCACGCCCTGGAGCCCGTCGAGGCCGCTCCTTGCGGACTCCACATAGTCCGGCACCGGCTCAGGCGACGAGGTGGCATCCCTCGGGTCGAGCCCTGCCATGACGCCCAGCATGATGGCGCAGTCAAGCACGTTGCCGGCGATGGGGCCCACGCAGTCAAGAGACGATCCGTACGAGATCACCCCGTACCGGCTCACCCGGGCGTAGGTGGGCTTCAGCCCCACCGTGCCGCAGAAGGCCGAGGGCAGCCTCACCGAGCCGCCGGTATCCGTCCCCACCGCCGCGCTGGCCATGCCTGCGGCCACCGCCGCGGCGGAGCCGCCGCTGGAGCCGCCCGGCACCCGCTCCAGGTCCCACGGGTTGCGCGTGGTGTGGAAGGCCGACGACTCCGTCGTGGAGCCCATGGCGAACTCGTCCAGGTTCGTCTTGCCCACCACTATTGCCCCTGCAGACTGTAGCTTCTCCACGACAGTCGCCGAGTACGGCGGCACGAAGCTCTCCAGGATCCTGCTTGACGCCGTGGTGCGCAGGCCGCGGGTGCAGATGTTGTCCTTGAGGGCCACCGGGATCCCCGCAAGAGGCGGGAGCGCCTTCTCGTCGCCGGACCTTACGGCCTCGGTGACCATCCTGTCCACCTTTTCGGCCGCGACACGCGCGCCCTCGGCATCCACGGTGATAAACGCTCCGATGGCGCCGTCAAGGGCCTCAATGCGCTTCAGGGCCGCATCCACCATGTCGGCGGCGGTCACCTGGCCCTGAAGGAGCTTCCGCCGCAGTTCATGAACGCTCAGGTCGAGCACGTTCTCCGACACTACCCTTCCTCCTCCCCCGCGATGATCCTCGGCACCCTGAAGAACTGGCCGTGCCTGTCGGGGGCGTTGGCCAGGGCATCCTCAGCCGAGAGGCCCTCTTTCGGCTCGTCGTCGCGCCATACGTTGGCGAAGGAATGCGGATGGCTCATGGGCGGAACCCCCTCGGTATCGACGTGCGCTAGCTGGTCCACGTAACGAATCATGTCGTTCAGCTCCTGCGTGGCCTTCTCCAGCTGCTCACGGGAAAAGCGCAGTTTCGCCCTGTCTGCCAGGAGCTTAGCGTCGTCAACGGTGTAGCCCAATTCACTCACCACCATCTGGGAGATGATATCCTACCTGCTCAAGCATATCAAGAAACTCCGCTTCCGTCAGAACCGCAACGCCCAGCTCCCTAGCGCGGGCCAGCTTCGAGCCGGCATCTGCCCCGGCCACCACGTAGTCGGTGTTCCTGCTGACGCTGGAACTCGCTTTGCCGCCCAGCTCCTCCACGATGGCCTCCGCTTCGCTTCTCTTGAACTTGCTGAGTGCACCTGTAAATACGAAGGTCTTACCGGCGAAGCGCGACTCATGTGCGCGTACGGCGCCGATCACCGGCGGCTCATCGGCCATGCGCACGCCCGCCTGCCTGAGTCGCGCGAGCGCGTCAAGGTTCTGCCTGTTGCGGAAGAACTCCACCACGCTGTCGGCTATGGCGGGCCCCACTGTGGGCACTGCCAACAGCTCGTCCCTCTCGGCAGCGGCCAGCCTGTCGATGGATAGGAACTCCTTCGCCAGGAGCTTCGCCATGTTCTCACCGACGTGCCTGATGCCCAACGCGAAGATCAGTCGGTACACGGGGTTGGACTTGCTGGCCTCGATGGCGGCCACCAGGTTGGCTGCTGAACGAGGGCCCACCCGCTCCAGCGTCGTCAGCTGCTCTGCCGTGAGGTAGTATATGTCAGCCACGTCCCGCACCAGGCCGGCGTCCACCAGCCGCTCCACCATGGAGGGGCCCAGGCCGTCGATGTTCATGGCGTCGCGGGACGCGAAGTGCACCAGCCCCTCCCTGAGCCTTGCGGGGCACGCGAAGTTGACGCACCTGGTGGCGGCCTCGCCTTCCGGGCGAACCACCTCAGAGTTACACGCCGGGCACACGCTGGGCATGACGAACTCGCGCTCGGTACCGTCCCGCTCCTCGGCGATGACCCTGACCACCTCCGGGATGACGTCGCCGGCACGCTGTATCACCACTCTGTCGCCGATGCGGATATCCTTGGCCCTTATGTAGTCAATGTTGTGCAGCGACGCCCGGCTCACCGTGACGCCGCCCACCTGCACCGGCTCGAACTGAGCTGTGGGGGTGAGCACGCCTGTGCGCCCCACCTGCACCACGATGTCGATGATCCTGGTCACCCCTTGCTGCGCCGGGTACTTCAGGGCAACGGCCCACCTCGGCGAGCGCGACGTGAAACCCAGCCTCGCCTGGAGATCCAGCCGATTGACCTTCACCACCATGCCGTCGATCTCGTACGGAAGCGACGGCCTCCGCTCCTCCAGCTGACGCGCGGCTTCGATAGCCTCGCGGATGCCCATGCACCTCTTGATAAGGGGGTTTACGGGAAACCCCAGGGCTCTGAGGGCCTCGAGAGCATCCCAGTGCGTCGACGCCTCCACCTGCTCCGGCAGGGGCACGTAGTAGAAGAACGCTGCCAGCCGGCGCTTGGCGGTGACGGAGGGGTCAAGCTGCCTGAGGGACCCGGCCGCAGCGTTCCTCGGATTCGCAAACACCGGCTCCCCGGCTTCGGCCCGCGCCTGGTTCAGCCTGACGAAGTCCTCCTTCGCCATGTAGACCTCTCCCCTGACGTCCAGCTGTGGCGGCGCGCCCTCGCGAAGGCGCAGAGGTATCGCCCTCACGGTGCGGAGGTTGGCAGTGATGTTCTCGCCGACTGTGCCGTCACCCCTGGTGGCGCCCACCGAAAGCCTCCCGTTAACGTATGTAAGGCTGATGCCCAGGCCGTCAATTTTCGGCTCCACCACGTACTCCACGACGTCGGCGCCTGTGGCCCTGCGCACCCTGGCGTCGAAGGCCTCCAGCTCCTCCCCGCTGAAGGCGTTGTCCAGCGACAGCATGGGGATGGCGTGCACCACCTCGCTGAAGCCTTCAGCCACGGCGCCACCCACCCGTTGGGTGGGCGACGTATCGTCGTGGAACTGAGGATAGGCCTCCTCCAGCTGCCTCAGCTCCTGCATGAGCCGGTCGTATTCGGCATCGGTGATTGTGGGATCGTCCAGAACGTAGTACCTGTGGTCGTGCCTGGCGATCTCCTCGCGAAGCTCCAATATGCGTCGGTACGCGCTCTCAGCACTTGGGCGGTCCATAGGCGCACCCCCCTCGCCTGCCATCTCGCTACAGTCTCTCTATAGGAGCCATGTCCACCAGGAACTGCTTGAGCCCTTTATCCGGGAAGGCTACGGTGATCACGTCGTCGCCGGCGCTCTTTCCCACGGAGACCACTACTCCGAGGCCGAACTTGCCATGCCTGATCTTATCTCCCACCGCGAACGCGGGGCGCGCAGCTTCTCCGCCCTCGGTTCGGCCCGCCCAGCCCAATCCGCCCTGCCGCGCCGGCGGAGCCTGCCTGTGCGCGTAGCCGTACCTCTCGATCAGGGCATCCTGCAGCAGGTGTTCCGGGATCTCCCGGATGAACCTGGATGGCTCGTTCCTCTCGATCATGCCGAAGATGGTCCTGGTGACGGCTCGCGTCATGTAGAGCTTGTCCTTGGCCCTGGTGATGCCCACGTAGGCAAGCCGGCGCTCCTCCTCGATCTCGCCCTCATCGTACATCGCCCTCATCAGCGGGAATATCCTCTCCTCCATTCCCGCCATGAACACCACCGGAAACTCCAGGCCCTTGGCGGTGTGCACCGTCATCAGCGTCACCTGGTCCCCGCCGAGATCCGTCCGGTCGATGTCGGTGAGCAGCGCCACCTCCTCAAGAAACGCCCCCAGGTCGTCGGGACCACCGCTGCCGTCCTCCGCCGGCTCCGCGTGCCTGGCCTCGAACTCCGCCGTCACCGACAGCAGCTCCCTTAGGTTCTCCACCCTGGACATGGCATCGATGGACGTGTCCTGCTCCAGCTGGGCGAGGTAGCCGGTGTCGTCCATGATCCTCTGGACTATCTGTGACACCGTGGCCTGCCCCTTCAGGGAGATCAGCGAATCCATGAGCTGGACGAACTTGTCCAGCGCTCCCCTGGCCCTTGCGCCCAGCTCCTGGTCGACGCGGGCCAGCTTCACCGCCTCATACAGAGGCGTTCCCTGCTTCAGCGCCAGCCTCCTCGCCACCGCCAGCGTGGCATCGCCTATCCCCCGCCGCGGGGTGTTGATTATCCGCTCTAGGCTGGTGGAATCGTCGGGGTTCTCGATGACGCGCAAGTAGGCGAGGACGTCTTTCACTTCCTTGCGCTCGTAGAACCTGATCCCACCGACGATCCTGTACGGTATGCCCCGGTTTACCAGCACTTCCTCTATCACGCGGGACTGGGCGTTCATTCGGTACAGCACGGCGAAGTCACCGTAGCTCCGGCCTTCCGCCTCCACCAGACGCTGCGTCTCGTCGGCGATGAACCTTGCCTCGTCGCGCTCGGTGTCGGCCACATAGAACATGACCTTGGCCCCAGCCTCGCGGCTGGTCCAAAGCGACTTTCTCTTTCGACCGCGGTTGTTGGCGATTACGCAGTTTGCAGCGTTCAGAATATTCCCCGTGGACCTGTAGTTCTGTTCCAGCTTGATGACGCGGGCGTTTGGATAGTCCCGCTCGAACTCCAGGATGTTCCGGATATCCGCCCCACGCCACTGGTATATGGACTGGTCATCGTCTCCCACCACGCAGAGGTTTCCGTGGACCGAGGCGAGCATCCGCACCAGCACGTACTGGGCGTGGTTCGTATCCTGGTACTCGTCTACCATGACGTGCGTGAACCTCTCGGCGTAGCGCTCCAGCACCTCAGGGGCCTTCCTGAACAGCCGTACCGTCAGCATTATCAGGTCGTCGAAGTCCAGCGCGTTGTCCTTCGCCAGCATCTCCTGGTACGCCACGTAGGCCTTTCCGATGGTGCGCATGCGGATGTCCGTGGCGGCTGCGGCGTACTGCTCCGCGTCGATCAGCTCGTTCTTCGCCGCACTTATGGCCGATAGCACCGACTCCGGCCTGAACATGTCGCTGGAGATGTTCAGCTGCTCCAGGACGCGTTTCATCGCCGCCACCTGGTCGGACTCGTCCAGTATGGAGAAGCTGCGCCTGTAGCCCAGCGTCTCTATGTCGCTGCGAAGTATCCTGGCGCACAGCGAGTGGAAGGTGGATACCCACACTCCGTGACCCACCGGCCCAACCAGGTCGATCACACGCGACCGCATCTCCTGAGCCGCCTTGTTGGTGAAAGTCACGGCCAGGATCCGATACGGCGGCACGCCTGCCTGCGATATGAGGTGCGCCACGCGGTGGGTGATCACCTTCGTCTTGCCGCTTCCGGCGCCTGCCAGTATCAGCAGCGGGCCGCTAACGTGCTCCACGGCCTCTCGCTGCTCCCGGTTGAGTCCCTCAAGTATGTCGAAGCCCATCCCTCAGTCTCCAAGCACCGCCAGGGCTTGCCCGATCCGCCGCAACGACTCGTCCTTTCCCAGGAGCACCAGGCTCTCGAAGAGAGGCGGGGTAACGCGCCGGCCGGTGATGGCTATGCGCACCTGCATAAGGAGATCGCCAGCCTTCCAGCGCATCTGGTCCGCCAGGCCCCTCAGCGCCGACTCCACCGTCTCGTGCTCCCACTCCTTGAGTGCCGCCAGCGCCTCCCGGGAGCGGGCCAGCGCCTCCCGCGCCTGGTCGGGCCCGATCTTGCCCTTCCCCAGGAAAGCGTCACTGGATATCTCGATCTCCTTGGTGAAGAGGAACCCGATCATGTCGGGCGCCTCGGTGAGCTTGTTGATCCTGTCGGTGATCAGGCTGACCGCCGCCTCCAGCCTGGCCTGGTCGCTCACATCGAACCCGGCCTTCTCCATGAAGGGCTTAACCCTGCTGGCAAGATCCGCCACGGTGAGGCTTCGGATGTACACGCCGTTGAACCAGTCCAGCTTCTTGATGTCGAATATGGCATCTGACTTCGACAGCGTCTCCACGGAGAACGCCTCCACCAGCTGGTCCATGCTGAAGATCTCCTGGTCGGTGCCGGGGTTCCAGCCCAAGAGCGCCAGGAAGTTCACCAGCGCCTCAGGCAAGTAGCCCATCTCCCTGAACTCGCCGATGTACACCGCCCCTGCCCGCTTCGAGATCTTGGTGCGGTCGGGATTCAGCATCAGCGTCAGGTGACCGAACTGCGGCGGAGCCCAGCCCATAGCGTGGTACACCGCCAGCTGGTCGAAGGTGTTGGTCAGGTGCTCCACCGCCCTGAACACGTGGGTTATCTCCATCAAGTGCTCGTCGACGACGGTGGCGAAGTTGTACACCGGGCTTCCGTCGCTCTTGATGATGACGAAGTCGCCGCGCTCGGCCATGTTCTTGTGCTGTTCGCCCCTGACCAGGTCGACAAAGGACAGCGTTGTCTCAGGAACCTTCAGGCGCACCACGCGTTTGGCGCCGCTGGCATCAAGCCTGGCCCGCTCCTCATCCGTGAGGCGGGCGCACTTGCCCGAGTAGCGCGGAGGCCTGCCCTCAGCCAGCGCTGCCTTGCGCTCCGCCTCAAGCTCCTCAGGGGTGCAGTAGCAGTGATAGGCATCGCCCTGGGCCATGAGCTGCTCGGCCACTTGCCTGTATGTATGCTGCCTCTCCATCTGCCTGTACGGGGCGTAGGGACCGCCCACATCCGGGCCCTCATCCCACTTGATGTTGAGCCATCTCAAGCCTTCGAGCACGCCCTCTTCCGACTCCTTGGTGCTGCGCTGAAGGTCGGTATCGTCTATCCTGAGCACGAACTTGCCCCCGTACTTCCTGGCGAACAGCATGTTGTAAAGAGCTGTTCGGGCTGTACCTACGTGACAGTTGCCGGTGGGCGAAGGTGCGATCCTCACCCTTACTTTGTCGGGCGTGTTCATCGAAGCAACAACTCCTCTTTGCGTACACGATGTATGCTACACGGATGAACCCGTGAAATTGAGCCTTGTCAGAATGGCCGGCGCGCTGCACATCCCCGGCCCCAGTTCGTCTGGGAACATCTGAACGTCCCGTGACAGCCGGCTGACCTTCGCAAAGACCCCATCCAGCAGCGAGTCTGTGAACCTGAGGTTCCGAAGGGGCCGAACCAGCTCTCCGTTTTCAATCAGGAACGTGCCGTCTTTCGTCATGCCGGTGAAGACCGTCTTCACCGGATGCACGGGATTGGCGTAGTTGAACCTGGTGACCAGCACTCCCCTTTTCACACTGGAGACCATCTCCTCCACAGACGAGTCGCCCGGTGCCATGGTCAGGTGGAACGGGTGCCCCCCGCGGGCCATCCCGCCGGAAAGCCCATGTCCCGTAGACCGGGCGCCTGCCAGAGCCGCGCTGGCCCTATCGTGGAGCACGCCTGCGGCAACGCCCCGGTCGATGAGGCGCACCGCCTGCCGCGGCATCCCCTGAAAATCGAAGGGTAAGGCGAACATGCCTGGCGCGTGCCAGTCATCCGCTATTGTAACCAACTCGCTGGTGATCCTCTGCCCCAGCCGACCCGAAGCGTAGCTCCGGCCCTCCACGTACTCCTGGCCGCTGGCTCCCATCATAGCCAACAGTTCCACCGCCGTCGCCACCGCCGCGTGCTTCAGCACGACGACGTACTCGCCGGGTTCAAGGTCGTCCGGACCTCTCGTGCCCAGGCACAGCGCCACGGCCTCCTCACCCAGACTTTCCACGTCGATGTCGCCTATCCTGCACGCCGCAGCCTCGGCATATCCTGAGCCGGCGTCGGGGCCAAGATCAGTCAACACCACGGCCTTGAACGACGCGCCCGTCCACCGCGCGTACGCCATGGCGCCGTTGCTGTTGGCGTAAGACACCTCCATAGCCCTGGTGCGTAGCGCACCCGACGCGATGAGCCGGTGCCTGTCGGCGCGCACCACGGCCCTGGCCACCGCGTCGGCCCTGGCTTCCGGGCCTGCCGCCGCAGTGGGCTCGTCGAAGGTCTCGGCATCCTCGTATGCCTGCGGCTCGGCAGGCTCCACGCCTGAGTCGCCCTCAGGCTGCACCCTCGCGATGTCGCACGCTGCCCGCGCCGCGCGGGCCATGGCCTCCCCGTTCACTCCGTTCGCCGTTGCCCAGCCTTCCTTCGCGTCTACCACGGCCTTGAGCTGCAGCCTGACGTCCTCCACATCGCTGCTCTGGTGGATCTGGGAGTTGGCGAACCGAGTGAGGCCGTCCCTTTCGGACAGAAGCACCACCTCGCCGGCATCCGCCCCCGCCTGCGCTAGGCACGACAGCGCCTGTCCCAGTATCTCGAGGGCGCCTTCCCTGCCTACCATCGTCCCACCCCCACCCTGACGTTCCTGAACCTCGCCGGGGAGCAGCCGTGACCCACGTGCATAACCTGAAGCGGCTCGCCCTTGCCACAGTTGGGCACGCCCCACAGCACCCACTCCTCAGGGCCGGCTATGCCGTCGCAGCTGCGCCAGAACTCGGGGGTGATGCCGGTGTATGTGGGGTTCTTTATGATCTCGCCAAGCCGGCCTCCTCTGATCCTGTAGCCTATCTCGCAGCCGAACTGGAAGTTCAGCCTGCGGTCGTCGATGCTCCAGCTCCTGATGCCGTCCATGAACACGCCGTCGTCGACGTCGCGGATCAGGTCATCCAGCTTCCCACAACCCGGGGCCAGGCAGATGTTGGTCATGCGTATGATGGGCATGCGGTTCCATCCGCTGGCGCGCATGGCCGCGTTGCTCTCTGTGCCCAGCTCCGAGGCGGTCTCCCGCGACATCAGGTATCCGACGAACACGCCGCCCCGCACCAAGTCGCTCTGGCACGCCGGCACGCCCTCGTCATCGTAGCCGAAGGTGCCGAGGCCCCCGGGCAGCGTGGAATCGGCGTACAGGTTCACCAGGGGCGAACCGTACTGAAAACTGCCAATCTTCTCAGGCGTCAGGAAGCTGGTGCCCGCAAACGACGCCTCGGTGCCAAGCACCCTGTCGAGCTCCACAGGGTGGCCGCACGACTCGTGGATCTGCAGCGCCAGCTGGTTGGTTCCTAGCACCAGCGTGGTGACGGCCTCCGGGCACTGTTCCGCCGCCAGCAGCGCCTGCGCCTCCTGGCCTGCGCGCCTGGCGTTTCCGGCGATATCCAGTTCCTCCACCCACTCGTAGCCGGCCTGGCGCACGTTGCCGTCGAAGGTTCCTGGGTACGACCGCTGCTGCACCTCTCCGTCGCCCACCGCCACCGCGCGCACTCCAGCCGATGTCATAGTGATGATCTGCTCGATCCTGGCTCCCTCGGTGCTGGCAAACAGCTTGCGCTCGCGCAGCGCCTTCATGTAGGCCAGGGCCACCCTGACGTCGTTTCCTCCAGACCTCACCCTGGCGCACGCCTCCCGCAGCAGGTCCACCTTGTGGGCCCTCGGCACCGACCACGGATCGATTTCGCACTGCGACTCCCAGCGGGCCACCACAGCCTCCAGCGGCGCCAGCACCGCCCGGCGCTTGGCCACCTTCGCGCTGGCCGCGGCCACCGCCACCGCCCGTTCCGCCGCGCGGGTCACGTCCTCGTCGCTGAGGCTGCTCGTGGCGGCGTACCCCCAGCATCCGTTCACCAGGGCCCTCACTCCCATGCCCTGGGACTCCGATGCGGCGGCTGACTCTACCTGTCCATTCTTCATTGTGAGACTGTCGGATTCGGTGAAGACGGCGCGCGCGTCGGCGTATGACGCGCCAGCCCGTCGCGCCCGATCGAGGGCCATCTCCAAGCGCTTCAAGACCATTACCCTTCCGCTCCCATCTTGGCCTGCCTGGCGTCCCCCGCCTGGCAGGCAAGTATCCCGGCCAGGATAAGCGCCGCGCCGGCGTACTGTCGGGCAGTCATCGTCTCACCGATTAGCAGCCAGGCGAAGGCCGCAGCGAACACCGGCTCAAGCTGCATCAGAAGCGCCGCCCTGGTGGGCGGGGTATATCGCTGCGCCAGGGTCTGCACGAGGTACGCCACGCCGGTTCCCATCACCGCAAGGTACGTCACCGACATCCACACCTCCCGGCCGAAACGGGCCGCCTGCACAAGATCGCCATTGGCCACAGCCCCGGCCAGGAGCGCAGCGCCCACCATCTGGGTGAAGGACAGCAGAAAGCCATCGTGCACCGCACTGAACTTCGAGAGTACCACAATGTGCACAGCGAATGCCAGGGCGCACAGCAGCACCAACAGGTCCCCGGGTGACGGCGGCTCGAGCCCCTCGATGCTGAGGAGGCCCAGCCCCAGGACGGCCAGTCCGACCCCGACCATCTGGTAGCGGGCTATGGGGCGCTTCGCGAAGGCCCAGTCCAGCAAGGGTGTGAAGACCACGTGCATGCCAGTGATGAAGCCGGCTTTCGAGGCTGTGGTAAGCGGCAGCCCGGCAGTTTGAGTCAGAAAGCCCGCCATCAGCGGCACCGATGCCAGGAGCCCTGCCGCCCACACCTTCCTGTCGAGCCTGCGGAGCCTGCCTCCGCACATGGCTCCGATGACCAGCGCGGCCATGACGAACCTCACCGTGATGAACGTCGCCGGGTTGATCCCCACCACCACGGTCTTCACGATGGCGAAACTGGTGCCCCAGATGACGCAGATGCCGACGAGCCCCAGGTCAGCCCAGAGCTGCGGTGAGAGTTTCACTCCCATTCTATCGTCGCCGGCGGCTTTGACGTGATGTCGTACACCACTCTGTTGACCCCGGGCACCTCCGCAGTGATGCGCGCGGAGATCCGTTCCAGCACGTCGAAGGGGATCCGCGCCCATTTCGCGCTCACCGCGTCAGGGCTCAGCACCGCCCTCACGGCCACCAGGTGCGAGTACGTCCTCTCTCCGTCAGCCACTCCCACGCTCTTAAGGTCGGGCAGCACGGCGAAGTACTGGAACAGTCCCAGCTCGTCGGCGATGGGATCCATCTCCTGCCTCACGATGGCGTCAGCCGCCCTGAGCGTGTCAAGCTTCTCGCGGGTGATCTCGCCGATGCACCTCACGCCCAGGCCTGGTCCGGGAAACGGCTGCCTGCGGGTGAGGGACTTGGGCAGTCCCAGCGCTTCCCCTACCAGTCGCACCTGCCACTTGTAAAGGCCCTTCACCGGCTCCACCAGGCTGAACCCCACATGCTCGGGCAGGCCGCCTACGTTGTGGTGGCTCTTCACCTTCACGCCCTGGTGGCCCTGGGCGCTCTCGAGGATGTCTGGGTAGATGGTGCCCTGAACTAGGAACTCGATGGGTCCCAGCTTCGCAGCCTCCTCCTCGAACACCCTGATGAACTCCTCGCCGATGATCTTGCGCTTGCGCTCAGGATCGGCCACGCCCTTGAGGCGGCCGAGGAACCGATCGACAGCATCCACCATCACCAGGTTGATGTTGTGCTGCTCCCTGAAGACCCTCTCGACCTCAGCGGGCTCGCCCTGCCGCATCATGCCATGGTCCACGAAGATGCACGTGAGCCTGTCTCCAATGGCCCTGTGCACCAGCACCGCCGAGACTGCGGAGTCGATGCCCCCCGAAAGCCCGCAAACTGCCCTGCCATGTCCGATCTGCTCTGCGATCTCTGCCACTGCCCGTTGAATGAACCCGGCGGCGTCGAACGTCTCTGCACCGACTGTCTTCACTGTAACACCCCTTACTGCTTATGGTTGTTGTGGTTGCTCGCCCACACGTAGTCGTGGGGAATCCCGATGAACGGCAGGTTGCGGTACCGCTCCTGGTAATCCAGGCCATAGCCCACCACGAAGTGGTTAGGGATCACGAAGCCGCAGTAGTCGGGGGTTATCGATACCTCCCTGCGCTCCGGCTTGTCCAGGAGCGTGCATATCCTCACCGACGCAGGCTTGCGATTGAACAGGTAGTTGCGGAGATAGCTCAGGGTGAGCCCGGAATCGACTATGTCCTCGACCACGAGGACGTGCTTGTCGGCGACTGGCGCATCCAGGTCCTTGACGATCCTGACCACGCCCGACGATACCGTTGCCGCACCGTAGCTTGAGACCGCGATGGTGTCGATGCACACCGGGATGGTGATGTGGCGTATCAGGTCAGCCATGAACACCATGGCGCCCTTCAGCACGCACACCAGGAGCACGTCCTTGCCTGCGTAGTCCCGGGAGATCTCGGCGCCCAGCTCCGCCGTCCTTTCCCTGATGGCCTCGGACGTTATCAGTATCTCTCTGATGTCGTCTGCAATGTTCAGCGACGGCCCAGACACTTGTGTACTTCCTCCTATTCAACTCCAGAGGCCGGCCCTGCGCTTCGCCGGGCCGGCCCGCCAGTGATGGCAGAATACCAGCTATCAGCGCTTAAGAGCTATTCCCCTGGCCTCATGGAGGTAGTCCCGGGGAACGGATATCGTTATGACTGCAGTCTTGTTCGTGGCCTTCGTGGGCTTCCTCACCCGCACGACGGTGGCCTCGCAGATGACCTCGCCCGCGCGGTTCGTCGCCTGCACGCGCTCGCCCTTCTCAGGCAGGGGCAGGTACTCATACGGGAACGTCACCTGGGCCACGTCAGGGCCGTGGGAATCGTCCTCCAGGAAGATGGCCAGGCCGGGACAGGCCGCCACACAGGTGCCGCAGCCGGTGCACAGATCCTCGTTCAGCACGGGAAGGTTTGTGATGGGGTCGCCCACCTTGATGGCTCCAAACGGACAGCTGGTCTCGCAGGGGTTGCATGGGATCTCCTGCAGGCACTCGACCACCGCCACGGGCCTGTCGGCTCTGGGCTTAGTCGGACAGCCCGGGCAACCTTGCACATCTTCCCAACGCACGATCCCATCTTTCTCGATGCTTTCCAACAAACCGTCTCACTCCTCCGGCTCCAACCGAGCCCTTCTTATTACTCTCCTGTCAAACACCTTGGGAACCACGTCTATCTCAGAACGGTGCGAGCAGTACTCGACGTCATGCCCGTAACCGACTCCGATCAGGTATGCGCCGTGGCTCGACGCGGCGAGCGCCTGCTGGATGGAATCCCTGTGGACTTCGAAGAGAGTGGCTGCTGCGTTAGCGGAATCAGTGAGGGTTGCTCCGAGTTCATTTCCGAATCTGGAGGCCAAAAGGCCCGCGCAGAGGGCATCCTCCATGCAGAATCGACTGTCTTGACCGGAACAGACCAGGATGATGTCCCGATCCCTGTGGGCCCTGTGCAGGGTTCGGAACACCGCGTCCGCATTGAGGAAGCTGGCCGCGTAGATGGCGAACGCGTTGTCGTACGCCTTTATGGCCCTCGTTCCGTTGGTGGTGACCAGTATCAGTTTCTTGCCGCGGACCCTGGCTTCCACGTACTCCGACGGGGAGTTGCCCAGATCGAACCCGTCGATGGGAAGGCCTCTCCTCTCTCCCCCAAGCACGTAGTCGGATCTGGTGTAGCCGCTGGCTATGTTGATCGCCTCTTCTATGCTCTCGGCCGCTATGATCTCCTCACAGCCGTTGTTCAGCGCAACGGCGATGGTGGACGTCGCCCTGAGCACGTCGATGACCACCACCACTGCCTGAGCCACATCGTTAGCTGCGATCTCGCCTGGAGCTAAGGAAACGTCGATTCGCATGAGACTGCTGCTTCCCCTTTCGTTCACTGCCCAGTTGGAAGGCCAAGTGACGCCATGAGGTTGGATATCTCCACATAGTCAGGTTCCCAGTACGCACCCTTGAAGTGGCCGGGCAGCGTGGCCGTTCTCAGGGTGGCTTCGTCCATCCTGCGGAGCCTCCAGCCCATGGCCGACAGCTCCTTCATGGTAATGTCGGTGTCAGTGTACTCGGTTACCATATCCCAGATCTCACGGAGGGCCAGCGCCGCTTTGGGCGAAGCCAGCTCCCGCATGATGGCCATCAGGAACCGTCGCTGGCGCGCGGTCCTGGATATGTCACCCATCGCATCGTTCCGGTAGCGCACGTAGCTGAGGGCGGTCTCGCCGTCCATGTGATGCAGGCCGGGCTGAAGGTCGATGTGGTAGCCCCCGGCCCTGTCGGTGTACTGCATCCTCTGGTCAACCTGGATGTCTACACCCCCAAGGGCATCTACCAAATGGATGAATCCGTCGAAATTCACGCACATGTACCTGTGCATCTCCAGGCCGGTAAGCTCGGAGACCACCTGCCTGGCCAGGCTTATCCCGCCTGCGCCCATGGAAACGTTCACCCGCCTGACCTGGCCGTCAGGGTAGCGCACCAGCGTATCCCGGGGGATCGACATCAGGAGCGAAGGGCCTCCCTTGCGCGGCATCGCCAGCACCATGATGGCATCCATCCTGCCTGGCGCCGACACCGCCTCGCCATTGCGCAGGTAGCTCCTGTCCTCGCCTATGAGGAGGACGGAGAAGTAGTCAGCTTCGCCTGGAAACGCAGTAAAGTTCCGAAAGGTCAGGTAGCCTGCGATCGCCGCCACAGCCAGAACGGCGAGGACCACCAACGCGACCCTGACCCACACACGACGCCTAGTTGTCATAGCAGCACCTCTGGGCGCAGAGTCGCCCTTACAAGTATTCTACAGCATATTTCCGTATCCTTCAGCATTCAGTCTTCACCACGCCAGGGCTTCTCGCCGCCTACGCCAGAAGGCTCGGCCACATCGGCAAGGTCGGCGCCGGGCATGGCGTTGGCGGAGAGCTCGCACGCGCCCGACCTCATCAGCCTGTAGTAGCCTGCGCTGGCGATCATCGCGGCGTTGTCGGTGCACAGGGACGGCGGTGGGAACACCAGCGTCGCGCCGTGGGCCTCCGCCACGGCACTCAGCCCATCTCGAACCGCCCGGTTGGACGCAACCCCTCCGGAGAGCGCCACGGTATCGGGCTTGAACTGGCGCAGCGCCAGAGCCACCCTGTCAGCCAGCTCGTCGACGACGGCACGCTGAAAGCTCGCCGCCAAGTCGGGCAGGTTCACCTCTTCCCCACGCTGCTCGGCCCTGCGAAGGTAGTTGATGACCGCCGTCTTGAGACCGCTGAAGCTGAAATCGAAGGGGTTCTCCTCCACTCGGGAGCGGGTGAACCTGATGGCGTTGGCATCGCCTTGAATCGCCAGGCGCTCCAGGGCGGGGCCGCCCGGGTACGGCAGGCCCATGGTTCTCGCCACTTTATCGAAGGCTTCACCTGCGGCATCATCGCGGGTACGGCCGAGGATGCGGTAACGGCCGTGCCCCTCCACAACGACGAGGTCGGTGTGGCCTCCTGAGACCGTCAGGCAGATGAGCGGGGGTTCCAGGTGCGGATGGGCCAGGAAGTTGGCGTATATGTGCCCCTCCACGTGATTCACGCACACCATGGGCACGCCGCACGCGTACGCCAGCCCCTTTGCAGCCGACAGTCCCACCAGCAGGGCTCCTACCAGGCCGGGCCCATATGTCACGGCCACGGCGTCGATGTCGGCCAGGCTGACGCCTGCCTCCGCCAGCGCCTTATCCACCACGGGTATCACGGCCTCCACGTGCTTGCGCGAGGCGATCTCAGGCACCACTCCGCCGTAGACCCTGTGCGTCTCTATCTGCGATGCCACCACAGAGGACAGCAGGCGACGGCCGGAGGCGACCACGGCGGCTGCCGTCTCGTCGCAGCTGGTCTCGACGCCCAGCACCAGTACGTCGCGGGCCTCCAATGTCTCTCTATCGCCGGCCGCGGCTGTGCTAGCCCTCATCTGAGCAGTCCTCCAACGGGGTCTTTCCGGCGCTAATCTCCTCACTGCCTTCAGCGTCGCCGTCACGCATCCGCCGGCGCACGGCGGCGTCGATGTCGTCAAGCCACATCACCAGGGCATCCTCTCCGGTATCCATGTAGTATCCGCGCCTCACCCCTGACGGCCTGAAGCCCAACTGCGCATAGAGGGCCTGCGCCGCAAGGTTCGACACGCGCACCTCCAGGGTCATCCGGCGCGCGCCTCTGGCAAGGGCCTGGCACATCAGAGCCACCATGAGCTTGTGGCCGATGCCCCTGCGCCTGAAGTCGGGGTGCACTGCGATGTTGGTGATGTGCGCCTCATCCAGGATCACCCACTGGCCCCCATACGCCACCGCCCTGCCGTGCTCGTCTCTGACCACGAGATACGAAGCCATGTTGTTCCTGGCGAGCTCGTCTTCGAAGGCATCGCGGCTCCAGGGCGTGGCAAAGCTCAGGCGCTCGATCTCGACGACGTCATCGATATCGGCCATGCTCATGCTGGTGGCTATCAGGTTCACGCTTTCCCCTCCGCCCCTTGGCCTTCCGCATTGCCGCCGGCCGCCTTGTCCTCGGGCGCCGAGGCCTTCAGGTAATGAGGCACCAGCGTGGCGGGGCTGTGGACGATCCCCCCGGCCAGCATCGCGGCGCCGACCATGGCCACCTGCACCGGCCTGAGCAGCGCCAGGGCCTGCGGGGCTACCCAGGCGCTGTCGCCATGGCTACGGAGGATGTCGTCACGGTACGATACCGCGCCGTCGCCAACAAACAGGCAGCGGCCCCAACGGTTCTCGATTGAGAGGTCGGCGATGGTGCGGATGGCGTAGTCGCTGACAAGCTCGGGACGGTCCCCGCCGGCCCGCACCAGGTAGCGGGCGGAGTAGCAACGGCCGTGCCTCGCATCGATCAGTGACCAAACCTCGACGTCGCTGCCGTGTGCCCTTCCGGCCGCCAGCGCGTCGAGGGTGGACACGCCCACCAGCGGGACATCGAGGGCGTATGCCATGGCCTTGGCCGCCGAGACCCCGATCCTCACCCCGGTGAAGGAGCCCGGACCGACACCGCAGCAGATGGCGTCAAGCTCCCTGACGCTGACGCCTGCCGCCCCGAGGAGCCACTCCACGGCAGGCATGAGCCGCTCGGAGTGAACCGCCCTGACGCTGAGCATGACCTCGCCCACCAGGTGGCCGTCGCGGGTGAGCGCCGCGCCGCCTGTGGCGGTTGAGGTGTCGATAGCGAGCATCAGCAAAGGTCCATCTCCTCCAGGATCTTCTCGTATCGGGCGCCGTACGCGGCAAACTCCAGGTGGCGCCGGTCGTCGCCAGCGGGGGCGTCTATGGTCACGGCGAGCCTGTCCATGCCCGAGAGCGGGTCGTAAACCTCCGGCCACTCGATGAGGGCGACGCCGTCACCCCCGATGTACTCATGGAGCCCGGCGTCCTCCACATCTTCGGGTCCGGAGAGCCTATACAGATCCAGGTGGTAGACCGGCACTCTGCCTGCGTACTCCCGGGCCAGCGTGAAGGTGGGGCTGCTCACGGCCGAAGGCTCCACTCCGAGGCCACTGGCTATCCCGCGGGCAAAGACCGTCTTGCCGGCGCCGAGGGGGCCCACGAGGCACACAACGTCGCCGGGTCTAAGAAGCCTGCCAAGCTTGAGGCCGATCTCGGCCGTGCCGGCAGGCGACTGTGAGGCCACGCGCATTGTACGTCGCATTACGCCTATTATCCCCCGCTTGCGAATCACATCGCTAATTATACTGCAGCCGTCCGCCGGCGGTAAACCGGCCCCGGGCCAGGATGCGGACAGCCCTACGAGTCAGCCGCGGCTCCGGGCGGGACAAGCTGGCCATGCCCGGGCTGCAGGCGAAAACATGGCTGGTAGTGGCCGACAATCTCTTTCCTGTGGTTAATCACCGGCGCCATGGCGGACAGGGCCTCAGGGTGAGGCTCTCCCTCTTCCACCATGCCCAGCTGTCTGAGGACTTCAGCCACGATCACCGGAAGCGCCCTGGGGCTTCCGTCTTCCACTTTGATGCAGATGCCGACGCCGAACTTCAGGGCCGCCACGCAGAAGAGGCCCTCGGCGCCGCCCTTGGCGAGAAGCCGGCCGGGGTAGGCCTGCATGAGCCTGGTGCCAAGATCGCCGTCGCCGCCTACCATCACGGGATTCTCCATCATGGCGGACCGGACCCGCACCGCAGCCTCATGGAAATGGCGGGGCATGGCATCCGGCTCCGCCAGCCTGGCGTAGGCGTAGGCCATGTTGGCCACCGGCATGCCGAACACGGCCACGCCGCAGCCGTCTACGCCGATGATTACCTGTTCAGACGCGAGGCCGCACACCTCCGCCACGGCGGCGTGCATGTCCACCTGGACGGGATGCTGGGCGTCTACATAATTGTCAAGGGGGTAGCCCACGTGCAGTGCGTACGCCAGCATGCCGGCGTGCTTTCCGGAACAGTTGTTGTATATCGGCGTGGGCTCACGCCCTTCCCTGATGAGGCGCCGGGTTTGCTTTCCGTCGACGGGACGGTGCACTCCGCACAGGAGGTACGACTCGTCAAGCCCAATCTTGGCCAGGATGCTCCTGACGGCCTCCACGTGACAGTCTTGCCCGCGATGGGAGGCGCATATGACGGCCAGCTCCAACTGGGTGATGCCGAACCGGTCCACGGCACCCGAAGCCACGATGGGGAGCGCCTGGATGGGTTTGGCGGACGACCTATAGTAAGTGACGTGGCAGGGATCGCCCGCTCCCCACAGGACGCGCCCGGCGGCGTCCACCACGGCTACGTAGCCTCTGTGGAGGCTTTCCACGATACCGCCCCGCGTGACCGTTGCCAGCGGGACCGAGTTGTTCCCCGAGTCCATCACGGCATACCTCCCTGAGCAGCCTTGACCAGCGCCTCGAAGAGGCGAAGGAAGAGTGGGAACTTGCGAAACATACATTCAGGATGCCACTGCACGCCCAGGGCGAAATGGGAGGGGCCTTGCCCAGGCTGCAGCTCTATGGCCTCCACCACACCGTCGTCGGCCCTGGCGGCCTGAACGAACCCCGGCGCCAAGGGAGAACATGCCTGGTGATGGAAGCTGTTGACGCGGATCCTATCATGGCCGAGGATGCGGTGGAGCATGCTGCCTGGAACGACGGTGACCCAGTGGGTGGGATATGCCCTGGGAGCCTGCACGAAGTGGCATAGGGCTTTGGGCATGGACGACTGGATGTCTTGCACCAGGCCCCCTCCTGCAGCCACGTTGAGAAGCTGCATGCCCCTGCAGATGCCCAGCACCGGGATGCCCCGCTTCAGCGCGTGCCGCGCCAGAGCCATCTCCAGCTGGTCGCGGACGGGGTTGACCCTCCCGAGGCGGCGGTGCGGCCCCTGGCCGAAGAAGCAGGGGTCCACGTCGGGCCCCCCGGAAAGAAGCAACGCCGACCCAGCGCTCAATATGTCGCTGGCGGCGCTTTCGAAGTCGTCGAAATCCTCTGACGGGGGTGCCGCCAGGGGGATTCCGCCTGCCTGGATTACTGCCGAAACATACCAGTTGCCAAGCTCGATGGCGCCGCCGGCTTCCTCACGCCAGTCGGCGCTGATGATGATCACAGGCTTCACGGCGCTCACCCTTCCCGTCAAGCTCGAACTGAACAGGGCGTCCTCACGAGCCCGGCGGCCTCTGCAGGCGGCTGGTCGCCGCCCGAGCTGCCGGCTCGAGGGCCACGCCCTCTCAGATATCTACTAGTCCGAGGCTTATCTCGATGGCCCGGTTAACCTTCTCCATGACCTGCGGGTCGAGGCTGGCCACCTTCTGCCTGAGCCTGGAACGGTCGATGGTGCGAATCTGTTCGGTGAGTATCACCGAGTCGACGGGGAGGATCCCTGACGAGGCCGGAAGCTCCACGTGCGTAGGGAGCTTGGCTTTGCGGATCCTGCTGGTCACAGCCGCGACGATGGTGGTGGGGCTGTAGTCGTTTCCGACGTCGTTCTGCAGCACCAGCACAGGCCTGATCCCGCCCTGCTCAGACCCGACCACCGGGTTCAGGTCGGCGTAGAAGATGTCGCCGCGTCGTACCTGACTATCAGCCATTCTCAAGCCACCGCTGGTAGACGCTGTAAGCTTCCTCGTCAGCCGCTGCGCATTCCCGCGCAGTGGCGAGGTTGATCTCGCCCATCTGAGCGTACCCGGCGGCCATAAGCTGCATCATCTGGGAGCGTGCACCCTCAGCCACGAGGAGGCGGATGGCCCTGCGGACCACTTCGCTGCGATTGAGGCCGTTACGTGCGCCGAAGGAATCCACTTCCTCCAGCAGCCCCCTGGGGACGGTAACCGCGATCCGCTTGGTTTGGGCCACGCCAATGCACCTCCCGCGCTCAAGGCCATTATATCTACGTGCCAAAAGGCATGTCAACCAGTGGACAAGATGGCATTGTGCAGCTAGATGCCCTGTTGCTTTCCGGTGTACACCCGGGGCACCCGCTTCGAGATGCTGCAGACCACCTCGTAGCTTATGGTGCCCGTAATGGCCGCGACCTCCTCCACCGTTATGCGCTCCGACCCCTGAGCGCCGATGAGCACCACCTCGTCGCCAACGCGCACGGGCACGTCGGGGGGGACGGCTATCATGGTCTGGTCCATGCAGACTCGGCCAACGATGGGCCGGCGCTGGCCGCCCAGGATCACCTGTCCTTTGGACGAGAGCGCCCTGGAGTAGCCGTCTGCGTAGCCCACAGGGAGCGTGGCTATGGTTTCGGTGCAGCGGCACCTGTAGGTGGCGCCGTAGCTCACGGTGGTGCCGGCGCATACAGTCTTCACGTAAGATACCTTGGTGATGAAGGAGAGCGCAGGTCTTAGGCCTGGATACAACGGGCCTGTTCCGTTCGGCGATATGCCGTACATCGCGGCGCCGACTCTGACCATGTCGAAGGCGGAATCGGCCACCTGCATCGCGGCGGCGCTGTTGGCGGCGTGGGCTATGGGGATGTCGTAGCCTTCGCGCTTGAGCTGGTCGAGAAGGTCGGAGAACTTGCCCAGCTGCTGGCGGGTGATGTCGTCGTCGCACTCGGCGCAGGCCAAGTGGGTGAAGATTCCCTCCAGCTCAAGGTGGGGAAGGCGTGAGACGTGGGCGACCAGCGCGGGGATCTCGGAGGGCGAAAGGCCCAGACGTCCCATGCCGGTGTCGACCTTAATGTGGACAGGCACCTTCCGCCGCAACCTGGCCGCGGCCTCCTCCAGCAGGTCGGCGCACTCGAAGCTGGCGACTGTGGCGGTGAGCCCAGCCTCCACCAGCTCCGACGCTTGCCACGGAAAGAGCGTTTCCATATATAGTATCGGGCGGGTTATGCCCGCCCGGCGCAAGGCTATTCCCTCTTCCACCAGGGCAACTCCAAGGAACTCCGCTCCCGCTTCTATCGCCGCCTGTGCCACCGGCACGGCGCCATGGCCGTAGCCGTCGGCCTTCACCACCGCCATCACCTTCGCCCCCTGGGGCAGGGCGTTTCTGACCACCCGAAGATTGTCGGCTATGGCGTCAGTATCCACTTCGACCCAGGTGGGTCTCATGCAAGGATCACCATCTTTCGAACTCGCTCATGGGCACGCACGGCATGCTCTTCCAGAGCGCGGCCGGATGGCCTTCCACCTCTGCGAAGGCGTCTGGCAGGCATTCCAGCACGTCGCCGGCGGTGATCCCCCGCTCGCCGCGGCGCTCGGCGGCGATGTCGCCTGCAAGGCCGTGGCAGAAGGCTGCGGCGCACGCGGCATCGAAGGGCGCAGGCGATCTGGAGGCGCACATGGCAGCCACCACGCCGGCCAACACGTCGCCGCTGCCGGCGGTGGCCATCCCGCTGTTTCCGGTGGGGTTCACCGCTAGGCGCCCGTCAGGGGCGGCCACCAGCGTTCTCGCGCCCTTTAGGATCACGACGGCGCCTGTGGCGCCGGCGGCGCTTACTGCCCAGCTCACCCGGTCAGACTGGATCTCCCGCACGGAGCAGCCCATGAGGCGGGCCAGCTCCCCCGGGTGCGGCGTGAGCACCAGGCGGGCGCCGCGACGCGCGGCCGCCGCGAGCAGGTGCGCGCGCCCTTCCAGGCAGTTCAGGGCGTCGGCGTCCAGCACCAGCGTGGCGCCGATGCCTTCCTCCAGGAGCAGTCTGATCATCTCACGGGTACGCGCGCTGTTGCCCATGCCTGGCCCCGCCACCACGCAGTCGGCCGAAGCCGCGCGCTCCAGAGTCTCTCCCGGCGGCACCATGACTATCTCAGAATACCTTGCCGCCGCCGCGCGCGCAACTTCCGGATACGACGCGAGATACGCCAGCCCGGCGCCTGAACGGAGGCTGGCCATGGCGCAGAGCGCGGCCGCGCCAGGCATAGGAGGAGAGCCAGCCACCACCAGCACTCTGCCGGCCTCCCCCTTGTGCATCTGGGGGGTGCGCGGCGGAAGCGCCGCCTGTACGCGCTCAGGATCTAGCATCTCCAGGGCGGCTCCGTTTAGGGCGCCAAAGGCCAATAGGGGCGCCGGCATCCCTATGTGGTCCACCACTATTCTGCCTGCGTGACGCGGCCCGTCATGCACCAGCAGGCCCAGCTTGGCATGGCCGAAGGTGACCGTGACGTCGGCGTTCACACAGGCCCCCGGCGCTTTACCGGTGGCGGCGTCCAGTCCGCTGGGAACGTCCACCGCCACCACGGTACGGGAGTGCTCGTTTATCAATGATATGGCCTCCGCCGCCGGCCCATGAACGGTTCTGGAGAAGCCCGTTCCCAGCAACGCGTCTACCGTCACGTGCGCCCACTTCAGGTCCCGGCGCAGCTCGTCGTGGGAAGGCTGGATGATGATCGCGCCGGCTGAGCCACCGGAGCCACGAGAGCTGCCTGAGCTTTCGGGCCACAAGCCTCCTGCCGCACGCTCCACGCACTGTCGCAGGCTCTCGAAGGCCGCCCTGGCATCGCCAGTGAGCCTCCCGGGATCGCAAAGGCAGTGCACGCGCACCCGGGCGCCGTAGGCCAGCAGGTGCCTCGCGGCCACCGACCCGTCGCCGCCGTTGTTGCCAGACCCCACCACGATACACACGCGGCACTCGTCGAGCCCGCCAGGCGCATCTTGCCGCCACAGACGGAGCGCAACTCGCGCCACCGCCGCCCCGGCGTTCTCCATCAGCCGTCCGCCGGTGACGCCGTAGACCTCCATCGCCTGACCATCCTGTTCACGGGCTTGAGCCGGGCTGATCAGAATCATCGCTGGCACCTCCCACCGCTATCGCGAACGCGCAAGCGAACTCCTCCGTGTGCGAAAGCGAGAGCATGACATCGTGGACGCCCAGGGCATCGGCGCGGGCGCGGGCACGGCCGTAGAGCCGCACCGCCGGCCTGCCGTCCTCGCCGCTCACCACCTCTATCTCGGTGAAGCCGATCCGGTCCATGCCGCAGCCAAGGCACTTCATCACCGCCTCCTTCACGGCGAACCGCGACGCCAGATGCTGGGCGCCGAGGCGACCCCTGGCGGCTGCCAGCTCCGCGGCGGTGAATATCCGCGCAGCCGCGCCCTTCGGGGCCCCCTCGGCCACCTCCTCGGCCATACGCAGGAACCGGCGTGTCTCTATGATGTCAGTTCCGACTCCAAGTATTCGGCCGGGACAATCAGGGTCAACCCTCATCCTAACTCCCTCTTGATCACCTCAGCGACGCCAGTGACGGCCGAGCGCACCATGGCCTCGTACGGGCCTTCGCCCATCACCCTGACCAGGGGCTCCGTCCCTGACGGCCTCACAACCAGCCTGGAGTTGGCCCCCAGGCGCTCCACCGCCGACGCGACGGCATCCTGAATGGCGGCGTTACCGTGGTACAAGTGCTTGTTGGCCACCCTCACGTTCACCATCACCTGCGGAAACTTCCGCATGATCGACACCAACTCCGACAGCCGCTTGCCCGAGCCCGCCACGATGGACGCCACCTCAATGGCGGTTATCAACCCGTCGCCGGTGGTGGTCCTATCGAGCATTATGATGTGCCCCGACTGCTCCCCGCCCAGAAGCAGGCCGTGGTTGAGCATCTCCTGGAGCACGTAGCGGTCGCCATTGTCGGCGACAATCACGTTGACGCCCAGCTTCGCCATGGCCTCGTGAAGCCCCAGGTTGCTGTACTGGGTAACGCAGATGGCCGGCCCGGGAAGCCGCCCGCAGTCCAGACGCCTGGCGGCGCAGATGGCCATTATCTGGTCGCCATCAACCAGCGCCCCGTTCTCGTCCACGGCAATGAGCCTGTCAGCGTCGCCGTCGTGGGCAAGTCCCAGGTCGGCGCCGGCCTCCACCACGGCCCTCTGCACGGCCTCAGGATGCGTCGACCCGCAGCCAACGTTTATGTTGTCGCCGTCAGGGGAGGCGTTGATCACGGTGACCTGCGCCCCCAGCCGCCGGAACGCCTCGGGCGTCGTCCACGAGGAGGCGCCGTTGGCGCAGTCCACCACGATGTGAAGCCCCTTGAGGTCGCCGTCCACTGACTTCACCGCGAACTCCACGTAGCGCTCTGCCGAATCCGCCAGCTCCTTGCACGTGCCCACTCCATGCCCCACTGGCCTCGGAAGGCCGTCGTTCTCGCCCCATATGCGGGCTCCACCCTCGCCCGATGCTCCCGCCAGGGCCGCCTCCTCTATCGATTCCTCCACCTCGTCAGGCAGCTTGAGCCCGTCGGGCCCGAAGAACTTTATGCCGTTGTACTCCACTGGGTTGTGAGAGGCCGATATCACGATGCCGGCGTCGGCGGAGTAGGCCACCGTAAGGTACGCCACGGCCGGCGTGGGCACCACGCCCACCCTGATGGCGTCGGCGCCTGCCGAGGTGATCCCGGCAACCACCGCAGCCTCCAGCATCCCGGTGGACCTTCGGGTATCTCCCCCGACCACAATGAGCGGCCTGCTCACGCCGGTCCTCTCCCTCCCGTCGCGCCCGCCGCTCCCGGTGCTTGCGGCCGCCATGGCGGCGCCTGCCCTGCCCAGCCTGAACGCCAGCTCCGGTGTGAGTACGCCGTTGGCAATCTCTCTTACCCCATCTGTTCCGAAAAGCACGCCCACGCTGCCAACCTCCGTACCCTGCGTCAACTGCGTCAACGCAGTTCCTTGAGATCCTCGTCTATGGTGAGAATGAGCCTGGCACCGTCGGGATCCAGCTGGAGCCCCTTGCCTGATGCCGGCTTGGCGTCGCCGTTCGCCCCGGCCCCGGGCTCGGCACCCTGCGACGCGCCTTCTCCTGGGCCAGCCGCAACGGTGAGCTCCACATACCTTATCTCAGGCGGCGGCGGCGGAAGGGCTTGCACGCTGACCCCGGCCGGGTACGCCACCACCTCCGGCACAGCCTGCCCGTGTTCGTCGACGGCGATCACCGAGGCAGTGGAGTCGCTGGTGAACACGGCTATGGCTCTGTGCACCCTGACGAGGAGGCTCGCCGGCCCTTCCATCTCCACGCTGGTAGGGGCCACAGTGTATCCCTGCGGCGGGTCCACGTTCACGTCAACGCGCCTGACTTCCTCAAGCTCCACCACTATTCTCTCCGGAGCCTGTACCAGCTCATAGGGAATAGGCGCTATTATGCTTGGAGACAGGACGTGCCGCCCCGGCCCCAGCCCCGCGACGTCGCATACCGCGGTCACCGTGGGTAGCGCAGCGGTCTCCAGCTCCTTCGGCGCGCGCAGACGGGCCGCCACGTATTCGGGGGCGCTGATCATCCAGAGGTTGGGGCCGACGTTGACCACCTCCAGCGGCGCCTGCACCACCAGGTCGAATGTGAGCACCGGCGAGGTGCGGGTGCGTTCGCCCACGGCCAGCATCCACACGACCAGGGCGACGGCCACAGCCAGCACCCACATGGATATTCGTGTAGACGTGCGCTCACTTCTTGCGGCCACGTACGCGCCTCCTCGGTCTCCAGAACTTGTTCTCGTGCGTGTCGAGGCCGAACAGCACCCGCAGACGCTCCCTCAGCTCGTTGGGGCTGAGATCGCGGTCCAGCTTGCCCTCGCACGCTATGGAGAGGCCACCTGTCTCCTCCGATACGACCACCATCACCGCGTCCGTTCGCTCGCTCATTCCCAGCGCCGCCCGGTGCCTGGTTCCCAGCTTCATGCCGCTGGCATGGGCCTCCGAAAGCGGCAGCACGCACGCGGCTGCGAGAATCCTGTTGCCCCTTATCACCACGGCGCCGTCGTGTAGCGGCGTGTGCGGGGAGAAGAGGTTTATCAGAAGCTGCGCCGACACGACGGCGTCCAGCATCACGCCTGACTCGGTGATGTCGCCGGTGCCGGTGGACCTTTCCAGCACTATGAGGGCCCCCACGAAGTCACGGCTCATGGACTCGGCCGCCCGCACCACCTCGCGCAGCACCCTCTCCATCTCCTCGGTGCCCAGCTCGCGCAGGGTGGTGGCGAAGAGCTTTCCCCTTCCCAGCTGCTCCAGGGCGCGCCGGATCTCCGGCTGGAACACCACGGGGATGCCCACGATGGCCATGGCTGTGACCTGTCTCAGGAGCCAGTTGAGGGCGGTGAGCCCCAGGAAGTCGGATGCGATGTTCGCAGCGAACAGGATTATCAAGCCGTTGAGCAGGCTCACAGCCTGCGTGCCCCGGAGGAAGCGGATGATCACGTACACCAAAAGCGCCACGACCGCTATGTCAGCGACCGTGGTAAGTACGTCTACAGGGGTCACTGCGGAAAGGTCAAGCCAGCCCAATCGCGATGTCACGCTCCACACAATCCGAATCGGCGGAAAGCCATCGCCACCCCGCTCTCGTCGTTGGACCCTGTGACGAAACCAGAGGCGGCTTTGACGTATTCTGGCGCATTGCCCATGGCCACGGCGATCCCTGCAGTGCTGAACATGTCGATGTCGTTCTCGGAATCGCCGATTGCCATCGTCTCTGAAATGCTTATTCCGAAATGATCTGCAAGATGACGGAGGGCCTGTCCTTTCGACGCGCGCGAACTGATGATCTCGAGAAGGCCTGGCTGGGAGCGCATCACAGTGAGTGACTCCCCAGCAACGCTCCGCACCACCGGCTCAACGGCGTCGAGCTCCTCTGGCGCCGCCAGCACCAGGTACTTCAGGGATTCCCTCCTCCCGTACTCGTCGATGTCCTCCAATATCATGGAGCGCGCCCCGTACTTGGCCTCGTACTCGGCGGTGTACTGGCTCATCCTCGGAGCGTACATCTGGTCGTCGAAGTACGCGTGAAACGCGATACCCTTTTCGAACAACAGCCGTGCGATGCGCCCTCCTTCAGACGGAGGCACCGGGATCCGCCAAAGCTCCGGCCCCCTCGCCGTCATGTTCAGCAGCGCCCCGTTATAGCTGGCTATGGGCAGGTCGTCCCCGATGGGCGCGGTGGCCGACACGGCGGTACAGTGCATCCGCCCCGTGGCGATGACCACCATCACGCCGTTTTCGCGCGCCTCCATCACCGCCCGAACGTTCTCCTCACTGATAGAACGATTGGAATCCAGAAGGGTTCCGTCGAGATCTACAGCAACGAGCCTTACCACTATTTCCTATCCCCTCTGATGACCGCGTTCAGCGCCGCCCCTGTGAGGCTAAGAACCACCGACGCCACGATCGCCGCGAACAAACCGCCAGGCAAGTCCAGCGCCGAACCTAACAGCCAGTCCGCCATCAGCAGGATCACGGCGTTTATCACCAGCGTGAACAGCCCAAAGGTTAGAATCTGCGCCGGAAGGCTGAGAAGTATGAATATTGGCTTGATGAAGGTGTTGATGAGGCCCAGCACCGCGGCGGAGATAAGGGCGGCCCCCACCCCTTCGATCTTTATCAGGTTCCCGCTGCCGTACGGAATGTGGGCCACGATAAGCAGCGCGAAGGCGTTGATGAGCCACCTCGCCATCCACGATGGCATCATGATGCCGTTGCCAGCGCCTCTGTTCTGCATCGCCTTCTACACCCCCGGTCAGGGGCCCGCGGGCGCCGCGGGCTCCCCTCATCATCGTATCACCTGGCGTCGTATCACCTAGCCAATGCGTTCCTCCGGGATGATGAACCATCCCAGTAGGTAAAGGAGCACTCCAGGGAAGCCCGCCGTGAATACGGTTAGGGCCGCCCACACCAGACGCACTATAGTGGGATCTATTCCAAGGTACTCCGCAAGGCCTCCGCACACGCCCCCGAGTATCCGCTCCCGGCGTGACCTAGTAAGCCGCTTCGCCAAAGCGCACACCTCCATGGCCGGCATATCTTGAGTATTCTAGGAATTCTCCAGCTAGTCCTTCCGCAAACCCGCAAACGTCAGCCAAACCTGTCACACTGTAATGACAGTTATGGACCCGTTCATCGCCTGCGCGTCCACGTCAACCCTGGTGTCACCGCCGACCGGCCCCGGTACCGTCACCGCGGCGCGCCTGACGTGGCCAGGACGAGCGGATCTCTCCTCGGTGGCACCGGCGTCGTCAACCTCCATCCGAAGCGTGCCGTTGACTACCCCAGCACTTACAGTGTACTCCACCGAGGGGCTCTTGGGAATCTCCAGCCTTATGCTGCCGTTTCCCGTTGATAGCCTTACTGAGCCATCCTTTTCGTAGTGGAGGCTGGCCATGATCGACCCGTTGGCGGTCTCAAGCGAGGCGTCGCCAAGATCGCCTGAAACCTGCAGCGAACCGTTCTTGGTTGCGGACCTGATGGAGTCCGCCTGCACCCTCTCCATGGTTATACGCCCGTTGGCGGACCTAGCCTCCATGCTCCCCAACTGAAGGCCCTCCACGGCTATCGACCCGTTCCTGGAACTCAGCATCACGTCGTACCTTCCGCTCTTGGGCACCACCACGTCCACCGACAGGGAGCTTAGGATGGACTTGTCGGCGCAGTCCAGGCTGAGGGTGCCGTCCTCCAGTACGAGATTCAGGCCTTCCTCCAGGATCGACTGGGCCTCAGCGCGGCTCTCCACCCCCTTCACCTGCGCTTTGGCTCTGACTCTGTACCCTTGGCCGTCGCCGCCCCGCAGCTTGATGCTGCCGTTCGTGGTGGAAAGGTCGATCCTTCGGATCTCCCTGTCCTGCTCCACCAGACCCTCTAAGGTGACCTCGGCGTTGTACCCGAAGCGGCTCGCCAGGTTGACCAGGGAATCCAGAAGGTTCGAAAGACGCATGGGAAGCTCCTGCCCGGCCTCGCCCATCTCCGCCGCCACTTTGGCGATGCGGTCGGCGATGAGGCGCTGGTCGAACGCGCGTCCGCCTCGCCTGCCCTCGGAACCGTGCATGTGGCCTCTTCCCGCTGCCGCCGTCTCCTCGAAAGCCCGGTCGGAGCCGCGAGCCCCGTGGGCATACCCGGCGCCAGCCGCGCCGTCGTTCCGTGGCCCGTTCAAGGCCTCCAACAGCGCCTCGGCCTGCTCCACGCTGATCTTGCCCTTGGCCAGCATGTCGAGGATCATTTTCCTTTCCTCCCGCATGGTACACCCCTCCCTATCGAGCTTTGTGCTTCAGCCTCTGGAGTGCTTCCTCCGCGCTGATCTCGCCCCTGGAAAGCGCCTCCACTATCCGGCGCCTCTCATCTGGGCTCGTCGCGGAGCCCTCATCGTCCGAAGCATCGTCGCCTTCCGCCGCCTGCACCGCCCCTGCTTCATTGGAGGCGCCCGCGCCATCGTCTCGGCTTTCGGCGCCTCTCACGCCTGATGGCTGAAACGACGCGTCCCCCGCCGCGTAGCCCATGGCCGCCAGCACCTGGTCCAAACGGTTGCGTACGGTAGGATACGAGATCCCCAGCTCGCGCTCGACTTCCTTGATGTTGCCCCTGCTTCTCAGGAACACCTCGATAAAGCTCAGGTACTCCGAAGGCAGCTGGCAGAACCTGCATGGCTCGAAGCGTCCGCTGATCACCGTGGAGCAGTTGCGGCACTGGAAGCTGGTGATGTTCAGCTTGCCGCCGCATACTGGACACGGACCGTGCATCTTGTATCTGGCCAAAGGATCACCTCCGTTGCCGTCTTCGACCAACCTGTAATCAATATAATAAATCTACCAATTGATTATGTCAACCTGCTGTTCATAATCTTTTGACCTGATGGCCCCTTACGTAGCCTCATGGGTGCCTTATTGACCCTTCTATGGCCCCCCCAGGTCCTTCATGAGCGCCAGCCGCGGCCCCTCCCGCGTAAGCGTCAAATCAAGACTCGAGAGGCCCCCGCCAAGCAAAGGCGGGGGCTGTCTCGTGTTGACTTGTCGCTCACGGTGTGGGGGCTGTTTCTCTCGTGGTAGGAGTTCAACTGGCGAAATCCACTGATCCGTGGATTTCAGTGATGGTGGTGTGGAAGTTGCAGCTGCCTCTGGACTTCAGGCCATCGCGGTTCAGCGAATCCGCAGCTAGAGATCATACGCAGGCATGTTCATGTTGGCGCGCCTAACCCTATGGCTAACGCTGGTGACGGCAGCAGCGGCAAATCCTCTGCTTGTAGGGTTTCGGAGGGCGAGATCCTCTGATCCGTGGACTTGCCGCCGTGAACTCCCCAGATCTGTGGATTCGCTTTCCCGAAGTCCACGTGGCCCAACCATTCGCCGACTCAAGTGCCCACGAGCGTCCCGGCGCCCCCCATCCGCGCCGCGGCGCCGGCTACCGCCTTCAGCTTTCGTAACGGAATCGATGCAACGGTCTCGAAAGCCTTGTCTGGGGGGCAGAAAACAGGCCTGCCGCTTTCTGGATGATCAGTGGCAACGCGCTGAGGTGGGCGTCTTCAATGTGAAGAGAGAGCCGGCTTCCGCCAAAGCGGCCGGGTGTTGGCCTCTTGTTGATGACGCAGCCATCTACGAACCCTAACGTCCGATTTCCTCACAAACGCCCCTGTCTACTGTGGCGCCCTCGCCCGGCGGGTTAGCCTGTCGGCGTCAGGCCTCAAGTCGGATCACAGAGGTATTGGCTCTCCGGGTCGCCGCGTCATCTGCGCCTCCAGGGCTAACATCACCACTTTCAGGGGGAGCGTTCCGCCGTACCCTGTGAGCCTTCCTCCGGTCCCCACCACCCGGTGGCACGGCACCACGAGGGCCACGGGGTTGGCGCCCACCACTGAGCCGGCACCCCGTGCTGCCCGCGGTGCACCGGCGGCCGTGGCCAGGGCGGAGTACGAGGCGACGAATCCTCCGGGTATCGCCCGCATCCCCTCCATCACCGCCCTGCTGAAGGGGGAACGTTGGCCCATATCCACAGGGATCCAGCTGAAGCTGAGCGCGGGTCCGTCCAAGTCACCCAGGAAGAACCGCTCCACCACCTCGCAGATGGATGCCACGAGGTCGCCAGGGGAAAGCTGGGCGCCCCCAGGGGCAGAGACCGTAGAAACGGGTGCAGCGGCCTGACAGGGCACAGCCTCGCACCGCGACAGTTGGATGCCGAAGTCTGCGAGGGTGCGAGCGGGCGATGGCTCGATGTCGGGAAGGCCCAGGCGCGCCCAGAGGTCGCGAAGGCGCAGCTGGCCGGGGCGGGGCAGGTCCAGGCGGTAGAGCCCCTGCGCCGATGCCGCAACGGTGACCGGCCCGATGACGGTGTTCACTCTTGCTTCAACGCTTCGAGTCATTCCCATCCTCTCTATCCTGAGGGTTTCCCGCCTCGGGCGGGTGCAGGTGCGCGAAAACCGCTTGGGCGGCGGGCCTGTTCATGCCGGGCACCGCCGCGATCTCCTCCACTGTGGCCTGCGACAGCGCCTCAAGGGAGCCGAAGGCCTTCATCAACGCCACCAGGCGTTTCTTTCCCACGCCGGGCACATTCTGAAGCTCGGAGCTGATGCCGCGCCTGCCCCGGAGCGTCCTGTGGTGCGACACTGCGAACCTGTGCGCCTCGTCGCGCACGTGCTCTAGGAGCAGCAGCGCAGGCGAGTCGCAGGGCAGCTCCAGCGGCTGAGGCCGGCCAGGCAGGTATATGTGCTCATACCGTTCGGCGAGGCCCGCCATGGGCACGTCGCCGTACCCGAGCTCCGTCAGCACCTCCACCGCCACGTTGAGCTGGCCCTTGCCGCCGTCAACGAGCACCAGGTCTGGCATGCGCGCAAATCGCGAGTCGCCCTCCCGGTGCCTGGAGAACCTTCGCTTGAGCACCTCTCCCATCATGGCGAAGTCGTTCTGGCCCTGGACGGTTCGGATGCGAAACCTCCTGTACTGGCTCTTGGCCGGTTTGCCCTCCTCGAACACCACCATGGACCCCACGGCGTCGGTGCCCTGGAGGTTGGACATGTCGTAGCACTCGATCCGCGCGGGCGGCCCTGGAAGGTCCAATGCGTCCGCAAGCTGCGACAGCGCGTCCAGCCTGGCCCTGAGCTCCCGCTGCTCCACCGCGCGCTCCCTCTCCAGGTACTCCCTGGCGTTCTCGGCGGCGAGGTCCACGAGCCTTCGCCTCTCTCCGCGCTGGGGCGTGATGACCCTGACTTTGCTGCCCCTGAGGCCTGAAAGCCACTGCCTCACCACGTCGGCGTCGTCGATGGGAACCTGAAGTAGCACTTCCACCGGCACTGCTGCCCCGCCGGAGTAGAACTCCTTGACGAAGGCACTGAGCACCTCGCCCTCGTCGGCGTCGTCGGTTCCGCCAAGCATGAAGTGCTCGGCGCCGACGAGCTTGCCGTCTCTCACCATGAGCACCCTGACGCACGCGCCCCACTGGTCGCGTGCGAGGCCGATGACGTCTCGGTCAACGAAGGAGTCGGACACCACGTTCTGCTGCTGGGCGACGCGGGAGAGGGCCCGGAGCTGGTCGCGGAGGGCGGCCGCGTGCTCGAAATTGAGGTTCTCGGCCGCCGCGTTCATGCGCCTCTCGATGCTCTTGAAAAGCCTGTCCTGCTTGCCCTCAAGGAACATCACCACTCCCTGCACGATCTCGGCGTAGTCCTCCACGCTCACGGCGTGGGCGCACGGGCCCAGGCACCTCTTGATGTGGTAGTTCAGGCACGGCCTGCGCAGCGGATCGTCGGGGTTTATCTCCATGCGGCACTGCCGCAGCGGGAAAACGCGGGCGAGCAGCCTCAGGGTCTCGCGGGCGGCGGCCACGTCGGTGTACGGGCCGAAGTAACGGGAACCGTCCTTCACGACGCGCCTAGTGAGGAATGCCCTGGGAAACGCCTCGTTCACCGTGACCCTGATGAAAGGGTAGGTCTTATCGTCGCGTAGCCTCACGTTGTAACGGGGCCTGTGTTCCTTTATGAGGTTGCACTCGAGCACCAGGGCCTCCAGCTCCGAGCCGGTGACGATGTAGTCGATGTCGTGGACTTTGGCCGCCAGCTGCGCCACCTTGGGCGAGCGCTGGCCGGAGCTTCTGAAGTACGACCTGACGCGGTTTCGTAAGTTCACGGCCTTGCCGACGTAGATGACCTGGCCGTCGGCGTCCCGCATGATGTAGACGCCTGGCTCCGTCGGCAGCTCGTCGAGGAGGCGCTCAATGTCGTTTGCCATGGTCATGGCAGCAGCCGGCGCGCCGCAGGAACTGGCCCGTGTACGACTGATCCGCCGCGGCCACCTCTTCGGGGGTGCCGCAGGCGACCACCAGCCCTCCTCGGTCGCCGCCCTCCGGTCCGAGGTCGATGATGTAGTCGGCCGTCTTGATCACGTCAAGGTTGTGCTCGATCACCAGAACCGTGTCTCCCCCGTCCACCAGCTTCTGAAGCACGTTGAGCAGCATCTTCACGTCGGCGAAGTGCAGCCCAGTGGTGGGCTCGTCCAGGATGTAGAAGGTCCTGCCGTTGGTGCGGCGCGAAAGCTCCGTCGCCAGCTTCACTCGCTGGGCCTCGCCGCCTGACAGGGTTGTGGCAGGCTGCCCCAGCTGGATGTAGCCCAGGCCCACGTCCTTCAGAGTGCGCAGCTTCCTGGCGATGCGCGGCAAGTTTTCGAAGAACTCAAGCGCCTCGTCTACCGTCATCGCCAGCACGTCAGCGATGCTCTTGCCCTTGTACTTTACCTCCAGCGTTTCGCGGTTGTAGCGCGCCCCCTTGCACACCTCGCACGGCACGTAAACGTCGGGCAGGAAGTGCATCTCTATCTTGATTATGCCGTCGCCCTTACACGCCTCGCACCTTCCGCCCTTCACGTTGAAGCTGAAGCGGCCTGGCTTGTAGCCCCTGGCCCTTGCCTCGGGTGTCATGGCGAACACCTCGCGGATCAGGTCGAACACGCCGGTATACGTGGCCGGGTTCGACCTGGGGGTGCGCCCTATGGGAGACTGGTCGATGCCAATGACCTTGTCAAGGTGCTCCAGCCCGGTGATGTTGTCGTGGTCCCCTGGCCTGGTGAAGGCCTTGTTCAGGTCACGGGCAAGTCTTGCGCGGATGATGTTATTCACCAGGGTGCTCTTGCCCGACCCCGACACGCCCGTGACACATACGAACAGCCCCAAAGGTATGCTGACATCGATGTTTTTCAAGTTGTGCTCCCTGGCGCCGCGCACCGCGAGCCATTTCCCGTTAGGCTGCCGCCTCCGCTCCGGCACCTCGATGGTCTCGCGCCGTGCGAGGAAGCGCCCGGTGATGGAAGCGGGGTTCGCCTGGATTTCCACAGGCGTGCCTGCGGCCACCACTCGGCCTCCGTTAGCCCCGGCCCCAGGGCCTATGTCGATGATGTAGTCGGCGGAGCGAATGGTCTCCTCGTCGTGCTCCACCACTATCAGGGTGTTACCGATGTCCCTCAGGCGCTTGAGGGTATCGATGAGCCGCTGGTTATCCCGCTGATGCAGCCCGATGGAGGGCTCGTCCAGGATGTACAGCACCCCCACCAGGCTCGACCCGATCTGTGTGGCCAGCCTGATGCGCTGCGCCTCGCCGCCTGAGAGGGTGCCCGCCTCCCGCTGGAGCGTGAGGTAATCCAGGCCTACGTTGCAGAGGAAGCCCAGGCGGTTCACTATCTCCTTCAGAATCTGCCTGGCCACCAGCCTGTCGCGTTCGGAGAGGCCCGCGGCAAGGTTGGAGAAGAACTCCATGGCGGCACCGGTCTGCATCGCCACTACTTCGGCGATGGACTTGCCCCCCACCGTCACCGCCAGCGCCTCCGGCTTGAGCCTGGCACCTTTGCACGCGGTGCAGGGTTTGGCGCTCATGAACTTCTCCAGCTCCTCGCGGATGTAGTCAGAGGTGGTTTCCCGGTAGCGCCTCTCGAGGTTCGGTATGACCCCCTCGAACCTTGACTGCCACTGCTGCAGCCTGCCGTGGGAGTCGCGGTAGGTGAACGTGAACCTCTCCGGGCCGCACCCGTACCTGATGATCTCCATCTGTTCGGGGCTGAGCTGGCCCAGCGGCACGTCCGCGTCGATGCCCTTCACCCTGGCCACCTCGAATATCCTGCTCATGTAGAACTCCGGCACCGAACCGGTTTTGTTGTACGGCCGGATGGCCCCGCCGCTCAATGGCAGCGACATGTCGAAGATGAGCTCCGGATCGAACTCTATGCTCACGCCCAGCCCTGAGCAGGTGGGGCAGGCGCCGAAGGGGTTGTTGAACGAGAAGAGCCTTGGCTCCAGCTCCCCGAAGCTCAGCGAGCACTCGGGGCAGGCCAGCCTCTCGGAGAAGATCCTGTCGCAGCCGCCAGCGTCCACGACTACCAGCCCGTCTCCGAGCTTCAACGCGGTCTCCACTGAGTCGGCAAGACGCCTCTCCACGCCTGACCTGATCACCAGCCTGTCCACCACTGCCTCAATGTTGTGGATCTTGTATCGCTCCAGCGTGATCTCCCCGGAAAGCTCTCTGACCTCGCCGTTCACGCGCACCCGCACGTAGCCGTCGCGCCGGAGCTCGTCGAACACCTTCCTGTGCTCGCCCTTCTTGCCACGGATGACGGGGGCCAGCACCTGGATTCGGGAGCCCTCAGGCAGGTTCATGAGGCTGTCCACGATCTGGTCCACCGACTGCTGGCTGATGGGACGCCCGCACTGCGGGCAGTGCGGCTGGCCGATGCGCGCCCAAAGCAGCCTCATGTAGTCGTAGACTTCAGTCACGGTGGCCACCGTGGACCTAGGGTTCCTGCTGGTGCCCTTCTGATCGATGGATATCGCCGGCGACAGGCCCTCGATGTAGTCCACGTCAGGCTTGTCCATCTGCCCCAGGAACTGCCTGGCGTACGCAGACAGGGACTCCACATATCGGCGCTGGCCCTCAGCGTATATGGTGTCGAAGGCCAGCGATGACTTGCCCGAACCCGACAGGCCGGTGATCACAACCAGCCTGTCACGGGGTATCTCCACGTCTATGTTCTTCAGGTTATGCTGCCGTGCCCCGCGCACTATGATCCTGTCTGCACTCAAAGCTCCGAGAACCTCCGTCGTAGATACGCGATCTGGTCCCTTATCTCGGCGGCCTGCTCGAACTCAAGCAGCGCCGCGGCCTTCTTCATCTGTTGCTCCAGCTCCCTGATCCTCGCAGCGAGCTGGCGCGCGTCCATCAGTTCCACCTCTTCGATGTCAAGGCCCGGCGCGATGCCGCCGCCGGCTGCCCACGCCACAGCCCGGTCTCTCGCGCCCGCCGCGCCCGCCGTGCCCGCCGCGCGAGCCGCGCGCGCCGCAGCCTCCGCCTCAGCCTCGTCCACACGACCGCCTCCAGCCGCCCGCTGGATCTCCGAAAGATCGCGCACGCCCTTTTGCACCGACTTGGGCTCGATCCCATGCTCCTCGTTGTAGGCCATCTGTAGCCGGCGCCGGCGCTCCGTCTCATCGATGGCCACCCGCATCGAGTCCGTGACGGTATCGGCGTACATGATCACCCTGCCCTCGACGTTCCTCGCCGCCCGGCCGATGGTCTGTATCATCGACGTGGACGACCGTAGGAAACCTTCCTTATCGGCATCCAATATGGCCACCAGCCCAACCTCCGGAAGGTCCAGCCCCTCCCGCAGCAGGTTGATGCCCACCAGCACGTCGAACTCGCCGAGCCTCAGATCGCGAAGGATCTCCACCCGCTCCAGAGTGTCGATCTCCGAGTGCAGGTAGCGCACGTTGATCCCAAGCTCCCGCAGGTAGTCCGTGAGGTCCTCGGCCATCTTCTTGGTCAGCGTAGTCACCAGCGTCCTGAAGCCCTTCTCCATCGTGCGCCTGATCTCGCCTATCAAGTCGTCGATCTGGCCCTTCACCGGCCGCACGATCACCTCGGGGTCCACCAGCCCGGTGGGCCTGATTATCTGCTCCACCACCCTGCCGGCCTGTGACACCTCGTAATCCCCGGGCGTCGCGCTGACGTAGATCACCTGGTTGATCCTGCGTTCGAACTCCTCAAACGTAAGAGGCCTGTTGTCGAAGGCCGACGGTAGCCTGAACCCGTACTCCACCAACGTCTCCTTGCGCGACCTGTCGCCCCGGTACATGGCCCGAAGCTGCGGGATCGTCACGTGCGACTCGTCTATGAACATCAAGTAGTCGTCTGGGAAGTAGTCAAGAAGCGTTGCCGGTGGGCTGCCCGCGTCCCTGCCCGCCAGGTGCCGCGAGTAGTTCTCGATGCCAGAGCAATACCCTACCTCCTGCAGCATCTCCAGGTCAAAGTTGGTGCGCTGCTCCAGCCGCTGCGCCTCCAACAGCTTTCCCCTGGCCTTAAGGTCCGCGAGCACCGCGTCAAGCTCTTCGCGAATCGACCTGATGGCCGCATCCAGCCGCTCCTTGCTGGTGACATAGTGGCTCGCCGGGTATATGGCCACCTGCTCCCTGAGGCCCAGGATCTCGCCGGTCAACAGGTCAACGTCTGCGATGCGCTCCACATCGTCACCGAAAAACTCGATACGCACCGCCTGCTCTCCCGACACCGGCACAATCTCCACCACGTCTCCCCTGACGCGGAAAGTGCCTCGCTCGATGCCGATATCGTTCCGCGAGTACTGGATGCCCACCAGCTTCCGAAGCAAACGGTCGCGGTCAACGGCATCTCCCTGCCGGACCACCACGGCCTGCCTCAGGTACTCCTCGGGCATGCCCAACCCATAGATACATGACACGCTGGCCACTATCAACACGTCGCGCCGCTCCACCAGCGCCGCCGTGGCCGCGTGGCGCATCCGGTCGATCTCGTCGTTGATCTCGGCGTCCTTCTCGATGTACGTGTCAGACTGCGGCACGTACGCCTCAGGCTGGTAGTAGTCGTAGTAGCTCACGAAGTAGTGCACCGCGTTGTGCGGGAAGAACTCCCGAAACTCCGCCGCCAGCTGCGCAGCCAGGGTCTTGTTGTGGGCGATCACTATGGTGGGCCGCTGCAGACGCTGCACCACGTTGGCCATGGTGAACGTCTTTCCGCTACCCGTCACTCCCAACAGCACCTGGGCGCGCCGGCCCTCCTCCACCCCTGCCACCAGCTCATCGATGGCCTTGGGCTGATCGCCTGCGGGCTTGTAGTCAGCCACGAGCTTGAACTCAGGCACCCGCTGCACCTCCCCCGCCCCGACTCGTATCCAATTATAGCACGAGTGGCCCGGCTGTTGGGGGCATAAACCGAACATATATTCTGTCTGTAGACGGCAACCCTCAAGCGAAGCCCTCCCAGCTAGACGCGGCTCCGACGGTGCCCCAGGTCTCAGACAGGGATCCGCCGATCATCGGATCTTTCCCAGGAAGTACCGGTGAACTCGCAGATCCTCCGTGAGCTCGGGATGGAACGATGTCACCAGAGTCTTTCCGCATTCGGCGGCCACCTTGTTCCCATCCACCGTCGCAAGCACCCGAACGCCGTCCTCAACCTCGGTGATGTACGGCGCGCGGATGAAGGTCATCGGGATCCTGCCGATACCGTGGAACTCCTCCGCCGTGTGGAAGCTGCCGAGTTGCCGTCCGTAGGCGTTTCGCCTCACGGTGATGTCCATGGTGCCGAAATGGACGACCGGGTCGTTTTCGATCCTCCTCGCCAGCAGTATCATGCCGGCGCAGGTCCCGAACACAGGCAGCCCCCTCTGTATGAACTCTTTGAGCGGGCCGAAGAGCCCGGTCTCCCTGAGCAGACGGCCCATCACGGTGCTCTCCCCGCCCGGCAGGATCAGCCCATCGATGCCGCCGTTAAGGTCGGCCCTCTCTCTGATCTCGAACCCGTCGACGCCCAGCCTCGCCAGCACGGCCAGGTGCTCGGCGAACGCGCCTTGAAGTGCCAGTACCCCGATCCTCATACGCCTCGCTCCGCCATCAGCAGCTTGATCTCATGTTCGTTGGTTCCCACCATCGCCTCGCCGAGGTCCTCCGACACCTCAGCCAGGATGTGCGGATCGTTGTAGTTAGTAACCGCCCTGACGATGGCCCGTGCGCGCTTCTTAGGGTTACCTGACTTGAAGATGCCGGAGCCGACGAACACTCCCTCCGCGCCCAGCTGCATCATTAGCGCTGCATCAGCCGGAGTGGCCACGCCGCCTGCCGCGAAGTTGACCACCGGGAGCCTGCCATGCTCGTGGACGTAGCGCACCAGGTCGTAAGGCACCTCTAGCTCCTTCGCGGCCTGGAACAATTCGTCATCGCGCATGCTCTGGACCTGGCGAATCTGCTTGTTGATGAGCCGAAGGTGCCGGACGGCCTGCACGATGTCGCCGGTGCCCGCTTCTCCCTTGGTGCGGATCATCGACGCGCCCTCAGCGATCCGGCGCAGGGCCTCTCCTAGATCCCGAGCGCCGCAGACGAATGGAACGTCGAACTTGGTCTTGTCGATGTGGTACGTGTCGTCTGCAGGCGTCAGCACTTCGCTCTCGTCGATGAAGTCTATCTCGAGGGCCTGTAGTATCTGCGCCTCGACGAAGTGGCCGATTCGCACCTTTGCCATGACCGGAACGCTCACAGCCTCCTGTATGGCACGTATCATCTTCGGATCGCTCATCCGCGCCACGCCGCCGGCGGCCCTGATGTCCGCGGGCACGCGCTCCAGCGCCATCACCGCGCAAGCGCCGGCCTCCTCAGCGATCCTCGCTTGCTCGGGCGTGGTCACGTCCATGATGACTCCGCCCTTCAGCATCTGCGCCAGGTTCTTGTTCAGCTCATACCTGCTGTTCATGTCATCATCCCCTTTGCCTCTTGTGACTGTCGTCTCCCCCATATATCATAGAGCCAAACTGACCACATCCATAGTGTCAGTTCCATACGACTTGATGGTGCCAGATTGGGGCGTACGCGATGAACGAGATGACGTTGAGGCTCAGCAGGGAGACTGGCGTGCCCATGTTCCAGCAGCTGTACGAGTTCCTGAAGGCGGAGATCGTCAGCGGGCATATCTCCAGTAACGAGAGACTGCCGTCCAAGCGCAAGCTGGCGGCGCATCTTGGCTGCAGCCGTAACACGGTGGAGGCGGCCTACAACCAGCTTGTGGACGAGGGCTACCTCATCGCAAAGCCGAAGAGCGGCTATTACGCAGCTGAGCTGGACGGCGTCTTCAGCATCGGGCGCGCGCATCAGGCGGAGCGGTGGGATATAGAAGCGGAGCCGGCTTACGCCATTGATTTCTCCTATCAGGGGGTGGACCTAGACCACTTCCCGTTCTCCACATGGCGGAAGCTGACGAAGGAAGTCATCGACGAGAATGATGAGGACCTCTTGAGGACGGGCAACCCCCAGGGATACCCGAAGCTGCGCGCCAGCATCGCTCGGTACCTGCACCGCTCCAGGGGCGTGAACTGCCTGCCTGAGCAGATCGTGATCAGCTCGGGCACCGAGTTCCTGCTTCAGCTGCTCATTCAGCTACTTGACAGTGAGACCGTCTACGCCATTGAGAACCCGGGCTACGAGCGACTGCCGGCCATCTTCCGCAGCAACCGCGTGGAGTGCCGTCCGGTATCTTTGGATGAAGACGGCGTGCGCCTTGACGAGCTGAAGCGCAGCATGGCCAACGTGCTGTGCATCACGCCGTCGCATCAGTTCCCGACGGGGATCATCATGCCTGTGAGCAGGAGGCTTCAGCTGTTGAGTTGGGCGGGCGAGGGGCCCGGGCGGTACATCATCGAGGATGACTATGACAGCGAGTTCAGGTACTCCGGTAAACCGATACCGTCGCTTCAAGGGCTGGATCGGAACGGAAGGGTCATCTACGTCGGGGCTTTCTCCAAGTCGCTTTCCCCTGCTCTGCGCGTCAGCTACATGGTGCTCCCCACCGAGCTGCTGGAAGGCTACAAAGAGAAGCTGGGCTTCTGCATCTGCCCTGTGCCCACCATCCAACAGAAAGCGCTGCAGCGGTTCATGGACGAGGGACATTTCGAGCGCCACCTGAACCGCATGAGGATCATCTACAGGCAGAAGCGGGAGGCCATCGTCACGGCGATCCGAGAGCTACTGCCTGGCGCCAAGATCGATGGCACCGACGCCGGGCTGCATCTGGTCATGAGGGTCGGCAACGGCATGAGCGAGACTGAGCTGCTTCAGAGAGCGAAGGCGCATGGGGTGAAGGTGTACGGTATGTCCCACTACTGCTCAGGGCCGGTGGCCGAGGAAAGCGAGGCCGCCCTCATCCTCGGGTTCGCCACCCTTCGGATCGACGAGATCCACGATGCCGTGCGCCTCCTCAAGACCGCCTGGGCTTCCTGATACCCAACGACAGGCTGTGAGCTCGTGACGACGAGGTAAGGGTCAGATCAACGCGAGAGGGCCTCCGCCGTGGCTTGGCGGGAGCCCTCCCGCGTTGACTTGGCGCCCACGGTCTGGGGGGCTATCTCTCTGGTTGTAGGAGTTCGGTTGGCGAAATCCTCTGATCCATGGGTTCAAGTGGCGGCGGTGTGGAGGCTGCAACTGCCTCTCGACTTCAGGCCATCGCGGTTCAGCAAACCCGCAGCTACAGGTTGTGCGCAGGCGTGTTCATGCGGGCGCGCCTAACCTCATGATTGACGCTGGTGACGGCAGCAGGGACAAGTCCTCTACTTGGAGGATTCCGGCAGGCGAGATCCTCTGATCCACAGATTTGCAGCCGCGAACTCCACAGATCTGTGGATTCGCTTTCCCGAAGCCCATGCCGCCCAACCTTTCGCCGACTCAAGTGTCCACCAACGTTCCGGCGCCCCCCCATCCGCGCCGCGCCCTAGCTTCGCCGCGCCGTAGCCCCTCAAACCTGCACCCGGGGAATGAAGGGATGAACAAATGAGCGCGAGAGAGCCCCCGCCTTGGCTTGGCGGAGGCTCTCTCGCGTTGACTTGACGCTCGCAGCCCCACTTCACGCCTGCGGTTCCCGCCTTAGGCGCCAATCGGGCTCGAACGGCTGGGCTGGCTCTGGCGGCTTCTGTGACGGCTCCTCCGTGTGCTCGGGCTCCACGGTCTCAACAGGCTCGAGGGACTCCGGCGGCTCAGGTTCCACCGGTTCCGTGGCGTCCGGAGGCTCCGCTTCCTCCGCAGCGGCGGAAGGCTGAGCAGGGAGTGATGGCGTCCGCAGCTCGTCGGGGATCGGCGGCGCGATCTGGTCCACTGTGACCAGGGTGACCCCCGCCTTCTCAAGCTCAGGGATCATGCGCTTCAGCGCCCTGATGGTGGCAGGCCGCACGTGGCCGATGGCCACGGCCTGCCCCAGCAAGTGAGCCTTCTTCGCGGCGGACCTGATCTGTTCGATCACGTACTCCTCAGTGTTCACCCCGTCAAGGAACGTGCTGTTCTCCAGCACGCTGGCGCCCATGGCCTCGGCCACGTCTGCCACCACCGAGTTGGAGCTTGTCCGGCTATCGATGAAGAACAGGCCCCTCGCGAACACCTCGTGGAGCACGACTTCCATGATTTCGGAATCTTCGGTCACCTTGGAGCCCATGTGGTTGTTGACGCCGACGGCCCCCGGCACCTTGGAGAGGTTGTACTGCAGCACGCTGCGAATCTCGTCGGGGGTCATGCCCACGGTGATAGCGCCTGGCCCCGGGGACACGCTGCCGTCAAGGGGTTCCATGGGCTGATGCAGGAGCACCGCGAACCCGCTCTCCGCCGCGGCCCTCGCCTCCTCCTCGGCATGGCCCACGCCTGGCATTATCGCCACGGTGAGGGGCGCGCGCAACTGCATGAGCTCCGGGGTGGCGGTAACGGCTCCACCCAGGTCGTCTATGATGATGGCGAGCTTCGCCCCGGCGAGGCTGCCTGGCTCCAGGGGCTCGCCAACCTGCTCCACGGGGAGCGGAGTGACCTCGACTTCATCATAGCTTGACGTCGGTGCCCCTCCAGCCTCGGCAGGCTGGGCGTCCTCAATGGGGAAAAGCTCGGGATCCGGCATGAGGTCCTGCCGCTCGCTGCCCCGAATCACCATGGTGTAGCTGGAGTCAGGCCGCGCAGAGGGCTCGCGCGCTTGCGTGGGCACTTGCTTGTCCCGTCCGCAGCCAGCCAAGAACGCGGTGACGAAAAGCAGGAGCGCCACCAGGGCGACCCTGCTTCGCGGGATAGCTGAAAGCATGCACTTAAGCTGCGACGTTGACTGCTTCGGCCTCATCGTCGATCTTCTCCCTGAGTATCTCCACGGCCTTGCGGAACTGGGGGTCGAGGTCGGGATCGATGCGGAGTAGGTCCTCGGCCGTGACAGGGCCCGCTTGTGCCGCCTCCGACTTCTTGGCCGCAGTCAGCTGTTCTAGCTCCTCCATGGTCAGGGGTTCAACCTGCACATCGGGCTGGATCGGGTTCTCGGGGGTGATGGCCCTGCCTCCGGCGGTTAGGTATATCTGCGTGGTGACCGCCAGGCCCGAGCCGTCTGACAGGGTGAACAGGGTCTGGACCAGGCCCTTGCCGAAGGTGGGCATGCCCACTATGGTGGCGACGCCGGTATCCTGCATCGCCCCTGCGACGATCTCGGAAGCTGAGGCGGTGTACTCGTTGACCAGCACCACCACGGGCACGTCAGCCAGCTTCGAGCCCACCGTATGGGTAGTTCTCCTCTGACCGTCGCGGCCCTGGACGTGCATGGCAGGTCCAGACGGTATGAACTTGCTGGCGACCTGCACGGCCTGGTTCACCAGGCCTCCGCCGTTGTAGCGCAGGTCCAGGATGAGCCCGCGCAGGCCCTCAGCGGACAGCTTCTTCAACTCTGCCTCGATGTCGGGGCCGGCCTTTTCGGAAAAGGAGCGCAGCTCGATGTAGCCGATGCCGGCTTCAGGATCCCACATGTAGGAGCGGGTGGCCGGAGCGTCGATGATGTCGCGGATTATCTTCACCTCGTGCCTTCCTGGAGGGTAACTGCGCTCGATCACCAGCACCACCTCGGTGCCGGGTTCGCCCTTCATCATGGAGACTGCCCGGTCAAGCACCATGCCCTCGGTGGATACGCCGTCGATCTCCGCGATGTGATCGCCTGGCAGCAGGCCGGCCCGCATGGCAGGGGTGTTCTCCAAGGGGGATATCACGGTGATCTTGTCGTCCCTGATGCCCACGAGGATGCCGATGCCGCCGAATACGCCGGAGGACTCCTGCCTCATGGCCTCGTAGTCTTCAGGGGGCATGTATCTCGTGTAGGGATCCTCGAGGGCTTCGAGCATGCCCTGGACGGTGCCGGTGGCGAGATACGCTCCGAGGAGCTTCGACACGGACACGGGCTTGTAGAACTCTCGCTTCACGAGGTACAGAGCCTCTATGGCAGTCCTGACATCCCTGAACTTGGGCTGCTCCTGGCCGTCTTCGCCGCCGGGCACGCCCAGCACCGTGGGGGCCATGAACGCGACGAGAGCTATCAACACTAACAGAGCAGCAAGCAGCCAGCTGCGCCGCATGCCGTCTCGGGTATCGTACAAGGGGAACACCTGCCTTGCTTACTTGGGAAGCCGTTTCATGGGATCCTCAGTGACGCCGTTGACTCTTACCTCAAAATGCAGGTGCGGCCCGGTGGCGAAGCCTGTGGAACCCACTTTGCATATGATATCACCCTGCATCACCATCTTGCCAGCACTGGTTTCCAGCTTGCTCGCGTGGCCGTACAGAGTTGAAAGTCCGCCGCCGTGATCGATCACCACGGTGTTACCGTAGCCGTTGACCCAGCCGGCCAGTATTACGCGACCGCCAGCTGCCGCCTTCACCGGGGTTCCGGTGGGCGCGGCGATATCGATCCCGGAGTGGAAGCGCCTGTCGCCGAAGATGGGGTGCACCCTCCAGCCGTACGGAGATGATATGCGCCCGGTGGTCGGCCATATGAATCCACCTGTCCACACCGGGGTTTGCCCGCTGCGCATGAGGCTCTCCTGCAGCTGCCTGATGGTGCGCTCAAGCTCCCTTGACTGCCGCTCTTCCTCCTCAAGCTCCTTCTGCCAGCGCTCCTTCTCCTGAGCGACCCTGTTGAGGTAGTATGCTCGTTCCGCCTTCACTCGTTCGCTCTCAGCCCGCTCTTTTCGGAGGCTCTCGGAGAGCGCCGCGATCTCCCTGCGCTTCAGCTCCAGCTGGGCCTTGTGCTGCGCGATGCTGGCAAGTTCCTCCTCAAGGGCCTGTTTAGCTTGCTTTATGCCCTCAAGGTCGCGGGCATTCTGCGCGACGATGCGCTTCACAATGTCGTACCTGGTCACCAGGTCGGAGAAGCTCTCCGCGCTGAGCAGCAGCTCAAGATATGTGGCAGGGCCCATCTTATACATCTGGACCAAACGCTTCTCAAGGCCCCTGAGGGCCGCTTCGTACTTGCTCGTGGCGTCCTTCAGCTTGGCCTCGGCGGCGACAAGGTCGCGCTGAGCCGCTTCCATGGCCGCTTCGGCGTCCTTCAGCTGCTTGTCGGCGTTGGATATGCGCTGCTGGATCTGCTCCAGCTTGTCCTCAGCCTGCTGCAGCGCCTTAAGGGCGTTCTGTTCTTCCTTGCCGGACCTCTGCAACTGCTGGCGGAGGGCATTCAGCCGCTGCTGCAGCGAATTGAGCTGTTCGATCTTGGCATCGAGGTCGCCCTGTGACGGCGTGGTCTGGGCAAGGCTTGCGGGCCCGCCAAGGCTGAAGGACAGACACAGACATACCAGGGCTGCGATGAACACGATTCGAGCTCTCATCGGTAACCTCCCAGCACGGAACTGCCCTCTATCTATCTACACGTCCTGAACGTCAACCCGAAGGTGCCGCCTTACCGAGATGATGGTGCCTGAAAGGCCCACAACTGCGCCGAAGCCAACGAGGCTCAAGGCGGCCGAGGCAAGCCAGGCGGGGTCCGCCACAAGCTTCAGGAAGGGCGCGGCGGAACCTATCCACCGTATCAGTAGCGAGTAAGCGGCGAAGACCATGAGCGATGCCACGGCCGCGCCGATGACGCCGATGAGCAGGCCCTCCACCACGAACGGGAATAGTATGAACGCATCGGACGCGCCCACCAGCCGCATTGTCTCGATCTCTCGGTTGTGCGCCAGCACGCTCAGCTTGATGGTGTTGGCCACCACCATCGACGCTCCCACGAGGACCACCACGGCGATGGCGCCTGTGGCCGCCCACATCACCCGCAGGGCGCCCACGAGGTTCCGCACCATCTCTCGGCCGTAGACGATATCCTCCACGCCCTCAAGCTCCTGAATGCGCCGGGCGATGGACTCCGCCTCGTCGGCACGCCGCACTGATACGTCGAAACTGTCAGGCAATGGGTTATAGGGCATGTCCTCGATGAATAGGCCGTTCTCGTCGCCCAGCTGCGCCTCAAGGCGCCGCAGGGCCTCGTCCTTCGGCACGTAGCTGATCCGCGACACCCCTGGGATGGCCCTTATGGACCGCTCCAGGGACGCCACCGCGTCGGGACCGGCGTCAGGCAGCAGGAATACCCGAAGCTCCACACCGGCCTGAAGCTGGCGCCCGATGACTGTGAGGTTCACGGCCACCAGGGTGAACAGGCTCAGCGCCAGCATGCAAGCCATCACCACCACCGTAGTGGTCATGCACGTGGGCCTCTTGAGGTTCCTCACCGCCTGCGAAGTCAGCGTGGCAATGGTCCTAAGCCTCATGGCAGTAAGTCCCCTGCCTCTCGTCGCGGACGATCCTGCCGGCCTCGATCTCCACCACTCGCCTGCGCATTCGGTCCACGATGGCCTGGTTGTGTGTGGCCATTATCACCGTGGTGCCCCTGCAGTTCACGTCGCTGAGCAGGGCCATGATGCCGTTGGAGGTTTCAGGGTCGAGGTTCCCGGTGGGCTCGTCCGCCACCAGGATCAAGGGGTCGTTCACAACGGCCCGCGCGATGGCCACGCGCTGCTGCTCTCCGCCGGAGAGCTGATCAGGCAGACAGGTGGCCTTGCCGGACAGCCCCACCATCTCCAGGGCCTGCGACACCTTCCTGGATATGTCCTTCGGCGGCGCCTCGATTACCTCCAGGGCGAACGCGACGTTATCGTAGACCGTACGGTCGGGCAGCAGCTTGAAGTCCTGGTATATCGCGCCGATCTTGCGGCGCAAGAGAGGGACTTCCCGCCGCCTCAGCCTCACGATGTTCCTGCCGTCAACGAACACCTGCCCCCGGGTGGGGACGGTGCCCCTGTAGATCAGTGACAGGAGCGTTGACTTTCCCGCGCCCGACTGGCCGACTATGAACACGAAGTCCCCTTTCTCAACGGTAAGGTACACATCATCCAGGGCAACCACGTCCCCTGGATATACCTTGGTCACTCCGTACATGCGGACCAAACGAAAACACCCCGTCTCGTGCAGGACACACGTATCGGAAAACTGTTCTTCTCCGAAACGGCGAATTCCTGCCGGTCAGGGGCGTAAACCCGAGGCTGCCAGCGAACGATCTGCCGCGTCTGTCAGCGCTTCCTGGCGATCGCCCTCATGGCGGCCTCGGCGACGGCCTTCGCAGTGAGGCCGTAAACCTCCATGAGCTGGTCAGGCTTGCCGGACTTGCCGAACCTGTCGTTCACCCCTACCCGCTCCACCGGCACACAGATGCCCGATGTCACCGCCTCCGCCACGGCGCCGCCGAGCCCCCCGATCACTGAGTGCTCCTCGGCCGTGACGATGGCTCCGCAATGGGCGGCGGCACCATCGATGGCTTCGGCATCGATTGGCTTGATGCTGAACATATCCAGCACCCGGGCGCTGATTCCCTGCTGGGCCAGGATGTCGGCGGCGTCAAGGGCCCTCGCCACCATCACGCCGCACGCCACGATGGCAACGTCGGAGCCCTCCCTCAGCGTTACCGCCTTGCCCAGCTCGAAGCGCTGCTCCGGGTGGTAGATCACGGGAACTGCCGGCCGGCCGAGCCTCACGTACACCGGCCCCGAAACGTCGGCCACCTGCCTTACCAACCATTCCGTCAGCACCGCGTCAGACGGCACGAACACCTTCATGTTGGGGATCACCCTCATCAGGGCGATGTCCTCCAGGCACTGGTGGGATCCGCCGTCCTCGCCCACGGTGAGTCCCGCATGGGTGGCGCAGATCTTCACATTGAGGTTGGAATAGCAGATGCTGTTTCGCACCTGGTCGTATGCGCGCCCCGCGGCGAACATGGCGAAGGTGCTGGCGTATGCCACCTTTCCGGCAGCGGCCAGGCCGGCTGCGGTGCCCATCATGTCCTGCTCGGCGATGCCCATCTGGACGAACCTCTCCGGATAGGCCTTCGCGAATTCGTGCGTCATGGTGGACTTAGACAGGTCCGCATCCAGCACCACCACGTCGCCGCGCTGGGCACCTAACCTGGCGAGGGCTCGTCCATATGCAACTCTAGTAGCTATCATCTCGGCCATCAGTTGCCACCTCCCTCGCCGGCGCCTGCCTCATCCAGCTCCCTAAGGGCCTGTTCCACCTGGTCAGCCTTGGGGGCGGTGCCGTGCCAGCCCACCTGGTTCTCCATGAACGAGACCCCTTTGCCCTTCACGGTACGCGCCACTATACAGGTGGGAGCGCCCTTCACCTGCCTGGCCTTGGCCAGCGCGTCCATGATCTGGGGGATGCTGTGCCCGTCGATCTCCATCACGTGCCATCCGAACGCCGCGAACCGTGCGCCCGGGTTACGCATGGATTTCACTTCCTCACAGGTCCCGTCTATCTGAAGGCCGTTGTGGTCGATGAAGGTCACCAGGTTGTCGAGGCGCCGGTGAGCCGCTGTCATGGCAGCCTCCCAGATCTGGCCTTCCTGCATCTCGCCGTCGCCCACCAACGCGTAGACCCGCCACGGCTGCCCGTCGATCTTCGCCGCTATTGCCATGCCACACGCTGCGGAAAGGCCCTGCCCCAACGAGCCCGTGGACATCTCCACGCCGGGCGTGCTGCGCATGTCGGGATGTCCCTGCAGGTGCGAGCCCCACTGCCTTAGGGTGAGCAGGTCATCCACAGGAAAGAACCCGGCTTCAGCCAGCGCGGCGTACAGCACCGGGGCCGCGTGCCCCTTTGATAGCACGAACCTGTCGCGGCCCGGCCAATCAGGCTCCTCGGGCCTGTAGTTCATCTCGTTCATGTAAAGCACCGTAACTATGTCGGCGGCTGATAGCGAACCGCCGGGATGGCCTGAGCCCGCGCTCCCGGTCATCCTGATGATGTGCTTGCGTATCCTTCTCGCAGCCTCCTCCAACTCTTCGTGGCTGCGCAGTATCACGCGCGGCAATGGTGTCAACTCCCTTATGTAAGCTTGGTATGCCTTCTGCCTCCGCCCCTGATGGCTTCAAGCGCCACGCGCATAGCGAAAACTGGCAGCGAAGCCATCCTCCCCAGCCTCCTGGGCTCCTGCAGCAACCTGTATAGCCACTCCAGGCCCAGCCTGCGCCAAGCCTCAGGCGCCCTCCTCAAAGCTCCCGCCATCACGTCGAACGATCCTCCGACCCCCACCCACACGGCACCCGGGGTCGCGTTCGCTCGCACCCTTGCGATCCACTTCTCCTGCCTGCCTGCGCCCAGCCCAACCAGCACGCATCCGGGCCGGGAGTCGCCTATCGCCTGCAACACCTGGCCCTCCTCGTGGTGACCGAAGTAGCCGTGGTGCACCCCTGCGATGCGAAGCTCGGGGATGCTCTGGGCCATCCGCCGAGCGGCCTCGTCGGCCACGCCTGGCCTCGCCCCCACCATGAACACGCCGCGGCCTGCGGCGGCGCACGTCTTCATCAGTTCCGTTGCCAGCTCTATGCCGGGCACCCGGCCCGGCGCGTTCCAGCCAAGGAGCCTCAGGCCCAGCACGACGCCGATGCCGTCAGGCACCACAAGGTCAGCCCCGCGCACCGCCTGCATGAGCTCGGGATCGCGCTGACAGGCCAACACCATCTCGGGGTTGAGGGTCACCACGTGCCCGCCACGCCCTGAACTCACCAGCTCTGCGCAACGCGACACGGCCTCCTCAGGACCCACACAGTCCACAGGCACCCCTAGTATCGTGGCCCTCGGCCTGTCATGCCCCGGGCCCCGCAGGTCACCCCGCTGCCCGGCCTGCTCATCGCGCTCGCCGCGGGACTCTGCGCCCGCCTTCGCCGCAGCCACGTGCACCGCCCTCCCCCTTCCCGTCAAGAAGGGGCCTCAGCGCCAGCTCCGTGGCAACCCTGGCTCCCTCCCGCAACTCGTCAACCGACAGCACCTGTTCCGCGCGGAGCCGCTCCCGCGCGCTCCAGGCTCGGGCTATGGTCTCGTAGAGCACGTCACCGGAGACGCCTGCGGGAAGCACATGGGTGGTGCCCACGCGCTCGCACAGGGCCCTTACCTTCGGGTCGTACTCGATGGCCACCGCAGGCACCCCTGCGGACGCCGCGAATATCAGGGAATGGAGCCTCATGCCCACCACCAGCTGGGCACTGCCAACAACGCCCAGGGCCTGCCCGGGGGTCATGTCGAAGGTTATCACCGTGGCGCCGCCGGTGAGCTCCGCCAGACGCTTCGCCAGCTCCAGGTCGGCGCAGGGATGGAAAGCCACGAACACCACGTCGGCGCCTAGCTCCACCCTGACCCTTCTCGCACACTCCGCGTACTCCGGAGTGATGTCCCTGCCCACATCCCACGGGCGGAGGGCGAACATCACCACGCCCTCCCGATCCCCGATGCGCCTGGCCTCAGGGGAGTCCTGTGGAGACAGCGCGAAGGCCGGATCCGCCACAAGGTGCACGTCGCGCCGGCCAATGCCTATCTGGCGAAGCAGCTGCACAGACTCGGCGTCCCGGAGGCTCAACACCGCGGCGCGGCTCAGCCCGATCCGGGCCAGGTGCCGGCTGAGACGCCCGCGAAGCGGCCCCAGGCCCTGGGCGTACACCGCCACAGGAACGCGCATGAGGTACGCCAGCAGCATGATCCCTGTGTAATACGGCACCGTAAACGGCCCGGTCACATCCTGAAGGAGGCTTCCCCCGCCGCTCACCAACAGGTCCGCGTCTCTGAGCGCCCGCACGATGCTGGGCAGATGCGTTCTGCTCACGGAGTCCACACCGTACGCCCGCTCGGTGCTTTCCGGATCCCCCGACAGCACGGTAAGGCGCGCCTGGGGCAGAACCTTCCGAACGCCCTGCAGGAACGCCTCGAGTACCGCCTCGTCGCCGGTATTGCCCATGCCGTGGTACCCGGAGACTACGATCCGCACAGGCCCATCACCCCGCACTCCTCAGCGAGCGGTTCGCCAGCCTGTAAGCCCAGACCACCATCGGCGCAGCCACCAGCCCCACGGCGGCTCCCAGCGCCAGGCCCAGGGCCACCCTGACCAGCGTGAGGCCTATAGGCGTGTGCAGATGAGCGAAGGTGTTGACTATGGAAACTTGGCCTATCATGGCAAGCGCCGAGGCCGGTAGAAGCAGCGCCGTGCCCCCGGCCGCCAGCAGCCCGATGCTGGCAATGAACGCGGGGTGCCCTATCAGGAACTCCTTGGTTCTCGGCCGCGCCGGGAGCACCCGCTCCAGGATGGCTCTCATGGCCTGCTCCGCAGATGACGGCAGCAGGGAGATGGATGAAGTGTTCCCTGTACGCACTATGTAGACCAGGCCCAGCGCAGCGATGACGGCGGCTGCCGCCGCATGCCAGAGGAGCACCGGCGAGTTGGCGATCCTCACAATAGACCTGAGCCAGCTCTCGCCGGGTCTGCGCACGTAGTAGTGCCAGTAGGCCAGGAGAAGCGTGGCGAAGGGCGCCACGTGCATGAGCTTCACGCCTAAGAACTGATTCGCCTTGAGCATGAAGGCGGACGTGGTGATGCATGCTGCCAGTACCAACCCTCCCGATACTGAACACGCAGAGGCAACAACAAGGCGTTTCAGGGCGGCCCAGGCCCAGCCGGCAAACCCCTGGGGCGTCTCGTCAAACGGCTTCAGCAGAACGAACGCCGATAGCGACGGGAACAACACCGCGGCGGCCAGCGCAGCCGCTTGCCTGGAGAGCACCTCGTACCCCATGGCCCACAGCCCGGCGAACCCCGCCGCCGCAACCGCCAGCAGCCCGGCGGCAATGGCCAGAGGCACCGCACACATGAGGTCCACTATGAGCAGCCCTGCCGCAGCGATCCCCAGCACCAGACCGGCGGCGGGGAGAAGCCCTGCGCCTATCCTGTCAAGCGAACCTGGATGGCCCAGGCCGAAGCCGGCATCCACCAGCGATTCCGAAAGCTTCGAGAAGAACTCGCGGTTCAGCTCTTCCAGCTGCCTCGAGTCCAGCTGCCTGTTGAGGGGACGCGTGTACATGAGCCGGATGTTGCGCTCCCGCGCTGCCCGGACATACCTTTCCACCATGGTGTCCACAGACAGGCCCTTGTCTACCTCTGCCCGACTGATGCTGTGGACGCGCACGAAATCGCCGCCAAGCCCAGCGATGATCTCGGCTGCGCCGGCCTGCGGCGAGAACTCTATGTCGCCGTATGCAATGTCGTGGCTTGCCAACGCCCTGGCGGTATGTCGCACCAGCGCCGGGTAGCCCATTATCTCGGTTCCTGAGAACACCGCGATGCGCCGGCCGCCCCCTGCCGCGGCCTCCCGAACCGCGGTGTCGATCCACTTTTCCGATATCCCTGGCCAGTTCGAAAACCGAACCACCACGTCCATCCCCACGCGCGAGGCCAGGGCGATGCTGGATGGCCTTATCCCAAGGTTGACAGGTCCGGCCTCGCCCATCGGAAGGGAGATGATATAGGCCTGGGTGTCGTTCCACGGTACCGTCCGCACGTCCACCGACGGGTGCAAGCGGACATGCAGCCGGGATGCCAGCAACGCCGCGCCCTCCTCCGTCATGGGCACGACCACCGTGGTCCACGCTTCCAAGCTCCAGGCATGGGGGTTGCCGTCACCGTTACCGCCGGCGACAGCGGCACCGTCAGCGGCAACAGCAGCTCGCGGCGCCACCTCGGCGTCGCCCGCCACCAGTGCCGCAAACTCCGAGCCCGACATCAGCCAGATGTCGCCCGCCTCCGCCAACGTCCGAAGGGTGTCCTCTTCAATCGCCAGCCAGCCTACACCCAGTTTGGCGAGGTCCGCAAAGTACCGGTCCGGGGGGATTCCCATCCGTCTCGCGAAGGCCAGCCCCTCCCTGAAATCGATGCACACCGCCACCTCGCGGTACTTCGCCTCCGCCCGATGCCTGGGCAGGGCCATCGCGGCCGCAAGGACCGTGGAGAACAACACTATCAGCGTGAGGGCGCTTCTTGTGATGCTGCGACCCTTCTTCATCTGGGCTATACCCCCTGCGAGGTGCGGCCGGTAAGCTTCACCGCCCCCTCCATCACTTCAACAGAGCGTGCCACTATCCCCAGGGGAAGACGGGACAGGTCCACACCCACCGTCACGATGTCTGTGGCAAGGCTAACTAGGAAGGCGGGGATCTGCTTGTCGTCCACGGTGACGGAGTCCACCCTGTACTCCAGTAGCCTTCCGTTGTTGGACAGCACCATTTCGCCCTCAGCCGTCACCAGCATCTCCGACCCGGCAAACTTGAGCGGCGAGGTCACCATCGCCCGTCCTGGCCTCAGCTGAACCCTGGCGTCTGCGGCACTTGACCGAGAGGCCACCAGATACGCGTTGACGTCGTTTTGCGTGATGACGGCCTCCACGGTGGAACCGCCCAGCGCCCTAGCCCATTCCGCCTCCGATTCGGGCAGCCTGCCCCCGGGCAGCGTCAGCTGGTCGGACCTTAGCGTCAGCTGGTCTATCCTGAGCCCCGCGGCGTGCACTCCTTGCAACGTCACCCGAACGTCGGTATACCTGCCAAGCAGCATGGCCAGGGCAGGCCTGCCTGTTACGCTGGCCGTCACGTCCACGTCGCCCCCAAGGGCTTGCTCAAGGGATTCTTCCACCCTTGACGACACTAACCACGGCAACAGGGCCTCCGAGAGGCCCAGGGCCAGCAGCAATACGACGATAAGCAGCGCCATCCTACGCAATCTCATCACTCCTGCGCTTCGCGGCTGGCCGATGCGGCCTCCGCCCGTAGATAGGCCTCTATGAACGGATCGATCTCGCCATCCATGACGGCGTCCACGTTGCCCGTCTCAACGCCGGTTCGGTGGTCCTTCACCATGGTGTAAGGCTGGAACACGTACGACCGGATCTGGCTGCCCCAGGCGATCTCCTGCTGCTCTCCTCTGATGCCCGCCAGCTTCCGTTCCTGCTCCTCCCGCATCCTCTGGGCGAGCCTGGCCCTGAGAATGCGCATGGCGGTCTCCCTGTTGCTGTGCTGGGACCGCTCGTTCTGGCACTGCACGATGATCCCAGAGGGAATGTGGGTGATGCGCACCGCGCTTTCGGTCTTGTTCACGTGCTGGCCGCCGGCACCTCCCGAACGGAAGGTGTCGATCTTGAGGTCCGCCGGGTTTATCTCCACCTCGGCGTCCTCGATCTCAGGCACCACATCCACCGATGCGAACGAAGTGTGCCTCCGCGCCGAAGCGTCGAAGGGAGAGATCCTCACCAACCGGTGCACTCCCTTCTCGCCCCTGAGGTACCCGAAGGCGTTCTGGCCCGAGATGATCAGGGTGGCGCTCTTGATGCCGGCCTCCTCGCCTGGCTGCAGGTCGGCGAGCTCCACCTTGAAGCCGCTGCGCTCGGCCCACCTGGTGTACATGCGCAGCAGCATCTCCGCCCAGTCCTGGCTCTCGGTGCCCCCTGCACCTGGATGGATGTTCATGATGGCCGTGGCGGAGTCGTACGGGCCTGACAGGAGGTTCGCCAGCTCTATCCGGGACACCGTCTCCTCGAGCCGCGCCATCTCCGACAGGCACTCCTCTATGGCCTCCCTGTCATCCTCTTCGTCAGCCAGTTCCGCCAGAGCTCTGATGTCCTCCAAGGCCTTCGCCACGTTCTCGTATCTCTCCACTGAGGCGCGCAGCGCCGATATCTTCTGCATCGTGGCGCCTGCAGCGTTCCGATCGAGCCAGAGTTCAGGCTGGGCCGCCTGTTCCTCAAGCTCTTTCAGCTTTGCCAGCTTGCCGGCGATGTCAAAGGTACACCCTCATTTCGGCAATTCTGGTTTCCAATGACTCGATTGGCGTTTCAAGCTCGGCTCTCACCGGATCATCCTCCCTGCGCGCAATGGGGGCCGAGCCTATTTCGGCGCCCCGCAGCACTTCTTGTACTTCTTGCCGCTTCCGCACGGGCACGGATCGTTCCTGCCCACCTTCACCCCTGCCTTGGCCGGGGTTCGCGGGGACTCCGCTGGCTGATTGGTGGTGATGATGTACTTGGGACGTCTCGGGGCCTCTGGGGCCCGTACTGGCCTCTGGACCCGCTGTCCCTCCTGCCCCTCGCCCTGGCCCTCAGCGCGCCGCTCCTGAATCCGTATCCTCAGCAGGTACCGGACGAAGTCCTCCCCGATGCTTTGCAAGAGATCGTTGAACATGGCGTAGCTCTCGCGCTTGTACTCCACCAGCGGATCCTGCTGCCCGTATGCCCTGAGGCCGATGCCCTCGCGGAGCATATCCATGGCCTGCAGGTGGTCAACCCACTTGCTGTCGATGAGGTACAGCATCACGGCGCGTTCCAGGTCTCGCATGCGCTCGTCGCCGAAAAGCGCCTCGCGGGCTGCGTGGGCCTTCCTGATGAGCTCCTCCACCGCCTTCACCAGGTCCCGCCAGCCCATGCCCTCATGGTACAGCTGCGGGCGGCCAGGCGCGTTCAGAAGCGCCGCCACTTCGGATTCGAGCGCCTCGACGTTCCAGTAGGAACTGGCCATCTTCTCGTCGGCGTGCGCCCTCACAAGCCCCTCAGCCACAGAGGCGATGGTGTCCGCCGTCATCTGCTTCAGGTTCTCCCCTGCCAGCACCGACTTGCGCAAGGCGTATATGGCCTCACGCTGCTTGTTCATGACGTCGTCGTACTCGAGCACTTGCTTTCGGATCTCGAAGTTCCTGGCCTCCACCTTTTCCTGGGCCCTCTGGATCGCAGCGGTGAGTCGGGGATGCTCGATGGGATCGTCGTCGCTCCATCCCATCCGCTCCATCAGCGCGGAGATCCACTCGCCGCCGAACAGCCTCATCAAGTCGTCCTCCAGCGCCACGTAGAACCTTGACGAGCCGGGGTCGCCCTGCCTGCCGGACCTGCCCCGCAGCTGGTTGTCGATGCGTCGGCTCTCGTGGCGCTCGGTGCCGATGACGTGAAGGCCCCCAAGTTCCGGAACGCCCTCGCCCAGCACTATGTCGGTGCCGCGGCCAGCCATGTTGGTGGCGATGGTGACGGCGCCGGGCTGTCCGGCAAGCTTGATGATCTCGGCCTCCCTCTCGTGATGCTTGGCGTTGAGGACCTGATGGGGTATTCCCCTTCTCTTCAGCATTTCTGAGAGAAGCTCTGACTTCTCAATGGAGACTGTGCCCACCAGCACCGGCTGGCCTTTGGCGTGCCTCCCCACAATGTCCTCGACAACGGCGTTGAACTTGGCCCGCTCTGTCTTGAAGACCATGTCGGGCAGGTCCTGCCGTATCATGGGCTTGGCCGTGGGGATCTGCACCACCGGCATGCCGTATATCTTGATGAACTCGGCTTCTTCGGTGGCGGCGGTGCCGGTCATGCCGGCCAGCTTCGAGTACATCCTGAAGTAGTTCTGGAACGTGATGGTGGCCAGGGTCTGGCTCTCGCGCTGAACCCTGACGCCCTCCTTGGCCTCGATGGCCTGGTGCAACCCGTCGCTGTAGCGCCTGCCGAACATCAGTCTGCCGGTGAACTCGTCTACGATGATCACTTCGCCGTCTTTGACGATGTAGTCTCGGTCGCGCTTCATCAGCATTCGCGCCTTGAGCGCGGCGTTGACATGGTGGTTGAGCTCGATGTTCTCCTCATCGTAAAGGTTCTCGATGTTGAGCCACCGCTCCACCTTGTCCACGCCCTGCTCGGTGAGGGCGACGGTCTTGGCTTTCTCATCCACGGTGAAGTCCTGCTCAGGCACGAGGCCCTGGGCCACCCTGGCGAAGAGGGCGTACTTTTCCGTCGACTCCTCGGCCTGGCCCGAGATGATGAGGGGCGTGCGGGCCTCGTCTATGAGGATGGAGTCCACCTCGTCGACGATGGCGTAGTTGTGGCCGCGCTGAACCAACGTGTCCATCGACGGCGCCATGTTGTCCCTGAGGTAATCGAAGCCGAACTCGTTGTTGGTGCCGTAGGTCACGTCGCAGCTGTACGCGGCTCTCCGCGTCGGAGGATCCATGTCGTGGAGGATCACCCCCACGGTGAGGCCGAGCCAGCTCAGCACGGGCCCCATCCATTCGCAGTCGCGGCGGGCGAGGTAGTCGTTGACGGTGACGATGTGCACTCCGTTGCCGGTCAGACCGTTGAGGTACGCGGGCATCGTAGCCACCAGCGTCTTTCCCTCGCCAGTCTTCATCTCGGCAATCTTCCCCTGGTGCAGCACGATTCCGCCCATTACCTGAACATCGTAGGGGTAAAGCCCTATTACGCGCCCGGCAGCCTCCCTCACGGTGGCGAAAGCCTCCGGTAGCAGGCCATCGAGGGACTCGCCCTTCTCGATGCGCTGTCGGAAGGCTGCGGTGCGGGCCTGAAGCTCCTCGTCAGAGGCGCTTCTCGCCTCGTCGGCAAGGGCGGAAACCCTGTCAGTCAAGGCCTGGAGCGCCTTCAGCTCTTTGGCGTTATAGTCAAACATACGCCGTATGAATCCGAACAACAGAGCCACCTCGCTTGACGTTTGCCATTTTGTTATTATACCACATCGCCCTGGTGCGCCTGTGCGGCCAGCGCCCTTATGCCCCCTGACACTAGGCAGTGTCCTCCCAACACCACAGGGATCCCGCATTCCAGGGCCGCCCTGGTGAACTCCGCCACCCGGCGGTGGCCCACGTCCTCCCACAGGAACAGATCCGATGCGAAGCGCTGATCCGCGCTGAGGTCCGCTCCCATGTGGGAGAAGAACACCCTGGAATCGAAGAAGGCCGCATCCGCGCACCAGGCCAGGTCGGCGAAGAACGCTTCCCACCCCGCCCGCTGCGCAAGCCTCGCCACGAGGCTCCTGGCCGCCCCAGGGAGATCGCGCCCGAACGCGCGCATCCCGCGCTCCTCAGAGTACGCCCGTATCCTGCACCTGGTGACGTGGTTCAGGTGGGACACCGTCACCGGCGACACGCGGCCGAAGAGCGCCACCTCCGAAAGGTCCACCGCCAGCCTCCCAGCGGCGGCCTCCAGGCGGGGCGTGGCCCGGCCCACAGGCGCCTCCATCACCATGTCCACGATGCGAGCGGCATCCGGCCGCAGAGCCCTAGCCACACACGCGAACACCAGCAAATCCGTGGGAGTGTCGATGTCGAAGCTTGCGCCCACGGTGGGCTCCAGCCCCACCGCGCGCATGCCCTTCTCCGTCGCCGCCCACATCGGGACCTGGTTGTCCACAGGGGGTACGCCCCCATCTGCGAGCATCCTCGGCTGACAGCACCCGAACATGTCGGCTGAGTACACGTTATTGGCGACTATCGCCCCGGGGTCGACCAACACGGCCCGGGCGAAGGCTTCCAGCTCGGCCTGGCTCATCAGCGCCCCCGAACCGCCGCTCATGTAGACGAAGGCGTCCAGCCCAAGCTCGGCTACGGCTTCATTGAGGCGCCGCCCGAAATGGAAGCCGCGGCCCTCGCCCAGCACCGCCTCCACCCCTGGCACGCCCAACGCGCGCTCGGCCAGCGCCGCCCGGTCAGTGACGACGAACACCCCGTCGAAAACGTCTATCCGGCTGAGCCTGCATGCCAGATCCAGGCAGAGCTCCTCCCGGGCGCGGGCGACCCAACCCTCGATGGGGCCACTCACGGGCCCTCCCTCGAATACTAACGCGCCGAACTTCATCCGGTTCCCCACTCCCCCATGCCGCCGTAAGCAACGGCGGGGACCGAGGGTGAGTCCCTCGAACCCCGCCTGTGATCTAGCCGTTCACCTTGTCAGACTTCCGGTTCAATCAGACCGTAGTTGCCGTCCTTGCGCCTGTATACGACGTTCACCTCTTCGGTGGTATCGTTGCGGAACACGAAGAAGTCGTGCCCCAGCAGCTCCATCTGCATGATGGCTTCCTCCACCGCCATGGGCTTGACGGCGAAGCGTTTGGTCTTCACCACTCTGGGTTCGGGCGCCTCCGGCAGCGCCTCCCCCGTCGCTGCCATCGCCGACTCAACGATCCTGTTGCCTTCCTGCCTCAACCGGCGGTTGATACGGGTCTTGTACTTCTTGATCTGCCTGTCGATGTTGTCGATCGCTCCGTCGATGGAAGCATACATGTCGTTGGTATGCTCCTCGCCCCTGAGCAACAGCCCGTCGACGCTCAGCGTGATGTCGACGCTGTGGATGCCGCGCTCAACCGCCATGGTGACCTGGCCGGTGAGTATCCCCTTCTCGAAGTACTTCTGGAGCTTGGCCACCTTTTTCTCGGCGTACGATCTGAGCGCGTCGGTCACTGCGATGTTACGGCCTACTACAGTGATCTCCATTCGCACCAACCCTTTCCGGAATTGTTGTGTGCGCCATTGTCGGCCGATATGTACTTCAACTCGGCCAGGCGGTACTCCTGCGCACCGTGGAAACGAGTCATGCTTTCCGTGTGACCCGCCGGCTCACCAGCTTGGTGACCTCGCCCACAAGGAGCACCGCCGCTGCAAGGCCCATTGCTTCGGCAAACTCCACCCCATTGTTGGGCACCACGTTGAACAGCCTGCTCAACACGGGCACATACGTTATCAATGCCTGAAGGGTGCCAGACAGCACCACGGCACCCACCAGCGCTCGGTTGGTGAACGGTCCCACCTCTAGTAAGGATTCCAGCTCCGACCTGCAGCTAAACGCGTGGAACAGCTGCGCGAAGCTCATGGTAAGGAGGCACATCGTTCGAGCATGCAGCAGTCTTTCCTCCGTGATGTGCAGCTCGCCGGGCCATCCCAGCCCCACCGCGAAGGACCAGAGCCCCAGTCCGCCGATGGCCAGACCGTACACAGCCAGGCGAACCAGGCCGGCGCGGCTCACCACAGGTTCGTGGCGCCCGCGGGGCTTGCGCTTCATCAGGTCCCTCGCCGGCGGGTCCACACCTAACGCCAGGGCCGGCAGACCGTCTGTGATCAGGTTCAGCCACAGTATCTGGATGGGCAACAGCGGCCTCGGCAGCCCCAGCAGGATCGCGGTGAATATCACCATTATCTCGCCGAGGTTGCAGGACGTGAGGTAGAAAACGGCCTTCTTGATATTGTCGAACACCACGCGGCCTTCCCGCACGGCGGCGACTATGGTGGCGAAGTTGTCATCGGCCAGGATCATGTGGGACGCGCTCTTCGCCACGTCGGTGCCGGTCTTGCCCATGGCAGCGCCGATGTCGGCAGCCTTCAGGGCAGGGGCGTCGTTGACGCCGTCGCCGGTCATGGCCACCACCTTGCCCTTTCGGCGCCATGCCGAAACGATACGCACCTTGTGCTCGGGAGCCACCCGTGCGTACACGCTGATGGACTCCACCTCGGCGTCTAGCTCCTCGTCGCTCATCTGTGCCAGCTCGGAGCCGAGCACGGCGATGGACCCTTCAGTCATGATGCCTATGTCGCGGGCTATCGCCACGGCGGTGTTCTTGTGGTCGCCGGTGATCATCACCGGAGTGATCCCCGCCTCTCGGCACTCCGCCACCGCAGCCGCCGCCTCGGGCCTGGGCGGATCCTGCATGCCGACTAGGCCCAGGAAGACCATGCCCTTCTCCACGCTGCCGACGGAGATGTCAGCAGGAAGCTCGGGTAGCTCCCTCCGGGCGACTCCCAACACCCTGAGGGCGGCCTCGGCCAGATGGGCGTTGGTGCGCCCTATCTCCTCCTTGAGCGACGGCGTCAACGGCATGACTTGGCCGCTTACCAGCACATGGGTGCATACCTCCAGCATCTCGTCGGGAGCGCCCTTGGTGCAGCACACGTAGGATTCAGGCAGCCTGTGCACGGTGGTCATGCGTTTCCGCTCCGAGTCGAATGGTATCTCCGCCACCCTGGGAGACGACTGCTCCAGCCTGGACTGTTCGATGCCGGCCTTGAGGCCTGCCACCACTATGGCCCCCTCGGTGGGGTCTCCGATGAGCTCCATGTCGGACGAGCCCACAGATACAGGCTTCACCCTGGCGTCGCAGCACAGCACGGCACACGTAAGCAGCCTCTCTACGCTCGGCGGCACGCCAGATGCCTCGGTCCCGTCTTCCATCACGAAGCGGCCTTCCCTGGAATATCCCTCTCCGGTCACCTTCAGGCTGGAGTCCAGGGTGTACAGACGCCTTACGGTCATCTGGTTCGTAGTGAGGGTTCCGGTCTTGTCGGAACAGATGACGTTGGCGCTGCCCAGCGTCTCCACCGCCGGCAGGCTTCGGATTATGGCATTGCGCGCCGCCATGCGTTGAACTCCGACGGCCATCACAATGGTGACGATGGATGGCAAGCCTTCCGGGATGGCCGCCACGGCCAGGCTCACCGCCGTCAGGAACATCTCGAACATCTGCTCTCCCCTGAACACCCCGGCGGCGAACACGATGCCCACCATCACGATGGCCACTATGCCCAGCATCTTGCCTAGAGCGGCCAGGCGCACCTGCAGGGGCGTGGGCTCGGTGGGGGCCTGGTCCAGCATGGACGCGATCTTTCCCATCTCGGTGTTCATCCCGGTAGCAACCACAACCGCCGTGGCGCGCCCGTATGTCGCCGTGGTGCCCATGTAGACGCAGTTGACCCTGTCGCCCAGCGGCACGTCGGCAACCAACAGTGCCGAAGAGTCCTTCTCCACCGGCACCGACTCGCCGGTGAGCGACGACTCGTCCACCTTGAAGAGGGCCGATTCCAGCAACCTGGCATCGGCGGGCACGGTGTCACCCGCCTCGAGAAGCAGGATGTCACCTGGCACGATACTCGCCGCCGGCACGGTGGCGGGCTGGGAATCCCTTATCACCCTGGCGGTGGGCGCCGCCATCCTCTTCAGGGCCTCCAACGCGTTTTCGGCCCTCCGCTCCTGCACAACGCCGATGATCGCATTCAGAAGAACGATGGCGCCGATGACCGCGGCATCCTCCACCTCTCCCAACACGGCGGACACCGCGGCTGACGCCAACAGAAGCAGCACAAGGAACTCCTTGAACTGGCCCAGGAACTGCTGCAGCAGGGTGGGCTTGGGCGCCTCCGCCAGGGCGTTGGGCCCGTACGTGCGGAGCCTGCTTTCGGCTTCCTCCGACGAGAGGCCGCGCCCCCTGCTCACCCCCAACCCCTGCAGGATCTGCCCGGGTTCCAGTGAGTGCCAGCGCTTCATATTACTCTCAGATTCGCTCAACAAGGACCCTCCGCTTGCTACAACGTGATTCGACCTCATCTAGTTTCGTGATTCCTAGATCAGCTGCGAGAGCACATAGACCACAGGTCCGGATGCGGCAACGGCTGCGATGGCAGGCGCGATCATCCGGATCACCCTGCCGATGTCGGCGCCGAAGTAATCGACGGTGAGCACCAGGCAAAGATGCGTGGGCGTGCTCATGAGCCCCGCCACCGCCGAGGTGTACGCCACCGCCGCCAAGACCTGGCCGTTGGGCACCGTCGCGAAGAAGCCCGCCAGCATCGGGAAGGATATGCCCACCGATGCCGTGCTCATCCCTGTGGCCACGGCCACGCTGAACGGCAGGGCCACCGCCACTATGAGCGGAGGAGCGCCCGCGGAAGCCAGGAACTCAGTGATCCCGTCCACGGCCCCCGACTCTACGAGCATCTCCTTGAAGACCATTATTCCCACCAGCATCAAGGCCGGGCGCCCTACGAACGAGTCCTTCGCGATCTGCCAGAACCGCCGCCAACCCGGGTTCCTGTAGACTAGCACGGCAGCTATAGCCAGGCCCAGAGCGATGCCTATGTGCCACTCGAAGAACACCACCAGTATGACAGTCCCCATGATCGGCGCCATGCTCAACATGAGACTGGCCAGGTTCGCGCGTCTCTCTCGGCGCGAGCACCCGGCCTCAGCCTGTGCTGCCTGGCCCTGCGGCTTCGCCGGCAGGCGCGCGCCCCTGAACACGATGGGCACGGCTGACAGCGCATGCACCACGGCGCCGGCAAGGGTCAGCATCATCATATGCCGGACTGGGGTGCCTGACAGCTGCGAGGCCATCACGTAGGCGGGATACACCGGGACTATGTGCTCTATCAGATGCCGGTACCAGTAGTTGGCCGCCGCCTTCTGCTCGCGGGTCAGCCCCATGCCCTCGGACGCCTCTTCCACCATGGAGCAGGACATCACGGCACCTCCTGCGGAGGGCAACAGGCCAATGAAGGCTGGAAGCACGGCCACCACCGCCCGAGGATCCCGGATCAGGGCCCTGAGGGACTTCACTATCCGGCCGATCATGCCAGCGTCCACCATCAGCGCCTTCAGCACGCCCACCATCCCCACGACCACTATCGCGGTGAAGTTGGAGGGCACAAACGGGCCGCGCAGCATCACTCGGACGGCTTTCGCAGCCGGCACCGAAAAGGCCACTGCACACGCCACTGCGGCGCCCAGCATGATGACGCCGAAGTCCACCCGTCTTCGCGATAGCCACACGATGGCGACAAGTATGGCGGCCACTTTGATCAAGGAAATCAAGCCAGCACTTCCCCATCACTCCAAGTTCAGCCACTATTGCTTAATTATACTCTCGACTCCATTCGACCGCAATCGAGACCGGTCGATCCAGTCCCGGGCATCCGCCACCGAAACGGCGAAGGTGATGACGCACACCTCCCGCGCCCCGGCTCGGAGCAGCGCCCGAGCGCATCCGTCGGCGGTGGCGCCGGAAGTCAGCACGTCGTCCACCACCAGCACGCTGCGCCCAGCCACCGCCTTCGGCCTGACGCAGCTGTAGGCCCTCAGTGCGTTGGCGCGCCTTCCCGCCCGGTCGTGCAGGGTCTGGCTCTCCTGAAGCTCCGACCTGGTCAGGACGTCAGGCAGCTGGGGCATCCAGAGGGCCCTTGCCACCTCCGTGCACAGCACCTCCGCCTGGTTGTAGCCTCTCAGCGCCAGCTTCGCCCGGTGCATGGGCACCGGCACCGCCACGTCGCAGCGGTGCGCGAACCCCACCCGCGCACACTCGGCCGCCATCAGCCTGGCCATGGGCAACGCCAGCTCCAGCCTGGCCCGGTATTTCAAGTCAGCCACCATGGTGCGGGCGGCCCCCTCGTACACGGCCACTGCCGAGGCGGCGGCGAAATAGTGCTGCGTCTCCTGGCACCCCCTGCAGAGTGGGGCCGTCGGCGCGTCCCCGGCCGCGCCACCCTCAACCTCTCCCCTCAGACGTATCGGCGCGGAACACTTGCCGCACCGAGCCCCTACCGCCAGCGGCAGCCCAGCCTGGCACGGCTCGCACAGCCTGTCCCGCCTGGCCGCCGGCGACGAACACAGGGCGCAAGTGGGCTGTTCGCCAAACAGGATGTCCAGCAGCAGGCCTGTGCCCCGAATGCGGCTGGCCCAGCCGCCCACGCCGGCCCTACGCCCGAAGGTAGCCCATGGCCCTCGCATGTTCGTTCATCTCCTCTATCACCGACACCGCCATGCGGATGGCCGGGGTCACGGCATCGCACACGAAGGTCACGTTCCCTTCAGGGCGGGAGCTGGCCCTGCCCGCCCTGCCCGCCATCTGCACCAGGGCACGGTGATCGAACACACGGGCGGCGTCGGCGTGCACCACCACCACGTCGGCGCCTGCCACGGTGACTCCCCTTTCCATCACCGACGTGCAGACCAGCACCTGCACCTTGCCGCGGGCGAACCTCGTTCGGACGTCATCGCGCTCCCGCCGCCCCGAGTGCGCCCAGTCGACGGCCACGCCTCCAAGCCTTCGCGACAGGTAGCTGAAAAGCTCCATGCAGCGCGCCCTGGTGGGGGTGAACACGAACACGGGCCACCCGGCCTCCACGCTCCTCGCCACGGCCTCCAAGACCCTGGCCTCCATCGGCGCGCCCCTGCGCCCCGCGTCGACTTGGGGCACCGGAAGCGGCATGCAGTGATGCCTGGCGGATATGCGCACCACAGGTATCGCCCCACTGCGCACCATCTCCACGTGGCCAGCTGACGGCGTCGCAGTCATGATCATCAGCTTGCCCCCTGGCGCGATGGACCTCCTCAGGGAGAACGCCAGCGCCTCGGAGCCCACATACGGGTAGGCGTCAGCCTCGTCCAGCACCGCCAGGCTGAACCTGCCGACGAACCGCATGGCCTGGTGGCACGTGAGCACCGTAAGGGGCGAATCGAAGCGCCTCTCAGACGATCCTCCGAAGAACGCCGCCGCCTCCACGTCAGGAAACGCCTCCTGCACCCGCTGGAACACCTCGGCGGCCACGTCCCGCCTGGGCACCGCAAACGCCGCACTCACCCCACGGCGCAGCGCCTCGCCTATGGCTCCGAAGGCCACCTCCGTCTTGCCGGCCCCGCACACCGCCCACACCAGCAGCTCGCCGCCGTCGCCGTCGCAGTACCACTGCTTGCACTGCTCCATGGCTGCCTTCTGCACGGGCGTGAGCTCGTAGTCATACTGCGGCCCTGCCCACGCGCCGGCCGCGTCCGGATCGCCTGGCCGCCGCCCCGCACCCGGCCCCGGCACCGAGTAAAGCGCCATGCACTCCCTCGCAGGCCCCATGCTGCTGCACTCGGAGCACATGTGGCACTCCTTCATGCCGCAGCGCCAGCATGGCGAGGCATATATCCTTCCGGCTGCGCCGCATCTGTTGCAGACGTACCTGCCCATGATGTCGATGCCCACCGCCGGATGGAAACGCACCAGCCCTGCCGCGCAAGCGGCATCCAGCGCCGGCGCCGCCTGGCCGATGCTGAAGTTGCCAGTGGCGGCCACGGCCTTCAGCGCCTGCTCATCCAGGAGCACTCGCCCTTGAAGACCGGACACCGTGGCCTCTAACACACCAGGCTGGATGCGGAGAACCGCGGTGGCCTGTCCGCGCCCTGCCTCCAAGTAGACCGGCGCCAGGAGCCTCCCCCTGCCCCGCATGCCCGGCCAGGGAAGCGCCCTCTGCGCCTCCCTGAAACACGCGTCCACAAGCCGCCGCCTGCCCAGCCGGGCTGTTTCCAGCCGGTTGAGTATCCTGGATACGGCCTCCGCAACGTAGCACCCGTGCGACGCCGGAAGCGGTCCGGTGAGCACCGCCAGGTCTCGCGCAGCAGAGAGGTTCACGAACTCCCACGCCGCCTCCGGCCTCCCGCCCACGTGCACCGACACGCCCCCGTCTCCAAGAAGCAAATAGACATGGAACACGGTGCATCCCTCCTGCACGATGGGTACAGGGTTCGCCGATGCCTATGGATGCACCTTCCATGTCCGTTAGAATCACCCAATAGCTAAGCCTTTCGGTTGCCTATCTCCTGAAGACGCCGAGCTAAGCCCGTGCGCCTCTTTCCCACATCCGCCCTGCGAATGGCGATGGCCAGCGCCTTCTTGGTTCCCACCAGCACCACCAGACGCTTGGCCCGCGTCACGGCGGTGTATATGAGGTTACGATGGAGCATCACGAAGTGCTGGGTGGAGACGGGCACCACCACCGCTTCGAACTCACTGCCCTGGCTCTTGTGGATCGACACGCAGTACGCCATGACCAGCTCGTCCAGGTCAGCCTGGTCGTAGATTACGTCCCGGTCGCCTTCGGGGTCGGTGAACCTCACCCTGACCTGGCACTCCTCCGGGTCGACCCACACAACGCGCCCCACGTCGCCGTTCCACACGCGGCGCTCGTAGTTGTTGCGTATCTGCATCACCTTGTCGCCGCGCCGAAAGACGTTTCCGCCCCCCTTGAGCTCAGGGCGGGCCGGGTGCGGAGGGTTCAGTGCCTGCCTCAGCATGGCGTTGAGGTTGTCCACGCCTGTCACAGAGCGCTTCATTGGGGCAAGCACCTGGATGTCGTCCACCGGGTCGCACCCCAGGCGCCTGGGTATGCGCTGGGCCACCAAGCTCACGATGGCTCCGGCGGCGCGCTCCGGGTCGGGCTCCTCGATGAAGAAGAAGTCGGTGGCGCCTCGCAGGAGCGGGAACTCTCCCCTGTTGATCCGGTGGGCGTTCTCCACGATCATGCTCCCCGCCGCCTGCCGGAACACCTGGTTCAGGTGAACCACCGGCACCACCCGTGACGAGATGATGTCGCGGAGCACGTTCCCTGGCCCCACGGAAGGCAGCTGATCGGCGTCGCCCACCAGCACCAGCCTGCAACCGGGCTTGATGGCCTTCAGCAGGTTGTACATGAGAAGGATATCGATCATCGACACCTCGTCGACGATGAGGGCGTCGCAGTCGAGGGGGTTGGCAGGGCCCCTGGCGAACCGCCAGCCGTCCTCGGCCGGCTCGAACTCCAGGAGCCTGTGTATGGTCTTGGCCCGCCTACCGGTGGCCTCCGCCATGCGCTTGGCGGCCCTGCCTGTTGGCGCCGCCAGCATCACCTTCATCCTCCGAGCCTCGAACACCCCCAAGAGCACCTTCAGAGTGGTGGTCTTGCCCGTGCCAGGGCCGCCGGTTAGGATGGTCACACCACAGCTGTAGGCCTGCTCCACCGCTTTCCGCTGGGCGTCTCCAAGATGGATACCGGTGGCCTCCTCGATCTGGCCGATCAGCGCCGGATCGAGCCTGTCAAGCTCCCACATGCGGGCGCCCGCGATCTCGGAAAGGCGCATGGCCACGCCGCGCTCGGCGTGGAAGAAGGGTGCGAGGTACACGCGGTCCTCCTCGATGAAGAGCTGGCCCTGGCCCTTCAGGCTCTCGATGGCCTCCTCCACCAGGGCCGGCGGCACCTGAAGCTCGTCGCCTACGGCCTTCACCACGTCGGCCCTGGGCGAGTAGCAGTGCCCTTCGTCGGCGCTGCGGCTGAGCCAGTACTTCACGGCTGCGGCGGCCCTGTGGGGCGAGTCCGGAGCGATGCCCACCTCCCTGGCGATCTTGTCGGCGGTCCTGAACCCGATTCCTGACACGTCGTCAGCCAGCTGGTAGGGGTTCTCGCGCACCACCTCGATGGACCTGTTGCCGTACGTCTTGTAGATCCTGGCGGCGTACGCGGGGCTGACGCCGTGGGCCTGCAGGAACACCATCACGTCCTGGATGGCCTTGTGCTCGGCCACGGCCTGCTTGATCCGTTCGGCCTTCTTCGGGCCGATCCCCTCCACTTCCAAGAGGAGCTCGGGCCGGCGCTCGATCACCTCCAGCGTCTTGAGGCCGAACGCCTTCACCAGGTTCCTGGCTGTCGCCGGGCCGATGCCGCGGATGAGGCCTGAGCCGAGGTAGCGCTCGATCCCCACCAGCGTCGCCGGCGTGACGGTCTCGACGCGCTCCACCTTCAGCTGCCTGCCGTACGTCTTGTGGTTCACCCAGAGCCCGTGGATGCGCACGGCCTGGCCCGCCGCCGCAGTGGGCATCGGGCCGACGGCGGTGAACTCGGTGCCGTCAGCCCGCTTGACTCTGGCGACGGTATAGAGCGTCTGCTCGTCACGGAACGTGACGCGCTCTATCACCCCTTCCACAGTATCCAGCGTGGGCCACCTCGCCTTCGTTTCGCGCCTGCAGCGTGGACTGTGCCGCCACCTACAGCATGGCCTTGACCTGGTCCACCAGGTCGAGCCGCTCCCATGGCAGGTCAAGGTCAGGGCGTCCGAAGTGGCCGTACACCGCAACCTGCCTGTATATGGGCCGCCTCAGGTCGAACCTGTCGATGATGGCGGCCGGCCTCAGGTCGAACACCTTGCGGACGACCTCCGCCAGCCTCGAGTCAGGAACCACGCCCGTGCCGAACGTGTCCACCTCTATCGCAACGGGCCTCGCCACTCCGATGGCGTAGGCCACCTGTACCTCGCATCTGGCAGCGGCTCCGGCCGCCACAAGGTTCTTCGCAACGTGCCTGGCGGCGTAGGAGCCGGACCGGTCCACCTTCGTTGGGTCCTTACCGGAGAACGCCCCGCCTCCGTGCCTGCACATGCCGCCGTACGTGTCGACGATGATCTTGCGCCCAGTAAGGCCTGAATCGGCAGCGGGCCCACCCTTCTCGAACCGGCCGCTGGGGTTCACCAGTATGCGGGGAGGTTCGCCGGCCTCGTATTCGCCGATGACGGGTTTGATCACGTGTTCGGAGAGATCCTCCCTGAGCTGGTCCTGCGTCACCACGTCGTCGTGCTGTGCCGACACCACCACGGTATCGACCCTCACGGGACCGTTGTCATCGTACTCCACCGTCACCTGCGTCTTGCCGTCGGGGCGAAGGTACCTGAGGAGCCCCTCCCTCCTGACCTGTGCCAGGCGCTTCGCCAGCCTGTGCGCCAGAACGATGGGAAGCGGCATGAGCTCAGGCGTTTCCGTGCAGGCGTACCCGAACATCATCCCCTGGTCGCCGGCGCCCACCTTGTCGTACTGGTCCACCGACGAGCCGTTGCCTGCGTGCCTCACCTCCAGGGCGCAGTTCACGGCGTCGCGGATGTCGTGCGACTGCGCACCGATGGCCACCATCACCCCGCAGGTATCGCCGTCGAACCCGAACTTGGCCCTGGTGTAGCCGATCTCTTTCACGGTGGTCCTGACGACGTCAGGGATCTCCACATACCCGTCGCAGGTGAACTCGCCCATGACGATCACCAGCCCAGTGGTGGCGCACACCTCGCACGCCACGCGGGCGTAGGGATCCTGGAGCAGGATCTCGTCCAGTACAGCGTCGGCTATCTGGTCGCACACCTTGTCGGGGTGGCCTTCAGTGACAGATTCAGAAGTAAAGAGCCGCTTTGCCCTCACAAAACCGACCTCCATCCGTTCTTTCCACTGCCCTCATGTTACTACAAAACCTTGGAGACTGCACAATGCGGTACAGGTACGCACCGAAGGGCCGCTGCAGCTGCGTTTGAGACAGCGCGCATCGGCCCCCCGAAAGCGTTTGGTCTGAGCCGCGTTCGATTACTTGGCTGACGCGGCGGTGGCCAGCCCCAGCACTTTGGCGGACTGCATCACCGTGAGGAACACCTCGGTGCCGGCAGCCACCTCCAGCTCGGGGTTGGGGTTGAAGAGGCCGCCTTCCTTACCGATGGCGGCGAACCTGCGCACACTCTCGCCGGCCGCCAATGTCACATCGGTGTTGGCGGTGATGGACGCCGTGTCGACGCCCAACGTGACGGGGGTGGAGTCCATGCCCTCGATGGGCTCGACCTCCACGTCGACCCTGGCCCGCACGCCCATCCTGGTGGGACGGACGTTGTCAAGCACCCGGCCTGTGAGCACCGTGCCCTTAGGTATCACCAGCATGCCGTCGACGATTACGTCATCGGAAACCACCAAGCGCACCGGGTCGCCGGGGCGGGATTTCGCCGAGCTGATGGCGGTCTCCAGGTTGAACTTCACCAGTACTCCCTTGGGGAGCAGCGCGTAGTCGACACGGGGCTGGCCGCCGGGCACGGTCATCGAAAGCAGCAGGTCGATCCTGTCGCCAATGGAGCCGGCGCCCTCAGCGCCCAGTATACGCTTTTCCGCCTCGACCAGCGCGGGGACTATCGGGCCGTCAACTATGCTGCCGAACACGGCCCACTGCACGGCCTTCAGCTTGAACTTCAGGTTCATCTCGCCGGCACGGTCGCCCTGCACGTAGTTCCAGCACTTCGTCATCCTTTCAGGTAGCGTGCCCGTTCCGGGGCTTCCGAACACGAATCTCTCCACTATCTCCAGCCTGTTTACAACGGCCCCCTCCTGAGCCGCGCCGAACAGCACCTCTTCCATGGCAACCAGCTGCTGGATCGGGCTGACCTGCGCCGCCGCGAAGGGCACGAAGGCTGAGAAGGCCGTAAGAAGGCAACACAATGACAATGCCGCGATGAGAGCCGGTTTTCTGCGCATCCTAATACCTCCCAGTCGCCACGGGGGATGGATCAGAACCTGATGGTGACCTCAGCCGTGGCAAGGTTCTCCGGCAGGTCGGACGAGCCGACCTCAGAGAAATCGATCAATCTGTAACCTAGTAGTAGGGCCGTGTCGCCCGTGAGCTTGTAGCCGAAGTTGATGGACGTAACCGTGCGTGTAGCATCAGGCCCCGTAAGCTGCAGCGGTTCGTGGCTGGGCCATCCGCTCCAGGGACCGTCGTCGTAAACGTCAGACTTGGTCCACACCGCCCCCGAGGCGATCAGGTCGCGTATGCGCTCGTATCTGTATCCCGCCTGCAGGAACGCCGCGTCGCCCAAGAGCAGCTTGTAGTCGATGACCAGCGATGCCGTGGTCTGGAGGCTGGTCTCATCCGCTGACGATGAGCCAGTTCCCCTCTCGTACAGCTCGTATCCGGCCCTCACGGTCAGCGAGTCGTTGGCCACGATCTTTCCCGTGATGTCGGGAAGGGAGTACCTGACGTCCACCGACGTCATGGTCTCCTTCACCGCTTTCGCCGGATCCGAGGCCGACTCCGTCACCCTGTGCCCGACGACGAAGCCAGCTTCGTCGTTCTCGCCCAGCCTCACACCTACAGCTGCAGCGGTTTCCCTGTTCTCCGAGGCGTCATCGGTGAAGAACGCGGCGGAGACCTTCAGGATGTCGGCGAGATGCACCTTGGTGGACAGGTCGAAGCCGGTCTGGGGTTCTTCGTCAGGCTCCGAAGCCACGCCTGGGGCGTCCAGTCCCGCAGGGCGCTTCGCCGCCTGGCTGGACAGCTCCACCGCCACGCTGCCGATGGGAGCGGGTAGCCCCATCTCGAACTGAGGCGCGACGGGCTTCTCCTCCGGCTTGACCGCCTCCGCAAGCTGGGACAGGATCCGCTGCATCTCGGCTACGTCGGCGGCGCTGGTGATGTTCCCATAACGGAGCGACGTCACGGTGGACCTGGTCAGCTGCATCTCGCCGGCGCCGGCGGATCTCGGGTCCGACGGCTCAAGGGTGAGCACCAGTGCCGGACCTCCGGTGGCCAGCGCGGAGGTTAGCACGTCAAGCCTCACGGTGACCGGGTTCTCAAACTGCGGCCCGAACTCCTGGACCAGGCCTGCCAGCAACGCGGCCTGGCGCGGCGAGATGCTGTACGATGCAGGATCTGGCGCGTCAAGGCGCAACGATACCCTGCCTTGCGCATCGGTGGGCTGCATCCGTACGCTCCAGGAGTCGCTGGCCTTGCCCAGCCTCTGCACTGCCCGCTCCACTGCGGCGGCCATCTCCTGTTCCGACACCGTTCTTCCGCTGGAGTACAGGTCGGCGTCGGTGGGCTCCAACAGTCCGCCGGAGCCCAACTCGCGCAGGGCATCGTACCTCCAGTCGTCGGGCCCGATGCCGGAAGAGGCAGCACTGACCGCCCAGGCGGACGCGAAGACCATCGCGCACGCCAGCAGCAGCGCTACCACTCGCCTGAACCCAGGCATCCAGTGCTTGCCCATGCGGCCAGTGCCACCTCCATTTCCGTGAGACGGTTTCTCGGTACTGTGCATTCTCTATGTATTCTTCGTACCCTGCCCTATTCCTTCCTGCCCAGCTTTGACCTGAAATATCTGGAAGCCAGCACCTGGGCCACGTAGTCGTCGTATGGCCTGTCAGGCACGCGCAGGCCGATGGGTAGCCATCGGCACAGCCCTCTGCCGGGGTTCTCCCGAAGATACAGCTCCCTGCCTTCCATCGACGACCTGTGCTCGTCCACGGTGACGATGGGGAGCCGAGTGATATCACGCAGGCTCTCCACCACTTCATGGCTGGCAGTCCTGTCGCCCACGACGATGGTGTCGACATCGTGCTCGGCGATGAGCTCGGCAGCGGCGGAGGCGAAGGTCTTTCGCTGCTCAATGGCCCTCATCAGGAGACCTCGGGCAGAGCTGACCACCGCCAGTCCCACCTTGTCTTTGCCGGGATCCACAGCCAGAACTGTCTCCTCCATCTATCGTACATCCTCCGGGCCATCTAGACAAATGCCCCGGAGAGACTCGCTCCCCGGGGCATCAGGTGTTATGCCACTAGAAGCTGGTCTTCAGCGATATGTCGATGATCCTCACGCCGAAGTTCGTCGACTCAGTGTCAGCATAGAGCATCTTCTTGATGTCGTACTTCAGCGTCAGGCTGGTCGACTCGTGGAACTGGTGCGTCAGCGCAGTGCCGAACTGCAGGTACTCGCCGGACTTGTACCCGGACTCGTGCGCGGTCACGGTATCCTCGTAGGCACGGGACTCGTAAGACGCGAACCCACTCAGCGTGGTCGCCGGCGTGATCTTGTAGTTCAGGTCGGCGCCGAGGGTGAGCCTGGCAACGTCGTTGAACTCGGCCTTGACGTCTGGCGCATCGTCGGCCACCTCGTACCCTGCGTCAGCACCCAGCGTGAGCTTATCCTCGATGAGAGGCATTGTCATGCTGAGGCCAGCGCCCCAGTGATACCACTGTTCGTCTCCGAAGCTCTGATGCCACTCGCCATGGACGTTCAACGTGTCGTTGGCCAGAGGCAGGTTGAGCTTGGCGTAGCCGATGTAGGACATCGCCGGGTCAGGATCGACACCGTCGAACACGTTCTTCCACGTGAACCCAGCCTCGATGGGCTTGAACGCCACGTCAAAGCCAAGGTTGGCGGTGGTCGTCACGACATCAGGATCATCCATCCGGTCCGTCTCGCGCTCAGCATCGCCGCGAAGGGTGATGTTGGCACCCAGCAGGCCGAGGCTGTACTTGGCGCCTCCACCGATGGTGACGATGTCGTCGCCGTCGGCATCATTGATGTCAGCGTCTGCCTCGTGCTGAACGAAGGCGTTGAGAACCAGTCCGCCAAACAGCGGGTCGGTGGTGACAGCCAGCTTGCTGAAGCGGCTGTCCGCCTCCACCTCATCTTCGTCGAGGTAGTACGGCGCGTAATCCTCGTCCACATGCTCGTGGGATGCCTCGATATTGAGCACGCCCACCTTGCCCGTGGCAGCCAGGTTTCTCGCCAGGAGGTACGGCTCCGCAGGTGTGTCTTCGTTCCATCCCTCCTGCCACGCCGAGAGTTCGCCTGTCACGGTCCAGCTGCTGCCCAGCTTGAGCTCGAAGTCTGCACCGGCAACCAGCTCGTTGCGCTCGTTGTGCTCGGCGTCAGGAAGATCGCCTGACAGCTCATCATGGGCCCTGACCATAAGGCGAGCGCCCACGCTGAAGTTCTCAGTCAGCGCCAGCCTGCCGCCGGCACCGGCGATGTACACGTACTCGTCATCGTCCGCGTCGCCGCCGCCATGGCCGTCCTTCGCGACGAAGCCGTTAACTTCGAACCTGCCGGCATCGTGCGAGATGGACAGGCCTTCCAGCGCTGCGTCTTCCCACGGATCGGCTCCGATCTGGTACTCGGTGAAGTTGGCCGGCTTCGCCACCTCGCCGGCAGCGATCTTGGTCATGCCGCTGGGGCTGGTGATGGCCATGTCAAGGTCCAGCTTAGGCGCGCCCCAGTTGGTGTCACCGACTCCGTAGATGTCGGTGAGGACTCCGATGTTGGCTATGACGTTGATGCCCGGGCCAGGCTGCGCGGTGAGCGTCAGCTTCAGCTCGTTCTGCAGCGTCGACGACGGTGTCCACTTGGAGCTACCCGGCTTGAACGGAGTCTTGTAGAGTTCATCAGCCGGATCCAAGCCAGAGCTACCGGCTATGCCGTTGATATCGATGAACTTGACCTCGTTCGATCCGGTGATCCTCACGCGGTAGAGCTCGGTCTTGATCTCCTCGATATCGGCCTTGGCGATCTCGCTCTCCCTCTCCAGCTTGCGCACGCGCTGGCTGATGGGAGCGATCTCCTCGGTCATTATCTTAACGTAGGTCTCAGCGATGTCGCGAGCGTTCTGATCGGCCTTGGCCTCAACCAGGGCCAGCTGGGCTTCCAGGGTGTCGACGCGGGCGCTGAGTGCCTTGAGCTCCCTGTCGAACTCATCCGTGAGGGCGCCGATGGAAGCCACGACCACGTCGATCTTGGCCTCGAGGTCCTCCCTCTGCGCGATGAGCGAGTCGTAGAAGCTCATCTGCAGCTCTGCCCTGAGCTGAGCCATGTCAAGCTCGTGTTTCGCTGCCATCTCCTCGAGAGCCTGCATGCGCGCGTCGCGCTCGGCGGCGATGGAGTCGTACACGCTCATCATGATCTCGGCCTTCTCCTGGGCAAGCAGGACTTCCCAGGTGGCCTGCATGTCGTTGAGCCTTGCGTCGTACGCGGCCTTCATCTCGCTGATGGTGGCGGTGTACGCTGCAATGATCTCAGCCTTCTGGCTCTCTAGCTTCGTGTCGAACTCGTCCTTCGTGGCGGCAATGGAATCGTAGAAGGCCATCATCAGTTCAGCCTTCTGCTCAGCCAGCGCCTTCTCGAAGGCGGCTTCCAGTTCCGCGAGCTTCGCATCCAGCGATGCGCCGAAGGTCTCGAACTTGCGGTCCACCTCGTCGCGGTAGACGTTGAGCGACTCGCGCGTCGCGGCGATCAGCATCGCGTTGTTCTGGTCGATTGCCGCTGCGATGTCCGCCTCGGTTGCCGCGAGTATGGCCGCCTCGCGCTCAGCCAATGCCTTCTCGAAGTCGGCCCTGAGGTTCTCCAGCAGGATGTCGCGGTCAACGTTGGCCGCGATGATGGAGTCGTAGAAGGCCATCATGAGCTCTGCCTTCTGCTGGCTCAGCGCCAGTTCGATCCTGGCGTCCAGCGCAGCGATGGCGGCATCCCTGGCTGCCTTCTCCTCGGCGGCGTGCACCGCCAGCAGGCTCTTGATGGCGTTCTCGTAGTCGGCCTTCGAGGGCACGTCCTCTACCGCGAGGGCAAGCTCCTCGAGCTTGGCCGCCAGCTCAACGCTGATGGCTTTATTCTTCGTCTCTGCTGCTTCAGCCTGTTCGAAGAGAGCTCTCCTCAGAGCCTCGAGGCGGGCCTCAAGGTTGTCCTGACCCTCTGCAAGCTCCGCCTCGGTTGCCGCGAGTATGGCCGCCTCGCGCTCAGCCAATGCCTTCTCGAAGTCGGCCCTGAGGTTCTCCAGCAGGATGTCGCGGTCAACGTTGGCCGCGATGATGGAGTCGTAGAAGGCCATCATGAGCTCTGCCTTCTGCTGGCTCAGCGCCAGTTCGATCCTGGCGTCCAGCGCAGCGATGGCGGCATCCCTGGCTGCCTTCTCCTCGGCGGCGTGCACCGCCAGCAGGCTCTTGATGGCGTTCTCGTAGTCGGCCTTCGAGGGCACGTCCTCTACCGCGAGGGCAAGCTCCTCGAGCTTGGCCGCCAGCTCAACGCTGATGGCTTTATTCTTCGTCTCTGCTGCTTCAGCCTGTTCGAAGAGAGCTCTCCTCAGAGCCTCGAGGCGGGCCTCAAGGTTGTCCTGACCCTCTGCAAGCTCCGCGATCTTGCCCTCTACGTTGGCTACTGCGGCCTGCCAGGCGGCGTTGCTCTCTGCAACCGCCTCAGCGACCAGCTGCTCGCAGCCAGGCAGCAGCTCACACGCCTCCTGCACCTCCTTTGCCACTGGAGTGGTGGCTGGAGTGACGGCTTCAGGGGCCTCGACCTTGGCGCGGAGCGCCTCGATGGCGGCCCACAGCTGGGCGTGCTCTGCCTTGTTGTCCTCGGTCAGGTCGTCAACCCGTGCAAGCAGCGCCGACAGCCTTTCGTCGAACTGCTCCCACTGGTCCTGCGACATGACTGCGATCTTCTCCGCGATCACCTGCTCCAGGATGGTGGCGTCGGGAGAGGCCACGGGCTGTAGTATCACGCCATCCTTCTGGTCAGGCAGCAGCGGCGCGCCGCCAATCTTGGCGTCGAGCTCGCCGATGCTCTCGGCAAGGCTCCGAATGTCCTTGTCCAGGTACTCCAGGGCCCTTGCGATCATCAGCGCCACTTCGTACCTGGTGGCAGGCTGCCCGCCCTTGAAGGTTCCATCCGGATAGCCTTCCACTACGCCCAGAGCCGCGAGGAGATTCACGGCGTCCACCGCCCAGTGGTAGTCCGGTACGTCGGCGAACGGCGTAGTTGCCATAACTGGTAGCGCCGTCATGACCACCATGAGAGCGCTCACGAGTATGGCGAGGAGTTTCTTCATGAACTGTCCCCCCTTATTCGTACTCAACGCTAAAGGCCCACTAGAGCGGAGTGCGTGAATCGAGTGTTCTAGTTTCCTCGATGGACGCTTCTCCGCCTCCGCGGGTCGTTGCGCTCAACCGTGGCAGCTTATCGGCCGCCTCGCTCCAAACGGCCTCAAGCTGCGGGTTATGCCCCCGAAAGGGCACGTGGATAATCGAGTTACATCTACATATTCTTCAATGTAGAGGCAACTCCTTCAGAGGCTCCAAAAATCCCACCGGGACAAAAAAGCCTGCAAGGCGCCTCATTCAACGATCAGCCGAATCGATGGTGAAGCGCTCGCCCGCCATATGTCGGCGCCTGCCACCGCCTTCACCGTCCGCACTGACCTGGAGTTGATCACTTCGATTATGGCATTGGCAAACTCGGAAACGCTCAGTAAAGTGCCTATCTTACCTTCCTCGTCTGAGGGCATGCCCTCCGCTATGAGGATGCTGTTTACCTCCTGCACCAGGCTGAGGATGCCGGCCTGCACCATGTCTGCGCCGCCGGCCCCGTCTACCCTGGCGGACGCGATCACCTCCCCCTCCCTACGTATGAGCTCATCGGGATAAACATGCAGCGACACCGTGAGAGGTTCCCCGCTCCACGTGTTCACCGGGGAGATCGCCCGCAGCACCACCTTTCCCGATGCCTCGTCAATCTTCTGGAACGCGGCCAGCACGTTGGCTTCCTCAAAGCTCAGCACGAACGGGTCATTATCGTCCCTGCTGGAGCGCGCACCACGCCTCCTGGCAACGTCGTTGACCCTGAGGAGAAAGTCGTTCACCTGCTCCTGAACCACCTGAGCCGGCTGCGAGCAGTCGATAACCGAACCCAGCACCACCTCATCGGCGCGGAATATCACGGTGCCCCACATGGAAAGCTGGCCGGCCTCCCACAACAGCTCCGCACTGCGCTGGGTGGTCTCCGCCAGGGCCCTCTCGAGGGCGGCAACCTCGCTGGCCAACATGTCACGGGTCTCGGTTAGCGTCCTCAGCTGCTCCGTCTGCACCTTCCGCTCTTCCTCCAGCGAGGCGATCTCCCTCTGCGCTCGCTGAACATCCGCCCTGGCCTGCTCCAGCTGTGCCGACACCATCTTGAGGCCCGCCTCGGTCTCCTCCAGCCTTGCGGATGCGATCAACAGCTGGCTTTCGGAATCTTCAAGCTTCGACTGCAGCATGGCCAGCTCCTCCAGGGCGGCCTCTCTCTCCTCCGTCACGCGAGCCAGCTCCGCGACGGCCAGGTCGAACTCCGCCTGCAGGGCGGCCCTCTCCTTGCCCATCAGCTCCACCTGCGTCGACAGGTCCTCCACCTCGGCGCGCTTGGAGTCCAGGTCACTCCTGGCTGCAGCCAGCGACTCCTGGATCTCGTCGATCTCGAAGAGGGCGATCCTCACGTAGTCAGAAGCCAGCGACAGGAGAACGATGGAGCAGCCTGCGATCATCACTCCCGTGAGGATGGTGATAATCATAGACGTGTACTTGGGGCGCAGGCCAAATATGGACAGGCGGTGGCGCCCAACCTTCATCCCTATCCTGTCGCCGATGTAGGCGATCACCCCGCCGGCGATCGCCAGGCCGACTATCAGAGCGAATCCGTACAAACGTTATCCCCCCACGCCGCCGCACATGCCTTCAGAGGCTGAATCTGTCGCCCAAGTACAGCTGCCTTGCGGTCACATCGTCGGCGATCTCCCGGGCGCTTCCTGACACTAGAATCCGACCTTCATACATTATGTGCGCACGGTCCACTATCGCAAGGGTGTCCCGCACGTTGTGGTCGGTGATGAGCACTCCCAGGCCTCTGCGCTTCATGTCGACTACGATCTCCTGCAGCTCGCCCACGGAGATGGGGTCAACTCCGGTGAAAGGCTCGTCCAGGAGCACGTATGATGGAGAGGCCGCCAGCACCCTGGCGATCTCGACGCGCCTCCGCTCACCTCCCGACAGGGTGACACCTGCCTGTCGGGCAAGATGCTCCAGGTTCAGCTCGCGCATCAGCTTCTTGAGACGCTCCCTGCGCCTGGCCCCGTCAGGTTCGAACAGCTCCAGCACTGCCATGATGTTCTGCTCGACGTTGAGCTTCCTGAAGACTGAAGGCTCCTGCGCTAGATACCCCAGCCCCAGCCTCGACCGGCGCCACACAGGCAGAAACGTCACGTCCACGCCATCTATCCAGACCCTGCCCGAATCGGGCTGCTCCAGGCCGACCATCATGTAGAAGGTGGTGGTCTTGCCTGCGCCGTTGGGCCCCAGCAGCCCCACGACCTCTCCCCTTTCTAGGGAGATATCGACGCCGTTCACCACGGTCCGCTGCCGGAAGCTCTTAACCAAGGCCTGGCCCCTGATGCCCACGAACTGCACCGCCTCATCCCGTCACCAGGCCCCAGTGCCTGGTGGGACAGAAGAAACTAGGCATTAATGACGACGGCTGCCACGCAAAGGTTCCTCGTCGCGGGATTCCTTCGACAACCATGCAACTCATACCTGCCCATAGCTGGTATCTGCCTGATGGGTATTGCTGGCACTCCTCACTGTGCCCTCACGACGCTGCGCATGCTGTGGATCACTGCATCCACAGCTCCCGAAGGCCCCACGGCCTCGCGGAGTTCCCTGGCTATCCGCTCGGCCCGCGAGGCATCTTCCATGACCTCAACGACGGGGATCACCACATCCTCAGGCCTGATGGCGCCTACAGCCTCGTGCGCCACCATCTTTCCGGCTCTGGAGTTGGGCCCCGACACCAGTCGCGCGTCACCCTTGGATGAGTGCGGAAGGGAACTGCGGAACCTCTGTAATGCGCTCGACGAGAACGGGAGGCTAATGCGGGAGGAGGTCCTGGAGACCCCCAGGTAGCCTGGTACGTTGGACGGGGCGGCGACCACATATGGTATGCCGGCGTAGGCCAGCTCATGGCAGATCGGCCCTGGCACCGTCAGGACCACATCACACTGGGCCAGCCCGCTGTGGTCGGGGCCGGCGTCGATGGACACCTTCAGACCTTCTGCGGTCACGGCTTGGAAGGGAACGACGGAGCGATCGACGGTGGCGTGGGTGGCCTCAACCCGGGCCGGCCGCGCGGGAGGCTTCAGCAGATCGTCCAGGGCGAAAGTGCCTATGAAGGGGGAGATGCGCAGCACGAAGCCTATGTCCGGCTGCACTCTGGCGAGGAGCTCCGCCACTCTCAGAAAGAATGGCGCCGCCGCCCTGGCCTGGCGGGCGCTCTCGCCTGGGAATAGCCCGACGGTGGTTGCGCCGCCGGCAGAGGCGCTCCTTCCCTCGGCGGACAAGCCATCCTGAACCGCCGCGTCGACTGCCAGGTTGCCAACGACCTTCACCGCGTCAGGCGCCGCACCTGCGGCGATGAGGGCGGCCTGCAGCCGCTCGTCTTCGGCGAGGTACAGCGCAGATCCCCTGGGCTCCACAGGGCACTCACGGGCCACATAGTGGATCAGGGGATATCTCAACCTGCGCGCGATCATCTGGGCGAAGCCGGCGGAACCTCCCAGGTTCACGACGACGCCCCTGCCGGACACGGTGAAACCCTTGGGCCTCACGCCGGCAAAGTACAGGCGCCATGACTCCGAAGGCGAGAAGGCTCTCCTGACGCCTTGGTACGCCGACACCACGCGGAGTTCCCTTCCGGAGACCCCTGCGCCCGGCGACGGGAAAACCCAGATATCCGCCGCGGAGAGTGCCAGAGAAGCCCTGTACGCCACTGGCCGCACAAGGCTGTTCAACTCCGCGGGGCCGTTCGATACCAGGACTATGTCCACGTACAACCACCTCGTCCGAAAGAGCTGCGGTTGCCCTCGGACGCACTACCTTCTACAAGCCCGCTGTTTTCTCCTTCACAGGCACCGACGCGTACGCCAGCGCCCTGGCGTATCGGATGCCTATGCCTGAAGTGGGCGCGGCCAGCACCTGGTCAGGCGGCCCCTGCTCCACGACGCGGCCTGCGTCCATCAGCACCACGTGGTGGGCTGCCCTCAGCGCGAACCCCGCCTCGTGCGTGACCACCACCATGGTGGCCTCGAGAGTTCGCGACAGCTTCTCCATGAGGCTCAGTATGTCCACCACCAGCGTGGGATCGAGGGACGCAGTGGGCTCGTCCCACAGGATCAGCGAGGGCTTTTCGGCGATGGCCCTGGCAATGGCCACGCGCTGCATCTCGCCGCCGGACAGGTGTCGCACGCTCTGGTCCGCCCGAGGGCTCAGACCGACTTCGTCAAGGGCATGCAGGGCAAGCTCATGAGCGTCAGCGACTGGGCGGCCGGCAGCCACCATGGGCAGCATCACGTTCTGCACCACGCTCAGGTGCGAGATGAGGTTTGCCCTCTGAAAGACGAAGCCCACGCCCTGCCTGAACTGCTCGAGCTCCGCCTCGGTCATTCGCGTCACATCCCGACCCATCCACGTGATGGTTCCGGAATCCGGCTCCACCAGCCGGATGATGCTGCGCAGAGCCGTGGACTTGCCGCACCCCGATGGGCCCATCAGGGCCACCACGGAGCCTGTCTCGACGTCCAGGTCCAGGCGGTCCAGAGCGGTCCTATCCCCGAACGTCACGGTGAGGCCCTGTATCCTGAGCAAAGCGTGATCCCACCTTCCGATGCTGATCTCATCTTCCTGCCCGCACCCTGGCGGTGCAGAGCGCCGGCTTGGCGCGACTTGCGGGCGAACGCTGTCCTTCCCCTGTTGAAAAGGCTGAGCAACCCGGGCCTGGTGGCGGGCACCACTACCTCCCGCATGACGCAGGCTGGACCGATACCCCACGCCACCCCAGCTTCAACCTCGTCACGGTTGCATGGCGACAGCCTGTCAGCAGCTCCTCCGGCCAACGCTCCCAGCGCCGCGCCCACCGGCAGGAACCACGCCAATCCGAGGCCGCCAAGCCTCGCCCCTGATATGGCCGCGGTGGCCATGAGGGTAACGGAGCCTGCTGCAGCGCCGTACGCTGCAGCCTCCACGCGGGCCACGCGGCCCCTGCGGCTCCCGAGCCCGTGCCCACCGGGCCTCACCATGGCCAGCGTGCCTGAGGCCACCGTGGCGTGGTCCACCACCAGCGATGCGGCGGTTATCACCATGCATACGATGCCGGCGATGGTGGCGCGCACGGTGGCGAGGAGCGATTGCACCTCGGCGCCTACCCCGCGGGTGACCATTCCCGCGGGCCCAACGAACACTCCGTAGTCGTCTCCAAGCTCTCTCTTCACGGCCCGGGCCAACTCTTCCGAAGCGGCACCTGCCTCCACGATGAACCTCGCCTGATCCTTCCCACCGCTGTCACTGTAAAGCTTGTCGATGGCGCTCACCACAGCCAGAGCCTGGCTTCCGCTGAGCGTCGGCACGCTGGAGCGAAGCTGCTCCAGGGCATCGCGCAGTGCCTCCGAGTCGAGGTCGGCCAGGGTCTTCAGCTGCTGCCCGGCCTGGGCCACCAGGTCGCCCATGGCATCCAGATCCATGCTCTGCAACGCCTCAACCATGGAGGCCGCCGCATCTGACGCATCACCGATGAGGCCTGCCCCGCCTGCCATCCGTCCCGCAGCGCTCTCCATTGCTGATAGTCTCTCCCTGAAGCCTGCCAGCGTCCCGCGCCACTGGGCCAAGTCCTCTATGAGCCTGTCGTAGCTGCGCGTCAGCAGCGAGACGCCGGATGCCACCTCAGACAGCCTGTCGATGGCGCCGATACACTGGTCGGTGAGCTTGAGCAGCAGTCTCACCCCGTCGAGGCTCAACGGCATCCTGCCCCCTGCCCTGGCACTCTCCAGGGCAGCGCGCAGCCCTGCCACGGCCTGTTCGGCTCCTTCGAACGACTGCAGCACCTGCTCGATCTCCTGTGCCTGCTGCACTGCGGCGCGGGCAGTCTCCGCCACTCCCGCCGTGGAGCGCTGGATCCCTGCCGCTGCCCTTTCCAGTGCCGCGGCCGCGGACATCACGTCTGCGCTTCCCACAGGCCTGCCTTGGGCATCGTAGGCCACGATTGGCTGCGACCTGCCGTCTGCCGCATCCTGTCCTGCCGAGCCCTCAACGCTTTCACCTGCGGCATGGCCCCCCAACGCCTCGAACACCACGGCCGGCTCGGAGATGACGACGGCGGTGGCGGAGACACCGTCCGCGTCCACCACCTGGGCGTCCGCCCTGCGGACACCGAGGCGAAGAACCAGCCTGTCGCCTCTGGTCACCTTGGCCCCTGCATCCAACCTCACGCGTACGCTGGGAGCCCACGACAGCGCAGCCTGCCTCAGCAGCGCCACGGCCTCCGGCAGCTCATCCGAACCGGAGCCGTTGCGCGCGCCGGCGGTCCACACCCTCACGTCAGAAGCCTGCGCGCCGCCTGTTGTCCTGCCCGCGCCGGCCTCCACCAGCTGCCGGACATGCCCTTCATCTATCTGGCGTCCGTCGGCGGCGCTCACCTGCACCTCGTGAAGCGCCTGCAGCTTGCCTTCGATCTCGTCCGACACCGTCTGGACTTCGTCCGCAGAGCGCAGCACGAAATGCAGGTTCGACCCATCTCTCAGGACGAACCTGATGCTCTCGTCGCTCTCGCCTCGGCCGATGTTCTCCTGCAGTGCCTCCGCGGCTTCGCCTGACAGCCCCGTCACGGTGACCCTGGGCTCCGCCACGATGGTCCTTCCGAGGTAGCCCGGAACGTCCCTCACGGCGTCCAGCGCCCACCTGAACTTGGCCTCGTCGGCGCCCTCCAGATCAATCATGAAATTGGATCTACCCAGCAACGTGACGCCCTCGCTGACTCGGATGCCCGGCGTCGACTGGGCCAGGGCCATCAGCGCCCCCTTGGCCTCGAGCCGCATGTCGCTGCGCACGTGGACCACCAGCTCGTGCTGGTCCTCGTCCCCGAGAATGCCCCTGGCGGTGCCTGCGAAGAAGCCGTGGGTGGCCCATGCAGTCATGAAAGCCACAGCCGAACCCAGCACGACTGTGGCGAGTATAAGAGCGATAACGTCTTTGATGTAGCCCTTACGAAGAAGAGCGTACATGCAGCTCACCCCCGCTTCACACAGAATTATAGCATCGGGGGTGGCTAGCAGAGGCCGATAATTGGAGCCTACTATGGGAATCGCTTATCTAGTCTTCTATTTCGAAGGTGATCTCCATGGACTTGCCTTCGGCCTCGACGCGCTCTCTGTCGGTGTACACCGTGGCCCTGTCGCACCTGATGCTCTCGTTGTCCTCTCCAGTGATGCTCACATCGCCCTCAAGCACGATGCGCCTCTCGGAGCTGGAGTACGAGGCTGTGCGGCAGCGAGCCACCTGTCCTCCCTTAGACACGGTGACGTCGCCGTCTGCGTCGAAATCCTGCGTGGCAGTGGAGATCTTCAGGGTGCTGCAGTCTAGCGTGATGGTGGTGGTCACCGGGTTGCCCTCTTCATCCATTTCGGCCTGCGGCTCGATCTTGGTGAGCCTGACCCCTCCTGAGAACTCGGCCCTGTCTTCCTTAAGGTAGATGTTCATTACCTCAGCCGTCACGGTGACTTCGCCCTGCACCAGCGTGACGCCGCCGGACAGGAGCGCCGTGCCGGCATCGATGTTCACGGTGGCCGATGACGACGTGATCACCACGTCGTCGTATTCAATGGTGACTCCGCCCTCAATGGTTGTATCACCTTTGGTGCCCTGGTAGGTCAGGCGGCTCTCTGGTCCGGTGGTCACCCTGACCGACTTGGCCGCCTCCGCGGACAGCGGCAAGACCACCATCGACGCCATGATCGCCAGGGCCAGCCCTCGCACAAGCGCACGCTTCACGTTCATCCCTCCTATCTATCGCTCAGTGGCCGATCTCGAACTCGATGGTGGTGGGGCCAGTGGCCTCCAGTGCCTCGGCCTTCGGATCGAACACTATTCTGCCGCCCCTCACGGCTATGTCGCCGGAGGAGCTCGTGCCGGTGATGACCAGCTGGCCCTCGGAATAGAGCTTGTCAGCCGTCACGTCAAGCTGCAGCGAGTCCACCTTCACCTCGCCTGACGACGTGGTGATCACCGCGGGGCCAGGCACCACCGCCCTGGATTCGTCAGGTTTCCAGATCACCTGGTCGGAACGGAGCAGCTGCTCTCCGTCCTGATGGAACACCACCCCGCCGTCCAGCACCAACTCCGCGGTTCTCGCCGCGTACTGGCCGCTGCCGGCCGTGAAGGTCATGTAAGGCTCGCCATCACGCATTATCTCCCCGTGGATGATGCCACGGACGTGGGTGGAGCTGGACCGCTGGTCTCCGACGACGCTCACCGACTCGGCCGCGATGCGCCAGGCTGTGACGCCCGCGTCCATGCCCTGTATCACAGCGCCGTCTATCACCAGCTGCTCTCTGGGGCCCGTCCGGGGCCGCGAGTCCTCAGCCTGCTCCTCCGGCCTGTTCAGGACGAACCCGTAGACGTACAGACACGCGACGATGAGAACCGCCGCCGCCACCACTGCCCTGTGTGCCCGTGGGCTCATCCCTATCCCTCCCGATTCCCCTGGCCGGGGTTGTCGCTACTTGAATATGATCCCTTCCTCCCCGAGACCGAAGCCAATCGGCATGCCTGGCAGAGCCTTGAGCCTGAACTCCAACCACACCCTTCCGGTGGTGTGCTGGTACATGAGGGACACCTCGCGGCAGTGAAGGTCCTTCGTGATGCCTATGTCACCCCTGATGATGCCACCCTTCACTACGTCGTATATGCCCGCCCACTGCAGCCTCCAGTCAGACCCCAGCTTCAGGCTGGCCGAGCTCTCAAACCTGGTCATCTTGGAATCCGTGAGGTCGTAATTGAACCCCGCCTTCAGCTCCAGGTCAGGCGCGGGCGACGCCGTCACCTTCAAGGTGGCGGTATTGTGGCTATTGAACGAAGGATAGAACCTGCCCGTTGCCTCCACGGTCACGCCCTTCCACACGGCGGCCGAGGCGCTGGCGGTCACAGCCCCAAAGGTGCCTGTAAGGAAGTCGTACGACGCGCCCGCAGTCAGCCGGAATCGGCCCACTGACGATGTCAGCGAGGCCGACACGGAACTGGACTCCGACATCTGGTCGAACCGGAAGGGCGAGTGGCCCTCCGTCACGGAACCGGAGTAGGTCAGCCTCAGTTGCGCCCAGTCCGCCGGGATCACGGTGGCGCTAGCGGTGAAGCTGGCGCCGGCGCGGGAGGCATCCTCGAACGAGTAGATGCTACCCCTGGCCGAAGCCGAGGCGTCAAGGCGCAGCCACGAGGCCGGCCTCAGGGTGTTCAGGCTCAACGACGCCTCCGCTTCGCCCTTGGACGACGCCACCTCCGTGAGCACGCCGTCGCGAATGGAGTCTTCCCTGTAAACGCCGAACAGGAGCTTCGCGCCTGCCGTCACCGGGAGATTCCCGATCTTCAGCTGCGACACGCTGGCCGTGAGCTCCGGGGCCCTGCGCAGCTGGCGAAAGGGTGGAGGCGTGCTTCCCTCGCCCGATTCATCGTCGCCCTCCTCATCTATGTGGATCTGCTCCTGAAAGAGGGCGGTGTAGGTTATTCCGCTGACCGAGGCGTTGGCCGCAGCTCTGATGTTCACCACGTTCTGCTTGACCTCATCCCCCACGCGGTTCAGCCTGTAGGAGCCGTCGGCCGTGAGCCTGATCACGTCGGCGACGGTGGAGGAATGCCTCAGGGTGGCGGTGGTAAGAACCGAGTCGGCGGCTGAATCGGTACGCCTGTGGGAGAAGGAGAAGTCCGACGTGCCCTTGGCCACGCGCCGCTGAAGCGAGAGGGAGTACGTGCGCTCCTCCGAGGGAGTGCCCAGCGATACGTAGTCCCGGTAGGTGTACCCGCCGCCCAGCGATAGCCCATCCTCGGGCTGAGCCTTCAGCCCCAGCTGGAGGGTGGTGTCCACTGAGGACGTGGATCTGTTGAAGAGCTCATACGCCGAGAGGTCGAGCTCGGCCCGGTCGAACCCTAGCCTGTGGGAGATGCCCATAGCGGGGCCAAGGAGCTGAAAGTAGTCCAAGAGGAGCTTGCCCCGGGAGTTCTCGTTCACGGAGTAGTTGGTGACGGTGCGTATGTACCAGCCCTCCCTCACGCCCCAGCCGATCTTGGGAAGTTCGAAGCCTTCGTCTTCCTTCAGCGGTATCGTGAGTTTGGGAAGCCTCGCCAGCCTGAGCTGGCCCTCGTAGTACAACACCCCGTGCAGCACCACCCTGTCGTCCACGTAGAAGTCAAGGGCCTCCACTTCCAGCCTGTAATGGGGCTGCTCCAGCTCGCACGAGGTGATGCTGGCGTGCTCAAGGTGGAAATCCTCACCCTGGCGCGACAGCACGTCTCCAGATACGTAAAGGTAACCCTCCACCTGCTGCACCGAGAGCTTCGCGCGGGCCCCGTGCACCTTCACGTCGCCTGTGGCCAGGTCCAAGGTGGCCGCATCGCCCCGAAGCTCCTCCGACCCCTCTATGATCACGACGTTCCCGGTGAACGTGGCGGTCTTCAGGTTGACATACATCTCTGCGCTGTCGGAGCGGATCACGGTGTCATCGAAGGACGTTTCCACTCCTCCCCAGGCTGTCCATAGCCCATCGCTGCCGTCGTAGACTATGTGCTCGGCGCGTATCCTCACCAGGGTGGTTCCTGAGCTAGCCGCCGCAGACGCCCCACTTGGAAGGGCCAGGCCCGCCGCGCACAGCAGGAGGGCAACCAGCGCAAGCGCCGCGACGCCCCGGCGCCTCGTCCTGCGCCGCCATTCGGCGCCTCGAAGGAGAGTCACCCCCAGCGCCAGGAAGGCCGAGTTGGGAAGCCACGCCGCCACAAGGGGCGGGATGGTACCCTTGATCCCCAGCGACCTGCAGACAGCCGAGAACACGTAGTACGCCAGCGCCAGCACGGATGCCGCCACAACACCGAAGTAGCCGCCTGCGTGGCGCGGCGACTTGGTGACCAGGGGCGCGCCCACCACCGCGAACACCAGCGCCGCGAAGGGCTGGGCCACCTTCAGGTGGTACTCCACCTCAAGGCCGCTCACCCGGACGCCGCTGCGCCGGAAGAGGTCGATGTGGCGCGCGAGCTCCTGCCGGGTCATCTCGGAGGGCTCCTTCTGGCTGGACGTGAATCCCTCCATGGTCTCGTCCATTGGCACGGTCAGGGTGTCGAAGGAAATGGCCATGGTCACCTGGCCCTCGCGGTCTAGCTCGTGGATATGTCCGTCTTCCAAGACCCAGCTGCCCTGCTGCACCCTGCCGCGGGCGGCGGTGAGCAGGCGCGGGAAGGTCGAGGATCCGGTCTCGTAGATCATGACCCGGCTGATGGTGCCCGCGTCCCTGTTCACCTGGCCCACGTAGAAGTACCTGTCGCCAGGGGCCTTGAAGAACACGTCCTGTTCCACGGCGGGCATCGCCTCACCGAACACGATCTCCCTGAATATCCTCTGGGACTCGTGGTTCGCCCTGGGGACGATCTCCTCGCCCAGGGTGAACAGGCCGCCGCTTATGGCCACGCCCAGCACCACCAGGGGAAGGGCGAGCCTGGCGAAGGACACGCCGGCGGCTCGGATGGTGTCGAGCTCGGAATCCTTGGCGAGGCGCCCGAGGCCCAGCATGGTGGCGAATAACACCGCGATGGGCCCCGCTTCAAGCACGATGCCCGGCAGGCTGTAGACGAGCATGCGCACCACAGCCAGCACGGGCACCTTTCTCTGCACTATGAAGTCGACCAACATGAACAGCTGGCCGCTGAGGATTATGATCACAAAGGCTGAAATGGACATCGCGAGGGGCCCAAGAAACTCGCGCACAACGTATCTGTCGAGAATCCTCATAGCGCAAACCCCTCGCAAGTGCCCGCGGGCCTACACTGCTACTTGGCCCCGCCCTTCTTCAGCACGTCCTCGGTGATGTCGATTCCGCCGAGATGAACGACGCTGTCGTCAATGACCACAGTGACGCCCTTCTCCTTGGCCACGGCGGCGATGGCGTCTTCCAGGCTCTTCTGGGCAGGCTCCAGCACAGACCTGGCGTAGTCGTTGTACTGCTTGTTGTACTGCTCCAGCAGGCTGGTCCTTTCGGCCTCGTCCTTGCCGGCGGCCTTGGCGTTCAGCTCCTCCTCGAGCTCAGCCTTCTTCTTGGCTATGCTCTCCCATGCGGCCTTCATGGCGGGGAACTCCTGGCCCACCCTGGCGCCGTTAAGCCTTCCGATCACCACGTTCTCGCCAGCTGCGCGAAGCACGGCCATGTTGGTGACCGCCAGGCCGATTCCGACCAGAAGAGAACATAGGAACAAGGTCAACAGCGCCTTAGGCAGATTCTTAAACATCCAAGTCATCCTTTCTTAAGTGCCTACTTAGCACTGAGTAGCGTACTGCTTGATTATACAACGCCGCAGGACGAGCCGCTACACGAAACGGCTAGAAGGTCTGGCCGAAACTGAAGTACAGCTGACCGCCCTGCTTGCTGATGCCGTAGTCGATCCTTATGGTACCGAGGAACGGAACGGTGAGGCGTGCGCCGATGCCGTAGCCCACCTTAGTGGCGGAGAAGTCCGGGCTACCTCCGATGTCCCAGGCCTGGCCCGCGTCGACGAACGCGACGCCCTGCAGGTTGTCGATGATCTTGAACCTGTACTCGGCGTTGGCGAAGATCATCCTGTCACCCTCGATGTCGCCGTACTTGTAGCCGCGCACGGTCTCGGCTCCGCCTAGCACGAACCTCTCCTGCTCAGGAAGGTCGGTCAGGCCCCAGCCGCCGCTGACCCTGGCAGCCAGCACGTGGCCCTCATGCACCTGCAGGTAGCCCGAGCCTTCGGCCTGCAGCTTGGTGAAGTGGTTGTCGCCGCCAAGGAGGCCGCCGGCGTACTCGATGGAGCCTGACAGGCGGTGGCCAGCCGACGGGTTCCACAGGTCGTTCCTCTCATCGTTGACTGCAGACAAGGTTATCGAGCGGGTGACGCCGCCCGGTGGTATCTCGTGGGCCATGCCAAGGTCGGCCGGGGTGTTCACGGCGTTGTCCCACTTGAACTTCACGTACGCCCTGGTGTTCAGGGACAGCTTGGTTCCGAGGCTCACATCGGCGCCGGTGCGCCTCTGGGAGTACGGGATAGGCTCGATAGGCTCGGGGTCTTCCTCACCCTCTGCAGGTTCCGGCGTGAACTTCTTGTCCGCTGTCCTGTTGTACAGGTTCAGGCCCAGCGACATCTTGCCCGTCTTGCCCAGCCACGGCTCGTAGAAGCCCAGCTCGTAGTTGGCCCTGCCCATGCCGAACTCGGCCTTGACGTTGATGGTCTGGGCGTTGCCGAGGAAGTTCTCATCTCCAAGCTGCAGGTAGCCCATGATCCCCGTGGCCGAGCTGTAGCTGAGGTTCATGTTGGCCACGCCGGTCTTCCTTTCAGTGAAAACGTACGTCACCGCGAACTCGGGCCTTCCCTGGATAGGCTCCACCCTGGCCTGAACGTCCTCGAACGCCCCCAGCATGTAGAGGGCCCTACGGTCGTTGTTGATCGTGGTGACGTTTATGACCTCGCCCTCTTTGAGGGTGATGGTGCGCCTGGCCACCGCGGGCTTGGTCTTCTCCAGGCCCTCAAGGCGTATCTCGGCCACCGTCCATTCCACGAAGTTCACCTGAAGCTCGGCATCGTCGCCGAGCACCGGCTCAATGCTGACCCAGTAGCCCTTGTCGCTGTACAGCTTCGACAGCTTCTCCAGGTCTGATCTGAGTGTTGCCGCGTTCAGCTGCTCCCCAGCCTTGGTCTCCATCACGGCGAGGAGCTCCCCCGTGGGCACCTGTTGGTTGCCGGCCAGCCTCACGTCCTTCAGCACCGGGAACTCCCTGACGAAGAAGATGAGCTTGTAGCCGTCGAGGTGCGGGACGGTATTGGCGCTGAGCTCCATGAACCAGCCCATCCTGTCGAGCCTGGCGAAGGTCTCGTTCACCGCCTGCTCGGTGATGTCGTCACCGATCTTCAAAGTAATCTGTTCCAGAATGAGGTCGGTATCTACTTGGCTGTTCCCCTGCACTTCAACGGCGGTGAGCTTGCCCAGCGGCTTGGTCTGGGCAAGAGCGCCAGGAGCAGCAACCAATACCATCGCGATCAGGATCGCCACCGCGATGCTGCAAGACTTTCCGGCACGGAATGAGTTCATCGATCTCCCTCCCACGTGTGGCCCCAAGACGCCGCATTCGAAAATGACGAACAACGAACGACGGCGCACGGAGGCGCTGAACGTCATAGCAATGATCCCTCAGTAATTCCTTATCTTGTTCGCCTTACACTGGTCAGTTCCTGCCGATGTTCCACGGCATCGAATCGATCCAGGAGGCAAGCTGGTCTAGGACATATTGACGCACACGGGACCCGATAAGTTTCGCAAGCAGGTCACCTTGTGCGGAAAAGTCGCCGGCAGGCTGGCCATCCTGGCCCGCTGCCTTCGCAAGCTCGAGCTGGATGTCGCCGAGCTCCCCGAAGGCGGTGACCAGAACGTCGTCGCCGCCCAGGCTCTCGACGATGGTCAGCGCGAACCGCGGCGCGGCGCCGGGCTCCATCGTCGCCTGCCCGCCCAGGACGCGGAGGGTTTGCCCGGAGACCGCGATCTGCCCCTCGCCAAGGCCCACCTGGCCTTCGAAGGTGGGGTTGCGCAGGCTCCCCGCCACACGCACCTCCGAGCCTGGCATCACCTCAGCCCAGGTTTCTCCCCGCTCCACCGTGAGAGCCTCGCCGGCCCTCAGCGTGACGTCGACGGCGATGTCTGGAATGGTCGGCACGGAGGAGAAGCCGGCCGTCACGGCGTCGATGGTACCGTCTCCGACGGTTATCGCTCCGGCCACTGAGCCCTGGGCGTAGGAAAGGCTGGCATCAACCACGGCGTTCAGGAGCTGATGGGACAGGCTGACTTGGCCGGCCTCAAGGCTCCAACAGTCGCCAGCTCCTTCGACTCTGACACTGCCCCCGCCGAAGTCCGCCTGAAGCGTTGCAGAGCCCAGAGCGATGGTTGGATCAGGCTCGTGGCCCGCCTGAGCAGCCGCGGCTCCTCCGTCGAACTTCAGTGAGCCACGCACCTTCGAGAACGTGCCCTCAACGCCCTCCACCTCCAGCTCGCCGTCGGCCAGCTGGAGCTCGCCTGCGAGCCCGGAGGCGTCCACTTTCAGCTGGGCCCTCCAATCCAGCCACCCTCGGACCATCTCCGCCGATGCGCCGGCCCCGCTTTCAGGCAGCAGGGGTCTTGCGGCGTCCAAGATCCGGTCCAGGCCGGTCTTGCCCCCGTCCAGGCGCGCGAGGCCCGACTCTCCGTCGTATCTGACGTCCGCCCGTAGCTTCCAGTCTTCAAGTTCAATGGAATCCCACTTGAGGGACGAGACCTCCACGTCGCCGCCAGCCTGCACCAGCGGCCTGCCGCCCTTCAGCCGGGCGTCAAGCTCTCCGACGAAGCCCAGCTCCGCGTGGCCCTCTGGGCCCGTGATGCGCATGTCGAGCCTGTCGTCAGAGGACTCGCTCAGCTTGAGCGCTCCCTGGACAGTCAACCCGCCTCCACCTGCGACATCGAACCGCACGTCAGCGGCGGCCAGAGACTCAAGCCCGAGGGGCAGGCGCAGCTGCACGGCCCCCTCAAGCTGCCACTGGCTTGCAGCGATGCTCGCCGTGTCAACCGCCAGGATGAAGCCGCCCTCGCCGGACCGAGCCTGATCCAGAGCCAGTTCGGCGCTGCGCACCGCCACAGGCCCGAACCGATGGGTCACAATGACGCAGTCGTACAGGCCGATCGGAGCGTTCCACCCCGCCAGGTAGCTCGACCCGCCGCGCGCGCCAACGTTCTTCGGCTGCTTCTTCGGCGCTGCGGGCCCGGCGCCGGCGTCGGCCCGTGCGCCGTCGGATCCCCCGGCCTCAGTCGAGGCCACCGACGCCGCCACTCCCGCATCCGCCAGCCTCCGGCCCAGGGCATACAGTTGGTCCTCGTGGCCGCGGAACCCGTGGAGGTCCACCCTGACCACGCTGGCCAGAGGGTCGACCCTCCCGGAGATGAAGTCCGCCAGGTCGTACGTGATGGCAACCGTGTCGACGCTGATGCCGCCGTGAGCGCCCCGGCCACCGTGACCGCCCTGGCGGCCCTCGGCGCAGGCCTTGCCGCCGTCACCAGCTTCGATGGTGACGCCTTTCAGCTTGAGCTGGCGACCGTCGATCACCGCCACCTCAGCGACGTCAACCTCCGCGCCACCCAACAGCGCAGACAGCACTGACTCAGCCGCCACCGCGCCCAGCCACGTTCTATTCTTCACGATACACGCGCCGGCTGCAACTGCCAACACAAGCAGCGTCAGGCACACGATGCGCCCTCGCCTCATCCGCATCACCACGATCCTACATACGCGACACGCGCCCCACATACCTGCCTCTAGCTGGGCGTTAATCGGGGGAAACTGGGGAACTGCTTGCCGAGCCAGGCTGAGCCCGCCTGGTATGCAAGAAAATGCCGGGGCGACGCGGAGCCCAAGCCCCGCACCGCCCCGGCATATGGCTGCAGCAGACGCGCTACGCGGGATCCGACTCGTCCAGAGAGCCCGCTACGATCTCTCCGTCCACCCAGGTGCTGCCCTCCACGAACCACTCGGTACGCACCCTGGTCACAGGCAGCTCCCTGTTGCCCGCGTCCTGCTCCGACCGCTCATCGCCTTCCTCGTTGGCACCCGCCTCGGGTGCACGCTGCGCCTCCTTCATCTCATCGGAGACCTCCACGGGCTTCGATCCCTTCTCCGTCTTCAGCGGCAGTCCATACTCCTCCGACATGAACGGGTCGTCGAGGAAATAGTGCTCCATGCGGACCACGATCTCGTCTCCCCTGGGAGCAGACGCCAGCTCCGCCAGGAGCTCATCGATGGGCAGGTACAGCAGGCGCTCCATCTCATCCTCGCCATCGTCCAAGTCGTCTTCGGTGGAGCCTCCCCCACTGATCAAGAACGACACCGGCCCTTCGATCATGTCTTCAGGGATCTGAACCTGGACCGCCCTGGTGACAAGCTCCCCGCGATACCGGCGCAGCTGCACCTCTATTTCGAACACGCCGCCCGGAGCCACTTCAGGGGTGAGGGCGCGGGCGCCCACTATCCTGGCGGTCCTCCTGCCCGTCTCCACCTGAACGTCCACGCTGATGGACCTGACCGATGCCTCCTCCGCGGCGTTGCCTACGATGAGGCCAAGGGCCCTCGCGGCGACGTCTACCACCTCGTAGCAGATGTCGGAATCGCTCCACACCACGTCCGACCTGCGCAGAGGCTCGTGCCCGTCAAGCTCTATGACGTACTCGAGCTCCGCGGTGCCCGGTCCGATCCTGTCGATGGCCTGGTCGACTCCGCCCACTGCGACGGTGAAGAACAGGTCATCGATGAGCGGCTCAGAACTGGCGATCTTCGAGGACGTTATGACCGCCGCGCCGGTGTCGTCGCCCTTGACCGTGACGGTGACCGGGACCATCGAGGCTTCCCTGCCGGCGACTCCCGCCGCACCATACAGCCTGTCCTGAGTGAAGGCGCCGATCTCCTTGAGGGCAGACACGACCTTGAACGGCACCACGTCGCTCCTGACGATGGTGTGCACCGCGGCCCCGGAGGCCTGAAGGTCCACCTGGCCAGCTGTGAGCACCGGGTGGCCGAAGGCGAGGAACCTGTCGCCGTCAGTGTATGTGACCGTTCCGAAAAGCCCGGCCCCGACGTCCCCCGTGATGAGCTGCATCCCCACCATGGCGCCAGGCACCAGCCTGTACTCGGACTCCGCCTGAGGCTCTGCTCCGGGGCCGAACCCGCCGGCGGCAGGCATGACCTTGAGCCCGCGCTGAGCCATGACGTCCGACAGGCGGCCAAGAGCCCTCGGCGATAGCCCGGACACGTACACGGTGCCTGAGGCGGCAGCGGCAGGCATCTCCTGCAATTGCGAATCGTCGGGGTACTCCAGCATCTTTAGCATGTCGCCGATGGGTGTGACCCCTGCGATGTAGTGGTCGCTGCTGGGGAACACGTAGGCGACGGCGCCTATGAGTCTGCCGTCCACGTACACCGGGCTGCCGCTCATCCCTTCCGCGACGCCCCCGGCCTCCTCGATCCTTGGGCCAGATGCCCTCACCAGTATCAGGCTTCCCGGGCTCGAGCCCCTGGACAGCACCGCCACGATCTCCACATCGAATTGCTCCGGCTCAACCCCTCTGAAAACCGTGAGGCCGTAGCCTTTCATGCCCGGCGCAAGCTCGTCCACACCCATGGTAGGCGTCGACGCCGCAGCTTGCAGCGAGCCTGCTCCCAACAACAGTATCGCCATAATCAGACAAGCGAGGGTCGTTCGAATCTTGAAATAACCCACGGAAAAACCGCCCCCTCCCTGACGCCCCGCGTCCTTTCTATCATACACTGACGGACGCGTTTGTCACCCGGGAAATCCCGCACTCGGCGATGGCGACCAGGCCCCTGGCCGCCGCGAGTTGAGGCTCAGGCGCGATGATACAGCTTATCCCTGCAGCCTCGCCGATCCTTGCCGCGCACGGGTACTGAAGCGCACCGCCTCCGGCGACGACGGCGCTGCGAGCCTCACATAGCAGGCCTGCAGCCTTCACCGCATCGGCGATGGCGTCAGCCACGCCCTCCACCGCCTCGTCGATGAGCTCCACAGGAACGGACACATCCACCGGGAGCCGGGTCTCCACGTGCATCCCGCGGGCCGAAAGCTCGGCCTGGTTCGGGCTGAAACCGTTCCTGGCCTCCCGCACTCGCCTGGCTTCGCCTTGGCCGAGCCTGACCATCATACGCTCCCTGACCGCGAGCTGAAGGCGACGGTCCGCGCATTCCATGCCTGCGCGAACCGCAACGCTCCAGGCCGGGGAGCCCCCGCGTATCAGGGCGATGTCGGTCCGCCTGGCGCCTATGTCGACGACCAGGGTGTCGCCTGCTGGCGCGCCGGCGTCGACCCATATGGCCACGGTGGAATGAACGACCCCGGCCGGCATCAGGCCTGCGTCAGCCACAAGCTGAACCATGCTGCGCAGGCACAGCGGCCCGGGCGCTGAAGGCGCCTGCAGCACCGCTCTGGGCTTGGCCATGCGCAGGGTGCCGCACACGGTGCGAGCCAGGGCACTGAGGACGTAGAGGGCCAGATGGCGCTGGCCGCCATGGTGCCAGGGACCTACCGGAGCCAGGTAGTATCGATCGGGGCTCGCCTCAAACAGCAGGGCGGCACGGCGCCCCCAGGCCACAGGCCATCCTGACTCCACGTCGATGGCCACCACGGCAGGCTCCCAAACGACGACTCCGCGCCCGGGAGCAACTGCAACCACGTTCGCGGAGCCAAGATCCAGCCCGATCTCGAATTGTCGTCGCATCGAGCCTCCTCCACATGCGTCAAGTGATCTTGCGAGCCTTGTACTTGCGTCGCGTGGCCTCCCCACCCCTGATGTGACGCTCTGCCTTGTTCTGGTCGAGGATGAGCTTCACCGCCGAGGCGAGCTGCTTGTTAATGGAAGGCAGCCTCTCCGTCACGTCCTTGTGGACAGTGCTCTTACTGACGTTGAACAGGCGGGCCGTCTGCCTGACCGTAGCCCTGGTCTGGAGCATGTGATCTGTGATCTCCAGTACGCGCCGACGGATGTGGTCCCTCATGCAGAGCCCGGCCTCCTCCCTGCCGTTTGGTAGATATGTATTCCAGCAAAGGAGGATTATTCACGCCACACGGGCTCACAGGTTGCGTCAGATGTGGTCGTCGGGGTTCTGCGGTTCGCCAGCCTGGATCAGCTTGAAATCCAGCACGGCGCGGCCCGGCTCCGACGGTAGTTGGCCCAATGGAGCGCCGGCTGACACGCGAACGCCGGGGGTGACCTCCACCTTCTCAAGCGGGCTGTAACATGTTTCAAAGTCGTTCGAATGTTTGATCCTGACCTCATACCCGCCGCTTGCTGCCGAAACGGCGTCCGCCGCCTTCACCGGCACCGCGTTCACCGCGTCCACCGTGCCGGCAGCTGAAGCCCTGACCGTGCTGGAGGGCGGGGCCTGTATCCTCACACCGTCCCTGTAGCGCCACTCGCCGGAAAGCAGATCCCTGTGCCATCCGAAGGCGCCCACCAGCGTCCCTTCCACCGGCCAGGAGAACGCGGGCGGAGGTTCGTCCACCGAGGCGCCGGGCCCGAGCATGTCGGTAACGACGGTGGCCAGAGACTCCACGTCGGATTCAGGCGCGTCAGCCGTCTGCCGTGACCAGTAAGCCTCGTACGCCAAGCGGAGCGCGGCTCCCAGGAGCACACACGCCAGCGCCCCGGCCACCAGTCCCAGCGCGCGCCGGTTGAGCTTCCATTTTCTGAGCCGTATCACAGTCCATCACCTCAGGTGGTATTATTGCCCGAGGTTCTGTGATAATACGCGCTCCAGCGTCGCGCCGGGGTAATAATGCGCCAGGATCTGTTGGAAGGACCATCCCCGAAGGGCATAGGCGTGGGCTCCCCACTGGCACATGCCGACCCCGTGGCCGTAACCTACGGTGGTGAAGTGCACGGTGTCACCGGAGTTGGTCACCGTCATCGCGGTGGATCTCAGCGCCAGCGCCTTCCTGAGGTCGGTGGCTTTGACCACAGCGCCAAACACCGAAAGGGTCTTCGCCCGATTGGTGGCCGTGGTGGACAACACCTGGACTCCGCCGGACATAGCAGGCACTGCCCCCTGCAGCAAGCCCGGCGCCGTCATCGCAAGCAGATCCGACCTCTTCACAGATACCGTGTGGACCTGTGCAAACCCATACTCGGCGCAGACGCACCTCACCGCAACCAGGTACGGCACGCTCCTGCCCCAGACTTCCGATGCGTGCTCGGTGGCACCCCCGCAGCACGCGTGGTAGACAGAGTCGATGAGCTCGCCCCCATGCTTCAGGGCCAGCCCTGCGGTGGACCTTACCGCTTGGACCACTTTGACGACGTTCTTGACGTAGTCGGCGCTGCCCCACTGGAGCAGTAGCTCCTCCCTGGACTTCCACGCCTGACAGCATCCGGGATCAGAACACAACACGGCGCCGCGGTGGCTCGCGGGCAGGTCCGCGGGCCCCGGAGCCGCGGAGAGCCGTCTGAGGGTGTAAGTGCGCGCAGCCACGGCCTGGGCTTTGAGGGCCTCCACCTCGAAGGCCGCCGGCATCTCAGCGGCGACCACCCCCACCAGGTAGTCTTCAAGTGGAATACGAATAACGCTCCCTGAAGATTGGACGTGAAGCGACACGTAAAGCTCCCTACCGGCGGGGGGCTGCGGTGCTTTCACCAAGACGGCGATACCTGCGGGCAGGACCACGGTGACGAACGCGCAGACGGCCACAAGGACGTTTAGGCCCGCTCCTGACGAGCGGCTCCTTGTGGCCATGCACAACACCTCCCGCAAGTGACGCCGTCCTAGATACTATGCAGTCCGACGACGAAAAAGACGCCTCCACGAGGGAGGCGCCTCCACTGTGCTCGGATCTCGGAGGCTTCAGGCCTTCTCTATCCGCTCGATGTCGGCTCCGACTTGAGTCAGCTTCTCCTCAAAGCGCTCATAGCCACGGTCGATGTGGTAGACTTCTGACACTTCGGTGACGCCCTGAGCCACCAGGCCCGCAATCACCAAGCAGGCTCCTGCTCTGAGGTCGGTGCATCTGACCTGGGCACCCGACAAATGCTCCTGGCCTTCGATCACCGCCGACCTTCCGTCGATCCTTATGCTCGCGCCCATACGGGCAAGCTCCGCCACATGCATGAACCTGTTCTCGAAAACCGTCTCAGTTATCACGGACATGCCGGAAGATACGCACATCAACGCCATGAACTGTGCCTGCAGGTCAGTGGGGAAGCCGGGATATGGCATGGTCTTGACGTCCACGCCATCGGGGCGGCTGTCGGCCTGGACGGTGATGGAACCGTCCACGTCTTCCACAACGTATACGCCGGCCTCTCGCAGCTTCGCGGTGATGGACTTCATGTGCTCGGGCACTGCGTTCTCAATGGTCAGGGCGCCCATGGTGGCGGCGGCTGCTATCATCAGGGTGCCAGCCTCGATCCTGTCGGGCACCACCATGTAGCTGGTGGGCTCCAGGGCTTCGACGCCCTCTATCCTGAGGACGTTTGTTCCGGCTCCCCTCACCCGGGCTCCCATGGCGTTCAGGAAGTTCGCCAGGTCCACCACCTCAGGTTCCTGAGCGGCGTTCTCGATAACCGTCAGCCCTTGGGCCAAAGAGGCCGCCATCATGATGTTTTCCGTCGCCCCTACGCTGGGGAAGTCAAGGTATATTCGGGCGCCTGAGAGCTTGTCTGCTCTTGCGCTGATCTGGCCATAGCCCATCTCTATGTCAGCGCCCAGTGCCGAAAGCCCCTTGAGATGCAGGTCGATCGGGCGCGAGCCGATGGCGCAGCCCCCCGGCAGCGAGATCGTGACCCTGCCGGTCCTCGCAAGGAGCGGCCCCATGACCAGGAATGACGCGCGCATGGCCCTGACCAGGTCGTACGGGGGTTCGGTGCTATCGATGGAGGACGCGTCGATGCTGATGGTGCTGCCTTGGCGAGCTGTGGGGGTACCCAGCGCGTTCAGCACGCCACTCATGGTGTCGACATCCTTCAGGTGCGGCACGTCCTCGATGGTAGACGCGCCTGGCGCCAGAAGCGCAGCGGCCATTATGGGCAGAGCTGCGTTCTTAGCTCCTCCAACCCTCACTCTGCCCTTGAGAGACGCTCCGCCCCTGATAACGAGTGCCTCCAAGTCCTTTCCCCCGTTCCACGTCGGCTATAGGCCGTGAGCTGGTATATCTCTCCCGGCCCTCACGTAGTGTAGCATCTAGCAGCAAGAATACACAACAGGCAATGCTATGAAATGAAACACCAGTTCAACAACTAAGTAACGGGACGCGTGCGACAGAGAGTGCACCGAGCGCATCTGCTGACGCCGACGGATGGGCGGTGATGCCATCCGGAGTAACCGGGATCCCCGTGTCTCGCGCGTGTACCGGCCTTCGGGCAGAGTGCCGTGCGTATGCACGTCTGGAAATGCGTACATGCCCGGATGGACTGGCTTCGGGTGTGCCCAGGCGCTCTCCGAGGGGGTTCTCCTCGAGACAAAGGAGCAAGTGTGCTTCCTCGCCTCCTTCTGGAGGAGCACACCTCGATCTGCTCCTCCAGAAGGAGGAGTACTCGAACTCTGACTGTGCCGGATCCGTGCGCCGCTCCGAACCACCGAATCGACCAACGCCTCTAGCTGGATCTTTGGCGCAGCGCTATCGCGGCGTCGGATCCGCTTCGGTACGACTCACCCGCAAACGGTGCCTTCGGGATCTCACCGAGGGGGGTTCTCCTCCAGAAAGAGGAGCAGATGCGCCCCCTCGCCTCCTTCTGGAGGAGCATACCTCAATCTGCGCCTCCAAACGGAGGAGTACTCGAATTCCGACGTTGCCGGATCCGCGCCCCGCCTCGGGCCGCCGAATCGACCAACGCCTCTAGCTGGATCTTTGTCGCAGCGCTGTCGCGGCGTCGGATCCGCTTCGGTACGACTCACCCGCAAACGGTGCCTTCGGGAT
>ERZ773359.73-NODE-73-length-116794-cov-19.098099_pt1 | contig 116794 bp, 93 predicted proteins | sample MGYA00374955_ERZ773359 | MGnify/ENA primary metagenome ERZ773359 (study PRJEB29098, sample SAMN04486028) | biogas fermenter metagenome | study: EMG produced TPA metagenomics assembly of the Biogas fermentation microbial communities from Germany - Plant 4 DNA1... | reverse complement strand
GGATACAAACGGCAGCGGCAAGCTGCACGAATACGGCGTGCCGACTTTCTGGGCGACGCTGGCCGAAAAATAACAGGGCTTCGGAATTATCCGAAACCCTGTTTTTTTGTTACTTAAACCACACCAGCGAGTCATCGCATGGCACAAGCCGGCCGACCGGTGTTCCCTCCGTCTCGAAATACATCTCGATGTGAGGGGGTAAAGGAGTGACAATGATTTGGCACGGTGTGTCGGCCATCACCGCATTTTCGGATATGACCGAGCTTCTGTCCGGCGAATAGAGCGTGCCGCGGAGCCTGCCGTCCACCAGCACTGCCGAAAAGTCGACCTGGTCGCCGGTCAAAAGGTCATACAGCGCCATGTGCCGTCCGTTTATTATTCCGCCGCCGTATCCAATTGAATCGTCGTATTCCGAGCGCGCAAGATAGGAGATAGCGACATACCTGTCACCAAAGAAAAACGGCTTTGCCTCTATGACGACGCGGCACCTTGTTAAGTCATTGCGCGTCGGGTTTTCGATACCGTAATTGTATAAAAGTATATCGCGCATATACTCGAGTGCGGCTGCGACCGCTTCGTCCGACCATGCAAGCTCGGGAACGTCGTAGTTTTCGGAGAGATACCTGTACTGCGCCTCGTTTATGCGCTGCGCGCCGGGATAGCCCACTATATCGTACCAGCGCAGCTCCGAGTGGAAGGTTGCGCCGCTGACAAAGTCGACTTTTCTGATTTCAATGTTTTCGTTAAACCAGTATTCATTATGCCGGCTTTCAAAATATCCCGACATGTCGCGCGCGTTTGAGAGCAGGCAGCCGGGCAGGCCGCGGACGGAAATACCAAAAGTATACGGCCTGCTGAAATAGCTGCTATCGTCCGAATTGAAGTACAGGCAAAGGTATAAAATATGCCGGTCGTATTCGAGTGAGTATGTTTTCCTTAAGGCAAAGTTGCTAAACTCACTCTCGACCCCCACAAACGGCCGCTTTGTTTCGATACCGGGTGAAATAAATTCGTCCGCGGAGAAAAAATACGAGTTCAGCCGCTCGTTTACAGTGTTTATAAACTCGGTGCCGGACTCAAACAAATCGGAAAACGCAAGCCGCTTGCCGGTTTCGATGTCCCACATCGCGCCGACAGTGTAGTAGGGACCGCGCATGACGGTGACCGAAAGATAGCCGTTGACGGCTGTAAAATCAAACCGGATCGGCAGTGTCGGCTCCGGGTCCCATTCCTCGATGTCGTATGGAAACTCGAGCGATACCATGCGGGCGGTTATATCAACGAGATAATTTGCGACCTCTTTGTCGAGCGCGGCGTTGCCGGTGACCGGACGGCTCCGGTCGAAAGTATATGAGCGCACGCCGACACTGTAGCCGTTCTCAAATTCTATGTCAAGCGGCTCGGTCGGCACGTCTGCGATATGGTAGTAGGCGCAGAAATCGGCCTTCCGGTCGCCGGTGCCTTTCTTGGAGTAAAGCCGCAGTCCGGTAATCGTCGGCTTTACGCCGGGCACAGGCTCAAGCGGCGCAAAATATCCGGTGGAAGCTATAGCGGCTTGACCTTCGGCGGTCAGTATCCACTCGGCGAGATTGCGTGCCGGCGAGCCATCCGGCTCGTCTGCGCGGAAAACGACATAGTTGTAGCCGGTGCAGGGATAGCTGCCGTCCGCGATGGTTTCATAGCTCGGCCGGACGCCGTTTACTTTCAGGATTTTTACCCGCCCGCCGGCGTCGTACATGCCGCCGACATAGGAGTAGACCGAATACCCGATGCTCCCGCCGTCCGGCTTGTAAGAGGCGACCGCGTCGACGATAGTGTTCATGTTGCCCGGGCGCAGCTCGGTCGGCGCGTCCATCAGCGGAGTGTCCCCCATAAATGCGGTCATGTAGTTTTGACTGCCCGAATCGACGTTACGCTGGTAGGCGATAATCGGCATGTCGTCGCCGCCGACCTCTTTCCAGTTTGTGATTTTACCGGAGTAAATCCCCTTAATTTGCTCGACGGTCAGGCTGTCGACCGGGTTGTTGCGGCCGACAATGAACACAAATCCCTCTCGAGCAATCGGTATCTGCTCGACCTTGACCCCATAAAACTCCGCAGCATGGTACTGTGCCTCCGAAAGCAGGTGGCAGTATATAAAGTCGCATTTGCCGTCAAGCAGGTTATAAAAGGATTTATGCGAGGTGGTGTGGAAGACCTGCGCCTCGGCTTCCTCGTATGTAATGCCGAAAATAGCGGCGCGAACAGCCGCGTCAAGCGGTATCGCCGAGGTCGAGCCGTCGGTGCGCGGAAAGTTTTCGCGCAGCAGCGCTTTCAGCTCCTCGGCGCGTAAAAGGTCTGCTGCGGTTTCAGATGCCGCGACAGCACCGGTTTCGGAATTTGCCTCGGTTTGCGGCTCGCCGACAGCGTCGGTTTTGGAAACTTTTGTATCTCCGGCCGCGTTTTTGCAGGCAGAGAGCAGCATAATCGCAACTAAAAACAGTGCAAGCAGTCTTTTCAATTATTATACACCCCCACATATCGGCCATGACGACGGCAATGGAAATATGTTCCACCGGGATGCATTGCAAAAATAAAAGAGGCGGCATAGGCAGCCGCCTCTTATTTTAGTTTAAAACAAGCTCGAGTGTTACAATTTTCTTTGCGCCAATATCGAGTGTGAATTTGCCGTCCTGAACCGGAATCTCCTCGCCGCGTGTTTCGTCAAGCCTGGACATATAGACGACTTTAACCTGTCCGTCAACCGTAAACTCGGTGGTCTGGGCCTGATTTGAGATGTTAAAGCAGCGGAAAATCAGCGAATCGGAATACTCGGCCTTTTTAAGCGCCGACATGCGCACATACTCGTTGTCATAAGCGAGATACTTGTGCGAGGCCGGCAGCGGACCGCTGTGACGGCCGGTCTGTACCGCCAGCGCAGGCTGACCCGCAAAAGCATAAGCAAGGCTGTAGCCGCGCGCCTTATTGTTTGCGGTATACATTACCGGCGCATATTCCAGCTCATAGCGGCCGATGCACTGGCCTTTCGGTGTGGGGAATATGCCCCAGTCGCCCATCTCGTCCACGCAGCGAAGCAGCGTCACCGCCATGGTGTTGCGGCCGTCGCGCAGCACTTCATACTCGCAGAGACCGCGGTTGGCGATGGCAAGGCAGTCGCGCTCGCCCTCTACAGCAAAGAAAGCCATGCAGCGCTGTGTGTTCGAGGGGTTCTGCCAGCCCTCCCACGGCGTGATGTTGCGTTCGACAAGGTCGAACTGACCCTCGGCGAGCACCTTGTCGGTCATAATGTCGGCGGGGAAGAGCGCGCGCAGGCGATGGTTGCCGAACCGGTTGTCCACAACCGTTTTAATTTCGGGATACGGGATTCCCGCCGTCACTTTTATATAGCTTGTGACGTCGGCGTCGATGTCGATGCCCGCCTTGACTTTGAAAGTGACGCTGTAGTCGTTTTGCGAGTCAATCGAGATTTCGGCGGGATTGTCTACGCTTGTTACGGGCACATCGTCTTTCACCGGACGATAGTTGTAAAGGTCGCCCTCGTCGCGCGTGTCTTCAATCAGGTTGCAGCCCGAATAGATGCGGCCGGTCTGCTTGTCCTCAAGCTCGAATGTGCCGTTTTTATTGAAAGTGAGCTTGTAAAACTCGTTTTCGGCGCCGATTGAATGCACTTTCAAGCCGGTGTCAACCGGTGCCGCGCCGGGATGCACGGTGTAAACCTCATAGCCCAGCCCGCCCGAAAGGTTTGCCACAAACTCGACCTCGAACCGGTCGACGAACTTGGGCTTGCGGAACGAATCTTTCGGCAGAGTGTATGTAAACGTACGTCCGAGGAACCGGTAGGATGCGGGAACAATGTTGCCGCCGGCGTCTTTGATATGAATTTCGGTGATGCCGGAGTTTTCGGGGAAGTCGACCACGGTCTTAACGGTGGTGGTAACAGGCGTCGGCTCAAGCGAAAAGACGACGAGGTTGCGCTCGGTGCCGGCGGAGGTGTCAATTTTGCTTGTGAGATAGTCGGTCGCCGCAAGCTTCATTTCGTCGGCCGTGTCAAACGCCTTCTGGAACCGTATGAGCATTTCATCGTAAACCTCATCGCACGAGCACGAGCAGATGGAGTCGTGCGGATGGTTCTGCATCAGCGTGCGCCAGGCATAAAGGAAGAAATCGTCGCGATACTCGTCGCCGGCGATATAGGAAAGCGAATTGAGCGGCTCGGCAATGCGCTCGAGCATAAGCTGGGTTTCGTGGTTTTTCTGTTTTATGTCAATGTGGCTGGAGGCGGTGTTGATAAGCAGGTAATGACCGGCGGTGTACTGGCCGGCTATTTCGCCGCGGACCGTCTTGAACTTGTCTTTGTGCTTGCGAATCTCGGCGATATAGTCTTTGAAGTTGCTTTGTTTGACTGTGACTTCGTCCTGAACTTCGTTTGCAAGCTTTATAACCTCGTGCAGGTTGGTCTGAACGGGCTGGTGGTCGCAGCCGTTCATCCCGAGCAGATGGTCGGTGGCGGCAAAACGCGAGGTAGACGCGACGATATGCTTTATTCGCTCGCGCAGCGAGTCCGGGACGCTCGGCAGCTCCATCGCATTGTGATACCAGTTGGCGAACATGATGCCGAAAACCTCGCTGCCGTCCGGCGCCTGCCAGATAAGCTCGCTGCCGGTGATGCCGTTCTGCTTTACGACGGCATTGTCGGAGCCGAGGTCGTTCAGCCCGCGGCCGAACACCGCGTTGTCGATACCGAACCCGCGCAAAATCTGCGGTGCCTGCCCTATGTTGCCGAAAGCGTCCGGGAAATAGCCGCACATGACCGGCTCGGCACCTATTTCACGGCACAGCTTGATACCGTAAAGCATGTTGCGGACGTTTGCCTCACCCGAGGTGAGATACTCGTCCTGAAGCACATACCACGGCCCAATCTGGATGCGGTCGGCACGGATAAGCGCAAAAAGACGGTCGCGCATGTGAGGTTTTATCTCGAGATAGTCCTCGATGACAACAAACTGGCCGTCCAAATGGTAGTAGGTATACTCGGGATTTTCCTCCATCACTTTTATAAGCGTATCAAAAAGCTCCACCAGCCGGACGCGGTGGCGCTCAAAGCTCATATACCACTCGCGGTCCCAGTGGGAGTGGGGGATGATGTGCAGGGTCTTTTTCATCTGGCTTTCTCCTGTGGTTTATAGAAAGTGTTTTTGCCGGAAAAGTGTCAATTTCGATGCTGCAGCTTTGGCGGCGCGGTTAAATTTGCCGGCAAATCCCGGCGCACCCGGCACCATGCCGGCAAATCCGCCGCTATACACCGCGAAGGAATTTTATGGCGCGCTCCACCGAGTCTTTGCTGTTGCCCCAAGGCTCGCTGTCATAGCGATAGTCAAACTTCCTGCAAAACAGGCTGACATCCGAGCGCAGCTCGTCGAAATAGGCAAGCACGACTTTGGACACCGCGTCGTAAAACTCGGCAAACCGCTTTTTGATCATATACCTTTTTGCCTCATGGCACCACATGCGGAAGTGCTTGAGACAAAAATAAGGCTGGGCATCCGTCTTGTCCCGAAACTCCTTTTCGGTATCCCAAAGCGCGGCGGCGTTTGCGAGCATGCGACCGAGCGAAAAGTCGACCCGCCCGCAGATATAGCAGGACTTGTCCAGCCGCTCCAGCCGCTCGACGGCAACCGGCGCCGGACCGCCTTTCGCGAAAACCGCTATCCCGCCCGGCTCAAGCTGGGCGCGCAGCTCGTCAAGATGGCTTTCGAGTATCAGCCCAAGCCCCAGCATGTTGTTGCGGTCGAGCAGCGCATTATAGTGGCGCAGGCAAAAGCCCTGCGCGTTGGTTTTAATGCGCACGTCGGGCTCCATCATGGAGCCGCCGAGGATAATCTCAAGCTCGTTTGATTCAAGCATCGTTTGAAGCCTGCAGAACGGGCATCCGCACGTGCTGTCCTGGGCACAGGCGTCAAACGCCTCGTTTATTGGTATTGTGTAAATACGTTCGAGCATACCCGTTCCTCCGGATATAACTATTGAAGCCATTATAGCACACCGCCATCACCATGTCAACCGAAAAACCCCCCGCATTTGTTTGTCTAAATTAGCATAAATGCTTGGCAGCCTCAATATAAATGGTGTCGGACAGGCAAAAAGGGGGACATGCAAATGGGATACAGCAGGCGGCTTTTGTCGGCGTCGGAAATTGCCGCGGCATATTTGCCGGCCCGCATATCTTCACTTATTGAAGGCGGGCTGTGGTGCGACCCGGCTGAAATCGACGAGATACGGCTGCGCAGGGGCCGGCCCGTTTCGCTGACCGCGGGGAACCGAAACATCGTCACCGACATTGTTTGCAGCTCTGCCGAGCTGGCCGACGCGGTATCGAGGCTGTGCGGCGGCACGCTGCACGCACACAGTGACACCATAGTGCACGGATACATTGCGTTCGGCGGCGGTGGGCGCGCCGGGATTTGCGGCCGGGCGGTCGCGGGACAGGCCGGCGGCTCCACAATAGCCGCGGTCGCGGACGTGGACGCGATTTGCATACGCGTGCCGCGCAGCGTGCGGGGCATATCCGGCAGGCTTTGCGAATATATAGCGTCTCGAGGCTACAGAGCCTCGGTGCTTGTTTACTCGCCGCCGGGCGGCGGCAAAACTACGCTGCTTCGCGACGCCGCCGCGACGCTGGCTCGGGAGCCTCACCTGCGGCGGGTCGCGGTGATTGACACGCGCGGAGAGCTTTACCGCGCGGATATGTTCGAGGGTACACTGGCCGACATTTTCACAGGCTATCCAAAGGCGGTGGGTATCGAGATAGCGACGCGCACCATGTCGCCGCAATATCTGGTTTGCGACGAGCTGGGCGACCCCGGCGAGGCGGAGGCCATTTTAGCCGCACAGCATACCGGCGTGCCGCTGATTGCCTCGGCACACGCCTCAAGCTATGAGGAGCTGGTCGCGCGCCCGTCGGTGAAACTGCTGCTTGACGCGGGCATTTTCGAGCGCTGCATGTCGGTTGCGGAGGCGAGCGGAAATTGGAGGCGTTAAGACTTTTCGGCATCCTGCTTATCGCGGCCGCGATATTTGGGGGCGGGCTTATGGCTTCACACGCGCAGGGCGAGCCGCTGAGATATGCAAAAGCGTTCTCGGCTCTGATAACAAGGCTGCGCGGCCATATCGAATACAGCCGTGGCGAGCTTGCCACGCTTTATGCCCTCTGCACGGGCGGGGAGACGGCACCGCTGGAGGCGGCGGGGTTTTTGGCGGATGCGTCCGAGCTTGGCTGGGATGCGGCGCTCGAAAAGCTCTGCAGGCGGGTGTATATCAACGCCGACACACGCGCGGCGCTGCAGGAGTTCGGCGGCATGCTTGGCAAAACCTGCGTCGATGAGCAGCTTCGCAACTGTGACCGGGCGGTTGCAAGACTGGACACCATAATAAGCGCGCAGACGCCCGAGGTCGCAAAACAGGCAAAGCTTTGGCGCACGCTTGGAGCCTCGGCCGCGCTTGCCGTCGCGATTATACTGGTTTAATAAACAAGCGGCAAACCGAATAGATTTATATAGCGTCGCGTTATCACTTTTACTACACATAATGTGAGGAATGTAAAATGGATTTTGACCTGCTGATTAGAGTCGCGGGCGTGGGTCTGACTGTCTGTGCGGCTTACATGATCGTGAAAAAGGCCGGCGGGGAAGAGCAGGCGATGCTTATATCACTTGTTGGAGTTGTGATGGTGCTGCTCATGCTCGTCGGGAAAATATCGGAGCTGCTCGATTTGATACGCAGCCTTTTCGGATTATGATGATGAAGATTTGCGGCGGGGCGCTTTTGGTTGCCTTCGTCACGCTGCTTATCAGGCAGCTTAAGCCCGAGATGACGATGCCGGTCACGGTAACCGGCGCCGTTATACTGCTGTTGGCTGTCGTCGGCATGCTTGCCCCGCAAATCGAGTACATAAACGGGCTTTGGTATGCCGAGGAGCTTCGCGGCTATGCAACGCCGCTGGTCAAATCGCTCGGGGTTGCGCTGGTCGCGCAGACGGCGTCCGACTTATGCCGGGACATGGGCGAAAACAGCGCGGCCTCGAAAGTAGAGTTTGCGGGCAAGCTGGAAATTATGCTGATTTGCCTGCCGCTGATAGACAAGCTGCTCGAATTTGCACGCGGTCTCCTTTTAGGTTAACGGGCGCTTGTCGCGGGAGTGTGAAAAGCCATGAAAGTGAAATTTATAACAGCAACCGTGCTCCTTGCGCTGTTTTTGACGGCAGGCGTGCGTGCCGAGGAGCCGGAAACAGGCAGCTCGGACGTTTTGGTCGAGTTCGGCGAAAGTTCGCTTGAGGAGTTCTCGGACATCATACCGGCGGCGGCACAGGACATCGGCAGCGACGCGGCCGCGATAGCCGAGGAGTTTACGGTCGGGCGCGTCGTGGACATGATAGTTGCCGAGCTGGGCGAGCTTGTGGCGCCGCTGACACGTCAGCTTTCGATTTTGCTCGGGGTTGTCATTATAATGTCGGCCATTGCCGCCGCGAAAAACTCAATCTCAAACGCCGGCCTGACAGCCGCGCTCGAGTATGCGGCGCTGCTGTGCGCGGTGCTTGCCGCATACGGCGCGGTTTCGGGGGTGTGGCAGAGGATAGCCGACACGCTTGACAACCTCACCGCCTTCATGACCGGGCTTATCCCCATGATGGGCACGCTTTATGTGGCGGGAGGCAACGTGACGACGGCGGCGGTCAGCTCTGCGGGGCTGATGACATTGACCGCATTTTGCGAGCAGCTTTCCTATTATGTATTATGGCCGGTGCTGCGTGTCTGCTTTGGGCTGTCGCTTATTACGGGGCTTGGCGGTCAGGTGAGCCTTTCGGGCGTAACCCAGACGCTGCGCAACATGTTCACCACCACGCTGGCATTTATAATGAGCGTGCTGACCTTTGTGATAAGCAATCAGGTCAACCTCGCGCTGTCGGCGGACAATCTGTCGGCAAGAGTGATGAAGTTTGCAGCCTCAAGCTATATCCCGGTCGTCGGAGGCGCGCTCGGCGACGCGATACGGGCGATAGGGGGCAGCATAGGCGTTTTGCGCTCGACGCTCGGGACCGCGTCGGTAGCGGTGATTTTCGCGCTGGTCTTGCCGGCGGTGCTTCAGATATATCTATGCAGGTTCACGTTTTCGCTGACGGCGTCGGTCGCCAAACTTGTCGGCTGCGACCGCGAAAGCTCGCTGTTTGACGAGATGCGGGGCATGCTCGGGTTCGGGCTGGCGATACTTGTTTCATGTGCGGTGATGTTTTTGTTCTTTGTGACGACCTTTTCGCGCGCCGCCGTCGGCATGGTTATGCAGTAAAAAAAGCCGCGGGATGGTAAAGCCATGAACGAAGTGTATTCATACATTTATTCGCTTGCTACGGTAGCGACGGCGGCGGGCATAGTAACCGCGCTTGCGCCCGACGGCGGTCAGCTGAAAAAATACGTCAAATACGTCGCCTCGCTTTGCGTGCTTGTCATGCTCGCGCTGCCGGCACAAAACATGATCGCGGCGCTGTCCGACGGAGTGGGCGAAGTGGTGGCCGCGCTCGGCTCGGACTACAGCGCCGGTGAAACCGCCGGTGACGCCGATGAGCTGGTGCTGGCGCAGACCAAGGCAAACATCGAAAAAACCCTCGCCCTGTTGCTTTCGGCAAAGCTGGACTGCGACGAGGAATCGGTGTCGGTCAAAGTGACGCTGGACACCTCCGATAAAAAAGCCGTTAAGATAAATAAAGTGAGCGCGCGCGCCCCGGCGGTGTGCAAAACTGTCGGAATCGAGATATGGCTCGCAGAGCAAACCGGCTGCGCGGCGGGAAATGTGGTGGTCGAATGGGTTTCATCGGAAATCTGAAGAACGTTAAAGGTATATGGCTGCTCGGCGCCGGACTGCTTGTCGGCATCGCGCTTATAGTCATCGGCTCTGTGGACTACACGCTCGGGCGCCCCAAAGAGGAAGAAACCAGGCGCACCGACATAATCGACACCTCCGATTACGTCGAAAAGCTCGAGCGCCAGGTCGCGGCGCTGATCGAGCGCATCGACGGGGCGGGAGTGGCAAGCGTGCTTATCACTCTCGAATCGGACAGCGAGCATGTCTATGCCTATGACAGCAAAAACGGCTCGCGCGAGTATCTGACAATCGGCGCAGGCACGTCGGAGTCGCCGGTTTTGCTGCGCCGCATGACGCCGCGGCTGCGCGGCATAGCGGTGGTGTGCTCCGGAGGCGACAACCCCGTCGTGCAGCAGAAGATAATTTCGATGCTGTGCGCACTGTTTGACCTGCCGTCAACAAAAGTATTCGTATCGGGTTAAAATTGTTGTCATAAACTACACGGTTCGTTCATATTATTCTTTAGAAAAAGATAAAGCAGAACGCTGAGAGGAGAAACTGCAATGAAACAATCGACCAAGGATAAAATCGCGGATATAGGGCGCAGGTTTCGCGAACTGCTGACGCCGAAAGCAAAACGCCGGCTGGCTATTGCGCTGTCGGCACTGCTTATTGGCGGCGCGGTTTACCTTAACTGGCTGTTCTTTTTCGCAGACAATGACGCCGGAGTTTATGACGATTTCGATGCCACGGCGGGCGGCGATGCGACCGGATACCTCGGCGAGGCGGTCGAGGTCGGCGGCGACCTTGCAGGGGGACTGGATGCCGCAGAGGACGACCAGGCAAAAAGCGTGGCAAACTATTTTGCGGTAACGACCATAAACCGTCAGCGTGCACGTGATGAGGCTATAGAGGTGCTGCAGAACATCCTCGACGATATCAACGCCTCCGACCAGCACAAAAGCGAAGCACTTGAAAGCATGCGCGTTATAGCAATGAACATAGAAAACGAGGCAAATATTGAAACGCTTGTCGAGGCAAAAGGGTTCAACGACTGCGTCGCGGTTATAAGCGACGGGTATTGCACAGTGGTTGTGGAGACAAACGGGCTGCTCCCCAGCGAGATAGCGCAAATCCAGGAGATAGTCTATCAAATCGCCTCCATCCCGCCGGCAAACCTGAAAATCGTTGAAAAGAGTGCATAATGCACCGCGGCAGGCAGACCGGCTCCCGCAGCGAAAACGGGAGCCGGTTCTCTTTGATGGGCGAAAACAGAGCATAATATTACATTTCTGTTACAAATCCGGGCAAAAGGAAACTTTTCTCTTGAAATTCGTCTTATCTGTTGTGTTTAAATTCATAAAATTTACATGCGACTGTTGAAAAGGCTCGCATCATGTGATATGATATACAAGGATAACTGTCGGCTGCTCAAACATGCTTTATGGCATGACAGAAATGGAACAGCTAAAATATTAAATATGAAAAATACAAACCAAGCGAAAGGAAAGGACACCGAACTGCAGGGTCCGCGGCAAAAGTCATATATGAAACCCTCTATTACATACGATACCCCGCTTTATAAAAAGATTATACTCGCGGTTGTTTGCTTTACGGTTGCAGTCTCTGCGGTATCGGCGGCGCTTGTACTTGCCATGAATGGTGTATTCGGCGGAGCGGGCGCGGCATCGGGGAGCTTTGTTTTACCGGGGCTGGACGAGCTTGCACCCGATGTGAAAGCGCGCTTGCTTTCCGGTCTCATCAACCCGGACAAAGAGGTTCGGGGCGTTTGGATCGCATCCGTATCAAACATAAACTTTCCGTCAAAAAAGGGACTTTCGGGCGCACAGCTCAAAGCCGAGCTTGACGACATCATCGCGACCTGCGTCGCGGCTAACCTCAACGCCATATATTTTCAGGTCAGGCCAAACTCAGATGCGCTTTACAAATCCTCAATATTCCCGACCTCCGAATGGCTGACCGGCGTGCAGGGTTCCGGGCTGCAGGACAACTTCGACCCGCTCGAATACCTTGTGGCTGCCGCGCATGAGAAGGGGATTGCCGTCCATGCATGGATAAACCCGCTGCGCGTAACGGTGGGCAGCGCGTCCGCGCCGCAGCACGATGTCACCAAACTTGCGTCAAACAACCCCGCGCGGCTGCATCCTGAGTGGACGGTCGCTTATGCCGACGGCAAGCTGTATTATAACCCCGGCATACCCGAGGTGTGGAAGCTGGTCGCCGACGGCATAACCGAAATAGTCAAAAACTATGATGTCGACGGCGTTGTGTTCGACGATTATTTTTACCCCTATCCCGTTGCGGGAGCCGAATTTGACGACGAAAAGCAGTTTAAAGAGTACGGAGCCGGCTACGGCAGCATCGAGGACTGGCGGCGGGACAATATCAACAAGCTGGTGAAAGCCTCGTACGATGCCGTCAAAGCGGTGAACGCAAATGTCCAGTTCGGCATCGCGCCCGGCGGTATCTGGCAAAACGACGACGGCAAAAACGGCGGCAGCGCCACAAAAGGATTTGAGACATATAAGTCGCTTTACGCAGACACGCTTGCATGGGTCAAGGGCGGATATGTCGATTACATAGCTCCTCAAATCTACTGGCAGTTTTCACACACGGTTGCGCCGTTTGACGTGCTGGTGCGCTGGTGGAACGCGTTTATGATTCAGTACCCGGACGTCAAGCTGCTGATATCCCACGGCGCATATCGCACCGCCGAGTGGAACAGCGGCACCGAAATCGCCGAACAGGTTGTATATGCGCGCAGCGAGGCGGCATATCGCGGCAGCATAATGTACGGCTATGCGGCGATAAAGGAAAATACGCTCGGTCTGCGCGACGCGCTGGCATCAATCTATTCGGACGAGATTATATACGCAAACCTTTCATCCGACGGCAGCTCGGTGACTGTCACCTCGCCGAAAAACGGCAGCACGCTCAATTACGAAAACACCTATATAATCGGCAAGTGCGACCCGGGCTACCCGCTTTATCTTGACGGCAAATCGGTCAGCTTTACCAAAAGCGGTTACTTTTCGGTATATGTGCCGCTCCAGCCCGGTGAAAACACGTTTAAATTCACTCAAAACGGCAAAGATACACTTTATACGATAACTCGGGGCGGGTCGACACCGGCCGGGACGACCTATGTCACGATGGACAAATTCGCGGTTGTCCCGACCGCGCCGACAAACGACCTTTCGGTCGGCGGAGGCGAAAAGATAACGGTGTCGGCATACGCTCCCTCGAATAGCACGGTCACGGCCACGCTTGCCGGACAGACCGTGACGCTGAAGCCCACAATTCAGCCGCCGGACAACTCGACATATATGCGCGAGCTTTATACCGGCACGATAACGCTGCCGACGGCTGAAAAATGGACGATAAAAGACCTCGGCAGCATCACTTTCACCGCCAAGCGAGGCGGCGAGAGCGCGACGGCGACCGGCGCGACTGTGCGAGTGCTCGGCTTTGACGCCGTCTTTATGGTAGAGGTGATATGCGACGACGCCGAGCTGAAAATCTCGCCGTCAAGCTGGTATTACGACGACTATACCCCGCAGGCGGCCGGCATGCGCGACGTTGCGGTGCGCCAGGAAAAGGGCTACTATAAGCTGCGCTGCGGCGGCTGGATTGCAGAAAAAGACGTCAAAGTGACGCGCGGCGCGACCGTTCCGCTCGCGACGCTCAAATCCGCACAGATAATAGGCAGCATAAAATACACCGAATTTATCTTCGAGGTCACGCAGAACGTGCCGATGAACGGCTACTACAAGGACGGCGCGTTCTACCTTGAGATTTTCAACACCGGCGCCGACGAATCGGCAGTACCCGACCTCAAAGAGGGGCGGCTGCTGTTTTCAGAGGTCACAAAAACTTTTGATAAGTCGAAAAACAAAGTAACATTCAAGTTCAAGCTCCAAAACCCGGAAAACTTCTACGGTTTCGAGTGGGAATATAGCGGCAAAGTTGCGGTGAGATTCCGCAACCCGCTGAGGCTCGCCGAGGGCGAAAAGCCGCTTTCGGGCAAGACCATACTGCTTGACGCCGGACACGGCGGAGCCGAGCCGGGCACCACCGGGCCTGTTCCCGGCAAGACCGAGGCATATTTCAACCTTAAAATAGTGCTTGCCGCAAAGCCGCTGCTCGAAAAGCTGGGTGCAAATGTAGTGCTCACCCGCTCCGAGGACGTGACATTCAAACTGTCGCCTGACAGGCTGGATTTTGTAAACGAAGTCAACCCCGACCTCTGCGTGTCTGTCCATCAAAACGCGCTCGATTACAACAGGGACATCACCCGCGTGCGCGGAACGGTCGGACTTTACTGGCAGCAGTCGGGCAAGCTGCTTACGCGCTGTGTATCGTCGGCGGTAGCCGGCGCGATGGGTTATTTCGAGCGCACCCCAACTCAGCAAAGGCTCGCCATGGTGCGCAATCCGAAGTTCCCGTCAACGCTGGTCGAGGTATCCTTCCTCACCTGTGTTGAGGAAGTCGAGCGGCTTGAATACGGCGGCACCGATATTGCCGCACAGGCAATCGTTGACGGAATCCTCGAGTTTTACAGGCAACAAGGTAAATTTATTGATGAATACGGCAAGTAAAATCCTGCTTTTCGCCTTGACTGTACTTGCTGCGATTATGCCGATGCTGTCCGCCTGCGGCAACTTTTCCGCAGGCGGCAGCTGCACGCAAGCGGATACAAATACAAAAGTGGCAGCAATGCCGGAGGAGCAGAAAATGACAACACAAGAAACAGCAGCGCCCGCAAATTTCGAGCCGACAGCCATAGAGAACATAGTTTACAAAAAAATCGGCGACATAGAGCTCGGGCTTGATTTTTACGGTCCGACAGTGCCGACGGACGGCCCGGCTCCCGTATTTTTCTATATCCACGGCGGCGCTTGGGTCGGCGGCAACCGCTCCATAAAAGACGCAGGCATGGTAACAGTGATAATGGACCAAATCCGCGCGCTCGGAGTTGCCGTCGTGCCGGTTTCGTACCGGCTGACAACCGAAACCGTAACTTTCCCGGCGCATATCAACGATGTGTGCGACGCCATCAGGTTTATCGTAAAACATGCGGACGACTATAACATCGACCCGCAGCGCATAGGCATGATAGGCTTTTCGGCGGGCGGTCACCTTTCGCTGCTTGCCGGATTTTGCACCACGGAGTTCGGCGACGCCCCCGAGCTTGCCAATGTCGATTTCGATGTGAAATGTGTCATTGATTTCTGCGGCCCAACCGACCTGACACAGCTTGTGGACGTTCCGCTCGAGGACGATCGCGTTTATCTGCTCGGCATACTCAAAGATTTTCTCGGCGCACAGCTGCAGGGCAATGAAGAGCATTATATCTATGCCAGCCCGATAGGCCATGTGGGCAAAAATCCCGACCTGTCGCTTCTGATTTTGCAGGGCAGAAGCGACGAGATTGTGCCACATGCGCAGGCGGACAAGCTCTATGAAAAATGCGTCGAGGCAGGCTATGACGTAAAATACATCCCGGTCGAAAACGCAAACCACGGCTTTGCCCCCGCCGACACCTCAATGCCCACAAATCCCACCATGCCCGAAATAATCTCCGAGTGCCTTGCGTTTATAAAAGATAAACTCATTTGACGGGAAAACTGCGTGCCGGGAAGCCGGATAAGCAAGCTTCCCGACCGAAATGCAAGCTAAAGTCGCGTCTTTTGCCCCATGCTGCCGTCATGCGTATCTTGCGTAGTAGATATTTGCAAGGTTACTTAGCGCCCGTTCGCGGATGCGGTATATATGCGAGCGCTCGAACCCCAGTATTTCGCTGAGCGTGCCGACGCGGTCTTGGGCATTGTCATCGAGAAAGAAAACCTGCAGCGTCGTTTTCTCCTGTTCGGACAGCTCGGCGATTGCGCTTTCGATTCCGGCGATTTCTTCGGCATAAGTCGCCAGTTTCAGCTTGTAGAAGTCTTTGCGGGTTATATAGTCGACCAGCTTGTCCTCGTATTTGCTGGAGCCTCCCCGGTTGGGCGTCACGCTGCATGTGACCCCGCGTGCCGAGGTGATAAGGTTTTCGAGCGCGATGAGTTTTTCCCGAAGGATGCGGCTTCTGACTTTCAGCAGTTTGTAACGCTTGAGCAGTTCGATCGCTTTTTCTTTGTTTTTTCTGTTTTTCATCTTCCCGTGCCTCCCTTGGCAATTTTCTCTTGACACAGCCGCGGTTCGCTGGTAAGATATACCGCGAATCCGCGTTCGTGCAACCAGCATACTTCCGAATTCTCGGAATGTCAAGTGAAACTTCCGTAATTTCGGAATAATCGTGGAGTTATACAAATGTTTAAGGAAAAATTTGTGCGCCTTTTACAACAGCGCGGAATATCGGCACTAAAACTGGCGCAAGAAACGGGTATTCCGAAGTCTGTCGTGTACGAGTGGCGCAGCGGCAAGCGCCTGCCGAGCGCGGAGAACCTGGCAAAGCTGTCGCGATATTTCGGCGTCTCGCTTGACGAACTTGTCGGAGAGCAGGCGCCCGGAAGTGTCCCGTCTCCGAGCAGCGAAGAGCAAGACCTTATTCTGCTGCTTCGAGCGGCACGCGAGGTGTCCGGCAGCGAGCGGGACGAGATAATGGAAAAATTCAGGCGCAGCATGGAGAAATATCTCAATGAGACCGAAAATTCCGGCAGCAGCAAGGACGCGCGCGTGCGCCGCGGGAAAAACGGCGCCTCTGATAAGGAGTGAGCTGTGTGCGTCGGCGGCGTACAGGCTGCTTGCCCGCCAGAATATCCGCAGCATATACTCGCTCGGCACGCTTGATTTGCGCAGGCTGGAGCTTGGCGGCGTGATACTCGACAGTATCGAGCGTTTTGCCGAGATAACCGGCGAAGAGTTTTATTTCGGCGGGCTTGGGGCGACTTTAATCTATCGCGGGCGCCGAATTATTCTTTACAAGGAGTCGGCGCCGGGCGGCTTGCGCAGGCTAAACTGGACTATAGCACACGAGATTGGCCATGCGCTTTTGTGCCATGCCGAAAGCACAAGGCTTTCTGAAGCCGAAGCCGACGTTTTCGCCGCCGAACTGCTGATGCCCGAACCCGCAGTCCGCATGCTGGACGCGCTGTTCGGCTACCCGCTTTGTCCCGACGCGCTCACCGCATGGTTCAATGTCTCGCGCGTGGCGGCCCGGCGGCGCCGCGCCGAGCTTGACAGAAAGCCATTCATTCAAACCGACGCCGGGCTCGAGCTGACAAAGTTGCTTTTCCCGCCGCATATCTTTGCCGGCGGCCAAATCCGGTCTCTTTATATCTGAGCTTTGATGCGAGCGCGAGATTGACGCACGCTTTTTGCAAATAAAATGGTAAAAGGATATACTAAATGACTGGCACAGTTGCTCAAAACACCAAAATACTACCCGGTGCAAATTATTACGATTTGCGCATTGAAATACAGGATAACAATTTTGATGCTTTTCCCGGTCAGTTTGTGCACATAAGCTGCGGACCGGGATTTACTTTGCGCCGGCCGCTTTCCATTTGCGAAGCCGAAGGGAATATGCTGCGCGTCTGCTATGAAGTGCGCGGCCGCGGCACCGAGTATCTGTCCAAACTTGCGCCCGGCGACAAAATCGACACGTTGCCTCCCGCCGGCAGAGGCTTTAAAATACGCGAGGGCGGCCGCGCGCTGCTTGTCGGCGGCGGAATAGGGATATACCCGCTGCTCTGGTGCGCAAAGCTATACGGCAGCCGCGCCGACGCCATGCTCGGATTCAGGTCAAAGTCGCTTGTGCATTTGGACGACGAGTTTGCTCGGTGCTGTGCGACGGTAGGCGTTATCACCGACGACCGGGGATTTGTCACGCAGCTCGCCGAAGAGTCTGTCTGCCGCGCGGCGGAGCAGGGAAAGCTCTATTCGGTCATCCACGCCTGTGGGCCGAAACCCATGCTGCAGGGCATAGCGGAGCTTGCGGAGCGGTTCGGAATCGACTGCGAGGTCAGCCTTGAGGAGCGCATGGCGTGCGGCGTCGGCGCCTGTATGGGCTGCGTATGCAAAACGCGGGATACCGGTGACTTTGCGTATAAGCGCGTTTGCGCCGACGGCCCGGTTTTCGATGCTCGGGAGGTGATTTGGCAGTGAAGGCACCCGATATGACGGTCAAAATCGCCGGCGTGACGCTGAAAAACCCGGTCATAACGGCGTCCGGCACCTGCGGATACGGCAGGGAGTATCTGCCCTTTTACAAGCCGGAGGAGCTGGGCGCGATAACCGTCAAATGCGTGACGCTCGAGCCGCGCGCGGGCAACCCGACCCCGCGTGTTGCCGAAACGCCCGCGGGAATGCTCAATGCGATAGGCCTGCAAAATCCCGGCGCTGCATATTTTGTCCAGCACGAGCTGCCCTGGCTGAAATCGCGTGGCGCGACCGTTATTGTCAACATAGCAGGCAACACAATCGAGGAGTATGTCGGGGTCGCACAGCTTATCGACGCCTCCGACGCCGATATGATAGAGCTGAACATTTCCTGCCCAAATGTCAAAAAGGGCGGAATAGCCTTTGGCGTCGATTGCGCGGCCGTCGAAAATGTGACGCGGGCGGTCAAAGACGCGGTAAAAAAGCCGCTTATAGTGAAGCTTTCGCCCAATGTCACCGATATAACCGAAATCGCGCGCGCCGCCGAGGCGGGCGGAGCCGACGCGCTCAGTTTGATAAATACTCTGCTCGGCATGAAGATTGACATCCGCGCCCGCCGGCCGCTGCTTGCGAACGGGACGGGCGGGCTTTCCGGCCCTGCTATTTTGCCGGTTGCGGTGAGAATGGTTTGGCAGGTGTCGCGAGCCGTTGGGCTGCCTATAATCGGCATGGGCGGTATCCACGACACCGAATCGGCGCTCGAGATGCTTATGGCCGGTGCCGACGCCGTTGCGGTGGGAACCGCGATGTTTACCGACCCGTATGCGCCTGTTAAAATACGCGACGGGCTCGAGCAGTTTTGCCGCGAAAACGGTTATGCCTCCCCGAGCGAGCTGAAAATAAGGTGAACGAAGCTCCTGCGTACCGCACATTTGCTTGTGCAATAAAATATTGAAAATGCAGCATAGCGGCATGCATTGCACCGGAAACAGGTCAAAAATGCAAAAAAAGCCTGCGCAGCGTCAAACTGCACAGGCTTTTTATTTTAACTTATGAACTTATGCTTATTTGCTTTTGTTTTTCTTTGAAAGGGTAGCAATCAGCGCAGCGGATGCGGCCGCTATAGCTGCTGTTGCAACCACCGGGTCGAATGTCTCAGCAGCGACGACAGGCGCCTCCTCGGCGATGTCCTCGGTGGTCTCGGGTTCGGGTACTTCAACCGGGTCGGCTTCGGTGAAAGTGATGTAAGTAAACGAACCGGATCTGTCGTTTGTAAACTGGACGTATACGGTATGCACTCCGCCCGGGATGTTGCAATCAGCGGTTATCTCCTGAGCAAAGGTAGACTCCCAGCCGCCGGTAAACCCTATCTCAAACGAGCAGACAGGCTCGCTGTTTTCGTAATCGTCGATATAAACGTCCAGGGTGGTCGCAGAGCCGTCGTCATTGCCATAGCTGAAGAATATGGTCATCTGTTTTGCGCCGTTTTCGCCGAAGTCAACGTCCGGGAAATAAACGATGTCGTTGAGAGACGAGTAACCGACGCCGTAACCTTCAACATACTGAATCGGGTTGCCGCTGCCACCCTGCTCCTGGGTGGTGTCGTCGTCTATTAAGTGGACGTCCGGCGTGACTTCGATTTTGCTGAATGCGTCGTATTTTGCGGATGCCGCCAGTGATGTGGTAAGCGCAATGAGAGCTGCCAAAATGATAACTGCCGCTTTTTTCATTTGACCCATCTCCTTTTTATGTATTTTTTGTAATTTCTCCGGTTGAAGTTGCCTGAGAAATTTCCAGCTTACAAGATTATACCATAGATAAGCATAACTGTCAATATGTTGTGAACAAATAGTTTCTGTTGAATTACAATATTTATAACAACAAATTTGCGGACACGTCAAATGATGTGTCCGCAATAAATTAACGCATGGCCAGCGGCATGGTTATGGTAACTTTGAACATGTCGCCGTCGATGTAAATTTTCAGCCGGCCGCCCTGAAGCTCGGTCAGGCTGCGGGCTATGGAAAGCCCCAATCCGCTGCCTTCGCCGCTGCGGGAGCTGTCCCCGCGCACAAAACGCTCGGTCAGCTCGTCAGGATCAATGCCGCCAAGCTGCTGGGCGGATATGTTGCGAATGGTCACGGCGGCCATGCTGTCACCCGACGTAATGTCAATATATACCCGGGTTTGGGGCAGCGAATACTTGCATACATTGGACAGCAGATTGTCAAGCACCCGCCAAAGCAGCTTTCCGTCGGCGTACGCGACAACCGGTCTGTCCGGCGTGCGGATAATCGGCGTGAGATTTGCCGCGGAAAACCGGTCGGCATATTCGGCCGCCGATTGGTCAATCAGCTCGCATATATCGGTCGGCTCCAGCTTTACTTCGATGTTGCCGGTCGACGCTTTTGAGGCTTCTATCAGGTCGGATGTCAGCTTGCGCAGCCGGGAGGCCTGCCTGTCGAGCACCTCGATATACTGGGTGGCAGCCTCGGTCTGCATCGGCTCCTTTTTCAGCAGGTCAACGTAATTTATAATCGAAGTCAGCGGCGTTTTAAGGTCATGCGAAACGTTTGTGATAAGCTCGACTTTCATGCGCTCGCTTTTCGAGCGCATTTCAACCGCTTTTGCCATGCCGTCGCTTATGCGGTTGAGGTTTTGCGCTATTTTTTTCGCCTCGCCGTGCAGCTTTTCGGTGGGGAATTTATAGTCAAGGTCGCCTTCTGCCAGCCCGCTGCTGCCTTGCCGCAGCACCACAAGCTCGTAAGCTGCGCGAATCAGCACGAAAAACGCCCCGATATTGAGCGCCGCGAGCATCAAAAACACAAGGAAAACATCAATTACGCCCCCATAGCTGTTGGCTTCAATCAGCGCCGAGATAAGCAGGGGATTGAAGAATAAAAACGCGAGCACAAGCAGGGCAGTCTTGCCGGTCGCGGGCAGCATTTCATACAGCGATTTCAGCCAACCCCAAATCTTGCGCAGAATTTTGCAAGCCAGCGCCCACAGCCGCCAAACGAGCGTGTTTTGCAGCAGCGTGCGGGTCTTAATGCGTACCGCGGTCGTGTATGCCAGTGCAAGCAGCATAAGCAGCAACGGTATGACTGACACGGCAAAGTAGGTGGCGGCAAGCACAATATAGCCGGTGACGGTTGCCCTGCCGAAACTCGGGACAAAATCGTCGACTATGGCGATAAACAGAGCTGCAGCCGCAAGGAAACATAAGACCAAAAAGTCATAGGGTATGCGGTCGAAAAACCCCTCGCGTATGCCCTCCTCGCCATACCTGCGCCCGGCCGCTTTCATCAGATAAACAAACAGCGCTGTCGATGCTATTGCGCCGAGAGCCGCGACGAGCGGCGCCAAATACCGGATGGAAAATAAAAAGGAAAAGCAATCTCTCAGCCGCAAAAAATAGTCCGGCGTATCCGAAAGCGGCTTTCGCAAATATACATGCGATGTTACATGGAACGGGATATCGGGCTTGCCGTCAAGCTCAAGCTCAAACACCATCTCGTCCCGAACCGACATGCCATAGCTTTCGGGTGCCCCGCCGAATGTATAGAGAGGGCTGCCGCCAAACTCGGCTATTTCAACTTGGACGGCAACGCTTGATGCGGGCTGTGCTATCCTGTCGAGTGCGGTATCAAGTGCCGAAAAATAGCTTTCCTCGCTCGGATATTCGTGTTTTGCGTACGCTTGTATCGTGCCCAATACTTCTCTTGCGCTGTCCGACAGCTTTCTTTGGCAGAGCTGTGAGCCGTAAAATGCGTTGTCGGCATTCTCCGAGCCGTAAAACCCGCCGTCATAGCACATGTAGAGAAACGCGATGCCGAAAAGCGCCGTTACTGTTGCCGTTATTGCAAAAAGGATAACCGCAGCCGTTTTGGCAGTCAGCGAATACAGCCTGCCGGCGGCTTTTTTGTCTAAATTAGCTGTGTTCATTCCAGTTTATACCCCTGTCCCCAAACTACTTTGATATGTCGCGGATTTGACGGATCGATTTCCAGCTTTTCTCGCAGATGCCGGATATGTACGGCTATCATTCCCTCGGCACCGAACGGCGACTCGCCACGCACCGCCTCATAGAGCTGCTTTGACGAAAACACATGTCCCGGCTCCCGGATAAGCACCTTCAAAAGCGCAAACTCGGTGGGCGTAAGTGAAACCTGCTCGCCGTCCAGCGTCACGGTTTTCGCATTGTCGTCCAGCAGGATACCGCCGTGCTGATAGACGCCGGGCTTATCCTTTATATCGGTCGCGCCGCCAAGCTTTGTGTACCTGCGGAGCTGTGCCTTGACCCGCGCCATCAGCTCGACGGGGTTATATGGCTTTGTGACATAGTCGTCCGCCCCGATGTTCAGCCCGAGCACGATGTCCGTATCCTCGCTTTTCGCGGTCAAAAGGATAATGGGTATGCCGCCCGCGACGCCGTCCGCCTCGCGCAATCTGGCGGTTGCCGCTATCCCGTCGAGTTTCGGCATCATGATGTCCATTATTACAAGATGAACGCGCTCGGACGCGATGATTTTGAGCGCCGCCTCACCGTCGTGTGCCACAAGGACATTGTAGCCTTCGGCGGTCAGGTATATTTTCAGTGCCGAAGCAATATCTACATCGTCGTCGCAGACAAGTATCGTATACATGCTGTCGTAACCTCCCCGGCTTTCGCAACTATTATAGCTGATTCTTTTTTAAGATAAAAGACAGCGCAAACTTAAGATTTTATTAAGATTATAACGGGCACGGCGGCCCGAGTTGTTATATTATTGTTAAAACAATAAAGCGATTCTTGAAATTGGTCGGCTGTTGTGCTATTATGAAACTCAAACCGATATTGCAAGGCTTAGCAGCGTAATAATTTGCCGCACGCCCGAATAATATAGAACGCTTGGAGGTGTGCGGCGAAAGTGAAAAAACGCGCGACTATTGCAATAGCCGCTGCAGCCATACTTTTTGTGCTTGCCGGCTGCGGCGCTCTCCCGGCCGAAAGCTGCCTCGACTACCGGTCGTCACCGTTTGTGCTCGAGGGCAGGCTCGATTGCGACGGCCGCGAGTATACGATTTCGGTTGAATTTACCGCGGACGAAACGCTGAAAGTGAAGGCAAACTCGCCGGAGCGCATTGCGGGATGCGTCGTGACGCTGCCGTCCGGCGGCGGCGCGGCACTTGAGTTTGGCGGAATCACCGTAACCGTTGCGGAAAAAGAAGATATGCAAAATTACGGTGCGCTTGCGGCTCTGCGCGAGCTGGTGCTCCCGCCCGAAGAGGGTCTTTTGTCGGTCGAGCTTGTAAAACTCGGAAACCATACATACAATCTTGCGGTGTTTGAAAGCCCGCGCGGGAAGGTCTCGGTGTGGTTCGACAAAAGGGGAATCCCCGTCCGTTTCGGGGCGGACGGCGTGACATTGTCGGTCACGGCGTTTGAAAAGAAAGAGGGCACCGCCGCCGAAACCGAGGCAAAACAGATGCCTGACATTTAGCGGCTGCCGCGGTATAACTTAAATCTACGATTATCACAAAAGAGAAGCAATGTCACAACCGCTTACTTACGCGAAAATCAATCTTGACAACCTTATATCAAATTATCGCTCCGTGCGCCGGTATGCAGGCACGGAGCTTATATGCGTCACAAAAGCCGATGCCTACGGGCACGGCGCCGCGCTGTGCGCCCCTGCGCTGTACGAGGCGGGAGCGCGCTTTTTCGCCGTTGCCAACATCGCCGAGGCTGTCGCGCTGCGCGAGTGCCTGCCCGGAGCGGATGACGCCGATATTATAATCCTCGGCGCGACGCTGCCCGCCGACGCGCCGGAGCTGATAAAGTACAATCTCATTCAAACGCTTTACAGTTTTGATTACGCCAAATCGCTTGCCGAGAGAATCCCCGCAGGCCGGCGGGTCAGAGCGCATATAAAGGTGGATACGGGCATGAACAGGCTGGGTTTTCCGTGCACCGACGATGGCATCGAGGAAATCGCGGCAGTCTGTGCAGACCTGAGGTACCGGTGCGAGGGGCTGTTTTCGCATTTTGCGTGCTCCGACGAGTGCGACGAGCGCGGGCATGCGATAACCGAAACGCAGCTTGCCCGCTATATGTACGCGCGTGCGCAGCTTGAGCGGAGGGGCATAACATTTTCGCTGCATCACATGCGCAACAGCGCCGCGGCGCTTGTTCATCCCGAATCGGCGTTTGACATGACGCGCGCCGGCATAGTGCTTTACGGGCTGTCGCCCGCAGACGGGCTGGCGCCGCCGGTTGAGCTGCGCCCGGTCATGGACTTTTGCACGACGGTGACACATGTCCACACACTGCGCGCGGGCGAGTCGCTGAGCTATGGCGCGGTGTTTACGGCTCAGCGTGACATGCGTGTCGCGACGCTGGCGGTGGGCTATGCCGACGGCTACATACGCGCGTATGCCGGCACGGGCAGGCGGGATGGCGCGACGGTGCGTATCCGCGGTACCGACTGTCCCATAATCGGCCGGATTTGCATGGATCAGTGCATGTGCGACGTCGATGCGGTGCCCGACGTGACGCCCGGCGACGAGGCGCTGCTGTTCGGCGAGGGCAAGCCGGTTGAAGAGCTTGCGCGTGTTGCAGGCACCATAAATTACGAGTGCGTTTGCCTTGTGGGCAAGCGGATCCCGAGGATAGTAAAGCAAAAATAAAAAAAGGCGCGATATTTTGCCGCGCCTGTTTGCGTTGCAGTGACGGCCCCGCAAAAAATTGCCGGCTCGCTTTGCAGCGAACCGGCGGAAGAGGGGGAAACGGCTGATTGCAGCCGCTCGAGCAGGAAAACAGAATCAATCAAAAATTTCAGAGGCGACAGAGCGCGTGTTGAATTTGTGTTGTGCGGACAAAATGAACTGCGGCGTGTCCCTGTTTTTGTGTGCCGTGCTATTGAGAGTGCTTTCAAGAGTACTTCATCGACAGGCGCAGGTTATCGGCGATCATAGCGATAAACTCGCTATTTGTCGGCTTACCGCGGCTGTTTTGGATTGTATATCCGAAATAAGAATTAAGAGTTTCAATATCGCCGCGGTCCCACGCGACTTCGATGGCGTGGCGGATTGCACGCTCAACACGAGATGAAGTGGTCTGATACTTTTTCGCCACTGACGGATACAGAATCTTGGTCACGGAGTTTATGATGTTTGAGTCGTCGACAGCCATCATTATCGCGGTGCGTAGATATTGATACCCTTTGATATGGGCAGGTACGCCGATTTGGTGAATAACCTTTGTCACTTGCGTTTCAAGGTCGTGCCTGTTGCGAGAAAGCGGATCCTGAATCCCTCGTTTCGGGTTACGCATCTCACGATTGGCGCAAATGCGCTTTATTCGTTCGTCGAGCGAATTATAGTCAAAAGGTTTGACCATGCAGTACTCGGCGCCCGCTTCGGTCGCTTCGCTGAAAATATTTTGGTTGTTGACAATCGAGATGATGATAAACGACGGTTCAAGGTCTTTGCCGAAGTTGAGCGACTTTGTACTGCGCATAACCTGAATGCAATCTAATTTCGACAGCCATGCATCGGCGAGGACGATGTCGGGATGGCTTTTATCAATGCGGTAAAGTGCGTCTTCGCCGTTGACAGCCTCTTCAATGTCCGTGTACCCCAAGGCCTGTAGGTTGGTTTTGCATGCACGTCTGAAATCTGCATTTTCGTCCGCGATAAGAATCTTGATCCTATTGTTATCCATTCTTTCATCTCCGTTTTTAAATTCTGCAGTTCCCGCCGTAATACGCCCCGGGCTGGCATTTCCGGCAAGGTTTATATCGCTGATGGTATAATACCATAATTTGCCATCGCTTTCAATAGGTTTGGTAAAAAAATTATACACAAATTATGGTGTTTTGATATAAACACAATGCACAAAATGTTGTTTTTTAGTCGACTTTATGCGTCTTTTTGGTGAAATTTTTTACGGCGCAAAATCCATTTTTCTGTATATTGGGAGAGCTGTATAGTCAATTTTGACGAAAGAATTACCAATGTAACGGCAAATGTAAAAAAATCGGTGCAGGGGTCGCGCGCCGTCGCAATTTAATGCATTTGGGGAAAACCTGCATACTTATGCGTGCGATGCCATGACGCACCGGTGTCGGTCGAAATGTGACCGCATAACTTGTGGCATGGTCGGACAGCCATGTGCATTGTGCGTGCGCGGCAGAAAACGCTCGGATGCGGCAGCGAATCCCAGACGTGGAAATGTCGCGCTCGGCCTTTTATCGCCAATAGTTTTGCGGGAAAGCATGCCGGCTTTGGCCGAAACGCCATATTTGGGCAAAGTGCTTTTCTTATATGCGGTTATGTGTTATAAAGTATTATATCAAACAGGTTGCCGAAGTAAAATACGAGGTAAAGGAGAAGCAAAGTGAAAACGGCTGAAATATTCGTGATGCTCCCGTTTGAAGAAAGCCACAAAAAACGCCTTGCCGAGGCTGCGCCGGGGAGCAGGATTATATACGGCACAAATCCCGATGAAGCGTTGACGGCGGAGATAATTGTCGGACAGTTTCCGCCCGAAAGGCTGAAAGAGGCAAAGAACCTGCGGCTGCTGCAGCTCAGTTTTGCCGGTGCGGACAGGTATGTGGTGCCGGGCGTTTTGCCCGAGCAGGTTACATTGACAAATGCCACGGGCGCATACGGACTTGCCATTTCCGAGCACATGGTAGCCGTCACACTTGCGCTTAGCAAAAAACTTCATCTCTACCGGGACAATATGCACGAGCGCCGCTGGCTTGACAGAGGCAACGTAAGCTCTATTTACGGCTCGGTGGTGCTGACCGTCGGTCTCGGGGACATCGGCGGCGAATTTGCCAAGCTGATGAAGGGATTTGGCGTATACAACATCGGCGTGCGCCGCTCCCGTACAGATGACAAGCCCGATTATGTGGACGAACTGGTGGGGGTGGACCGGCTGGACGAAATGCTGCCGCGCGCGGACATTATAGCGCTCGCCATGCCCGGCGGGCCGGCTACCGCAGGCATCATATCACGCGAAAGAATCGCCATGATGAAGCCCACGGCATTCCTCATAAACGTGGGCAGGGGAAGCGCGGTCGATACCGAGGCGCTGTGCGATGCGCTCCGGTCACGGCGGCTTGCCGGTGCGGCGCTCGACGTCACCGACCCGGAGCCGCTGCCGCCGGACCACAGGCTTTGGCGCATGGAAAACGCGCTGATTACCCCGCATGTATCGGGATATTACCACCATCCGGCGACATTCGGAAAAATCGTTGATATATGCATTGAAAATATCTCAAACTATCTTTGCGGAAAGCCGCTGCGGAATGTGGTCGACCCGCAAACCGGCTATGCAAGCAAAAATTAGCGGTATTAATATACACTCAATCCCGATTATTATAAATCATAGTTGTCAGGCGTGCAGCTTTTGCGCGCCTTTTCTTTTGCCATGCGGACGATTTCGGCGCAGGCGGAGCCGACCAGCTCGGTCGGCGAAAGCTCCGCGGAGCCGGCAATAATCGTGCCGCAGCGGCTGACGGGCAGCAGAACCTTTGTGGCGCGGCTGCGGGAGACCGCCGTCGCCATGCGTTCGGTGACCTCGCCGAGCATCGAGTCGGCAAGCACAATGCCGAGCGGCCCGATGATAAAATCGACGTCGGCAGAGCAGACGACAACCGGATTTTCACCGGTAGCGCCGCTTTGGGCGCCGGCTTTCAGCATATTGGCGGTTGCAATGCTGTTTGTACCGACGGCAATGATTTCCGCCTCGGGCAAACTTTCTTTCAGATTTTCGATTATCCGGCAGCCGATGCGGCCGCCCTGTCCGTCAATAACCAATACTTTCATTCGTTTTACGTCAAAAAATCATAATTTATGACAAATAGTTCCGTATTATTATACAATCCGCACTGTATAATGTCAATATTTGTGCAGGCACAACAAATTAAAAACAGCATAATATGATAAAAAAGTTCACAGCGAGGTGATTTTTGTGGTAGACACAGGCAATGCAGCCGACGACAGGGTACGTCCGCTGGAGGAGAGCGACCACGACCTGACGGTGAACACCGGCTCGCTTGTGGTCTTTGTCCTCGATGCCGGAGGAGCGCTGCCCATTCCCGGCGCGCTGGTGAAAATATACAACGCAGGTGAGATTGGCGGCGAGCCGATTGCCGAGCTTATATCAGGCGAAAGCGGAAAAACCGAGGTGCTTTATCTTCCCACACCTCCGGTGTCCATTAGCGAATTACCCGACCGCAGCCCGGGGATTTACTCGCTGTACGACATTGTGGTTTCGCTTGACGGATATTTCGATATAGTCAGCCGTAATATCCCGGTATATCCGCAGGTGCTGTCAATCCAGCCGGTATACATGGTTCCGATGACCCGCCTGAATCCTCAAATGCCGGTCAGCGGTGAATAGGGAGGCGGATAATATGCTTCAGGCAGCAAAAATTCCTGACCTTATAACGGTACACGCGGGGCCGCCGGACTCGCCGGCGCTCAACTATACAGTTCCTTTCGCCGATTACATAAAAAACGTCGTATCGCGCGCTGTCTCTCCGCTGTGGCCGGAGCATGCGATACGCGCCGTTATATATGCGGCGCAGACTTATGCGCTGCGCAAAATACTCGACCGATATTACAGGGGGAGGGGATATGATTTCGATATAACCGGCGATGCCGATTATGACCAGCTTTTTGAGCCTGATTTCTGCGTATTCGGCAACATCAACCGCTATGTAGACGATCAGTGTTGCATTTACATCGCCATGCCCGGCAGCCTTACCCCGATTGAGCTGAAGGTAACACGAGACGGCAGGGGCTGGGCTTACAGGATGGCTTGCGCGGAAGATGCCGGCGCGCTCACGGCCGAGCTTGCGTGCCGCCATGCGTCAAAGGGCAGGACAGCCGCCGAAATACTGCGCGAGGCTTTCGGCGATATCGAGCTTGTTTCGGGCAGAAACTCCGACCCCGCTCAACCGGAGCGGGACTGCCGGCCTCTTTCGCTCGGCGACAGGGGGCGCGAGGTGTCCGACCTGCAGCGCAGGCTCAATCTTATATCGACATCGTTTCCGGGCATACCCAAAATCAATCCTGCCGACGGGTTTTTTGGCCCGTCCACCGAGGCGGCGGTGCGCCGGTTTCAGCGTATTTTTGAGCTGCCGGACGACGGCATGGCGGACTGTGCGACCCGCAACCATATAAAAGTCGTATACGATACTATACGCAGGTTGCTCAGATATCGAGAGCTGCATCCAATGCCCGTCATGGCAGAAGTAGAGGGGCAGGAGGAGCCTTTCAAAACCCTCACCGAAGGCGATACAGGCGAGATTGTGCGCTTTGCACAGTATCTTCTCAACTTCGCCTCGCTTTATACCCGGACAGTAAAGCCGGTTGAGCCAAACGGTGTATATGGCAGAGAGACAACCGAATCGGTGGTGGATTTTCAGCGAACCTTTGGTCTTTCTCCGACCGGGGATATTGACAGCGATACGTTTAACCTTCTCCTCAGCTTGCGCGAGGCAGCATATGTAAGGCTGGGCGACAGCGCATATATCCCGGAGGTTGTGCCGTTCGGCGGGCGGGAGCTGCGGCTCGGCTCACGCGGCGACGATGTAGTCAGGCTTCAGAATTTTCTCAACTGTGTGGCGGATTTATATAGCGATACGATCGGCCGGGTAAGGGTCACCGGCGTTTTCAATGCCGAAACTCGGGACGCGGTCAGAGCAGTCCAGCGGATACATGGCATGCCGCAAACCGGAACGGTCAAAGAACAAGACTGGGAGATTATAACCGCTCTCTACAACGATTGCGCGGCCGCAAGATTCCTTTTGCCGGGCCAGTACCCGGGCTATCTGATCGAGCGCATACGAAACAGAGAGGTGGGGTTCTGATGCGTGCCGACTGCTCGAACGCGGAGATTGCAATAAGGCAGCTTCAGACTTGGCTGCGCGCCTTGGCGCACAGAATACCCGGCATGACAAAAGTAAATGTCACCGGAATATATGATGCCCAAACAGAGCGTGCCGTGCGCGAGTTCCAGATGCATAGCAAAATTACCCCGACCGGCGCAGTAGATTTTAGCACCTGGGAGAAAATCAAGGCAGAATATAACAAGATAAGGAAAATTGAGGAAAACGAGAAAAAGTGAAAAAAAACTTGATTTGGTTAGAAATATCGAGATAAACTCATATAACCGTCCGTAATCGCGGGCGGTTTTTTTATTTTGACTTTCCTTGACTTTGACTTTCTTTGACTTTGGGAATATAATGTATATGCAAGGTCAAACAAGGTCAAACTAATCCCCGGAGGTGATGTGCCATGCTTTTGACGGACGAGATCGCCCGCTTCATCGAGGAGATGCTTTCCAAGGCCGGAGGTCGCCTTGAAATCTGCCGCAATGATCTTGCAGATAAAATCGGATGTGTGCCAAGTCAAATAAGCTATGTAATCACGTCGAGATTTACACCCGACCGCGGATATATTATCGAAAGCCGAAGAGGCGGCGGCGGGTATATAAGAATAATAAAGAAACAGCTTCATAAAAACGAGTATATAATGCATTTCGTTCAGGCGGTCGGAGACGAAATCAGCCCCGAAAATGCGGCCGTGTTCATAAGAAACCTTGAAGGACACGGTATCGTGTCCGCACGGGAAGCGGCAATAATGCTTGCCGCGTCGCAGGCGGTCGATAAAAACGACATCAGGGCGGCGATGCTGAAAAATATCGCGGTAACTTTGATGAAATAAGCGCCTTGCTTTTGCAGGATAAACCCGACGCCGACGGCAGATAATTATTAATAAAATCTTTTAAAAGGGGTAATGTTAAGTGCTGTGTCAAAAATGTAAAATAAAACAGGCAAACGTATTTTATAAGCAAACTGTCAACGGAAAGACTACTCAGCTCAGCCTTTGTGAAGACTGTGCCGCGCAAAGCGGAATAGGCTTTGATTTCGGTTTCGGCAAATCGTTTATGCCCGGACTTTTCGGCAGCGTGTTCGGAGCGCTGTCCGAGGACGTTTCGTCGACCCTGTTTGGCAGGGAAAGCAGCATTGTCGAAAAGCGCTGCACGATGTGCAATGCCTCTTTCTCGGACATCACGCGCAGCGGAAAGGTCGGCTGTGCAAAGTGCTATGAGGTTTTTGCGCCGGAGCTTTCCGGTACGCTTCAAGGAATACACGGGAACGTTAAACATATTGGCAGAAGGCCTAAAAAGAGCGCATAAAAGCGCGCGAACGGTATTTAACTACAGCAAACGGAGGAATGATAATAATATGGCATGGTATAATTCGTCCGGCCCTGAAACCGACGTTGTAATAAGCTCCCGCATCAGATTCGCGCGCAATCTTGCCGGCTATCCGTTTACGTCCAGGCTGAATGAGCAAACGGCGCGCGAAGTCATAGGTCTTGCTTCGGCGGCATTGACCGGAGCCGACAACAAATACAAGGTGATTGATTTCACCAATCTTACGCCGGCGGAGGCGCGTGCGTTTGTCGAAAACCACAGCGTCAGCCCCGAGTTTATCGAAAGCAAGCTCCCGCATGCGCTTGTTGTCAGCGACGAAGAGGGGGTGGCGGTAATGCTTTGCGAGGAAGACCACATAAGACTGCAGGTTATCCGCCCCGGTCTTGCGTTGCGCGAGGCTTATGAAAAGGCCTGCGAGCTTGACGACAGGCTCAGCGAGTCCGCGGACATCGCCTGGGACGAAAACCTCGGCTATCTGACGCACTGTCCGACCAACCTCGGAACCGGCATGCGCGCCTCGGTCATGATGTTTTTGCCGGCGATGACGATAAACAAACAAATTCGTGCGCTGGCATCGTCTTTGAGCAAACTGGGTCTGACCATGCGCGGTCTTTACGGCGAAGGCAGCGAAGCCGACGGCTACATGTATCAGATTTCAAACCAGGTGACGCTCGGCATTACAGAGGAAAACACCATAAAAAAGCTGTCGGACGTCGTGCTTCAGATTATAGCGCGCGAACGTCAGTTGCGCGCGGCGATGATGAGCGACGCGCCCGACCGCATCACCGATACCGTAATGCGCTCGGTGGGAGCGCTGCGCTATGCTCACATGATGTCCAGCGAAGAGTTCCTCAAACACTACGCTTATGTAAGACTGGGCATCTCGCTCGGTATAATCAAGGATATAACATACGAAAAGCTGGGCAACCTGCTCGTTGAAGCCATGCCGGCAACGCTGACGCTGAGAGCCGGTCACGAGCTTGGCCCGACCGAACGCGACCTTGCGCGCGCAAAATATATAAGAGAGAACATATAAACGCGGATTGTGCACGCTTTTCGCACAACTTTATGACAAAAGGAGCAGGTGAAAAACATGGCAGAGAGATTTTTCACTCAGTCGGCGCAGAATGCGCTCAATAAATCGCTTTACATCGCAAGAGAACTTGGCCATACCTATATAGGCTCGGAACATATACTTTTGGGACTGCTGTCCATTGAAAACAGTGTTGCGGCAAAACTGATGAATTTGCGCGGCATCACAGAGTCGCGCACGCGCGAGCTTGTGATACAGACGGTCGGCAAAGGCGAGCCGACAAATGTCACGCCCGATGACCGCACGCCGCGCACAAAACGCATAATCGAAGTAGCGTCGTATCAGGCGATGAAGCTCGGGCACAACTATATCGGAACCGAGCACATACTCCTTGCGCTGCTTGCCGAAACCGACTGTGTCGGCGTCAAACTGATTGCGGCACAGGGCGTCAATCCGGCAGAGCTGCAGTCCGATGTGCTCAATTTCTTCCGCGGCGCGACGGGCGACAATGTCCCCGATATGTCGGTCGGCACCTCGTCACAGACTATGGGCCAAAGCCCCGGGGCGGGCACGCCCGGAATATTCGGGCCGGGTGCCGCTAAACAATCCGCCCATGCCGGCCAGTCAAACACCCCGATGCTCAGACAATACGGCCGCGACCTCACCGAACTTGCGGCCGCAGGCAAGCTGGACCCGATTATAGGTCGTAATACGGAAACAGAACGCGTTATACAGATACTTTCGCGCCGCACAAAGAACAACCCCTGCTTGATAGGGGAGCCGGGCGTCGGAAAAACCGCGGTTGTGGAGGGTCTTGCCCAGCGCATTGTGGACGGCGATGTCCCCGAAACCCTCGAAGGGCGCAGGATTGTGACGCTTGACATATCCGCAATGCTTGCCGGTTCCAAATACCGCGGCGAGTTTGAGGAGCGCATGAAGGGCATCATGGCGGAGGTCATGAAAAACCCGAGCGTTATCCTGTTTATAGACGAGATACACAACATCATCGGCGCGGGCGCAGCCGAAGGCGCCGTCGACGCGGCAAACATACTCAAACCGGCGCTGGCGCGCGGTGAAATCCAGGTTATCGGCGCGACGACGATAGACGAATATCGCAAGCATATCGAGAAAGACGCCGCGCTGGAGCGCAGGTTCCAGTCGGTGATGATTGGCGAGCCTACTCCGGAGGAGGCAGAGCAGATACTTTTGGGTCTGCGCGACAAGTACGAGGCCCATCACAAGCTGAAAATCAGCGACGAGGCCATAGCCGCCGCGGTCAAGCTGTCGGTGCGCTATATAGGCGACCGCTATCTCCCGGACAAAGCCATTGACCTTATAGACGAGGCGGCGTCCAGGTTGCGCATCAAGAGCCGCACGGCGCCGCCCGACCTCAAAGCGATGGAAGACAAGCTGCGCGCGGTTACCGCAGAGAAAGAGGCTGCCATCAAAGCGCAGGACTTCGAGCGCGCGGCACAGGTGCGCAACGAGGAGAAAAAGCTCAGCGAAGCGCTCGAGAAAGCCAAAGCAGAGTGGCAAAGCAAACACGACGACAAAAACCTGGTCGTCACCGAAGACGACATTGCCGAAATCGTCACCGCATGGACCGGCATCCCCGTAAAGAAACTGGCGCAGGAAGAATCCGAACGGCTGCTGAATCTTGACCAAATCCTCAAGGAGAGGGTAATAAATCAGGACGAAGCGGTCAGCGCCGTCGCACGTGCCATAAGGCGCGGCCGCGTGGGTCTGAAAGACCCGCGCCGTCCGATGGGCAGCTTTATATTCCTCGGTCCCACCGGCGTCGGCAAGACAGAGCTTTCAAAAGCGCTGGCGGATGTGCTTTTCGGCAGTGAAAACGCGATGATACGGGTAGACATGTCCGAGTACATGGAAAAGCACAGCGTGTCAAAGCTCATCGGCTCGCCGCCCGGATATGTCGGCTATGAGGAAGGCGGCCAGCTCACCGAGAAAATCCGCCGCAGCCCCTACTCGGTAGTGCTGTTCGACGAGATAGAAAAGGCTCACCCCGACGTGTTCAACATCTTGCTGCAAATCCTGGAGGACGGTATCCTCACCGACGCTCAAGGCAGACGTGTGGACTTCAAAAACACGGTCATAATTATGACCTCCAACGTCGGCGCACAGAGCATCACGGGCAAACGCACTGCCATAGGCTTCTATTCCGGCGAGGGCGAGCGCAAAGCCGACCACGAACGCATCAAGACCGCCGTGCTTGACGAGCTTAAACGGATGTTTAGACCGGAGTTTCTCAACCGCGTGGACGAAATAATAGTGTTCAACAAGCTCACGCAGGAGGACATCAATAAGATAGCGCACATCATGCTCCGCGACGTGGCAAAACGCATCGAGAGCATGGGCATAAAAATATCCTTCTCGGACGAGCTGGTCGAAATGCTCGCACGCGAGGGGATGGACGAAATCTACGGCGCCCGCCCGCTGCGCCGCGAGATACAGCGCAGAATAGAAGATACTTTCGCCTCCGAAATGCTTGAAGGCAAATTCACCGCGGGCGACACGGTCAAGGCAACGCTCGGCAGCGACGGCAGCCCCGTGTTTACTAAAGTCGGCGCATCCGCCGAGGAAAGCAAAGAGGAAAAGGCAAATACGGAACAAAACAGTGACGCCGGCGGCGATGCCGAAAAAGACAAATAAGCTGTCGGGATAAACAATAAACGCATACCGGGATTTTCAAAGTACCGGTATGCGTTTTTGACGTTTTTGCAAAAAAAATTCGCTCGGGCGGTTTACCGGTGCCCCGAGCAAAACCGAAGCCTGCGGCATAAATGCCAGGTCCGGCGAAATCCGCAATGTTTATCGTTTGCTGACAAAGAGAAAAGTTGGAAAATGCTTGCTATTTACCGGATTTATGTTATGATAAAATAAATGCAGCCGCTTTTTACCTTTCCACCGTTATAAATATCCTTCCGCTGCGGGAAGTGCCGCCAAGCTCCAAAATGACGGCGCGCCCCATCCCGCGGAGCGTGAGCCGGTCGCCTTCCGAAACGGTCGCGTCCGGCTTTTCGCAAAGGCGGTTGTTTACATATACAAGCCCGCGCTCGATAGCCTCGGCGGCTTTGCCGCGCGAAAGCGAAAACGCCACGCCGACAGCCGCGTCCAGCCGGGGGGATGCCACCGTATCGCGCAGCTTTCGCACCTCTCTCGGCGGCGGGGCAAGCTCGGAGAGGGGCAGCTCCCTGCACTTGAGGGGAGCGCGTCCGGCTTTGGTAAAGTCGCGCAGCACAAGCGGCAGGGCGTCGCGGAGGAGAATAATATCGGCATACCCGTCACCGACCAGTATGTCGCCTATTATCTCGCGTTTCAGCCCAAGCCCCATCAGCGCGCCGAGATAATCGCGATGGGACAGCGTGTCCGGCGACAATACCGCAGCGCGCAGTGCAGCGACGGGGCAGCAGTCCTCGTATTCGGCAAAATACGCGGCGGGGTCTGCTATATAATCGGGGCAGAAGCATAAAACCATCCGCTCCGCATCGCTGTAACCGCCGAAAAAGAAAGCGCCGGCGATTTTCTCCCGCCTTATCCAGCCGTCCAGCACCGATTGCTGCGCCAGGTCAAGGAAGGGCGTGTTTGTCAAAATATAGTCGCTTGCGCAGGCTCGGTATTTGTCGGCCGCGCGGTTTATCAGCAGTCGGGTTTCGTCCATGGCCTAAAGCTTCCCGTATATATCGGCAAGATTGCAGGGCGACGACTTTTCCAGTCCCTCATAGTTGCGCTGCCGCAGCACCTCGTACACGGCGACCGCGACCGAGTTTGACAGGTTCAGGCTGCGCAGCGACTCGCGCATTGGCAGCCGGACGCAGCGGTCATATCTTTCTGCGAGCAGCTCTTCGGGCAGCCCGCGCGTCTCTTTGCCGAAAATCAGAAAGACGCGCTTTGGATACACTATATCGGAGTGGGCGCGCGGCCCTTTGGTCGTAAAAAAGAACAGCTGTTCACCTTCGACTGTGCGCAGAAATTCGGCGAGGCTTTCGTGATATGTGATGTCGAGCTTGTCCCAGTAGTCCAGCCCCGCGCGCTTGAGTTTGCTGTCGGTGATGGTGAAACCAAGCGGCTTGACAAGATGCAGCGATGCGCCGGTTGCGGCGCAGGTGCGTGCGACGTTGCCGGTGTTTTGGGGAATTTCCGGTTCTACAAGCACTATGTTGATGTCGTTTTTGGTTTGCATGCTAATATTGTAACGCCAAAGCCCCCTTTTTTCAATAGATTATACATTATTTACAGAATATTATCATATATATCCGCATTTAGAGGTATAATCAATAAGTTGACAGAGCTTTTCGGATATAAACAAAAGCAGAGGATAGATATTGAATGGGTCTGTTTGAAAAGATATTCGGCACCTACAGCGACCGACAGATACGGGCCATAATGGGCGCCGTAAACAAAATCGAGGCGCTGGGTGAAACATATAAAAATATGAGCGACGCCGAGCTGCGCGCCATGACGCCTAAACTCAAGGCAAGGCTCGCGGCGGGCGAAACGCTTGACGACATACTGCCGGACGCATTTGCGCTTGTACGCGAAGCGGACGACAGAGTGCTTGGCAAAAGGCCGTTTCGCGTGCAGCTTATGGGCGGCATAATACTTCATCAGGGACGCATTGCCGAGATGAAGACCGGCGAGGGCAAGACGCTTGTCGCGACCCTGCCCGCCTATCTGAACGCGCTTACCGGGAAAGGCGTGCATATAGTCACCGTAAACGAATACCTTGCAAGGCGAGATTCGGAGGAAAACGGCAGGGTATATGACTTTCTCGGTCTGACGACCGGTCTTATCATCCACAATCAAACCAGGGACGAAAAGAAAAAAGCATACGCCTGCGACATAACCTACGGCACAAACAACGAGATGGGCTTCGATTACCTGCGCGACAACATGGCGATATACAAAGAGCAGGTAACACAGCGCGGCCATCATTATGCGATTGTGGACGAGGTCGACTCCATCCTCATTGACGAAGCGCGCACCCCGCTTATCATATCGGGCGAGGGCGAGGAATCGACCGAACTGTACGAGATGGCAGACCGCCTGGTGCGCACCTTGCGCCCCTATCGCATCAAAGAGATGGACACCAAAGAGGTTTACGACGACGTCGACGCCGATTATATTGTCGATGAAAAGAAAAGGACAACCGTGCTCACCGCCTCGGGCATAGCGAAAGCGGAAAAGTTTTTCGGGCTTTCAAACCTTTCCGACCCGGAAAACTCGACCATAGCCCATCATATCCAGCAGGCTCTCAAAGCCTATGGTATCATGCACAGGGACGAGGACTATGTCGTCAAAGACAACGAGGTTATTATTGTCGACGCTTTCACAGGCCGGCTTATGCCGGGCAGACGCTATTCGGACGGCCTGCACCAGGCGATAGAGGCAAAGGAAGGCGTCAAAATCCAAAAGGAAAACCGCACGCTTGCCACCATCACCTTCCAGAACTATTTCCGCATGTACGAGAAACTCTCGGGTATGACGGGTACCGCGCTGACCGAGGAGATGGAGTTTCGCGAGATATACGGGCTTGACGTTGTGGCGATACCCACAAACAAGCCGATGATCCGCATCGACCACGACGACGCGGTTTACAAGACCCGCCGCGGCAAGCTGCTTGCGATAATAGAGCAAATAAAGGAATGTCACACAAAAGGCCAGCCGGTGCTTGTCGGCACGATTTCGGTAGAAAAGTCGGAGGAGCTTTCAAAACTCCTGAAGCTCCAGGGCATACCCCACAATGTGCTGAACGCAAAGTATCACGAAAGGGAAGCCGAGATTATAGCCGGCGCAGGCAGGCTCGGTCAGGTCACAATATCCACCAACATGGCAGGCCGAGGCACCGACATCATGCTGGGCGGCAACCCCGAGTTTTTGGCGCGCCAGGAAATGAAGAAGATGGGTTACGACGAAGAGGTCATAATTTTGGCCATGGGTTCGTCCGAGTCCGTCTCGCAGGAGGTGCAGGACGCGCGCGTCGTTTACCGCGAGCTGTATGAAAAGTTCAAAAAGCAGATAGAGCCGGAGTATAAGAAAGTGTGCGAGCTGGGCGGACTTTTCGTCGTCGGCACCGAGCGCCACGAAAGCCGCCGCATCGACAACCAGCTTCGCGGACGTGCCGGACGCCAGGGCGACCCCGGCGAATCGCGGTTTTTCCTTTCGCTGGAGGACGACCTTATGCGGCTTTTCGGCTCGGAGCGCATTATGACGCTTGTCGAGCGCTTGGGGCTGCCGGAGGACCAGCCAATCGAGGCAAAACTGCTTTCAAACTCAATCGAAAACGCTCAAAAACAGCTTGAGGCCAACAACTTCGAGCGCCGCAAAACCGTGCTTGAATACGACGACGTGATGAACCAGCAGCGCAAGATTATATACGAGCAGCGCCGGCATGTGCTTGACGGCAAAGACTTGCGCGAGGACATCATAAACATGATAAACGGCTCGATAGAAAGCGCCGCGGCGCAGTTCCTTGTCGGCGAGGACCAGACGCAGTGGGACATTGAGGGGCTCAAGAGCAAATACTTTGGCCTTCTGTGCGGGCCGGACGACTTTCATTTCAGCGAAGAAGAGCTTATGGGCCTGCAGCCGGAGGATATAACCGAAGTTCTGCGCGAGCGCGCGATGAAGCTCTATGCCTCCAAAGAGGAGCTTTTTGGCGACAATATGCGCGAAATCGAGCGGGTCATACTCCTCCGAAACGTCGATAGGAAGTGGATGGAGCACCTTGACGCGATGGACGACCTCAAGGACAATGTCCAGCTCAACGCATATGCCCAGCGCAAGCCGATAAACGAATACCGCATCATCGGCGCCGAGATGTTCGACGAGATGGTCGAATCCATCCGGGATGATACGGTGCGCATGATACTTTCGGCCATGCCGCGCGAGCGTGAGATAAAGCGCGTTGAGGTGTCCAGGGTGACAAGCGAAGGTTTTGCCGGCGGGCAAACCGAAAAGCCCCAACCAAAGGTAGTGAAAAAATCCGAAAAAGTCGGACGCAACGACCCCTGTCCCTGCGGCAGCGGCAAAAAATACAAGAAATGCTGCGGGTTCGGCGAAAATGTCGTATAATCGGCATAATGCGTGATGCCGACGAGCATAAAAACACCCGCCGTCTCGCCTGGCGGCGGGTGAATGAATATTTTTACAGCCGGTATAAAGCGACAAGAGGATACGGAGCGTGTAGGACAGGATGAGAGAGATATGGGAAACGTAAAACCTCGCAGAAAGCGGACTGTTAGCCCTGTTGTGCGGGCGCTGGCGCGGTGTGCGGCAGGCGCGCTGTTTTTGCTCAACCCCAATTTAGACGTTGTTGATCTTGTGCCCGATGCGCTTGGCTACCTTTTGATTGTGTCGGGCCTGAAAATGCTGGAGCCGGTTTCGCCGTCCATCGAAGAGGCGAGAAATCGCTTTTCGATGCTGCTTCGCATTTCGGTAATCCGCATAGTAAGCCTGCCGGTAAGGATGTCCGTAGGATACAACGAAAAAACCTTTATTTTGATTTTCACGCTTGCGTTCGCGGTTCTCGAGACCATGTACCTTTTGCCGGCATTCCATTACCTGTACGACGGCACGTCGTATCTGGCGCTGCGCCACGGTCAAAGTGCGGCAAAGACAAAGGCGCCCCGCATTATATCCGGCGTGTTTGCGGTCGGGCGCGCGGTGCTTAATGTATTGCCCGAGCTGAAATATCTGCCCTCACAGCAGTATTATTCCGAGTTCGAGGGGCCGGTCGTCGCGTATGAGCGAATAAAACTTGCCCAGCTCAGCCACATGCTGCTGCTGGTTAACTTAGTTTTTACCGTCCTGCTTTCGACTGTCTGGGTCATCCGGTTCAGGCTCTATTTAAGGCGCCTGCGCAAAGATCCGGTGTTTGACCGGTCGCTCGCGGCAGAGCTTGCCGAGCAGCCGCGCGACATGGGGCTGGAGCTGCTCGGTAAAATGAAGCCGGCATTCACGCTCATATCGCTTGCGATGTTTGCGGGGCTGGACTTTTATGCAGACGGCTTTAACCTGGTTCCCGACTTTTTGCCCGCGCTGCTGCTGCTTGCTGCGGCGTTTTATCTATACAGGGCAAACGAATGCAAGCGTAGTTTGCCGACTGTGGCGTCCATATACGCCGTCCTGACCGCCGCGCTTGGGATTTACAACTATATATTCGCAAGCAAACACTATGCGCTTGCCACCCTAAACCGCCCGGACGCGCTGCGCATGCAGTTTGTTCATACGGTGTTGGCATCGGTATGCTCGCTTGTGTTTGCTGTGCTCATGTTCATGTTTTGCATGACGCTTGTCGGCGTGACAAACCGCCATGCGGGACTTTTCGCCGAGCCGGAGTTTCGCACAACCAACCTTAAAACCCAGCGTCAACGCCTGCGTGTGCGCAACCTGATTTGGACATGTTTTGCGCTGACCATATTGGCAGAAGCGATGCAGGTGGTATACGGCGCGCTCGTGATAAAGCACGCGATACTATGGATACCTGCTGCGGCTATAACCGTCGCGCTCGGCGCGCTCACCGCCTCGACGCTCGGCAATCTATACTATCAAATCGAGCTGCGCCACGGAAAAGTGCTGTAACCGGGCAACCGGTGTACTTAAAGATAAAAAATCCGCCAGCCGACTTTCCAGTCGGGCGGCGGTTTTGTTTTTTGTTTTGCTTAGTCGGCCACAACTCCGTTTTCGACAACAAAGTCGGGCACAATTTTATTTGTGAGAAGGAAAAGCTTGATATAAGATTTGCCGTATGTTTCGATATAATCTTCGTAGCCGTAGTTTTTGATGTCTTCCTCGGATACACCAAGCCCTTCCTGTTCGGCGATAGCCTGCACAACAAGATAGTTTATCGCAGTCTCTTTATAAAGCTCGTTTCTCGATTCAAGAAAAGCCGAAAGCGATTCATAGCCGGTATATGCGCTTACAAACGAGTTTATGTCCATGCCGTACATGGCGGCCATGCTCTCGTAATATGCGATTTCTTCGCCTTTTATATAGTCAAGTATGGCGTCCGGTATTTCGCTGCACTCGGCGTCGGCCACAATATCGCCGAAAAATTCAAGTTTCTGCTGTGAAACAATCCATTCCTTGATGTCGGCGACCAGCTCTTCTTTGCTGGCGAACCCGTAATCGGCGGCAATCTCGTCGGTAAGCTCGGCGGCTATGGGGTCGCCCTGAATATAGTTGATGGTGACGGTGAAAACCGCCTCTTTGCCGCTCAATTCGTCGTTATACTCGTACGGGTCGGGGAAGGTGACCGTTATATCAAATGTTTCGCCGGGCTTGTGTCCGACCAGTTGCTCAAGAAAACCCTCGATATATGCGGTGACACCGATGGTGACGGTCGTGCCCTGACCTTTGGTGCTGCCGCCTTCAAATTCCACGCCGTCGATTTTGCCGACATAGTCGATGTTGACGGTGTCCTCGCCGGTGACCTCGCGGTCGTATACTTTCTCGTATTCGGTGTAGCTTGCAAGAATACTATCTATCTGATGCGAAAGCGCCTCGTCGGACGCGACCAGCACTGACGCCGGAACCGAAACTCCCTTATACTGCGGCAGGGTAACATAATCGGTGGCTTTGATGCCTTCAAAAAAACCTTCGCTTGTCAGACCGGCGTCGTAATCGAAATCAACTGTCTGCACCGTATCCGAGCCGGTCGAGTTGTCTCCGCTGTCCGGGCCGTTGTCCGCACAGGATACCAGCGACAATGCAAGCGCTCCCGCCAGTATGAATGTTGCGATGTTTCGTAATTTCATTATAAATTTATAGCTCCCTTTTATTCGTTTGCGTTTATGCCTTTGTGTATGCCATGACCGGCAGAGCGGCGGGCATCTGCGCGGCTACAGCAACAGACCTTTCCGATTATATCACATTATATTCCGGCGTTCAATAGCGTAAAGTGAATTTTAAATGAATTTTAAACGAAAACCGGCGCTTTGGGCTTTGCCGCCGACAATACATGACAATATTTAATCATATTTAATCATATCGGATTGACATGATGCCGTCATTGTGCTATACTAAAGTTAGACGACACTAACTCAAACACAGATATAAATATAATGCAGGTTGCGGTGACTACTATGACACTTGATAAACTGAAAGCGGGCGAGAGGGCGGTTATTCGCGCTGTCCGCGGAGAGGGCGCGCTGCGGCTGCGGTTGCTTGATATGGGGCTGATTCCCCGCACGAAACTGACGTTTCGGAAAGCCGCCCCGCTCGGAGACCCAATCGAAATAAACATACGAGGATATGAGCTTACCCTGCGGCTGAACGAAGCGCAAAACATCGAGGTTGAGAAAATCGAAGAAAGCGAGGCGGGGGCAGAGCTATGAGCCGCCCACTCGTTTTCGCGCTGGCAGGCAATCAAAACTGCGGCAAGACCACTCTTTTCAATGCGCTGACCGGCTCAAACCAGCATGTCGGCAACTTTCCCGGCGTGACCGTCGAGCAAAAGTCGGGCATCGTGCGCAGCGTAAAAAACCGCAAGGTAACGGTGGTCGACCTGCCGGGCATATACTCGCTTCGCCCCTATACGATGGAGGAGATAGTTTCCCGCGACTTTATTATAAACGAAAAGCCGGACGGCATAATAAATATAGTTGACGCGACCAACATCGAGCGCAACTTGTATCTGACGCTGCAGCTCCTTGAGCTGCGCATGCCGACGGTAATAGCGCTCAATATGATGGACGAGGTGCGCGCAAACGGCGGTACGATAGACGTGCTGGCGCTCAGCGATGCGCTCGGCGTTCCGGTCGTGCCGATAAGCGCGATTCGGGGAGAGGGCGTGTCGGAGCTTGTGGACCGCGCCATTGAGGTCGCCTCGGAAGGCATACTTCCAAAGGTTTGGGATTTCTGCGACGAAAACTCGCCGGTGCACCGCTGCATACATGCGGTCGTGCATGTTATAGACGACCATGCACAGCGGGCAGGCATATCCTCCCGTTTCTGTGCCACCAAACTCATCGAGGGGGACGACGGTACGCTGTCCGGACGGCTGCAGCTTGACCAAAACGAGCTTGAGCTGATAGAGCACTGTATACAGGAGATGGAGTCGGAGACCGATTTCGACCGCAACGAAGCGCTTGCCGACATGCGCTATACTTTTATCGAAAAAGTGGTCGCCGATACAGTCGTAAAGCCCCGCGAAAGCCGCGAGCACAGGCGCAGTTTGGCCATCGACAAGGTGCTGACCGGCAAATACACCGCGATACCGGTGTTTTTCGCCGTTATGTTCCTTGTCTTTTGGCTGACTTTTAATGTTGTCGGCACGGGACTTTCGGACATTATGTCGCTCGGCATCGAAAAGCTTACACAGCTATGCGACAGCGCGCTGGTCACATACGGCATAAATGACGTGGTGCGCAGTCTTATAATCGACGGCATATTTGCCGGTGTGGGCAGCGTGCTCAGCTTCTTGCCGATTATAGTGACGCTGTTTTTCTTCCTTTCGATACTCGAGGATACCGGATACATGGCGCGCGTTGCCTTTATAATGGACAAACCGCTGCGCAAATTCGGTCTGTCCGGCCGCAGCTTTGTGCCCATGCTGATGGGGTTCGGGTGTACGGTGCCCGCAATTATGGCGACGCGCACACTCGCGTCCGAGCGCGACCGCCGCATGACGATTATGCTGACGCCGTTTATGAGCTGCTCGGCAAAGATACCGATATATGCGGTGTTTGGCGCGGCATTTTTCCCACGCCACGCCGCCATTGTAATGATAGGACTGTACGCGACCGGCATAATTTTGGGCATAGCGGCGGCATGCGTGCTGAAGAACACCGTATTTCGCGGTCAGCCGGTGCCGTTTGTAATGGAGCTGCCAAATTACCGGCTGCCCTCGCTTAGGAGCGTGGGGCTGCTGCTTTGGGACAAAGCAAAGGACTTTATCCATCGCGCGTTTACGATTATATTCCTTGGCACCATAGTCATTTGGTTCCTTCAGACGTTTGACGCGCGTTTCAATGTGGTAGAGGATTCCGCCGACAGCTTGCTTGCGCACGCGGGACGGATATTGGCGCCGCTGTTTGTGCCGGCGGGGTTCGGCGATTGGCGCGCCGTAACGGCGCTTATATCCGGCTTTACGGCGAAAGAAGCGGTTGTAAGCACGCTTTCGGTGCTCACCGGCAACATCGGCGCCACAGAGCTGAGACAGGCGTTGCCGGCGCTGTTTACACCGCTTTCGGCATTCAGCTTTTTGCTGTTCACGTTGCTTTACACGCCCTGTGTAGCGGCGGTCGCCGCGATAAGGCGGGAGCTGAACTCTCGGCTTTGGATGCTCGGCGTGGTGTTCATGCTGTGCGCGACGGCATGGGCGGTATCCACAGTCGTCTATCAGATTGGCAAACGGCTGCCGGGTTTCGGTACGGTCGACTACATAATCTTTGCGCTAACTGTTGCTGCGCTTTTCGCCGCTTTTGTTTGGCTTGCCCGAAGAAACAGGGGCGAAGTCTATGCGACATCCGACAAAGCCCCAAGCACCGGCACAACATCAGCCCTAAATCCGGTGCGAAAGCGCCGCAGCCGCGGCTGTCACCGGTGAACACATGGATGGTTGCCATATAATGTTTTCGCAGCGGCTGCACAAGCCGCTGCGAAAACGAAATTTTATGAAATCTTCATTTTGCTCTTGACAATTCGCAAAAGTTGTGGTAGAATATACAGCGTTGGCCGATAAGGCAGAAAAACATGCGCCTGTAGCTCAGAGGATAGAGTATCCGGCTACGAACCGGCAGGTCATAGGTTCGAATCCTATCAGGCGCGCCAAGAAGACCGAAACGAATGGATGTTCGTTTCGGTCTTTGCTTTTATCTGCACAACGCAAGCGGCGCAAAAAAATGGAAAACCGACGGCAAGCGAAAGTTTTGCCGTCGGTTTTTGTTTTGTGGGGGGAAAGCGGCAGGTGCCGCTCTAAATTTTTGCGGCCGGCACATGAATGATAGCCGGTATCGGTGTTTTTGCAGTGTTTGCCGCGCAGCGTAGCGGCAAATCACTTCATTGACTCGATAACGGCGCGCGCGGCAGAGAGCACGCCGATGCGACCGCTTTCAAACGTCAGCCCGCCCTGGAGAAATGCGGTGTATGGCGGGCGCAGTGGCCCGTCGGCCGAAAGCTCGAGCGACCCGCCCTGCACAAATGTGCCCGCAGCCATGATGACCTGGTCGCTGTAGCCGGGCATATCCCACGGCTCGGGGGTTACAAAGGCGTCGATAGGGGAGCCGGCCTGGATACCGCGGCAAAAGGCGCAGAGTGCGTCCGGACTGCCGAGCCTTACGGTTTGAATAATGTCATACCTCGGCTCGCTGTAATGCGGCTCTACCTCAAATCCCAGCGCCTCGAAAACATAAGCGGCATATATTGCGGTTTTGACCGCCTGTGCCACGGTGTGGGGCGCGAAAAACAGGCCTCGGAAAAGCGATTTGGTGTGTACCAGCCCCGGCCCGACCTCGGCGCCTATGCCGGGCGATGTGAGCCGATAGCCGGCAAGCTCGACCGCGCGGCGGGTGCCGGCAAGATAACCGCCCGTTTCGGCGACACCGCCGCCGGGGTTTTTTATCAGCGAGCCGATGACAAGGTCTGCCTCCGGCTCGGTCTCGCAAACAAACTCGCCATAGCAGTTGTCGATAACCGTAAACACGTCCGGCCGCAGCTCCTTGACGCGGCGGGTCAGCGCGGTCAGCTCGGCGGCGGAAAGCGTCCGGCGGCTTGAGTAGCCCTTGGAGCGCTGGAAAAACGCGACCTTGACGTGCGGGTCGGAAAGCGCCTCGGCAAAATCTTCGCCCAGCTCCACCTCGCGGTATTCGATGCCGAAATCGCGCAGGCTGCCGTTTCCCGGCTCGCCCGACATGCCTATAACCTCGTCAAGCGTGTCATAGGGCTTGCCGGTGAGGGATAGCAGCACGTCTCCGGGCCGCAGCAGGCCGTAAAGCCCTATTGCAATGGCGTGGGTGCCGGACACTATCGTGTGGCGCACCAGCGCCGCCTCAGCGCCGAACACATGCGCCCAAACGCGCTCGAGCGCGTCCCGCCCGCGGTCGTCGTAACCGTAGCCGGAGGTAATCGCAAACATCGACTCGGATACGCGCTCCTCGCGAAACGCGTCCAGCACGCGCTTTGTAACGGTCGCGGAAACGGCGTCGACTTTGTCAAATTGCTCGCGCAGCGCCGAAAGCGCGCCGCGGTCTATTTTTTCGAGAGAAGGGAAATTGTTTTGATTCATTGCTTGCTCTTCTTGAAAGTGAATTTGCCCGATAAAGCTCGGGCAGTGCAGCTTTTATTTGAAAGTCCATAAAAAAGGGCAATGCAAGGGCAGGGGAGCGCAGCGCAGCTCTTTTCCGGTGCGCTGCTTTAACCCCAAGTGCTGTTTTGCATTGCCCGAATTCAAGGTTTATCTTGACAGGTAGGAAACGAAAAGCTGAACGCAGGCCTCGACGTCGGCAAGATCGCACATCTCGACACCCGAGTGGATATAGCGGGTCGGGACGGATATGCAGCCAGCAACCGAGCCTTCGCCCGCAAGCTGCATTTGCGAGGTGTCGGTGCCGCCGGCGGACAAAATTTCATGCTGATGTGCTATGCCTTTTTCCTCGGCGACTTTGGTAAGCTCCTGAACCAGCTCGGGCGAGCAAATAACCGAGGCGTCCTTTATCTTTATCGCCGCGCCTCCGCCGAGCTTGACGGCCATGGGCTTTGCGCCGGGCGTGTCTCCCACGCCGGTCACGTCACAGGCGATAGAAATGTCCGGCATAACCGCATAAGACGCGGTGCGAGCGCCGCGGCAGCCGACTTCCTCCTGCACGGTGAAAGCGCAGTAAACATCGTCGGGGTTGCCTTCCAGTCGGCGCATTGCCTCTATAAGCACAGCGCAGCCTATCTTGTCGTCAAGCGGCCTGCCGGCTATCCTGCCGCCGGCAAGCTCGACAAGCTGCGGCGCGACGGCGGCGCGCATGCCAATCTTCACAAGCTTTTCGGCCGACTCGCGGTCGGAGCAGCCGATGTCAACATAAAACTTGTCGGCGCCATACTCGCCGACTTTGGCGTCGGCGTCGGGCACAAGCACGCCTTTTGTGCCGTTTTCAAAATTTATGACCGAGTAGGCGGAGGCGACCCAGTTGATACCGCCGACCGGCGAGATGCGCACAAAACCTTTCTCGTCGATAAAGGTTACAAGAAAGCCGATTTCGTCGGCGTGAGCCGCAAGCATGACGCGGCGGGGGCTTGATGATTTGCCGCGCTTATACGCGATGAGGTTGCCCAGCGCGTCGCGTTTGATTTCGTCGCACGCGCCGGCAAGCTCGGCTTCTATTACATCCATCACGGGCTTTTCGCCGCCCGAAACCGACTGGGCGGAAAAAAGTTTATTCAAAAGTTCTATCATAAAGCAGCCTTTCAAGTGTAAATTAAGATTATTTTAAAATATAGCGAGCCAATCAGACGATCAAATTCCACACAAGCTCGCAAACAGAGCCAAAGTCGTCGCCATGGAATACCGATGTCGCCGAGTGGATATAGCGGCAGGGCGCCGATATTCCCAGCGTGGGCACGCCCTCGCGGGTGCGATGTATGACGCCCGCGTCGGTGCCGCCCGAAACATAGCGTTTTATCTGGCACTTGATGCCGTTTTGTTTCGCGACCTCCAGCGCATGCTGTACAAACTCGGTGTCGTAGATGGTCGCGCGGTCCATTATCGATATGGCGCCGCCCTTGCCAAGCTCGGCAACGCGCAGATTATCCGGCACGTCCGCGATGTCCGACACCGCGGTTGCCTCAAGCACGATGGCGCGCGTGGGATTTATCTCAAACGCGGCGGTGCGTGCGCCCGAAAGTCCGGTCTCCTCGCGCACTGTAAAGGCAAAGTAGAGGTCACAGCCGGGCGTGACGCCCTCTTTTCGCAGACGCTTTATCGTTTCGACCATCACAGCACAGCCGAACCGGTCGTCAATCGCCTTGCCGACATAGCATCCGCCGCCAAGCGCCTTAAACTCGGTGTCAAATGTGCCGTAATCGCCGGGCGAAACGTATTTTTCGGCATCGGCTTTGTCTGCCGCTCCGATGTCGATGTAAAGGTCCTCCACTTTGTTTGCGCGCGACCTTTCGTCACCCTTCTGGAGGTGAATGGGCTTGGCACCGATTATACCGTGCACGCGGGTGCGCTCGGCTGCGCCGTTTTTGGGGTCGTTGCCGACCACGACGCGGCGACCGCAAAGCACGCGCACGTCGATACCGACGGCGTCGAACTTCAGCGTGCCGTCGTCGTCGATATGTGTAATCATGAACCCGACTTCGTCGGTGTGCGCAGAAAGCATAATCCGACCGTCCCCTTTGCCGCGCACGACGGCTATGAGGTTGTTCAGGCGATCGGTGTAAAGCTCGTCGCAAAGCCCCGCAAGCTCCGCCTCGATTATTTCCTTTACCTCATATTCGCAGCCGGACGGGCCGAACGCGTGTGACAGCCTCCGCAGCAGCTCAAATCTCGCTTCCATGCTCATATTGCCCCTCCTTCGCGTATAAATCCGGCGATAAGCTCGGCGGTGTGTCGCACGTCGGCGGTATCTATTACCTCCAAGCAGGAGTGCATGTAGCGCAGCGGGATGCTGACCACTGCCACGGGCACACCCTCGCGGGTCAGATGTATAACGTCGCCGTTGGTGCCGGTGCGTTTGGCTTCAACGAGTTGCTGAAGCTTAAGTTCCTTGCTTTTGGCGAAATCTATTACGCGCTGCGTGAATGCGCGGTCGGTGGCGATAGAAATTGAGATAGCCGGCCCTTCGCCCATTGCCGCCGATTTGGTTTTTGGCGTTTCCGGCCCGCGCGCAAAGCAAACGTCGAGCGCGATTGCGCAGTCGGGCTGCACGCCGAATGTGGCGGTCATGGCACCGGTCCCGCCGGTTTCCTCCATGGCGGAAAAGAGCGCGTAAACGTCGCAGTCGAAGGTGCCGGGCTCCAGCATTGCGGCTGTTTCAATGATAGCGGCGATGCAGGCTTTGTCGTCCAGCGATTTGCTTGCTATCCTGCCGTTTTTCAGCTCCAGCACGCCGGGAGCGAATGTAACCGGCGTTCCGATTGGCGCAAGCTCCCGCAGCTCGCGTACCGTATAGCCGGTTTCGATAAAGAGCTTGTCAAACTCGGGCAGCTTATCGGCGTCATTGCTTTTTTGAAGATGCGGCGGCGTGGAGGTGATGACGCCCGGGATGGGCTGTTTGCCCCAAACCGTAACCTCGGCGCTGGAAAGCAGGCGCCGGTCGACGCCGCCGACCGGTACAAATCTGAGAAACCCCGTAAGGTCGTCGCCGCCGTCTTTTATGGCGGGCACTATATCGCTGACAAGAAATCCAATCTCGTCAAAATGTGCGTCAATCAGAATTTTCTTTGCGTTTGGCTTGCCACAGCGCTTAATGTAAATATGGTTTCCGACGGGCGTGTGCTTTACCTCGTCGAAATACCGGAGCGCGAGCGCATCCAGCGCATCGGCGCCACGCGCTTCAAACCCCGATACCGTCGGTATCTCGCACAGCGCGGCAAGCAGTTGTTTCGTATCGATATTCAAATGCGTTTACTCCGTTTTTTATAAAATTGAGTGCGGCTTTTCAGCCTATAAATTGAATGCGTGCGGCAGCAGCTCGCCCAAAGTTGTCACGCCCGAATGTGTTACAACCTCAAGCGTCGGCGGGCAAAACTCCGCGAGCACCTGCCGGCATACGCCGCAGGGAAAGCAGTCGCCGTCCGCTTTTGACGAGGCGGCCGGGCCTCCCGCGACGGCTATTGCTTTGAAGCTGCGCCTGCCCTCGGACACAGCCTTGAAAATGGCGACGCGCTCGGCGCAAACTGTCGGCGAGTATGCCGCGTTTTCGATGTTGCAGCCGGTGTAAACCGTGCCGTCGTCGCACAGCAGCGCCGCGCCCACCGCAAAGCGGGAGTAGGGCGAGTAGGCCATCCCGCGCGCCTGCTCGGCAAGCGCATAGAGCTTGTCATGCGTCATGGGCGTCACCCAGTCCGAGCAGGCGTTTGGCCAGCTCTCCGATATAAGTGAAATTAGGGAAGGTGCCGAGGTCGCGCGGCTCCATCCCTTTTGCATAGCAAAGCACAGGCACATACTCCCGGCTGTGGTCGGTGGAGGGCGTCGAGGGGTCACAGCCGTGGTCGGCCGTGATAATCAGCGCGTCGCGCTCGCCCATGCGCCCTATAAAGGTGCCAAGCCAATCGTCAAACTCGGCGATGCCGCGCGCATAGCCGTCTATGTCGTTGCGATGGCCCCACAGCGAATCAAAATCCACCAAATTGACCATGCAAAGTCCGCGCCAGTCATCGCGCGCGGCGATTTTGTCGACGGCGGACATGCCGTCGGCATTTGATTTTGTGGGATGGCTTTCGTCAATCGAGCGGCCTGCAAAAATGTCGTATATTTTGCCGACCGTTATGGTGTCCAGACCGGCGCGTTTCAGCCCGTCAAGCAGAGTGTCGCCGGGCGGCTGGACGGCATAATCGTGCCGGTTTGCAGTACGCACGAACGTGTCGCGGCTCTCGCCGACAAACGGCCGCGCGATTATGCGCCCCACGCCGTGCTCGCCGACCATGACGCGGCGGGCGGCCTCGCAGTAGTCGTAAAGCCTTTTCAGCCCGAAATACTCTTCGTGTGCCGCGACCTGAAGCACGCTGTCGGCAGAGGTGTAGACGATGGGCTTTCCGGTCGCAATATGCTCCTCGCCGTAGTCGCGTATAACCTCGGTGCCGGAGTAGGGCCGGTTGCAAAGGCAGTCTATGCCGGTCGCGCGCCACAGCGCCTCGGTCACTTCGGGCGGAAAGCCATCCGGGTAAAGCGGGAGCGGGCGGGGCGATATAATGCCGCAAATCTCCCAGTGCCCGATAATCGTGTCCTTGCCGGCAGAGGCCTGTGCTGCCCGCCCAAACGCCGCCGTCGGGGAGGGGTGGGGCGGGCGTATGTCGGCGTTGCCCTCGATGTTAAACAGCCCCATCTGCGCCATGTTGTCTGCGCGGAAATAGGGGGACGATGCGACGGCGCGCAGAGTGTTGCTGCCCGCATCGCCGAAAGCGTCGGCGTCCGGCAGCGCTCCACAGCCGAAACTGTCAAGCACGATTAAAAATACGCGCTCTGTCATCTTATTTCGGTCAGGCCGTACTCGCGGCTGCCGAGACCCTGCTCCTCGAGCATGGTAAGCTGGGTGTAGGGATTTTTATAATGCAGGCGTTCAAACAGGTGGCCGCTCGGGCCAAGCTCCATGCCCTCGGGCACGCCGACGGCAATGAGGTCCTCAAACTTAATCATGTCAAGCGATGCCGCTTCGACCGCCACAATATCTTCGCCGGCAATAATGCCGATGTCCGGCACAAGCGACGGCGTGGTCATGCCCCAGCAGTCGCAGACCGCCGTGATGCTTATAAGCATGTTGATGTAATAGACATTGTCCGGCTCGAAAGTGTCAAGAACCGTCTTGGTGCATATAGCCATACCGCGCTGGAAGTCCTCGTAGTTGTGCGAATCGAGGCTTATCGCGCCGGTGGGGCAAACTTTTACGCAGTGCTGGCAGAGTGTGCAATTGTGATAGTTCACCCTGTACTCGCCTTCACCGCTGAACCTGTTGGCGTTGTGGTTGCAGGACTGGATGCACTGCTCGCACTGGGTGCAAAGGTCAGCCTCCCAAAGCAGGCCGCCTTCAAGCCCGTGAAGCTGGCGGCGGGTCCTGTCGGTGACACAGCCCATCGCGATGTTCTTGCAGGCACCGCCATAGGCACAAGCGCCGTGACCCTTAACGTGCGAAAAGTCTATCAGAAAGTCCGCGTCGTGGATGTGCCCGGCGATGTCGATATGCTTGAGCGAGCGGTAATCGACTTCCTTCGTGTAATAGTACTTGCCGAAATATCCGCAGGCGTCGATGACCGGAGCGCCGACATATTCCTCGGTGTAGCCGCGCATGCCGGGGTTGCGGCTTGCGATATAGTGGTCGGTGATAAAGCAATTACCGCCGTTTTTCTTTACGAAATTGACGAGTTTGCGCACAAACACCGGAGGAATGGTCGAATAGCTTGTTCCGCATCCGACATGCATTTTAATGGCTACCGATTTGTCTTTGACGCGCTCTGCAAGACCAGACGCCTCAAGCAGCCGGTCAAATTTGGCGGGCAGCGTTTGACTTTCCTCATAGCGTGAATATGCAACAGGAGCAAACAGAACTTTTGATGCCATATTTCCACCTCTCCTGAAATCGATTTTTGCTATGTAAGTCTTTGTCCGCGAAAAAGTGCGCCTTTTGGACGCCGCACGTCATTGCACGGCGCCCAAAAGGGAATTTTACGCAAAACTTACTTTATAATTTTGAGAATATTGAGATAATCCAGCATTCTTATGAAAATGCCACCCATTACCGAGCGGTGCTGGAATCCCACTTTCAGCGATGTTACGGTATCGTACCAGTCGGTCATCGGCACTCTTGAGGGCGTGTGGTGGTACATTTTCCAAAGCGGCGAAATCATGCGCGCGAAATCCTCACGCGAGTCGTGCAGTGCGGCTGCCCAGACCAGCCAGTCGGATTTTGTAAACGTCGCGCGGTTGTCCAGCGGGACGCCATAGGGATTTTCATGCTTGCGATAGCTGTAAAGCTCGGAGTTTACGATAGGTTTGGGGATAATCCCGAGGTCAAACAGCTTGTCCCATATAATGTTATACTTGAGCGAGAAGGTGCCCGGACGGTCAAATCCAAGCCTGAGGCTGCCGTCGTCGTTTAGCGCGCGCTCTGCCCACGATTTGCCCATCTCGTCGGCTGTTTCCATGAATTTCTTGCCTTTGTCGGTGTCGCCCTGCATGGTGCAAAGTATGCCGTAGCAGGCGATGCCCATGATAGCTTTTGCCGAAAGGTTTACATTATGCGCCATGTGGCCGGAAAAGTCGTCGGTGCAAAGCTGATTGTCCGGGTCGGCGCCGTGTTTGAGCAGATACTCCACCCACTGGGACAGTGTGGGCATGTGCTTTTCGGCAAACGAGAAATCATTTGATGCCACCGATGCCGCGGTTACCATGATAATCATGTTGCCGCACTCTTCGACCGGCATCTGCCAGCGCGGGTCGGTGCCGTTCGAGTATACCTGCCCGTTTACAAGCGGGTACTGGCCGGCGTCATGCGGCGCAAAGTCAAACGGCCATGCATCCGAGGCTGCATATTTGAAAATCGGGCGCATCATCGCAAAGACAAGCTCGGGGTTGAATATAAGGAACATCGGCGTCGAGGGATAGCTGACGTCGACCGTCGCGGCACAGCCGTTTGAGAAGCACTCTTTTGAAATATAAAGCAGCTCGCCGTTTTTGTCGACAACCAGCTTGTGCGCGGCGCAAACCTGACGGTATGCAAGCGAGACCAGCTCGGCATATTCCTCGCCGCCGGCTTTGAGCGCGTAATCGTAGAGCATGCCGGAAAAAGCCATGCAGTCGCTGTAAATTTCGTCATATTCTTCGGCCGCCTCAACAAGCGCCTCGCCAATTGTCTTGCCCTCGGCATTCCAAAGCGAGCCGAGCGTCTCGCCGAAATACTGTATGCTTGCGCCGCCGTCGTCATAGGCAAGCATAAACAGCGCGTCGCTGTCGGTATCGACGCTTGCGGTGATGCGGATGAGCGTCAACTCGGGCGTCTCGTCTTTTGCAGGCAGCTTCCAAACGTCGGCGGTGTGGCTGCCGGAGGCTGCGAGCAGGAATTTGCCCCAGTCGATGCGATGGTCGTCGCCGCTGCGGTTCAAAGGATTTTGCACCGAGTTGGCAATGCTCATGCAGGTCAAGCCGTCGATTTCCACCTTTTCGGTGACGACCGGGCTTTGTCCGGCTTTGTCAAGGCACAGCTCCTCGGAAGCCGAGATTGAAACCTGAACCTTGTGCTCCTCGCCGTCCAGGGAATGCCAGCTAACGCTGATATAGGTTATGGGCGTCGAGTAAAGCTCAAGGTCGTCGAGCGGCAGGGGAGAGGTGAAGATAACCTCAAGCCCGATTTTGTCGTTTTCAAATGCATAGTAGGTGGACATCGCGTCGAAATCAAACTCGACTTGCTTGATTTTCTCTATACCCAGCTTTTTGGCATCGCCCATAAAGCAGTATTCTTTGCCGTCGACCGTCACGATGCCCACAAGCGTGTTGGGGCTGCCGGTCCAGTGGCAGACGGTCGAGTCGTTGAGCTCGTCCGTCATCGACCACAGCGAAAAGTAAGGGTCAATGTTTGCAAGGGGTATTGCTGGAGGTCTGAGTTTCATGTTTTTTACCTATCCTTTATGAGAATTTTTTCAATTTCATAAGTGTATATGCGATGAAAGTCACGCTTTGGATATACGGAATCGCAAAGGTCTGGCACCTTAAACTCCGTTGGCGTGACGTCGTGAGCGTAAAGTTTCTTGCCAAATATGACGAGCCTTGCCTCTTTGAACCAAACGGTGCCGTCTTCGACTACCGGCGTGAGCCCGGATTCGCGCATTTTGTCAAAATCGCGGCCGCTCTTTGAGCCGAGCACGCCGAGCTGACTGCGGCACTCGTCTCCGAAAAACGAGAATGCCGCACGGGGCGAGGCTTCGGTAAACTCAAATGTATGGCGCGTGTAGCGGATGAGGCAATTTAGTGCGGGTTTGCCCCACATAATTCCCATCATGCCCCAAGAGGCGGTCATCATGTTGAATGTGCCGTCCTCTTTTGCGGCGCCGATAAGCATCCATTCGTCGCCGATAAGGTTAAACGGGTTTTCGCAAAGCTCGGATGGCTTTATTTCCCTGTACTCCGACATGTCTGTTCCTCCTTATTTCAAGCAAAATAACAGTCGGTGCCGGTTTTATGTAATTATTCAATTTTTGATTTCAGCTTCAGTCTGTCAAACGCAAAACCCACCGCAGCAAACAATACGGTGCTAATCAGCCCCTGAATCAAATTGAACGGCAGAGACGCGGCCGCAACGGCGAAACTGGTTATCAGCAGTGCCTCATAAATATAGTAGCCCGCGGTGCAGACCAGACCGGACACAGCGGAGGCGATTATGTTGCGCGGCGACGCGATTTTGGTGCCGGTGGAATGGAAAGGCAGTGCCATAAGCGCTTTTATTATAAATGTAGCCGGAGCCCAAACTACATATCCGGTCAAAGCGTCGGCAAGCGCGCCGCCTATCGCGCCGGCGACCATTGCGTAGGGAAGCGGCAGCACGGATGCCGCAAGATAAATAAATGTGTCGCCGACATGGACATATCCTCCCGCGCCACCGAGTATGGGCAGGCGGGGCAGATATGCGGTCGCCACAAATATAATCGCAGCAAAAACCGCCGAAAGTACTATGTTGCGCAGTGACTTTGCCTTCATAGACCCCTCACAAAATTTGCTTTTATGGAAAGAGCAGATGCAGCCGGCGTTCGAGCAAAACTCCCTCGCGCGCCGGTGTGCCGGCTTGTGCCGTCTCCGCAATCGAGTCGCGCACAAAATCGGAGGCGGCTTCTGCCGCATCGTGCAGGCTTGCGCCGAAAAGGAGCTTGCACAGCAAAACCGAGGCGAAAAGGTCGCCTGTTCCGGGATACGAGCCGCACACAAGCGGCCTTGCAATAAGCGAATGCTCGTCGCCGTCAAAGCTTACAGTGCAAACGGTGTCGGAGCCGGTCATGGCGCCGGTTATAACAACCGACCGCGCAAATTTGCGGGAAAGGGTTTCGGCAAGCTCGCGCAGCTCGCCTTCGGTGTGCTTGGTCAGCGCGGACGACGGGTCGCCGTCCAGCAAAAGATAAGCCTCTGTTATGTTGGGGGTGATAAGGTCGGCATGGCAGCAAAGCGTGCGCATGCCAGAAACAAGCTCGGGCGTGATGGTGGAATACAGCTTGCCGTCGTCGCCGAGCACAGGGTCGACGAGTTTCAGCGAATCCCGACCGAATCTTTCAAGCGCCTGCGCTATAATGTCGATTTGCTTTTCGCTTCCTAAAAAACCGGTGTAAACCGCGTCGAAATCAAGCTCGAGCGAACTCCAGTGCTCGAGTATGGCCCGCATCTCGTGCGTTGTGTCCAGCATTGAAAATCCGGTGTACCCGCCGGTGTGGGTGGACATGAGCGCCGTCGGCAGCGGCACCGGCTGGACGCCCGCCGCCGCAAGCACCGGTATCACAACGGTCAGCGCACAGCGCCCGAAACAGGAAAGGTCATGGGCAACCAGCGCGCGCGGCGTGACATGTTTGAATTTTAAAGGGTCTTGGGTCATGTGTAAGTTTAGTCCTTCCGATATATTATCGGCTCCTGAAGCTATATTATGTTAATTATACAGCGAATCCGCAAATATTACAATATTAACTTTGTTAATAATTTGGTCGGCGAAGTTTTACGGCCGGCAAGCTCGAAGTAGTATAGCAAATTAGCGGGAGGCGATAGCTTTTTCTTTCCATTTACATATTCGTTTCGCGTTTTGCGGAAAAGCTGCTTTTTGACAATGAGAAAACATGGCCAATCACCGGCGGGATAGGCATTACTAAATGCAAATAACAAAGGTGGGAAGCTCACTTATGAGCATCCCACCTGATTGGAGCGGATAACGGGAATCGAACCCGCATCATCGGCTTGGGAAGCCGAGGTTTTACCATTAGACTATATCCGCATGTGCGATTATTATACACCCACACACGCGGATTGTCAAGAGGGTTTGCAGCTAAAAAAGAGGGTTTCAGCGGCTTTTGAGGGAGCCGCCGACAGAGCCTTTGACATTCACCGAGTGGCCGGCCTTAACATTTCCTGCGACGTTTCCACAGGTCAGCGAGTGTCCGGCTTTCGCGTCGCCGCCGACATCGCCGCCAACCGTCATGGCGTGACCGGCGGAAGCATCCTGCCCGACGTTTTGGCAGTTCATCGAATGTCCGGCTTTGGCGCTGCCTTTGACGTCACCGCACCTCATGCTGTGGGCGGCAGTCGCATTGCCGCCGACATCGCCGCACTCGAGCGACATGTGGCTTTCGACATTGAGTGCCGGCCCTTGGTATTTGAACACAATGCGCTTGTCGCCGGCGAGCACTTGCATGATTTTCTGCGATTTCACCATATTGTTGCCGATAAACAGCACTGCGCGCAGTTTGCCGTCGTCCTGGGGTATATCCTCGCGCGCGATATCCGCTTGGATGGGCTCCGGCCCGCCGAAAAGGTTGTCGATGCTGACCCCGAAAATCCCCGCGAGCTTCGGCAAAAGCAGTATGTCCGGCATCGTGTCGCCGCATTCCCACTGGCTGACCGCCTGGTGAGTCACGCCGAGCTGCTGCGCGAGCGCCGCTTGAGTCAGCCCCCGGCGAACTCTTAGCTCTGCGAGTGTGGCGCCGAATTTTTCGATTGCGCTGCTTCTATCGGATTCGCTGCTTGCCATGTGTTGCAACCTCCCTCGATATTTGTTTGGTTCAGTATATCAGCTCAAGCGGCGTTTGTAAATCAATTGTTTCTTTAGTTTGAAGTTGAGAAGTTCAAGCAGCGCTTGAATGGGGCGGCGGCGTCGTATGTCCCGGGAAATACCGCCAATTTGCGTATTAAAATGCGCGGCTTTTCGCATAATACCGGCGGAGGTGATTTGTACGGACCAAAACAAACTGCAAAACGACGGTATTCCGGTAGGTTTTGGGATGGCACTGGCGATGCATCCCGGAGGTATGGAGGCATTTGCGGCGCTGAGCGAGCAAAAGAAAGAGGAATATCTAAACCGGGCGCGCAATGCAAAGTCAAAAAAGGAGATGCAGCAAATCGTCCAGTCGCTGCTACAGGGCAGCTCGTATACAGGGTAGCTCAAACCGGCGCCTAAACCGAGCGGGCGGCTTACTTTCAGAGTAAGCCGCCCGTTTTATGTATGGTTTCAGCCCATTCTGCGACCAGTACGCCGAGCAGGGGAAAAGAGCGCCCGTTATTAGCTGTCCGCCGGCTTTTTAGGTGCGACGAGAAAGGCATTGGGAAGCCTTCGCCCTAAGGTCGGGTTGGCAGACGAGTTGCGGGTGATGACCTCGCCTTTGTAAGCCATGATAGAGCTTGCGCCGCCGTCGCAGCAGGCGGCGTTTACGACCCCGTATTTATGGAGAATCTTTGCAAGCTCGCCCACAGTGCAGCCGACGCTGTAGGTGAGGTCGCGCCCGTCTATGACTACAAGCGCAACGGCGCCGTCGGCGCGCTGGCCTATCGCGGTGCGCGGCTGAATACCCCAGCCGGCAGACCCCTCAACCTGAATTTCGCCGTCCGCAATCAGCACCGGACCGAACTGGATGCCGCCCCGCACATTGTATGCGTCCCAGTCGCGCACATTGCCGACTATGAGCCGGTTGTCCTGTGTCAAGAGTATGCTGCCGGTCCAGTTTACATAGCTGCCCCAGTATTCGCCGTTTGCAAAGGTTTGCCCCACGACTTTTCCGCCGTTGCCCTCGCCCTCGGGGTCGGGGAAGCCGCTTGCGTTTATGCCCGCGACCGCGCCGTAATGGTCGAGCATTGAGAGGATACGCATGCCCTCGACATTTTTATACGGCGTCGTCGCGACATATACGCGCGACGGGTCGTCGACCAGCATGATTCGCCCCCTGTAGCCTTGGCCGACTATCTCGGATATAACAATGCCTTGCTCGACATCGTTTACCAAAACCTTGTAACCGGCATAATCCGGCTCGCCTTCTACAATATCCGACTGGCCGAGTATGTCGGTTTTACCGGTGCCGGCATCGTCTGTGCAGGCTTGAGTTTCCGGCACGGTGTCATCGGCAGCAGGCCCGGGCACATCGGGGACGGCGGTTTCGGGAGCTGTGACGGCCGCCGGATAAAGGCCGCCGACAATGTCGGGATTGCGGTTTTGCCTTGACATGACCTCGTCTATTATATCCTGCGGGATAAAAGAGGTTGCCAGCCACTGGTGATTCATCGTGGTCATGGCGGTTTCAATCCAGATGTCCCGCCAAAAGCTGAATAAAGGTATGCCCGAAAACACAAAAAGGTAATATAAAAGCCCGCAAGCGACGCAAATTGTGACGAGCCCGGCTCCGGTATAGGCGCAGATATTTTTGATGCGAGATTTTCGTTTTTTTGCTTTGACAGCGTTTTGCATAATATGTGCTAAGCTTACCTCAATAAAATTTTACGGCAAAAAACAACCGGGAGCGGCGCAGCCGCAAACCCCGGTTGTTACCGAATTTATAAGCAAGCAAAATGCGAGCGATTGGTCTGCCGTCAATTTTGGGTATCGCTGTCGCGATCGCTTTTGTCGCTTTTGTCTTCCTTGCGGCTGAGCCGCGCATAGGCGTCCATGCCGGATTCAAGACTTCTGTGCATTTCGGCTTCGCGTCTGGCGCGCTCTTCCTCCTGGCGGCGGCGTTCTTCTTCGTCGCGTTTGGCGCGCGCCTGATTTTCCTCTTCGCTGCGGCGGCGCTTTTCCGCGGCCATCTCTTCAAGCTCTTCAAAAGTCGGGTCGCCTTCCATGACAGCGTTGAACTGATCCTGGTCCATGACCTCGTTTTTGAAAAGGTAAGCGGCGATGAAATGCAGCTTGTCTTTATTTTCCTCAAGGATTTTGTGCGCGGCTGCGTATGCGTTGTCCACGATACGCCTTATTTCTGCATCTATCTTAGACGCAGTTTCTTCGGAATAGTTCCGAATCGTGGAGAAGTCGCGGCCGAGGAAGACTTCATCCTGGCCATGCTCGGAGCCGTATACTACCGGGCCGAGCGAGTCGGACATGCCGTAACGGGTTACCATGTTGCGCGCAATTGAGGTAACGCGCTGTATATCGTTGGATGCACCGGTGGATATGTCGCCGAGCACAATCTTTTCGGCCACGCGGCCGCCAAGCAGGGAAACAATCTCGGCTTCCATATCGCGTTTGGACATATAGTTGCGGTCATCTTGAGGCAGAGAAAGCGTATATCCTCCCGCGCGGCCGGTAGGAATAATCGAAATCTGGTGAATCGGGGATTCGGGTTTCACCGCACGCGTTACAATGGCGTGGCCTGCCTCGTGATATGCAGTGAGCTTCTTTTCCTTGTCCGTGATGACCTTTGACCTTTTCTTGGGACCAACAAGCACTTTCAGCATCGCTTCTTCAAGGTCTTCCATGCCGATAAGCGACTTGTTTTTGCGGGCGGCAAGCAATGCCGCTTCGTTGAGCAAGTTGGCAAGATCCGCGCCGGTAAATCCGACGGTGGTTTTTGCTATCTTAGAAAGGTCGACGGTCGCCTCAAGCGGCTTTTCCCGCGCGTGGACTTTCAGGATTTCTTCGCGCCCGCGAACGTCGGGATAACCGACGGTAATCTGCCTGTCAAAACGGCCGGGGCGCAACAGCGCCGGGTCGAGTATATCCGGACGGTTGGTCGCGGCGAGAACAATCACACCGTCGTTTGAGCCGAAGCCGTCCATTTCGACCAGCAGCTGGTTGAGCGTTTGCTCGCGCTCGTCGTGACCGCCGCCGAGGCCCGCGCCGCGGTGACGTCCGACGGCGTCTATCTCGTCTATAAATATAATGCTGGCGGGATTTTTCTTTGCGGTTTCAAACAGGTCGCGAACGCGCGCGGCGCCGACGCCGACATACATCTCGACGAAATCGGAGCCTGAAATGGAGTAAAAGGGAACACCGGCTTCGCCCGCGACGGCTTTTGCAAGCAGGGTTTTACCCGTGCCGGGAGGGCCGACCAGCAAAATTCCGCGCGGTATTCTCGCGCCGAGTCTGGTAAACTTCTGGGGGTCGCGGAGAAATTCCACAACCTCGCGAAGCTCCTCTTTTTCCTCCTCTTCGCCCGCGACGTCCTTGAAGTATACTTTCTTCTTTTCGTCGGAGCCGAGCTTGGCACGCGCCTTTCCGAAAGTATTGAGTTTGCCGCCCTTGCCGGTGGCCTGATTCATCACATAGATCCAAAGCACTATCATCAGCGTGATGATGACCACATAGGGCAGCATGCTTACCCACCACGGTATCTCAACCGCAGGAGGATAGTTGTATGCCTCTATTATACCCGCTTCGTGCTGCTCTAAAATAAGCTCGCCCAGGTCATAATAGAACAAACTGAAGTCGCGCAGTTTATATGAATATGTTCGGTTGTCGTGAGTCAGTACGGTGAGGACGTTGTTTTCGTCAACCTCAAACTGTTTGACCTGCTCACTTTTGAACATGTTGATGATATCGCTGTAAATCAGATTATCGCTTTGCATATTGCTAAACAGCGTTGCCGTTGCGATAAGAATTACAGCAATAAGCGCGACGTAGAAAATGATAATCTTATAGTTATTTTTCATTTTATACGCTTATCTTTCAATATTTATTGCTACTGTTGTATATTTCCGGTTTAAGTATACCGATATATGGCAGCGTGCGATAGCGTTCGGCATAGTCAAGCCCATAGCCGACGACAAATTCGTCGGGTATTATTATACCCACATGGTCGGCTTTGAAATCAACTTCACGACGCTGCGGTTTGTCGAGCAGTGTGCAGGTGCGAACCGAGTGTGCGCCTTTCAGGAGCAGATATTCGGTGAGATAGGAAAGTGTCCTGCCGCTGTCGATTATATCCTCTATTATAAGTATATCGGTTTGCGGCAAATCGCTGCGGAACAGGTCCAGCATGATGTTGACGCTGCCGCTGGATTTAGTCGATCTGCCGTAGGACGAAACCTTCATGAAGTCGATTTCCACCGGGACGGTGATGTGCTTCATCAGGTCGCCCATAAAGACGACAGACCCTTTTAAAATTCCCAAAAGCAAAAGTTTCTTTCCGGACGCGGTCGAATCTCTATAATATGCGTCAATTTCGGATGCTATTCTTTTAACTGCCGTAAGAATCTCTGTCTCGTCTACCAGCACCCGTTCAATATCGTCAATGACTTTGGCCATCTATGACTCCTTAAACAAAAAAATGTACTAAAATTAATGTGTTTTCCCGGTCGTCGGGCTGCGCTTCACAGCCGTCGCGCACAGCGACACCGGGTATCCAAAGTGGCCCTTTTTCGTCGCATATCATAACTGTGCGCATGCGCTCGGCTCTTGTCAGCCGGCGCTCGGCAAAAAGGTTTTTGACCGTACGCGACATGCCGCGGACACGCATTTTTGCCGAGCCGCGCGGCAGCTCTGCCGACAGTACTCCGAATATTCTATCAGAACGTAAAAACGCTTGTATAAAGAATTTGTAAATATTTTTATACTCTTTTATATATTCTGCCAAATCGCCGCGGTCGCCGCAAAGTAAAAGCAGCATGCCGCGGGGCAGTCGGTTTATCCCGGGCACAAGCGTGACCGAAAAGTGCTCGGGCGGCTCCGCCCGGCGTCTGGGGTCGGGCCGGAGCGCAAGTGTGTCGCGGTCGCAGACAAGCCTGATTTTCCCCGGCAGGCTCAGCGCAAAATGTGCGCGCGGCGACCTTATATGATCGATAGCCGCGTCGATATGCACGGCTTCGAGCGTCAGCCCGCCCGAATACTCTGCAAACTCGCGCGCAATCACGCGTGAGAGCAGGGAAGAATCAAGCTCTGCAAGCTTTGCTCTGCCGTCCGCAAGCGAGTGGTGACAGGCAAGGCGCGAAAGCGTCTCCGCGTCTTCGCGCAGCGCCCGGCTCATGCGCAATGCATTGCGGCAGGCGGCGGGATTGATATGCCTCAGCCGCGGGATAATCTCGCGGCGGATGTAGTTGCGTGTGTATGATGGGTCGACGTTTGTCGAATCTTCCACAAACTCCAGCCCGTTTTCATGGCAATAGCTGATAAGCTGGCTTTTTTCACAGTAAAGCAGCGGGCGGATAATTTTCCCGCGGACAGGGGGAATACCCGCCAATCCGGTTGTGCCGGTGCCGCGCACAAGGTTGAAAATCACGGTTTCAAGGTTATCGTCGGCATTATGCGCGGTGGCAATGCGGTCTGCGCCAAGACTTTGCGCAACTTCCTCGAATGCGGAATACCTGACATCGCGCGCCGCCTCCTCGATACTGCGTCCCGAGCTTTTGGCGAGCGCCGGAACATCGGCGGTGCGGCAGACAAACTCTATACCGCGCGATTTGCAAAAGTCGCGGCAGAACTGTTCGTCGCGTTTTGCCTCGTCGCCGCGGATGCCGTGGTTGACATGCAGCGCCACAAGCCGAACGGAATGCTCGGCACAATAGCCGGCAAGCCAATGAAGCAGCGCCGTCGAGTCGGCGCCGCCGGAAAAGCCGACCAAAATGCCCGAGCAGCCGTCCAGCATCTTGTGCTCGCGGGTGCAGCGCATGATATTTTCGTCAATTGCGGCCGAAACCGATTTATTGCGCATTACCAGGCGGTATGTCCTCCTGTAAATCCGAAATAGATGAGAAGCGTGTGTATTTTCCGAACCAGCCGATTTCAACGCGCTTTGTGCTGCCATGGCGGTTTTTCGCAACGATGATTTCGGCTGTGTTGTGTTTGTCTTCTTTCTCGTTATAATATTCCTCGCGGTACAGGAACATAACGATGTCGGCGTCCTGCTCTATCGCGCCCGAGTCGCGCAGGTCGGAAAGCATCGGGCGTTTGTCGGTGCGGCTTTCCGGTCCGCGCGAAAGCTGTGCGCAGGTGATTATAGGCACTTTCAGCTCTTTTGCAAGCAGCTTCAGCCCGCGCGAAATTTCGGCGACTTCCTGCACCCGGTTGTCTATTCTGCGGTCGCTTTGCATAAGCTGCAGATAGTCGATGACGACCAGCCCGAGGTTTTTCACCCGGCGCAGCTTGGCTTTCATGCCGGTGACGGTTATGCCGGTCGTGTCGTCAATCAAAATGTTGCATTCGCTGAGCATCGAGGTGGCGCGCGCGAGTTTTGCCCAGTCCTCTTTATCGAGGTCGCCGGTGCGGAGCTTATAGCTGTCCACGAGCGCCTCGCTTGACATCATGCGGGTCACAAGCTGCTGTGCCGACATTTCAAGCGAGAAAACGCACACGGTTTTGCCCGACCGCATCGCGACCCGCGTCGCGATATTCATTGCAAAACTCGTTTTACCCATACCGGGGCGTGCTCCGACCAGTATCAGGTCGCCCGGCCCCATACCGACGATAACGTCGTCGAGGTCTTTGAAGCCCGTCGGCATGCCGAGCGCGGCCTCTTTATCGGTGCGCAGCAGCTTCAGATGCTCGTACTCTAAAAGGATGGCGTCTTTGATATGTATAAAGCCTTTGCGCTCTTTGTATTCCGCTATTTCAAAAATCCGCTGTTCGGCGGCGTCAAGCAGCGTTTCGACGTCCTCCGTCTCGGCATAGGCATCCTCGGTAATCTCGCTGCACACCTCAATGAGGCGGCGCAAAAGGCTTTTATTTTGCACAATCTGTGCATAGTCGCGGATGTTTGAGGCGCTCGGGACCACCTGAGCTATCAGCTTTATATACCGTCGGCTGTCTTCGTCGCTGTAGACGTCGTTTTTGACGAGCGTGTCTATAAGCGTGACGACGTCGATGGTTTTGTTCTTTATATAAAGGTCTTGCATCGCCAGAAAAATCGAGCGATGCTCCTCAAGGTAAAAGTCTTCGGCCCGGATAATCCCGACCACTTCATTGATTCGCTCGGGGTCAATAAGTATCGAACCGAGCACCGACTGTTCCGCCTCAAGCGAATACGGCATGCGGCGTGCGCCGCCGAAATCGGAGGTACCGGTGTTCATACTTGATGTTTCAGCAGACAACTAAATTTATCTTGCCCGTTATCTCGGGATAAAGCTTTACGTCTATTGTATATTTGCCGCATGCCTTTATATCGGAGGCGAGCTCGATTTTGCGACGGTCGACCGCAATGCCGTGCTGCTCTTGCAGCGCCTCCGCTATATCTTTTGATGTGACGGCACCATACAGCTTGCCGCCTTCGCCCGACGCGGCATTGATTTTTACGACAATCGCCTGGAGCTTTTGGGCAAGCTCGCGCGCTTCGGCGCGTTCCTTTTCGATGCGGCGTGCGTTAGCCTCTTCTTGGGCTTTAAGCTCGGCAAGGACGGCGGGTGTCACCTCGACGGCGAGCTTACGAGGAAAAAGGTAGTTGCGTGCGTAGCCGTCGGCGACGTTGACAACCTCGCCCTTTTTACCCTGGCCGCGCACGTCGGCAAGCAATAGAACCTTCATTATATGTTAACCTCTCATTCAATCTGTTCGAATATTGGTGATTTTCGCTTTTTTGTGGACGGAGAAAATAAAAATATGTCCTCCGCCGCTGCTCCTGCCGCCTGCGGCGGAGGGTTTACTGGTTGTTTAGATAATCGTCAATCGCCTCTTTCAGCCTGGTCAAGGTGTCGCTCATCGATGCGCCCGTGACCACCGTCGCGGCGGATTCGTAGTGGCCGCCGCCGCCCTCCAGCCGCTCAAGTATAAGCTGCACGTTTATGCTGCCCAGCGAGCGGGCGGAGATTTGTATGGTGTCGCCAATTCGGCATAGCACAAACGAGGCGATAACGCCGTCTATCGAAAGCAGTTTATCCGCCGCTTTGGCGACCGCGATGCGGTCGGCCTGCGTATTGTCCGGCGAATCGTCCGCCGCGATGGCTATCATCGAGCGGTAGATAACAACGTCCGATACAAACCTCGCCTCTTTCATAAAAGTGCTAAGCTCGGTTTTAAACAGCGTCTGCGCATCCGCCGGATTTGCGCCCTCGCTGCGCAGATAAAGCACCGCGCTGAAGGTGCGGACGCCGGTGTTGCGCGTAAACTGCTTTGTGTCAAGCAGTATCCCGCTGTACATGATATCGGCTTCTTCCTTGCCCAGCATGCCTGCGGGCAGCGACTGCTCGAGAATCTCGGTTACAAGCTCGCATGCCGAGGAGGCCGACGGTTCGATATAAGCGATGACCGGCTCGGTCGTAAACTCGGCGTTTTTGCGGTGATGGTCGATTATGACTATATTCGGGATAATGTCGGCAAGCTCCGGCGCCTCGTATTGTGCGCGGTTGTTGACGTCGACAATAATAAGAAGCGTCGAGGGTGTAACCACATCCTGAGCCTCTGCCGCCGACATAAAGATGGAGCTGTCCCGATACTCGGGTATGACGCTCAGCCGCTGGTAGCAGCGAATGAAGTTGGGGTCGCGCGTGTTCATCACTATGTTGACCTTCACGCCGCACATCATGACCAGGCGCGCTATGCCGATGCAGGCGCCGATTGCGTCAAAGTCCGGATGGCGGTGGCACATTATAAGCACGCGCGAGCTTTTTGAAATCTGGGCCGCAAGCTCGTTTGCAACCACCCTTGCACGCACCTTTGTGCGTTTCTGCACGGTTTTGGTGCGGCCGCCGTAGAAATCCATGCCCATCTCGTTTTTGACGACGACCTGGTCGCCGCCGCGCTGAAGCGCCATGTCGAGCGCGGAGTGTGCGGCACGCTCTTTTTCGGCAAGCGAGCCGGTGACATGCGCTATACCTATCGAAACGGTGACGGGCAGGCTGGACTCGCCCACGCGGATTTCGCGTATCTCATCGAGAATTTCGAATTTGTTTTCGATGAACTGCTGCATGTGGCGCGACTCGAAAATGAAAATATACTTGTCGCGCTCGTATTCTTTGAGCACGCCCCCGACCGACTGCGCCCATCTTTCAAGGATTGCTCCCACTTCGGCGGACGAGCCGCGGTATTTGTCCGAAACGAACTGCATCAGCTCGTCGAAGTTATCTATCATTATATACGCAATGAGCGTTTCGGTGTCCGAGAGCTTTTTATATGCGTTGCTTAGCTCGGTGCGGTCGCTCCAGACCGTCAGGTTGTAGTTTTTTGTGCCCGTGCTGATTTTATAGCCTTTAACTTTGTAAAACCCGTCAAAAGCGACGATGTCCACGCCGTCCGGGCTCTCGTCTGCCATGACCGCTGAAACGGGCAACTCGGTAAACTGCTCGAAATTTTTGCCGTAAAACGACTCCTTTGTGCCCGCAAGCGCCGAGAAAGCCTTGTTATACCAGACGATTTTACCCGACTCGTCGCAGATAATGACGGGCATCCACAGTTTTATTATCAAATCGAGCGTGATGCTGCCGAGCATGGGCTTGATTTCGCTGTCCAGCGACAGCGAAACGCGCATGCCGAGATAGCGGAACACTATCGCTAAAATCAGCATCAATGCAAGGTAGACGCCGCCCACAAAAAGGCCTGTCCAGACGGGGCTTGCGCTGCTGTATCGACAAAGAAATCCATACAGCGCCATAAATGCGAGCGCAAGTGCTGCGTTGACCGTGCCGCGCAAAAAGGATGTGCCGGCTAAAAGTTCTTTGATTTTTTTAAGCAAACTGTCGGCCTCCTTTCGATGCGGCGGGCTTTGCTATTACAATTATAACATAAACAGACGTGTTTTGTAAATACATTTTCACTATTCGGTGTTATTTTGTGACAATGCTAAAGCACTGTGGCAAACAAGTTTTTTCGCGGTTGACTGCTGTCCGGGCCGCCCGGGATTTTGCCGAAATATATCGAAAAATGCGGTCTGCGTTTACTTTTCAAAAAAATTGACACCTGTATAGTATTGCCGCGTGCGGCACAAGATACGCCATGGCGGCAGATTTACATAATAACGTTCTTAAATTAATAAAATCTGCATTTACAGCATGACAAAAAAATGTTATAATATCGGTTGTATGAAAAAAGCTCCAACGGCGGCAATCTATACGCTGGGTTGCCGCGTCAACCAATACGAAAGTGAAGCCGTCGCGGCACATCTACGCTCGCGCGGCATAGACGCCGCGACCGCCGAATCGCCCGGCGACGTTTGCGATATTTATATCCTCAACACCTGCGCCGTCACGGCAGAAAGCTCGGCAAAATCCCGAAAGCTGCTGCGCCGGCTGCGCAGGATAAATCCGCGCGCCGTTATTGCGGCGGTGGGCTGCGACGCCCAGCTTGAACCGGGCGAGCTGTCGGTCGCCGGCGCAGACATAGTCGCGGGCAGCCGCGGCAAACTGGAGGCGGCCGAGCGCGCCGCCGAGCTTGCAGAGCGCAGATTGAGCGAGAGCGCAAGCGAGGACGCGCCGCCCGCTCCTGTTATTGCCGTCAAACCCGCAGACCAGCTCCCGCCCGAGCCGATGAGAATCGAAGGCTTCGGGCGCACGCGCGCCTATATAAAAATACAGGACGGCTGCGACGGCAGTTGCGCCTATTGCATTATACCCAAGCTGCGCGGAAATGTGACCTCCCGTCCGAAGGACGAGGTTGTGGCAGAGGTTGAGGCTGTCGCCAAATCGGGCTGCAGGGAAATAGTTTTGACCGGCATAGAAACGGCATCTTACGAGCACGACCTGCCGGGTCTGGTGGCGAAGGTGGCCGAGATTGAGGGAATAGAGCGCGTGCGGCTCAGCTCGCTCGACCCGTCATATCTGCGGCCGGCTGTCGTGGACAGGTTTGCAAAAGTAGAAAAGCTCATGCCGCACTATCACATTTCGCTGCAAAGCGGCTCGAGCCGCGTGCTTGCCGCAATGCGCAGAAAATATAATGCCGAGCAAGCGATGCGAAATATCCAGCATCTGCGGCATGCGATACCTGGCGTGAAGCTGACGGCCGATATTCTCACCTGTTTCCCGGGCGAAACCGACCGGGATTTCATGGAAACGGTCGAGTTTGCGCGCAAGGTGGAGTTTTACCACATGCATGTTTTCACCTACTCGCCGCGTCCCGGCACCGAAGCGGCAAATCTGCCCGAGCTTCCGCCCGAACTGCGCGCCGAGCGCTCGAGGTTGCTCCGCGAGCTTGCCGAGGAGCTGCGGGTCCGCCATCACAGGCGCGCGGTTGAGCTGGGCGAGCCCGTCGAAATACTGTTTGAGCGGCAGTCGGGCGAATACATGACCGGACACACGCGCGACTTCATGGAAGCCGCGGTGAAAATAGACGGCGCCCGGTCGGCAGACGAGCTGCGCGGCGAAATTCTGCTTGCGCGCCCTGTCCGCGCCGATAAAAAGCATATAGTTTGCGAGCTGCTTTGACCGGCTTGATATATACAATCTGTTTACGGAGAGTTTTGCATGGTCTATAGAATATATGTCGAACGCAAAAAAGGTTTTGATACGGAAGCCGAGATACTTGCCTGCGACCTGCGTGAAAACCTGCAGCTGGACGGGCTGCGCTCTGTCCGTATTTTAAACCGCTATGACGTCGAGGGCGTGTCGCACGAAGTTTTTCAGGCCGCATGCCCGACGGTTTTTTCCGAGCCTCAAACCGACATTGTATCAAGCACATTTTCCGCCGGTGAAGGCGATTTTGTGCTTGCGGTCGAATATCTGCCCGGCCAGTTTGACCAGCGGGCCGACTCCTGCGCGCAGTGCGTGCAGCTTTTGTCGCGCGGCGAGCGTCCAATTGTGCGCACTGCCCGCGTTTATATTTTTGGCGGCGAGCTTTCCCCAATGCAGCGAGAGAAGATAAAATCTTATCTTATCAACCCCGTCGAGTGCAGGGAAGCGTCGCTCGAGCTGCCGGACACGCTCAAGCTGCCCTACGAGGAGCCGGACGACGTCAAGGTGATAGAGGGCTTTCGGTCTGCCGACCCCGAAGAGATAATCAAGGAATACGGGCTGGCAATGGACGCCGCCGACGTGCGTTTTTGCCAGGAGTATTTCCAGTCGGAGGACCGCGACCCGACCATGACCGAGCTGCGCATGATTGACACCTACTGGTCCGACCACTGCCGGCACACGACCTTTTTGACCGAGCTGCACAGCATCGAAGTCGAGGACGAATATGTAAAAGCGACGCTGCAGGACTATCTCGAGCGCCGGTCACAGCTTTATGCCGACTCGCCGAAAAAGCGGCCTGTCTCGCTGATGGACCTCGGCACCATTGCGGCGAAAATACTCAAAAAATCAGGCGTGCTGGACAATCTTGACGAGTCCGACGAAGTAAACGCCTGCTCGATAAAAATAAAAGTCGATGTGGACGGTCAGGAGCAGGACTGGCTGCTCATGTTTAAAAACGAGACCCACAACCACCCCACCGAGATAGAGCCTTTCGGCGGGGCGGCGACCTGTCTCGGCGGCGCCATCCGCGACCCGCTCGCCGGCCGCGCCTATGTATACCAGGCAATGCGCGTGACCGGCGCGGGCGACCCGCGAACTCCGGTATCACAGACACTGCCGGGCAAGCTGCCGCAGTCAAAGCTGACAGTCGCCGCGGCAAACGGCTACTCGGCATACGGTAACCAGATAGGAGTTGCGACCGGACTTGTCTCTGAAATTTACCACCCGCGCTATGTAGCAAAGCGCATGGAGGTGGGCGCGGTGGTCGGCGCCGCACCCGCCGAGAATGTGGTCAGGAAAAAGCCGCAGCCCGGCGATGTCGTTATCCTGCTCGGCGGCCGCACCGGCCGCGACGGCTGCGGCGGCGCGACCGGCAGCTCGAAAGCGCATACCGCCGAGTCGCTTGAGAGCTGCGGCGCCGAAGTGCAAAAGGGCAACCCGCCCGAAGAACGCAAGCTGCTGAGACTGTTTCGCAACCCCGAAGCGTCCCGCCTTATCATACGCTGCAACGATTTCGGCGCGGGCGGCGTTTCGGTGGCGATAGGCGAGCTTGCGGACGGGCTTTCAATCGAGCTGGACCGCGTGCCCAAAAAATATGAGGGGCTGGACGGCACCGAGCTTGCAATATCCGAGTCTCAGGAGCGCATGGCGGTGGTTGTGCGGGCGGAGGACGCAGAGCGCTTCTGCGAGCTTGCCGCGCGCGAAAATCTGGAGGCGACAGTTGTAGCAACCGTCACCGCCGAGCCGCAGCTTACCATGACATGGCGCGGCAAGCGCATAGTGTCGCTGTCCCGCGAGTTTTTAAATTCAAACGGCGCGCCCAAATCGGCGGACGTTAAAATACCTCATATAGATACCGAAAGCCTTTACAGCGGAGTAAAAGCGGAGGCGGGCGCCCGCGATGTGTTCGAGTCGGTGCTTTCCGACCTGGGCGTGTGCTCGCAAAAAGGGCTTGTCGAGCGGTTTGACTCGACGGTGGGCGCGGCGACGGTAGTTTTGCCTTTCGGAGGCAGCGAGCAGCTTACGCCCGCCCAGTATATGGCCGCAAAATTGCCGGTCATAGGCGGTAAAACCGACACGGCATCGGTGATGTCCTTCGGTTTCGACCCGTATATATCCGAAAAGTCGCCGTATCACGGTGCATATTGCGCCGTTGTCGAATCTGTTGCAAGGCTTGTCGCGGCGGGCGTTCCGTGGCGGCGGGCAAGGCTGTCATTTCAGGAATATTTCAGGCGCATGGGGCCGGACGCCGAGAGCTGGGGGATACCTTTTTCGGCACTGCTCGGCGCTTACAGGGCGCAAATCGGGCTCGGCGTCGCCGCAATCGGCGGAAAGGACAGCATGAGCGGCACCTTTGAAGGCGAAGGCATGCCCCGCATGGATGTGCCGCCGACGCTTATTTCGTTTGCCATTGCGCCGTATCGTGCATCGAAACTTGTCACGGCCGAGTTCAAGCGCCCGGGAGTCGGCGTTTACCTGCTCGAGCCGGAGCTTGGCAGTGACATGCTGCCGACCGAACAGTCGCTTGCCGAGATTTTCGATGCGGCGTTCGAGCTTGCCTCGACGGGCGCCGCCGACAGCATATATGCGGTGGGCTTCGGCGGCATTGCGGAGGCTGTCGCCAAATCCTGCTTTGGCAATATGATTGGCTTCCGGTTCGCCGAGCACATGGACGCCGCCGATCTCACGCGCAAGCGTCCCGGCGCGCTTCTTGTCGCGACCGACAGAGACCCCGGCAGGGGAGTGCTGCTCGGTCACACCACAGACGAAAAATTCATATATTGCAACGGGGAGCAAATCCCACTCGACCGGCTGGCAAGCGTATGGAGCGAGCCGCTGGAGCGCGTGTTTCCCACAAAACCCAAGTGCGAGCCGGAGCTTGCGGCGCAAAAGCCGCCGGCGCTGACCTGTGGCGAGCGCTACAAGGTGACGCCGCCCGCAAGATTTGCGCGTCCACGGGTGGTGATACCTGTTTTCCCGGGCACAAACTGCGAATATGACAGCGCCCGCGCTTTTGAGGAGGCAGGCGGCGAGCCGGTTATCTGCGTGCTGCGCAACCTGACTCCGCAGGCGCTGGAGGAGTCGCTGCGCGAGCTTGCCGCCGCAATCGACGACGCGCAGATACTCATGCTGTCCGGCGGATTTTCGGGCGGAGACGAGCCGGACGGCAGCGGCAAGTTTATTGCGGCCGTGCTGCGCAGTCCGATTGTCAGCGAGGCGGTGACAAGACTGCTGGACGACAGGCTCGGTTTGATACTCGGTATTTGCAACGGGTTCCAGGCGCTCATAAAAAGCGGGCTTCTGCCCGGCGGCCGCATACTGCCTTCGCTTGCCCCGGATAGCCCGACACTGACATTTAACCTCATCGGGCGCCATCAGTCAAAGATGGTGACAACAAGAGTTGCCAGCGTGAAATCGCCGTGGATGCGCTACTGCGAGCCGGGCGAGCTGCATACAATACCGATATCGCACGGCGAGGGCAGGTTCACGGCGCCGCCGAAAGTGCTGGAGACGCTCGCAAAAAATGGATGCATCGCGACGCAATATGTTGACGACAGCGGCATGCCCTCCATGGAAACCCGCTTCAACCCCAACGGCTCCGACCTTGCGATAGAAGGCATTTTCAGCCCGGACGGGCGCATATTCGGAAAGATGGGGCACAGCGAGCGCTGTGGCGAAAACGTCGCGATAAACGTGCCGGGTAACAAGTATCAACCGATTTTCAAAGCGGGAGTTGACTATTATAAATAAAGGAGAGGGGAATTTATATGAATTTCCCGGATTTTGTGGAGCTGCTCGGCATGTTCGAACTTGACGGCGAACCTGTTTCGGTAACCGAATGTAAAAGCGGCAACATAAACAAGACATTTGTAGTTGACACTTCATCGGGCACAAGGTACATTCTCCAGCGGGTAAACGAAAATGTCTTCAAAGACCCCGATGCGGTGATGGAAAACATTTTGCATGTCACCGAGTATCTGCGCCGAAAGATTATCGAGCGCGGAGGCGACCCCACGCGGGAGACGCTGACCCTTATACCCGCAAAGGCGGGCGGGTATGCGGTCAGGTTCCGTGACGGCGGCTACTGGCGGGTATACGCCGGTATTCGCAATGCCATAGCGCACGATAAAATCGAACGTCCGGGCCAGTTCCGCAATGCGGGCTATGCTTTCGGAGATTTCCAGCTTCTGCTTGCGGATTTTGACACCGGCAAACTGCACGAAACTATACCCAATTTCCATAACACGCCGGTGCGCTACCACGCTTTCAAGGCCGCGCTCGAGGCCGACGAGTGCGGCAGGGCAGCTTCGGTTGCGCGGGAAATCGCTTTTATCGAAGAGCATAGCTGGCTTTGCCCGGTCATAACCGACGGAATCGAATCGGGCAAGATTCCGATGCGCGTTACGCACAATGACACAAAGCTCAACAATATAATGATGGACATCGAAACCGACGAAGCGGTTTGCGTGATTGACCTTGACACCGTCATGCCCGGTTCGCTTCTGTTCGACTATGGCGATGCCATCAGGTACGGAGCCTCCAACGCCGCCGAGGACGAAAAAGACCTTTCCCAGGTTTACATAAGGCCCGAGCTTTTCAAAGAATTTACATACGGATTTATTGAAGGGCTGGGAGGAAAGCTCAGCACGCACGAAGCCGAGGCAATGACAATTTCGGTTGCCGTTTTGGCGCTCGAGCTCGGCATGCGGTTTTTGGCCGACTATTTGAGCGGCGACAAGTATTTTAAAGTATTGTATGACGACCACAACCTCGACCGCGCGCGCACACAGCTCAAACTTGTATCGGATGTGCTTGAAAAGCGTGGAGAGCTTGAGGCGATTGTCGAAAGCGCTTTATAGTCATTTCCGCTCTCCGGCTTTATAAAGGATTTATAAAGGAAAGGAAGAAAAGGAAAATGAATGAAACGCTCAAAGTGATAGCCCGGCGCTACTCATGCCGCGATTATTTGCCCGAGCTTCCTCCCGAGGCCGACCTGCGCGCTATTGCGGAGGCGGCGGTACAGTCGCCCTCTGCGATGAACCGCCAGCCATGGCATATAATTGTCGTCCGCAACCCCGAGCTTGTCGCCGAAATGGAAGCCGAAGGCATGAAAAGGCTCGCGGAGATGGAGGACAAATCCCACTATAACCGCATAATGGAGCGCGGGGGAAGGATATTTTACGGCGCACCCTGCATTATGGTCATCGCATGCGACGCTAAAAACTGGATTTCGCATACCGACTGCGGTATCGTGTGCCAGACCATCTCGCTTGCCGCAACCTCGCTCGGAATAGCAAACGTGATTTGCGGGCTTGCCGGACTTATATTCAGCGGGCCGGAAGGCGAGCGTTTTGAGCGGCGGCTCGGCTTCCCGGAAGGGTATAAGTTCGGCTGCGCGGTGCTGCTCGGTTATGCAAAGACCACAAAACCGCCGCACGAGCCAGACTACTCGAAAATCAGCTTTGTAGACTAAAAGGCGAAAAGCAAATTCACATAAAAACGGCGCCGCATCTCCGGTCGGACCGGAAGGTGCGGCGCATCTGCAAAAAAATCCGTCGCAAAAGCTGCGAAAAATAAGAAAACCGGTACACGTCGCTTTGTACGTGTGCCGGTAAGCTTTTTTTTTACCGTATTTTGATGCGATGCGCGCAGGCCTTCAGCTCAGCGCGCTTCGTCATGTCTTTAGTCCTGCTTTGGGGTGCGCGGCTTGCGGAACGGGCGGCGCGGACGGTAAGAAGACTTGTCTCCTCTGCCCGCAGCGGAGGTCGCTTTTGCGTCTGGGCGGCGTGCAGATTCGGGTTCGGGCGGAAGAGCGTCTTTCCGGGAAAGATTCATCCGTCCCTTTTCGTCGACGCCAAGATATTTGACCGTAATGGTGTCGCCGACATTGCAGACATCTTCAACTTTGTTGACGCGGCGGTTTTCAAGGTTGGAGATGTGCACCATGCCTTCTTTGCCGGGTGAAAACTCGACAAACGCGCCGATAGGAATGATGCGCGTGACCTTGCCGGTGTAAATTGAACCGACTTCAGGCTCGAAACAGATTTCTTCAATCATGCGCTTTGCGGTTGCGCCGGCTTCCGGGTTAACCGCAGCGATGAATACCGAGCCGTCTTCCTCGATGTCAATCTTAGAGCCGGTTTCTGCCTGGATTTTCTGGATAATCTTGCCTTTCGGCCCGATAACGTCGCCGATCTTCTCGGGGTCGATTTTCATGGCGATCATCTTGGGCGCATATTTGGATACTTCGGGACGCGGCGCGGGGATGGTTTTGAGTATTACCTCATCGATTATATAATTGCGCGCTTTGTGGGTCTTTTCGAGCGCGTCGCGGATAATCTCGGGCGTAAGTCCGTCGATTTTCAGGTCCATCTGGATGGAGGTAATGCCCTTGTGCGTGCCCGCAACTTTGAAGTCCATGTCGCCGAAGAAGTCCTCGACGCCCTGGATGTCAATCATTGTCATCCACCTGTCGCCGTCGGTGATAAGACCGCAGGAGATGCCCGCAACCGGCGCCTTAATCGGCACGCCGGCATCCATCAGCGCAAGCGTAGATGCGCAAACCGATGCCTGGGAAGTCGAACCGTTGGAGGAAATGACCTCCGAAACGCAGCGAATAGCATAGGGGAACTCCTCAAGACTTGGAAGCACAGGCACGAGCGAGCGTTCGGCAAGCGCTCCGTGACCTACTTCGCGGCGACCCGGGCTGCGGCTGGGTTTCGCCTCGCCGGTCGAAAAGCCGGGCATGTTGTAGTGGTGCATATAGCGCTTGGTTTCCTCTTCGTCCAGCCCGTCCAGCTCCTGCGCCTCGGCAAGTGAACCGAGCGTCGCGCTTGTGATAACTTGTGTCTGACCGCGCGTGAACATTGCGCTGCCGTGCACCCGCGGCAAAATGCCGACTTCGGCGTCAAGCGGCCTGATTTCGTCAAGTTTGCGGCCGTCCACACGTTTGCCCTGCAGCAGCCAATCGCGGACGACAAATTTCTGCAGCTCGTATAAAATCGCGTCCATCATCGGACGGCTGTCCGGATACTCTTCTTCAAACTGTGCATAGACCTTTTCGGTCACAGCCTGCATTGCCTCGTCACGCACGTTTTTGTCGTCGGTGCTGTATGCCGACCTGATGTCCTCGAGGCAAAATTCCTTTATCTTGTCGTAAAGCTCGGCGTCGATTTCACTGGGCGTGTACTCGAACTTCGGCTTGCCGATTTCGGTCTGGATTCCGGCGATGAAGGCACACAGTTTTTTGATTTCCTCATGCGCCAGCATTATAGCGTCGAACATCTCGTCGTCGCTTACTTCTTTGGCGCCCGCTTCAATCATAACGACTTTCTTTTCGGTACCCGCGACGGTCAGCTCAAGCGTGCTGTGCTCGCGCTGCTCGGCTGTGGGGCAGAGGATATACTCGCCGTCCACCATTCCGACGGAAACGCCGCCGATGGGGCCGTTCCACGGTATGTCGGAGATAGAAAGGGCAATAGATGCGCCGAGCATAGCGGCGATTTCGGGCGAGTTGTCGTTGTCAACGCTGAGAACCAGCAGGTTGATTGCGACGTCGTTGCGCAAATCTTTGGGGAACAGGGGACGAATTGGCCGGTCGATAAGGCGGGAGGTGATAATTGCCTTTTCCGTAGGCCTGCCTTCGCGGCGGAAGAAACCGCCGGGGATTTTACCTGCCGCGTATTGACGCTCGTCAAAGTCGACGGAAAGCGGTAAAAAGTCGATACCCTCGCGCGGTTTTTCGCTTGCTGTGGCGGTGGCAAGAATGACAGTGTCACCGTAGCGCACAAGGCAAGAGCCGTTTGCCAGCCCAGCCATTTTGCCTGTCTCGATTACAAGCGGACGGCCGGCAAGCGTATAGTGGAATTCGCGGTAATTTTCAAACATTCCTTCTCCTTTTGGCATAGGAGCTTTCCTGTGCCTTTTATCTACATAATCATAATCATATTATAATATCTCAATGTTTGCGGCATGATATTTATAAAATTTTTATCCAAAACAAAGTGAACCGGATCCGAATAATCGGTCCGGTTCCGTTGTCTCCGCTTTTTCTCGAACCGGCGTTTACTTTCTGATGTTCAGCTTTTCGATAATAGCGCGGTAGCGGTCGATGTCTTTCTTCATCAGATAGTTGAGCAGGTTCCTGCGGTGGCCGACCATCTTGAGCAGTCCGCGCCGCGAGTGAAAATCCTTTTTGTTTGCCTTGAGATGCTCGGTAAGATTGGCGATGCGAGCGGTCAGAATCGCAATCTGGACTTCGGGCGAACCGGTATCGCTGTCATGAAGTCCGTATTGGGCGATAATTTTGGATTTTTCTTCTTTTGTCATGTTTTTCACCTTTCAAAATATATATTTTAACGGCGCACGCAGCATACGGCGGGTGAAGCGAGCTCGGACAGCCGCTGCCGTCCGCTCCATTTATCCGTAAACCGGGCACGCGTTAATGCGAAGATTATGCTGGAAAACCAGACAGGGCAAATGATATTATATCAGTTTTATCGCCGGTTGTAAACATGAGGCTGTTAATTCACACAAATTTTACATGTTAATATCAGGTAAATTTTCTCAGCAGTGCGTCAAGCTGATAGGCGTAGTTTCTGTGATAGTAGCCGAGCGTCGCGCTGCCGCGCACGGCGCCGTAAAGCGAGCCGAGCGCCCCGGTCTCCACCGCCGGATAGCCCGAGGCGAAGATGTCGGCAAACCCTATGGTCGCCCCGTCCCTGATAATGTCCATCATGTTGAGCGAGTCGCTGTCCCGAATTACATATTTAATCAAGTGTGTGTAAAAGGCGTCCGCGATCAGGTTGCCGGTCGCCGCGGAAAAGGCGGACATGAACACCCCCGCCGCCTCGATGTTTTTGTTGCCGGACGGCGTCGAAAAGGAAAGGGCGCCCCTGTCGACATAAGCGTAATATTTCTCCTGCGGCTCGTCGTATTTGGGGAGCGGCAGCACGCCCCAATTTGCTTTCATGTTGGTAAACCACTCGACGGTCTCAAGCGGCGTCACTATAAAGCCCGCGTTTCCGGCGTAAAAAGCGGACGTGCCCTGTGATGTCGGGATTTGCAGGCTGTCTCCGAGCAGTCCCGCATCGGCCGTAAAGAACATTTTGAGCTTTTCCACCACATTCTGTGCGCGCTCTGTGCCGAAAGCGGCTGCAAGCGCGCCGTCGGCGGCGGTCTCAAACAGCTTTTCGCCGGACGAGGCGTATAATGCCGAAATAAATGTCTCGGCGCCCGCCGACGAGGCAATCCCGTATATGCCGCCGTCCACATCTGCTATCGCACGGGCGCAGGTAAGCATGTAGTCCCATGTCCACACGCCGCGGTAGGTGAGCTTATACAGGTCGCCCGCACTTACAGAGGCGGCGAGCGCCTTGTTCCAAAGCACCGAAAACAGCTTTCCGGGCTCAAGGTTGACATCGCCTATCACCGTATAGGCGGAGCTGTAGCCGGCGGTGGCCTGCGTCATGCAGTCGGCGTCAAACCACTCGGCGTCAAGGTCAAGGAAGGGAAGGGAATTGACCCGCAGCAGCAGTCCCGCGGCGATGAACTTGCCGAGCTGCCATATCGGCACCGCTATTATGTCGGCATAGTATGTGCCGGCTTTTTCGGCGGTGCGCAGGTCATCGAAAATCTGGTCGGACGTTCCGCCGATGGTGAGAATCGTGGTGTTGAGCTTGTCCTCTACCAGCTTTTGACGAACATAGCGCGCCTCCGAGACGTCGCTGTCCACAGACGAGGGGGCGAAGGTATCCGGCGAGGTGGAAGCGATGAATACGCTTATCCCGCCGAAATCGCGCAGTATGATTTCGTCAAGCGCCGCCTGTGCCTTTTCTTTGGCATCCGCCGTTGTTATCACTTTATAGGTTGTCGTCTCCTCTGCAGACGGCGCCGGGGTTTCGGAATCCGCAGAAGTGGCTGTGTCGGGATGGCCGGCGGAGCCGGTTGGCGCAGCATCGGAGCCGTCGCGAATTATTATAACGCCGCATCCCGACAGAAGAGCCGCGCACAGCAGCAGTGCGACCGCCACCAGTGCGGAAGCGGCTCGTTTGCGTATATCAGGCATAGTGACTTGTTCCCATATATTCTCTCTCGTGTGCGCCACGCCTCGCGCTTTATTTGGCGGGCAAAGCAGGCTTTATGCCCGGGCGTAGGTCGTGCCCTCTTTTGTGTCGGTGAGCACGATGCCGCGCGACGCAAGCTCCGCACGGATGCGGTCGGCTTCGGCATAGTTTTTTGCCTTCTTTGCCGCGGTGCGGGCGGCTATCATAGCCTCGATTTCGGCTCTTTCCTCGGGCGTAAAGTCGTCCTCCGGCTGTTTTTCCGGCTCGCGATGCAGGTCGAGACCGAACACTTTGTCCATCTCGAGCGCCGCATTGTAAACGGCCGCGCTCTTTTGCTCGCCGCGCACCATGTTCCAAAGCACGCCCAGCGCGCGGGGGATGTTGAGGTCGTCGCCGACAGCGTCGTAAAACTCGCGCATGTAGCCGTCGAGGTCGGGGTTTGCGTCACCGTCCTTGTGCGATGCGACCGCAGTGCGCAGGTTGGCAAGCGATTTCTTTGCGGAATCGAGGCCGGAGAAGGTGAAGTTGAGCTTTTGGCGGTAATGGGCGTTGAGACAGAAATAGCGGAAGTCAAGCGGGTCATAGCCGCGCTCGACAAGGTCGTCTATGGTATAGATGTTGCCCAGCGACTTTGACATTTTACCGCCGTCGACCAGCATAAACTCGCCGTGCAGCCAGAATTTTGCGGCGGGATGCCCGAACAGGCCGCAGGTCTGCGCGATTTCGTTTTCGTGGTGGATAGGAATATGGTCGACACCGCCGGTGTGTATGTCAAAATACTCGCCCAGATATTTCAGGCCCATGGCGGAACATTCGATATGCCAGCCCGGGTAGCCCATGCCCCAGGGCGATTCCCACTGCATGATGTGCTCTTTGGGCGCTTTTATCCATACCGTAAAGTCTGCCGGATGGCGTTTTTCGGGGTTGACCTCAACGCGCGCGCCCGCCTGCTGCTCGTCAAGCTTTATTCCCGAAAGCATGCCATATTCCGGGAACTTGCCGATGTCGTAATAGATGCCGTCCGAGGTCTCATAAGCGCGCTCGCGTTCGACGAGCTTTTGGACAAAGTCTATCATGTCGTCGATATGCTCGGTGGCGCGGGCAATGACCTCGGGTTTGCCGATGTTCAGCCTCTCGATGTCGCGCATGAAGGCCCGGGTGTAAAACTCGGCTATCTCCCACGGTGATTTCCGCTGTTCGCGCGCTGCCTTTACCATCTTGTCCTCGCCTTCGTCGGCATCCGAAACCAGATGCCCGACGTCGGTGATGTTCATTACATGGTAAAGCTTAAAACCGCATGCGGTCAGCGAGCGGCGCAGAATGTCCATGAAAAGATAGGTGCGCAGGTTGCCGATATGGGCAAAGTTATAGACCGTCGGGCCGCAGGTATAAATACGCGCGGTGTTGTCTTTGAGCGGAGCAAACTCCTCTTTTGAGCGGGTCAGCGTATTGTAAAGTTTCATGATGTATCCGTATCCGTATCCGTTTTGTTATAATTGTCGTGAGGGAGCCGGCAGTTTTACTTGCCCGCCTCCTCGATTTGAGACAAAAGCTTTTCTTCGAGACGTTCGATTCTAACGCGCAGCGCGCAAAGCTCCTGGGAAACGGGGTCGGGTATGTGCACCTGGTCGAGTTGATTTTCGACAACGCGGATTTTTTCTTTGCGGACGATGCGCGCGGGAATCCCCACCGCGGTGCAGTTTGGCGGTATATCCATCAAAACCACCGCTCCGGCGGCTATCTTGGTGTTGTCTCCGATTGTGATGGGGCCGAGTACCTTTGCGCCGGCGCCCACCATGACATTGTTGCCGAGAGTGGGGTGGCGTTTGCCCGTATCCTTGCCCGTGCCGCCGAGCGTCGCGCCCTGATATATAGTGCAGTTGTTGCCGATGACGGTGGTTTCACCGATTACAACGCCGCTGCCGTGGTCGATGAAAAGGCCGCGGCCGATAACGGCGCCCGGATGAATTTCAATCCCGGTGAAAAAGCGCGCCGTCTGGCTGACTGCACGCGCGGCATATCTGTGGCCGCGCGTATGTAGCGCATGCGCTATCCTGTATGCGCACACGGCATGAAATCCGGAATATAGCGTGGCGACCTCGATGTTGCTCTTTGCGGCGGGGTCACGTTCTCGAATAGACTCAAGCTCCTCTAAAACGGAGTCGTAGATTTTGAGCAACTTACGGTAATAAAAATCGACTAATATCATGGTTGTCGCCTCCGGTAGCGGAAAAATACGTTTGTGAAGGTAAAATACCTCATTCTTATATTATATTCTTCAAGAATGGTTTTGTAAATACGGAATTTATTAACTTAAAGCAAACATATTGCTAAAAGCTCGGTTAGGATTATACAAAACCGCAACAAAAGCCGCAAAATGCCAAAACCGCCGGCTCGGGCTGGGATACCAAACCGGCGGTTTACACCTTTTTATACTGCTGGCTTTGCAAAGCTTGGCTCACGTTCCTTTTGCGGCATGGCGGCCGCTTCGGTTGTGTCGTCTGCCGGCATGTGGCTCGGCTCTTTTGCAAAAAGCTGCTGCTGCTCGCGCGCGACGGCCAGCATCAGCTTGATGCGGTTTTCCTGGTTGACTATGGTCGAGCCGGGGTCATAGTCTATTGGCACGATGTTTGCGCGCGGGTCTATCTGGCGAACCTTGCGCACCATGCCTTTGCCGACTATGTGGTTGGGCAGGCAGCCAAACGGCTGCGTGCAAACGATGTTGGGATAGCCGGACTCGACAAGCTCCAGCATTTCGGCGGTGAGCAGCCATCCCTCGCCCATCTTGCTGCCATGGCCGATAACGCCGTCCACCAGACTTTTCAGGTGCTCATATGTAGCCGGCGCTTTAAACTGCGGATATGGCGCAAGCGTGTCCAGCATCACCCGCTCCATCTTGGTAAGATACCTGAACAGAGCGTCCACGACCATGTATTTCAGGCGGCTGCCGCCATAAAGTTTTATGTCTTCAAGGCGGTTGTCCACCTTGAAGAGCAGAAAGCCCATGATACCCGGCACCATGACTTCGCAGTCCTGCTCGCGCAGGAAATCTTCAAGGTTATTGTTGCCCAGGCTGGAATATTTGACATAAATTTCGCCGACAATGCCGACGCGCGTTATATCGCGATACTGCACAGGTATTTTCGCAAACTCGCGCACGATGTTTTCCAGGTTCGGCGCAAACTCGCTTAAGCGATAGCCGCGGTTCTGCGCAAGCTGCTGTGAAAGCTCCTCGGTCAGCCGCTCGACCAGCGCGTCGGTCTCGCCGCGATTGATTTCGTATGGTATGACCTGATTGCGCAGCAGCATCATCATGTCGCCGTATACGACGCCGGCGACCAGCTTGCGTATCATAGGCAGGGTCAGCCGAAACCCGCTGCAGCTTTCAAGTCCGGAAAGGTTGAGCGAAATAACGGGCACATACCCGTATCCTGCTTTGACAAGCGCCTTGCGCAAAAGGTGTATGTAGTTGGATGCGCGGCAGCCGCCGCCCGTCTGCGTTATCATCAGCGCGGTGCGGGTGGGGTCGTATTTGCCGCTGTTGAGCGCATCTATCATCTGGCCGATGACAAGCAGGGCAGGGTAGCATGTGTCGTTATGTACATATTTAAGCCCTTCGTCGACCACCGACCGGCTGCTGTTTGTAAGAAGCTCCATTTTATAGCCGTAGCTTATAAACACATTCCTCAACAGCCTGAAATGGATTGTCGCCATGTTTGGGATGAGGATTGTGTGGGTTTTCTTCATCTCCGGCGTAAAGTCGACGTGTCCGTATTTGTTGAGCGTGACCTTCTGCGAGTTAATTATTGCTGTTTTCTTCATAACTGTCTTTCCTGGGTGATAATTTGCAGGGTGGCGGGTGCCTCCGCCTGCATATATCAATCGAGTGCGGCAAAAAGGCTGCGCAGCCTGATTTTTACCGCTCCAAGGTTGGTAATCTCGTCAATTTTAATCTGCGTGTAAATCTTGCCCGCGCTCTCAAGTATGGCGCGTACTTCGTCTGTGGTTATCGCGTCCACGCCGCAGCCGAACGAAACGAGCTGGACAAGGTCGACGTCGCCGTGCTCGGCGGCATATTTGGCCGCCGCATACAGCCGCGAGTGATATGTCCACTGGTTAAGCACGCCCACCTTGAATTTCGGCACCATCCAGCTCACGGCATCCTCGGTGACCACCACTGCGCCGAGCGAAGTGACAAGCCGGTTTATGCCATGGTTGATTTCGGGGTCGACGTGATAGGGACGGCCGGCAAGTATTATAATGCGCTTGCCCCGCTCGCGAGCCGATTCTATAAGCCTGGTGCCATATTCGCGGATGCGCTTCATATACGCTTTGTATTCGGCATAGCCGGCGCGCACCGCTTCGCGGGTCTCGCTGTCGGTTATATCCGGGAAATACTTTCGCATCGCCTGCGCGAACTTTTTGACAAAGTCGCGGGAGCGGTGTATGCCGAAATAGTCGTTTATATATGAAAGGCCCTGCAGTCCGGGGACATTGGCGCCTATGACCTCAGGATAATATGCCACGACGGGGCAGTTGTAATGGTTGTCGCCCAGCCCCTCGTCGAAGTTATAGGTGAGGCAGGGGTAGAAAATAGCCTCGACACCCTGCGAAAGCAGCCACTCGATATGGCCGTGTATAAGTTTTGCGGGAAAGCACACCGTATCGGATGGGATAGTAAGCTGTCCGGCAAGGTAAATCTTGCGGTTGGATGGCGGCGATACCACCACTTCAAACCCCAGCTTGGTTAAAATAGTGTGCCAGAAGGGGAGCAGCTCGTACATGTTCAGCCCGAGCGGTATGCCTATCTTCCCGCGCCTGCCGGGACTGTCTGCGGGCCGCATGTAGGACTGCAGCAGCTCGAGCTTGTACTCGTACATGTCGTCAAGCTTTTGCTGTTCGGTATGCTGGGAGCCTGCGACCGGCCTGTCACAGCGGTTGCCGCCGATAAACTTGCCGCGTATGCGCTCGCTACCGCCGAATGTGTTGACGGTCAGCCGGCAATTGTTGCCGCACAGCCCGCAAGTCACCGCGCGCACCTCGTGCGTAAATTGTTTCAGCTCGTCCGCGGTGATTATTTGCGATTTGCCGGACGGTTCCGACTTGCTTTTTGCATAAAGCGCCGCACCGTATGCTCCCATCAGTCCGGAGATGTCCGGGCGCACCACATTGCGCTCTATCTCCTGCTCGAAAGCGCGGAGCACCGCGTCGTTTAGAAAAGTCCCGCCCTGCACGACGATGTTTTTGCCCATCTCGTCGTCAATTGTCGCCGCAGAAACGCGGATAACCTTGTAAAGTGCGTTTTTTACTACAGAAATCGACAAACCGGCGGAAATATTTTCAATCGAAGCGCCGTCTTTTTGCGACTGTTTGACCGACGAGTTCATAAACACCGTACAGCGCGAACCGAGATCGACCGGCCGGTCGGCAAAAAGGCCGAGATTTGCAAAATCCTCAATAGAGTAGCCGAGCGCCCCCGCAAAGGTCTGCAGAAAGGACCCGCAGCCGGACGAACATGCCTCGTTGAGGAAGATATTATCGATGGCACCGTTCCGTATCCGGAAGCATTTAATGTCCTGGCCGCCGATATCAATGATAAAATCCACGTCGGGGAGAAACTGCTTTGCGGCGGTATAGTGTGCGACGGTTTCGACTATGCCGAAATCAAACTTGAATGCGCCGCGGATAATCTCCTCGCCGTAGCCGGTGACGGCCGATGAAACTATATGTATGTCCGGGAATTTTTCGTATATGTCAAAAAGGTAATTTCGAACAATCTGAACCGGGTTGCCCGAATTTGGCCGGTAGCCGCAGTAAAGAATCGCGCCGTCCGCGTCGGTCAAAACGAATTTTACGGTGGTGGAGCCTGCGTCGACGCCGAGATAAGCGCCGCCGCTGTAGGTTTCGGGCGAGGGGTTGCGCGCGACTTTGGCTTTCGCGTGGCGAGCTTTAAACTCGTCATATTGCTCGCGCGTGTCAAACAGCCTGCGCGCGGGGATGTATGCACCGGAGTGTTTGCGGGTCTTTATCGCGCCGATAAGCTCCGAGATTGTCATGCCGGGGTGCGCCATTTTTGAGTCGCCTGCATGGCTGCCGAGCGGAGTGGCGACCGATGCCAGCTCCGCGGCGCCGACCGCGACATAGTACAGCGAGTTTTCGGGACAGATGCCGGTTATGCCGAGCACCTTGTCAAAACTGCGGCGCAGCTCGGGCAAAAAGGTCAGCGGCCCGCCGAGATATACGACGTTGCCCTCTATTTTGCGTCCCTGCGCAAGGCCGGCTATTGTCTGGTTGACGACGGCATAAAGGATGCTTGCCGCAATGTCTGAAACCCGCGCGCCCTGGTTGAGCAGGGGCTGGATGTCCGATTTCGCGAAAACCCCGCAGCGGGAGGCAACGGTGTATATTTTCTCGTGTTTTTCGGCCTGTGCGTTAAGCTCCTCGGGCGTGATGCCGAGGAGCGTCGCCATCTGGTCGATAAACGCGCCGGTTCCGCCCGCGCACGAGCCGTTCATACGCACTTCCATGCCGGCGCCGGTGGACTTGCCGCCGGCGTCCTTGTCGGTGAGAAACAGGATTTTCGCGTCCTCGCCGCCCAGCTCGATCACCACATCGGCGTCCGGGACAAGGCGAAGGGTCGCAATGCGGGTTGCGTAAACCTCCTGTACGAATGGAATGCCGACATGCTCGGCAAAGCCCATGCCTGCCGAGCCGGAAACGCAAATCTCAAAACGCTCGTCCGGGTCTATGCCGAGATCGCGACTAAGCCGCTCGAGCAGCGCCGTGACTTTCTCCGCCACCTCGGAATAATGGCGTTCGTATGATTTATATATTATTTTTTTGTCGCTGTTGAGCACGACGCATTTAAGCGTCGTTGATCCGACGTCAAGCCCTATTTTCATAAAGACAATTATAACACAGTTTTATGAATTTTTGTATTGCATTTATACGAATCTAATATAAACTTTCGGACAGATTCCTATCACAGGAAATGCCTCTGCAGAAAGCTGCCAAATTATTCGCCTTTGCCGGCTATCAGCCTGTTTGTTTCGTATATGGCAAGCATCAGCGCCGGTATCGCCGCAATACCGCCCCAGAGGGGGCCGCCGGGCGCCGCGGATATGCCAAACAGCATGCCGAACCCCGGGAAAAGCGTGCAGGCGAAAATAAACGCCGCTACTGTCGCCAGTGTCAGCAAAAACACTCCGTTTAGCCGGATATTCGGCACAAACAGACTGCGCTCGCGCATAGTTTCAGAAAGCGTGACCAGCTGGGTCAATATAAAGCTGAAAAACACATGGGCATATCGGTCGCTTTCGGTGGCAATTATCCCGCTGCCGGCGAGCATACGCACCGCAAGCACGGTTATCGCCGCCCAAAACAGCCCGAATATAATCGACTGAGGATTTGAAAGCAGCGGATGCCGCAGCTTGCGTTCGGTTTCCTCCTGCTGTTTCAAAATGTCGCCGGTCGGGCGCTCGAACGCGATGATAAGCACCGCGGCAAAATCGACGATAAGCCCGCAGAAAAGTATCTGTGCGGGCGTGAGCATCGGCTCACCGGTGAGAACCGAATAAAACACCAAAAACAGACGCGCAAACTGGGAAATTATCATGTATTTGGTCATCCGCAACAGATTCAGATATATGACCTTTGCGTGACCTATAGCCTCCACGACGGCGTTGAACCCCCCGCCGCCTTTGCGGTCGGCTTCGCTGACTATTATGTCGGAGACAAACTTGAGCGCCTCGCCGCCCGCCACCCGCTCGCTGCCGGTTTTGCTGAACACCGGTATGTTGCGGCCGAGCAGCTCGATGCCGCCCCGGCCGGCTTTATCCGAGATGGTCACGCTTTGCGCGATTCCGACGTCGGCTTCCTTGAGCAAGATTATCTCGTCAAGCTCGTGACCGAGCACGCCGACCACCTCGCCTGCATCGCGCAGATAGCGGAGGATGAGCCGTTTTTGAGCAATGTTCAGACCTTCGTAAAGCCTGTAAATCTGCACGTTCGCGCGCAGCAGCCCTTCTTTAAGCGTTGAAAGCTGCGCGGCTGTTATTGCCTGGCTGTCATCGGTGATAATACCCAGTGCGCGAGCCAGATAGCGGTTGCTTGTGTCAGGCTCGTCACAAAACATTATAACTTTGATACCCGCCGCCTTGCATCTTGCAACGGTCTGTGCCGCGCCCTTTAACATAGGCTCGCGGAAATGCAAAAATCCTTCAAACACAAGGTCGGATTGACAGGTGATGATACGGCGCAGGTTGTTGTATACCGTCGAGCGGGTCGCAACCGCGACGACGCGATAGGATTCCTTGAGTGCAAGCGAGGCGGCAACCCGCAGCTCGGTGGCGCGCGCGGGTGTAAGCTCCACGATTTTGCCCCGCTCCCTAATGTATCGGCAGCGGGATATGATGCTTTCGGGGTTTCCGCGCACCGCGACTATGTAATTTCCCTCGTGATAGACCAGCGTCGTTTCAAACGCGCTTACGCCGCCCGGCGTCTCGTCGCCTGCCGAGACATGCTCTATAATCGGATAGCTGCGCTCCAGCCCGACATTGTAAAGGGACAGCTTTTCCGCGGTGCGGATAATTGCCTCTTCTTCGGCGGTGTATATATTTTCAAACCGCTGATTGTTTGCGGCAAGCTGCCGCCCGCTGTAAAGCCCGGTGGAGATAAGCGCGTATTTGACGGTGTCGGCGCACCCGGAGCCGAGCGGCATGCCGCCCGCGCCGTACAGTTTGCCGTCGGTCCAGACGCGCTCCAGCCGGGTGTCCCGCACCGAAAACGCGCCTTCGCGGGGCACAATCAGCGTGGTGATTTTCTTGATGGTTTCAAGTTTTGCGGTGTTTTTTATCAGCGCTCCGGTATTTATAGTGCGATATTTGCGCACTGCGCCAAAAACTCCCACCGCCACGACAATATAGCCGAACGCGGTGTAAAACTCGCTCATCGACGCCACCGCAAGCGACAGCCCGGCCATGAAAATCTCAAACAGGCTGCGCCCGCCGAACCCGAGTAAAAGGTCAAGCCCGGTTACAAGAAATATTGCCGCGCTCATGCAAAGGCTCCAAAAGCGGCAGAATTTTTTCAGAGCCGTCATGACCGAGAGCTTTTCGTGCGATACCACGGGCGGGCTTTTCTGCAGCTCGCAGACAAGCGTGTCCGCGCCGGTCGCGCAGACGACCGCCCGCCCGGTGCCCGAGGTGAGTATGGTGGTGGCAAACAGCATGTTTTTCTGCTCGCCCGGCGAAAGCTCCCTGTATTCGAGAAAATTCGCGTCTTTCGGGGTGGCTTTGATAGCTCCCGTAAGGTTGACCTCCAGTGCGGCAAGCCCGTCCGAATGGATAAGGCGCGCGTCGGCCGGCACGATGTCGCCGGCGGAAACAAAAATCACATCGCCCGGGACAAGCTCCTCGCTGCGTATCATATACAGCTTTCCGCCGCGCATGACTTTCGCTGTGGGCAGGGCATAAGAGCCGTTGCGCTCGAGCACTCTCTGCGCTTTTACATAGGCAAAAATCGCACCAGCATAATAGGCGGCCAAAATCACTATCAGCATGATTGTCTGCGGGGTGTCCTCGAATATGGCCGCTACTGCAGCCGCAAAGACCAGCAGCAGCGCCGTAAAGTCGGTCAGCATGTGCCGCAGGTAAAGTAAAAAAGAGCCGCGCGGGATGGGATATATGGTATTCAGCCCGTATTTTTTCGAGCGGGCGAATGCCTCCTCGCGCGTCAGCCCTATATTCGGGTCGGTTGCAAGCATCGCGCACAGCTGCGATATGCTTTTGTCGTAAAATCGCAGTTTCATATATATTTGTGTCCTGTGCCGGTCGTTTGTCGTCAATAAGCCAGCGGGACGGCGGGCAAAGCGTCCCGTCGTCCCGAGACAATACGGTTATCTGTAGTCAAATTTAAGCTCCGTCCCGTCGCTGTCAATCAAAATAACCGAGATATTTTGATTGTGGTCGGAAACGATTATATTTGCAATCGCGTCCTCGACGTTGCGCTGGATATAGCGCCGCATGTTGCGCGCGCCGTATTTGGTCGAAAATGAAGATTTGGCGATAAACTCGGCGGCGGCATCGGTGTGGCCAAGCTTTATGCCACGCTCGCTCAAAGCCTTTGCCAGGTCGTCCAGCATCAGCTTTGCAATCTTGACGAAATCGCCCTCGTCAAGCTGACGGAAGGTGATGATTTCGTCCACGCGGTTGAGAAACTCGGGCCGCAAAAAGTCTGACAGCGCCTTTTCGGTGCGCTGTGAATCCAGCTTTGACTGCTCGACGGTGGCAAACCCAAGCGAATTAAGGTTGAGATTGGAGCCGGCATTGGTGGTCATCACTATAATAGTGTTTTCAAAGTTGACCGTCTTGCCGTGCGAGTCGGTTATGCGGCCGTCATCGAGAATTTGCAAAAGGATGTTGAGAACGTCGGGATGCGCCTTTTCGATTTCGTCAAGCAGTATGACCGAATACGGTCTGCGGCGAATCTTCTCGGTAAGCTGGCCGGCATCGTCATAGCCGACGTATCCGGGCGGGGAGCCGAGTATGCGCGAAACCGTGTGTTTTTCCATATACTCGGACATGTCCAGCCTGATAAGCGAATCGGGCGTGTCGAAAAGTATGGATGCCAGCGTTTTGACCAGCTCGGTTTTGCCGACGCCGGTCGGGCCGGCGAAAATGAAGGACACGGGCTTGCGTTTGTACTGCACGCCGGCGCGGCTGCGCTTGATGGCGCGGACCACGGCGGATACAGCCTCGTCCTGTCCGATGATGCGCTCAAGCAGCTGTGACTCGAGCCGGTCGATGCGTTTGAACTCATTTTCGGTTATGTTTGATGCGGGAATACCCGTCCAGACCTCTATGACATGCGCGAGGTCTTCTTCGGTAAGCTCAATGCTGCGCCGCTCCTGCTCATACTGCTCAAGCTGTTTTTCGCGGTTTATTTTGCGCACTTTAAGGTCGGCAAGAAGCTGGTATTTGTGTTCGACCGCGGTGTTGTCGCTTTCGTCCAGCGACGCGATCGATTCTTCGTCTGCCTTGAGCTTTTCCAGCGCCTGTTTTGCCTCCTCCAGCTTTTCGATGACCGGGGAATTGAGCGCGCGATAGGTCGCCGCCTCGTCAAGCAGGTCTATTGCTTTGTCGGGCAGGAACCTGTCGGTTATATAACGCTCGGAAAGCGTGACGACGCGGTCGAGAATCTCGGCGGGAATCCGTATGCCGTGGTATTCCTCGTAGTATTTCTTTATGCCTTCGAGGATTGTAACGGTATGCTCCATTGACGGCTCCTCGACTATCACAGGCTGGAACCTGCGTTCGAGCGCCGCATCCTTTTCGATGTATTTGCGATATTCGGTGAGCGTGGTCGCGCCGATAACCTGAATGTCGCCGCGGGACAGGGCGGGTTTGAGTATATTTGCGGCGTTCATGCTGCCTTCCGCGTCGCCCGCGCCGACTATGCTGTGTATCTCGTCTATCACGAGTATCACGTTGCCGAGTGCCTTTACCTCGTCGATAAGCCCCTTCATGCGCGTTTCAAACTGCCCGCGGAACTGCGTGCCCGCGACAATCGCGGTCATGTCCACCAGATGCAGCTCTTTGTCGCGCAGCTTGAAAGGCACGTCTCCGGAGGCTATTTTCTGGGCGATCGCCTCCGCTATAGCGGTTTTGCCCACGCCCGGCTCGCCGATAAGACAGGGGTTGTTTTTCTGCCTGCGGCAGAGAATCTGAATGACCCGCTCGATTTCGCGCTCCCGCCCGACGACCTTGTCAAGCTTGTTTTCTGCCGCCCTTTTGGTCAGGTCGGTGCAGTATTGGCTGAGATATTTCTTTTTCTGTTCGCGGGGCTCTTTTGTCTGCGACGCCGAGCCTTTCTGTTTGTCGGACTGCTTGTCGCGGTTGCCCGCGGCTCGTGTGTCCGAGTCACGGCGGCGCTGCAAATCGGTAAATGCCGAAAATGGCAGGCTGCCGAACAGTTTTTTCAGGTCTATAGCCGGAGCCTGGCCTTCCTCAACTTCGATAATAGTGCCCTCGGGCAGCGAGTCGGGGTCAATCTCGGGGCTCATGCGTTCTATATCCTCTTCGGTAAGCCCCATATCGCGGATATTTTTCTCGACCAGGGGGATGCCCATTTCATGGGCGCATTTAAGGCAGATACCCTCCGTGGTTGTTTTGTTACCTTCGATTTTGTTTATGAATACCACGGGGATTCTTTTATGGCATATAGAGCAAAGTTCCATTTTTGTTCCTTGTTATTAGAATGGGATTTATTTGGGTCCGCCGCCGATGATGTCTATATCGAGCAGTGTCAGCGGATTGTTTGCGGCAAACCAGCTTGCTATAATTGTATCAGACAGTGTTGCCGGTGTAAACTGGTCGGGGAATACTTGAGTGAGATAAGGTACTGACAACAACAGTACATACGAGATGACCCAGGCATAAAGCGCGCCGACCAAAATGCCAAACGCAAGCCCTGCGGCTCGGTTGAGCGCGCTGAGTACCGGCAGCTTAAATATGGCGTTGAGCCCAGCCGAAATAATCGACAGCACAAGCGAAATACCAAAGAAAAGCAAAAGAAACGCGAGCATGTCGGATATGACCCGCACCGCCGGCTGTGCAAGGAATTTTGCCAGCTCACCGGCAGCATCGGCCGACTCCGCCGCGACGCTTTGCGCGACGGACGGCGCGGTGCCAAACCGCGTGAGAAGTGAGGACAGCGCCTCCGGCATATCGGAAAACAGCTTTGCCGTGGCCTCGCTCGGTTCAAGCGAGGGTACAAGCATCCGCCTTATAAACTGCGCGATAGGGTCGGTTATCCGCTCGGCTAAAAACGACTCGGAAATCCACATCGAAACCGGTTTTGTAAAATACCACGCACCGAGCATCGAAGCGAAAAACGTGACAAATCCCATTATGGTGCGGACAAACCCGCGCCTTACCCCGACAGCCGCACAGACCACTATAATAGCAAGCAGCAGCAGGTCAATAAGCAGTGACATAATCGCTTTCTCCGTCGCTGATTTGGATGATTTCGGTCAACTCGCCCGTCAGCCGGTCGTCTCCTCCGTCTCCGCATCGGTTTCACCGGCCACGTTATAGACGACTGCGGCGTCCGGGCCGCACATGACCAGTATGCCGTCGGAGTATACAAGCAGTGCAAGGGGACTCGGCGATGTCGGAATTGATGTGTATGTCCCGTCATAAGGGTTTATGATTCTCAAGTGGCCGGATGTCTGGATATAACAGCGGGAGGTGTCCGACGCCGAGCACAAAATCCGGCCTTCGATTTGCGCGGTGCCGATGGCGTTGCCGCCGCTGTCCCAAAAACGCACGATTTTCTCGTTGCCGAGCACGGTTTTGTTAAAAGCGAGCATCGTAAAATAGGGTGTCATCCCGAACGTGACGGGGATTTCGCTGCCGAAATTATAGCGGTTTACCTCAAATCCCTCGGCGTCGTAGAAAATCACGCAGTTGTCGAACAGCACCGCAAAGCCCCCGTCCCGGCTGTAGCAGGCTTTGACGGGCATCGAACCTGCCACCGTAATCGTTATGGATGCGGTGTCCGAGCCCGGCGCGACCGCCATAATCTCGCCGCACCACTCGCCGCCCGAGTCAAAGGCCGAGAGCACCAGCACCTCGCCGCCGTCCGAACGCATCTCGACATCCATAATATATTTATCTTTGTATATCCTGTTGACGAGCTTGAAACTGGAATTGTAAACAAACACCGCGCCCTTGTATTCCTCGGTGCGGGTGGCAATCGCGAAATAGCCGTTGTCTGCGACCGAGGCGGCGTGTATCTGCCTCGTCAGCTTTTCGGTGTAAAGCATGGAAAAGGTATTGAACACCGAAAACACCGGATTTGTGTCGCTTGTATCGTAAATCAGGATATAGCGGTCGGAGGCCTCTATCTGCGGGGAGGTCAGGTTAAACGTCTCGCTCATCTCGGTCTGGCCGGACATGCCGTAAATATAAAGCGAGTCGGGGGATACGACCGCAAGGTCGCCTTTGAAGAGCGCAAAGTGAGAGTCGGACCCCGCATTGTATGATATTTTATCATACTCACCGGTGTATTTGGTTGAATTTATGTTAAAATCCCGCAACATATACCTGAAATTTTCAACGGTAATATCGTCGCGGTAAATGGTTATCATGCCGATGCAATAGGCGACAAGCACGACTATCGTCATCAGCTTCAAAATCTTGTATTTGGTTGAAAGTGAAAGATAATACTTGTTTACCGGCTCCTCCATTCTGACCGATTCGCTTTTCGGGCGCATTGCCAGTATCGGAATGGTACCTGTGGGATAAGAGGGGCGCGGCGGGGTAGATTTGTTTTGCGCGGGGCGAGCGCTGACGCCCGATTTGCTTTTGCTGGTCGGCGGCCGGCGCTCGGGCGGTGTATTTTTGCTCAAAGGCGCCTCACCTCCGAAAAATAAGCGGCTGTTTTAATATTAAAAGTCGCCTGCACGTTTCAGTAGTATACCTCCCACAGATACAGCCCCTCGGGAGGAGCGGTGAACCCGGCACGCCCTCTGTCGCGGGAGGCAATTATGTCGGCGATGCTGCGGTCGCCGAGCCTGCCGAGCGACAGGTCAATAAGCGTGCCTGCCATGATTCTCACCATGTTGTAAAGGAAACCGTCCGCCGCGACCGAAAAGACGACAAGCTCGCCGTCTCTTTGGACGCCGCAGCGGGATACGGTGCGCACCGTGTCGGTTATACTGGAGCCGGCGGCCATGAAAGCCGCAAAGTCATGCCGCCCGACAAAACCGGCGGCGAGCGCGTTCATGCGCTCCGCGTCCAGCTCAACAGGGCAGCGGTAGACGCGCCCTTCGAGAAAAGGGTCGCGTATGCGCGAATTTAAAATCAGATAGCGGTACTCTTTGCCCTTTGCCGAGTAACGCGGGTGAAATGAACTGTCCACGGCGCGCGCCGATTTTGCCGCTATATCGGGCGGCAAAAGGGAATTGAGCGCAAGCGGCACCCGCTCGGGCGGGATGCGGCCGCAGCCTTCGCCCTCAACGGTGCAGTAAAACGAGCGGGCGTGCACGCCGCTGTCGGTGCGGCTGCAGCCGGTGAGCGCTACCGGACCGAACAGCTTTTCGGCCGCTTCTTGTACGGTCTGCTGTATGGAGACGCCGTTTTTTTGTACCTGAAACCCGCAGTATGCAGTGCCGAGAAATGACAGCTCGATAAGTAACTTCATAGAAATAAACCGGTCAATTCAATCAGAAATGTTCGCATGGTGCCGTGCCGCTCATCTGACCGACAGCCACGGTACAAAGATGTTTGCGGCAACGACCGAAGCGCAGAAAAGCACAAACACGGCCGAGGCTATGAAATCAAGGTGGGAAAGCTTCAGCACCTTCATGCGCGTGCGGCCTTCGCCGCCTCTGTAGCAGCGGCATTCCATTGCGACCGCAAGCTCATCTGCGCGGCGGAAGGCGGATACAAACAGCGGGATAAGAATGGGGATAAGCGCTTTTGCGCGCTGGATAATGCTGCCCGACGAAAAATCCACGCCGCGCGCCTTTTGAGCGTTCATGATTTTGTCGGTTTCCTCTATCAGCGTGGGTATAAACCGCAGTGCTATGGTCATCATCATCGCAAACTCATGGACGGGCACGCGCAGCTTTTTCAGCGGCGAAAGCAGCAGCTCCAGCCCGTCGGTCAGCGCGATGGGGGAGGTCGTGTAGGTGAGCAGCACCGACGAGCCCAAAAGCAACAGCACCACGCGCAAAACCATGAGCACGGCGTGCAGCACGCCCTCGAAATATATCTCTATAAATCCAAACCGGACGAGCAGGTTTTCGCCCTTTGTCCAGAATACATTGATCGCCGCTGTGAACATGATAATGAACAGCAGGGGCTTGAGACCGCGCACGATAATTTTCGCGGGAATTTTGGATATGGCGATCATAGCGAGCGTAAACGCCAAAATCACCGCAAACCCGGCAGCGCCGCGTGCAATAAACACAAGTATGATGTAGGCGGTGGTCAGTATCAGCTTTACACGCGGGTCCAGCTTATGCAGCAGCGAGTCGCCGGGGAAAAACTGACCGAGTGTAATGTCCTTCAGCACTTGCTGCCGCTCCTTTTATTCTTAATTATTTGCTCCGTGGCAGCCTTCGCCTGCTCGACGGTGTAAATGTCGGTGTCGATGTCCACGCCGCGCGCCCTCAGCGCGAGCACCAGTCTGGTTATCTGGGGTATGTCAAGCCCGATTTCGGTCAGCATATCGGCGTGCCTGAATATTTCGCTGCAGGTGCCGGTCATGCTGACGCGGCCGCCGCACATGACAACAAGCCGGTCGCAAAAGCGCGCCATGTCCTCCATACTGTGGCTGACAATAACCACGGTAGAGCGTTTGCGGCGCTGGTATGACCATATACCGCCGAGAATCTCCTCGCGGCCCATCGGGTCAAGTCCGGCCGCCGGCTCGTCAAGCACCAGCACCTCCGGCTCCATGGCGATGACGCCGGCAATGGCGACGCGGCGCTTTTGACCGCCGGAAAGCTCGAACGGCGAGGCGTCCAAAAGCTTTTCGTCAAGCCCGACAAAGGTCATTGCCTCGCTTACCCTGCGCTCAATCTCATCTTCGGACAGCCCCATGTTGCGCGGACCGAAAGCGATGTCCCGCCGCACCGTTTCCTCGAAAAGCTGGTATTCGGGATACTGGAACACCAGCCCGACGCGGAACCGAACCTCGCCGATTTTCTTCGGGTCGGCCCAAATATCCCGCCCGTCAAGCATCACGGTGCCCGATTGAGGTTTTATAAGACCGTTGAAAAGCTGTACAAGCGTCGATTTGCCCGAGCCGGTGTGCCCGATAATACCCGTAACCGTTCCGCGCTCGATGCCGACGGAAACATCAACCAGCGCTTCACTGCGAAACGGGGTGCCTTCGCCGTATACAAAATTAACGTTTTGCAGCTCGATTATATACTTGGAACTTGAAGTGTCAGTCATCTCATGAGAGCGCGGAGGATTTCCGCTCCTTCCTCCTCGGATAATACGCCGCGGGGCAGGGGACTGCCGTCCGGCATTGTGATTCCGTCAAGCGAAAGCTCGTGCAGCAGCTCGGTGACCTGCGGCACGTCCAGCCCGACGCTTTGCAGCTCCCCGACATGCGAAAAGACCTCGCGCGGGGTGCCGTCCAGAAAAATAACCCCGTCGTCGATAACTATGACGCGGTCGGCAAGAACCGCCTCGTCCATGTTATGCGTGATGTGCAGGACGGTGATGCCGCGGTCGCGGTTAAGCGAAATTATGGTGTTCATAACCTCCTTGCGACCGGAGGGGTCAAGCATGGCGGTCGACTCGTCAAACACTATGCATTCCGGCAGCATTGCGATAATGCCCGCAATCGCGACCCGCTGTTTTTGCCCGCCGGAGAGCTGGTGAGGCGAGTGGCGCGCATAAGCCTGCATCCCGACGACGGCGAGCGCTTCGTCCACCCGCCTGCGTATCTCATCCGGCGGGATGCCAAGGTTTTCGGGGCCGAACGCCACATCCTCTTCGACCACCGTCGCCACAAGCTGGTTGTCGGGGTTTTGAAACACCATGCCAATCTTGCGGCGGATGTCGAATATATCGTCCTCGGTCATGGAGGGGTCGGTTATATCGCGACCGTCAATATAAATTTTTCCGGAGGTCGGCGAAAGTATCAGGTTCAGCAGCTTTGCAAGCGTCGACTTGCCCGAGCCGTTGTGCCCGAGTATCACAACGAAATCGCCGCGCTTTATTTCAAAGCTGACGTTTTTTATCACCGGCAGCTCGCGGTGCGGTCCGCCGTCCTCGGTAATGTCATAAGAAAAGCAGAGATTCTCGGCTTTTATAAACGGAGTGTCTGTCATTTATCTTCGTTTCCGCCTGTTTATTTTACGGATTTTGCGCAAAAAGCTAAAATTTCGCAATATTAAACAAATCTGCTCGTTTTAAAGCGCCGCCCGGAGCGCCGCGACGGAGGCTCGTCCACAGCGAAACCCCGCGGCGCAGAAGCCTGCAAGTGGAAAAGCGCGCGGAAAGTGTCATTGCCGCTATGGCAAGCTCGTCCGCACTCCCCCGGGCGTGAATATCCCGCCGGAGGGGGTGCCTTAAAGCCGGCGGTGCGACGAGCGGCGCGCGGTCGCGTCGCCGCTGTCACGCGGTTTTGCTGTCATCTGCCGACTCGACGGCACAAAGTATGGCCGATTTCAGCTCCTCGGCATAAGATGTAAGCTGACTTTCGCATTCGCCCTCAAGCATGATGCGTATAAGCGACTCTGTGCCGGAGGGGCGAAGCACCAGTCTGCCCGAATCGCCCAGCGCCGCGGTCACGCGCTCCGCGCATTCGGCTATCGAGCCGACCGAAATCAGTTTTTTGCGATCGTCGGGGGACATGGATGCGGGCACCCGCACATTGACGGTTATCTGCGGCAGTGGCTGCATCACGGAAAACAGCTCCGAGACGCGTTGCTCGGGATATTTTGCAAGAAGGGACAGCACTTTTGCGGCAGTGAGCTGGCCGTCGCCGGTCGTCGCATATCCGGACAGGATAATATGCCCCGACTGCTCGCCGCCGACCGCATAGCCGCCGCGCAGCATCTCCTCCAGCACATACTTGTCTCCGACATCGGTCACCGCAACCGAAAACCCGTATTTCTTTGCGGCGCGGTGGAATCCAAGGTTTGTCAGTTTCGTGACGACCGCGGTGCCGCCGGTCAGCTTGCCTTCGCGCAAAAGCTCCACGGCAAGTCTGGCGACTATCATATCGCCGTCTATCAGATTGCCGCGCTCGTCGGCAAGCAGGCAGCGGTCGGCGTCGCCGTCAAATGCCACGCCGAGATCATAGCCGCCGGACGCGACAAGCTCGCAAAGTTTATCCATCTGCGTGGAGCCGCAGTTTTCGTTTATGTTAATGCCGTCGGGGTCGTAGGCGATGAAATCGGCATGCCAGCCGTACATGGTTACCGGATTGAAGATTTTTTTTGCGGTCGCGCTTGCCGAGCCGTTTGAAAGGTCGAACAGCACGCGCTTGAATGTCCCGGGTACGGGTGCCGTTTCCGCCATCACCGACGCGATATGACCGATGTAGTCGGATATACTCGCCGACACGTCACATACGCGCCCAATCTCGCGCGACGGCGGCGAGAGGGGAATATCCCCCAAAATCATCCGCTCAAGCTCCTGTTCGGTTTCGTCGGAGAGCTTGTATCCGCCGGAGCCGAAGACCTTCAGACCGTTATATTCGCTCGGATTGTGCGACGCCGAAATCATCACGCCGGCGTCCGCGCCCAGCCGCACGGTCAGGTAAGCGACCGCGGGGGTGGGCACAATGCCCGCCAAAAGTGCGTCGGTGCCGCCGGCGCACAGACCGGCGGTCAGCGCTGCTTCGAACATGTCGCCGGAAAGGCGGGTGTCCTTGCCGATTATAACTTTAGGTTTGCTGTTTTTGGCGGCACGCAGCATCTCGGCGAGCGAAAGCCCGAGCCTGTACGCGCAATCTGCGGTCAGCTCTTCGCCCGCGACGCCGCGTATGCCGTCAGTGCCGAATAATTTTCCCATTTAGTCACCGTAAGATTGAAGTAGTATATTTGAATGAAAAGTTCCGGCGACGGATTAAAGGATTTTAAGCTGTCCGTCGTCCGGTTCGTCGGCTTGAGACTGTGGGCTGTAGCTTATCCCAAGATGCTCGTAAGCCAGCCTTGTCGCCATGCGTCCGCGCGAGGTTCGCGCCAGAAATCCAATCTGCAAAAGATAAGGCTCGTAAACGTCCTCGATGGTGACAGCCTCTTCACCGATGGTCGCGGCGAGCGTTTCAATCCCAACCGGCCCGCCGCCGTATATTTTGATTATAACCTCAAGCATGCGCCTGTCGAGCGCATCAAGCCCAAGTTTGTCGATTTCAAGTTTCCCGAGCGCAAAGTCGGCTATCTCGCGGTCGATTTTGCCGTCGCCGACTATTTGCGCAAAGTCGCGCACGCGTTTGAGCAGGCGGTTTGCCACGCGCGGCGTCCCCCGCGAGCGGGCGGCTATCTCGCGCGCGCCATACTCGTCGATCTCGACGCCCAAAATACCCGCGCTGCGCTTTACGATGAGGGTCAGCTCATCTGGCGTATAAAGCTCCAGCCGCAGCGTGACGCCGAACCGGTCGCGCAGAGGCTGTGAGAGCTGTCCCGCGCGCGTGGTCGCGCCGATAAGCGTAAAGTGCGCGAGCGAGAGCGATATGCTGGTCGCGGACGGGCCTTTGCCGGTGATAATATCAACGACATAGTCCTCCATCGCCGGGTAAAGGATTTCCTCGACCGGGCGCTGCAGGCGATGCACCTCATCTATGAACATTATATCGTTTTGCCCCAAATTTGTGAGCAAAGACACAAGATCGCCGGTTTTTTCGATCGCCGGGCCGGAAGTTATGCGAATTGCAGAGCCCATCTCGTTTGCGATAATGGTCGCAAGCGTCGTTTTGCCCAGCCCCGGCGGCCCGTACAGCAGCACATGGTCGAGCACCTCGCCGCGGCGCTTTGCCGCCTCGATGTATATTTTCAGATTTTCTTTGACTTTCTCCTGACCGATGTATTCGTCAAGAGTGCGCGGACGCAGCGACAGCTCGACACCCGCGTCTTCCTCCGCATAAGCGGTGGACAGCACCCGGGTTTCGGGGTCGATACCCGCTTCAAAATCACGTTTTATCATTATAGTGAACCTAAATTAAAGCAAATAATGTTTGGTGCGGACCGCACGGTGCGCCTCAGCCTTTCATAAGACGGCGCAGCGCCTCGCGGATGACCGCTTCCAGCCCGGCGGAAGGGTCGGCGTCTTTGGTTGCCCACATCGCTTCCGCGCGGGAGTATCCTAAAACAAGCAGTGCGTTTTGTGCCTCGCCTATCACGCCCGACGCAGGGGGCGCGTCGGCGGCCGCCGCATCCGGCGCCGGCACATCCACCTCTTTGGAAAGTTTGTCTTTCAGCTCAAGTATGATGCGCGCGGCGGTTTTCGGTCCCACGCCCGGCGCTTTGGACAGCGCTTTCGCGTCGCCCGCGGTCACCGCAAGCGCAAACTGTTCGGGCGACATGGTCGAAAGAATGGACATCGCCGCCTTCGGCCCCACGCCCGAGACCGTAATCAGCATGCGGAATACGGATGCCTCCTCAACCGAGTAAAACCCGTAAAGCTCGAGCGCGTCATCCCGCACCGAAAGGTAGGTGTAGAGCTTAACCTTGCCTGTTTTGCCGGCAAGTTTGCCGAGCGCCGTGGAGCTGACGGTCAGCTTATACCCGACGCCGCCGGCGTCGATAACCGCCATGTTCCGCTCCGTATGTACAAGTTCGCCTGATATATAATAATACATTATGTAAAATCTCCGCCGCGGTAATGGTTGCTTTTTGTCTCAATCGGGGCGCGATGCGGCTTTCGCCGTAACATATCGCCGCCCCGTATTATCTGCCCATATAGGCCTGCAGGCGGGATGAGCGGGTTCGCGCATGGCAGACTGCAATCGCCAGCGCGTCGGCGGTGTCGTCCAGCCTCGGCGCTTTCTTCAAATTTAATATAGTGCTTACCATCGCGATAACCTGCGACTTTTCGGCGCGCCCGTAACCCACAATCGCCTGTTTGACCTGCAGCGGAGTGTATTCGAACAGCTGCACGCCCCGCTTTTTCGCGCAGAGCATCAAAACTCCGCGCGCCTGGGCAACGGCAATGGCCGTTTTTTGGTTTGTGTTGAAGAAAATCTCCTCCAAAGCCATCGCGTGCGGCCGGTATAAAGATATAAGTTCGTCCATCTCATCGTAAATCGTGGCCAGCCGGTCGCACACCGGAGTGTTGGCGGGTGTGGTGATGGCGCCGCAATCCAGCGTTGTAAAGCTGCGTCTGCGCTCGTCGTAATCGATAACGCCATATCCCACTATAGCCAGTCCCGGGTCGACGCCAATTATAATCATTTAATGCATAACACTCCGCTACATCTATTGCTTATCAGATAAGTATAGCATATAAACATTAATCTGTCAAAATATAATTGTTAAATTTTATTTTCTCCCCCTCTTTACACCGCCGGCGAAAAATGATATAATTTACCCTATGAATATCATCAGATTTTATCCGGGCGACACGCTGCAAATGAAAAAGCCGCATCCTTGTGGCTCAAACCTCTTTAAAGTGATTCGCGTCGGCAGCGACGTGCGGGTTGTATGCGGCGGCTGCGGAAGGGATATGACGCTCCCGCGCATAAAGCTGGAAAAAGGCATCAAAAAAGTGATAAGCGCCGCACAGCAGGATAAAGGCGACGGGCCCCGGCGCTAAATCACGCGGCGGGATGCCGCGCATGCCGGCTTTTTTGCGTTTTTCGGCGCCGCGCCGCCCGCCGAAGGCGGAATTTTTGATATTCATGGATTGATGGATGGCAAAGACCGGCTCTGTCGCCGGCTTTGCCTTTTTTTCTTTTTTGCGGGAAGCTCGGTATGGCACAGCAATGCATTTATGTAGAATTTCAAGTCAACTTGAATAAAAATTGCCTGCGGTCATTGACTTGTATGACAAACTGGAGTAAAATTGCCTTGAAAACAAGCCCACGGAGGTTCAAAATGACAAGGAAAATCATATCGCTGCTGCTTGCGTTCTCCCTGCTTGCCGTGACATTTGCGGGCTGTGCGGAAAAAAGCGGCAAGCAAACGGACGCCGCAGACACCTCGCAGACCCCAACCGACACCGAGACGGAAACGCGGGTGGACTATTTTGCGACGCTTCCCGACTATGATTTCGGCGGGAAAACCTGCACTTTTTTATGCCGCACCGAGCTTGAGCACGAGATAGCCGTCGAAGCGGAAGACGGCGAAATCGTCAACGACGCGATTTTCAAGCGCAACATGCGCATCGAAGAGGCGTATAACACGAAAATCACCTATCACGCTATCCCCGGCTCCTGGGCAGACGCCGCATCCTTCCAGTCGGCCGTCACCAAAGCGGTCAATGCGGGGGACAGCTCGTATGACGCCATCGCGATTTATATGGCATACGGCGCGCCGCTCGCCTCACAGGGCAACTACTATGCGCTCAACAAAATCCCGACTATAAACATCAATGCCGACTGGTGGGTACAGAGCCTTGTTGAAAACAACACCGTATACGGCAACCTGTATTTTATTATCGGCGACCTGTCGCTCACCATGTGGAGCTACATATATGCCATATTTTTCAACAAACAGCTTGCCGCCGACTATAATATCGAAAACCCGTATCAAACCGTAAAATACGGCAACTGGACACTTGACAGGCTGATAGAGCTGTCAAAGCTGGTTTCAAGCGACGTCAACAGCGACGGCAAATATGACCTTGATGACCAGTACGGCTTTATAACCAACGTCCACAGCATGCGCGCCATCGTAACGAGCTTTGAAATCCCGTTTACACAGCGCAACGACGAGGGCGGGTTCGACTTTGTTTTCTATAATGAGCATACCGTGGATGTGTTTAACAAGCTTTATGATTTTGTAAACAATAACGACTCTTCGTTCATACTCGACCCGAACCTCGACCACGCGGGCGGTCAGTGGCTTTCCAAGATTTTTGTTGAAGACCGTGCGCTTTTCATGACCTACACGCTTGATATGACCGATATGCTGCGCGACATGAAGAGCGACTTTGGAATACTGCCGATGCCCAAATACAACGAGACGCAGAAAAATTACATGTCCCACTCATATGACGGCGCGAGCATATTCGCGGTTCCGGTCTCTGCCTCCGACTATGAGTTTTCGGGCGCGATGCTGGATGCCATGAGCGCCGAAAGCAAGTACACGGTTATCCCCGCATTCTATGATTTGAAGCTGATGACCAAGGTGACGCGGGACGACGACTCGGCAGAGATGCTGGACATCATCCGCCAGGACATGACCTATGACTTTGCCTATGTGCATACCATGTCGGTCGACTATGTATTCTCGATGTTCGGCGATATGATAGGCACCCAAAACGACACGTTTGCCTCCACTTACGAGAAAAAAGCAAAGTCGCTGGACAAACTGCTCGAAACGCTGCTCAAAAACTACGCCAAAGTCGCCGAAAGCCAGCAGTAACCGCAGCGCGGCACGCAGATAATGCCCGCCGCCGCCAATTGAAGCGGCAGCCGCAAAATTATATGGCAGCAAAACAGAAAAACGACCACACCAAAACGCATATAAATTGGTGTGGTCGCTTTTTTTTGTATCAAATATGCGAAGTTTTAAAACTGCCAATATTACAATATATTAATAGGTTGCTTTAACGCCTCTTTTTCAGCAGTGCGGCACCGCCGCCGGATAAAAGCGCGACTGTGGCGGCCCATGCTATGGCATCGGCGGTTTGAGGCGCGGCTGCGGCTGCTGCGGTGTCGGCCGCAGGAGCGTCGGGCGTGGCGAGCTCCTGTTCAGGCACCACTTCAGGCTCCTCGGCGGCGGTATCTTCGGCCGGCTCCGCGCCGGGCAGCGGGGATTTATAGTCTTCGACAAACTCGATATGGTCAATGTAGAAAACACTGCCGATATCGGTGGTGATGTCCGAATAGTCCCAAAACAGATAAACGCCGGCAATATCGGAAGGGTCGCAGGGGGTATCGGGGTCGAGCGCCTCCCAGTTGGCGTTTGACCGGATTGTAAAATCTTTGAGCGGGAAGGCAAACCATCCCTTGAAACCGTAAACGTCCGAGTCCTGTGCGTCGCCGAAACAGCCGTCATCACCATGCGTCATGGTCACCCATTCATCCGACCCTTCGGCAAGATAATAAAACTCACATTCCCACGCGCCGTCAACTTCGTCGGTCGTAAACAGGCAGCCGTTCGAGTCGGCTACGCCGAAATTTGCCTTGCGGAACCCCATGCCGGTGAAATCGCACCACACGCGCAGATAATTTGCGCCGGCATGGTTTGTCCGGATTTTGTTTTTGTCTGTGGCGAATATGTATGTGCCGACGTTTGAGTTTCCGTCCTCCGACAGGGCAAGCGCTTTGCTGCCGCCATATCCCTTTCCGTCCACGATTTCCGCGGTGATAACGCATCCGTTGTCCGAGCCGCTGTCCCAGGCGCCGACCCAATAGTCGCCGGGCTCGTCAAAATTGTAAACGGGGTTTCCGGCCTGCTCAAAAGAGTCAAAGCCCTCAAAATCCGTGAAAAGGGCGCCGGATGCGGGCAGCGCAAACATCGCGGCAAAACAAATCAGCGTCAAAATCAATGTTATCCGTTTCATTTTCGGTTCCTTATTCACCATAATATGGATGGCATAATTATACATTAATGGTATGCTGTTGTCAAGGTGAAAAGATAACATACTGAAAAAATGTTGAACCCGATTGGCTAAAAGCATGATTTCATCATATGCACTAAAGAACGCGAAAAAAATTTATAAGAAAGGTATTGACAATCACGTGATTGCGTGTTACAATCAAATCAGGAGAGGGATGGCAGAAAATCTCATGCCGGCTCTCCTGCCAAAAACCCTGTAAACCGAGGTGAATCTGCTTTGAATTTGCTTGAAGAATCAGATAAATATATACCCGGAACCGTGCTCGAACGTGATGAGATGGGCGGCGTTTCGGGGCTGGAGTTTCTCAACAACATATTTTTCGTCACCGACGGGATAATGCTTTCCGAGGTGAGGGAAATATCCGGCGTCGACGGCTCGACACTGCAAAACTGGGTCAAACGCGGCTGGCTGTCCGGCACGGTAAACAAACGTTATTCAAAAGACCAGCTCGCGCGTATATTGATAATAAATATGTTACGACCGACAATGCAGCTTGAACGCATCGACCACCTGCTGCATTATATCAACGGCGATGTCGAAGACACATCCGACGACATTATTACGGAATCCATGCTCTATGAGTATGTCTGCCGCATAATCGAGCGCATTTCACCGATGGGCGGCCCGGGAAACTTGACACGCGAGGAAATGTGCGGGATTGTTGCGCAGGCAACCGACGATTATCAAGAAAAAATGGAGGGGGAGGCAAAAAGACTTCGTGCAGCGCTTGAGATTATCGTAATCGCATACTATGCGTCGCTTTATGCGGCGCACTCGGCACATCTTTTTGAAAAGCTCGAAGAGGGGTAAACAAAAATGAGTGCGTGGTATAACTCGCTTTCCGAACTTCAGCGGATATTTGCGCTGATAGCAATACCGTCAACCGTCGTGATGCTCATTCAGTCTGTGTTGATATTGTTTGGAGTGGGAGACGGCGACGCGGACGCAGACGGTGTTGACCTTGATTTTGACGATGCCGACGGAGGCACAGAGCCGGGCGACGGATTTGCGCTTTTCACGGTTCGCGGCTTCGTGGCTATGCTTTGCGTGGGCGGCTGGCTGGGCATAGTCTTGCTGGACGCCGGCATGAGCGTCCTTGAGGCGACCGTACTTGCCTTTGCCGGCGGCATAGCCGCGCTGTTCGGCATGGCTTTTCTGGTGCGCTTGCTGCTGAAGCTGCAGCAAACCGGCAACTTGGAGCTTTCAAACGCCGTTGGCAAAACCGGCACAGTCTATCTGACCATCCCTGCCAATATGAGCGGGACGGGGAAAGTCCATCTCACAGTGCAGGAAACCTACTCGGAATTTGGCGCGATGACCCCCGACGCCGAAGAAATCAAGACCGGAGAAGCCGTCAAGGTAGTGAAGGTGGACGATTCCGGCCTTCTGGTCGTAAAGCGAATTGTGTCGGAAAAACAAAACGAGCACCGGCTAATCGGCCAATAAATGTTGGCAAGATTGACAAATATTAATGCAAACAGACGAATTGTTTTAATAATAAACTAAAATTACCACAGTTTACTTGCAACAGGAATGGGGGTGTGTTATAATCACAAAATAAGTAAATTTGCTGTAACAGGGGGTCGGATTTTCACATGGAATACAAAAACAACTACAAGTATTTTTACCCCAATTGGATTCTTGAAATCATCGGAGGCGCAATCGCCGCTGTCGGTCTTGTCCCGACACTCATGACCCGGTTCAGAAGCAGCTATTTTCTCGGGCTCACGATTGTCGGTATCGGTATCACGGTTTTCTCTTTTGCCGGAAAATTTCGTGATTCCGACATAGACGACCAGGTGGAAAATGTCCGTAAATCCATGGTCGATGAAGCGATGAAAGCGTTTGGATTTACGGAGCGCCAGCTGCGCAACATCGTTTTGTCAAAAGATTTCGGCGAGTATGTTTTCCCCGAAGACGGGCAGGTGCATATTAAGCGCGGGTCGGACGGCAAGTTCCGCTCGTCCGAATACACGGCCTGGTCGGTTTCACTCGGCAAAGACGAGCTGTATTTTTACAGTCGCACTGTTTCGCTGACCGAAGAAAAAGAGTCGACCGACCAAAAGATTATAAACCTCGACGATTACGAGGGCGCAAAGGTAAGCGAACACAAATTCACGCACAGTTACGGAAAGGACAACTCAAAAACTTACGAGATAAAGTACCACACTTTCGACCTTACGACAAAAGACGGCGCTGTCTATACGCTGCCCGTTCATCCCGACGTTGAAATAGACGACCTGATAGACAGGCTGGACCATGTCACAAAACTGCGCCGCGCCGAGCAAAGCCAAGACCGGCCGCAGTAACGGGATGAGTGCCGGATAGCTGCCGCCGCCTGAAAATTTAATATTATAGGAGGCTACACAATGCCGGGTCAAAACTTGCTTTATTTAGTCACGGTTGTCGTGGTGCTGGTTTTTACCACATTTGTATTGCTTTTGTCACGATACCGCAAATGTCCCTCCGACAAAATCATGGTCATTTACGGTAAAGTGGGCAACAACCCGGACGGAACACAGCGTTCCGCCAAGTGTATACACGGTGGCGCGGCGTTTATCTGGCCGATTATACAGGGCTACGATTATCTTGACCTTACTCCTATTTCAATTTCGATTGATCTGAAAAAAGCGCTTGCAAAGCAAAATATCCGCATCGACGTGCCGTCCCGCTTTACGGTCGGCATATCAACCGAGCCCGGCGTGATGCAAAACGCAGCGGAGCGCCTGCTCGGTCTGAAGATGAGCGAAATCCAGAACCTTGCCGAAGACATTATCCTCGGTCAGCTGCGGCTTGTCATCGCCACGATGAAGATAGAGGAAATCAACACCGACCGCGATAAGTTCCTTGACGCGGTTTCCGGCAACGTTGAGACCGAGCTGAAGAAGATAGGCCTGCGGCTGATAAACGTCAATATCACAGACATCAACGACGAAAGCGGTTACATAGAGGCGCTCGGCCGCGAAGCCGCGTCCAAAGCGATAAACGACGCGAAGGTTTCGGTCGCCAACAACGACAAGCTCGGTGCGATTGGCGCCGCGTCCGCTGAGCGCGACCAGCGCATATCCGTCTCTTTGGCGAACTCCGAAGCGGTATCCGGCGAAAACGAGGCAAAGGTCAAAATCGCCGAGTCCGAGGCATTGCGCCGCGAGCGCGAAGCCGAGCTGCTGCAGCGCGCCGTCACCGCCGAGAAGATAGCCGAAGCAAAGGCAAAGGAAGAATCGTTTGCCGCACAGCGGCTTGCAGAGCTTGCGCGCGCACAGCTTGAGCAGGCCAAACTGGAGGCCGACGTAATTATAGCCGCGGAAATCGAGAAAAAGCAGAAACTGCTTGAAGCCGAGGCCGAAGCCGAACAGATTCGCGCACGCGCGAAAGGCGAAGCCGACTCGATACTGCTCCGCAAACAGGCAGAGGCCGAAGGTTTGAGAGCCATGCTGTCAAAGCAGGCCGAAGGTTTCAGAGAGCTTGTCGAGGCAGTCGGCGGCGACCCGTCCGACGCGATTAAGATGCTTATCGCCGACAAGCTTGAAGAGATTGTCAAAATCCAGGTCGAAGCCATCAGAGACCTCAAAATTGACCGGGTTACCGTTTGGGATTCGGGTCAGACCGGCGACGGCAAGTCTTCCACCGCAAACTTCATTTCTGGGCTGATGAAGTCTATCCCGCCGCTAAATGATTTGTTTGAACTGGCGGGAATGAGTTTGCCGGAATATCTGGGCACCGAAAAAGCGAGCGGCACCCAGCCGGAAGACGCGCCCGATACCGATACACAGGTTTCTGCATAGATTTAGCATAGCGGTGAGATGAGCCGCCGAATTCCCAAACCCGCGGAATCGGCGGCTCTTTTGCATGAATCGAGGAGGTCGCCATGAAGGGAGAGTACAGGCGTAGATATGCCTTTAAGCTGGGCATAAGACTGTTTGCGTCGGCGGCTGCCGGTGTGGCGGTGGCCGCGTCGGCATTATGGTACGGGAGCAGCGAGATTGTCTCTGTCGCCACGGGAGCGCTTGCGTTTGCTTTGGTGCTTTTTGCGCTGCGTGTGCCGTCCCTGCTTGCGCCCGGCTGGGACGGCGTTGTGACGAGCAAAACGGTGCGCTATGTCACTTTGCGGTACAAAAACAATGTTCCCGAGTATCAGCTTGTCGTAACCGACCCGCGCGGGAGGGAGCATCGCGACGTATTTCTTGACAAGGAGGACAACCGCAAGCTCAACCGCATAGAATATTACGACCATGGCGAGCGGGTGCACCGTCACCGCGGGTTTAAATATTTTGAAAAATTCGACAAAAGCGGAAAACTCAGCGTTATCTGCATCGACTGCGGCACGCTCAACCCAAGACAGCGCGAGCGCTGCATAAACTGCTCGCTGACTCTTTTGCGCGAAAATATCGAGGCGTGACGGCAAATATTTCACAGTATAAAATTTCATATCATTGTGAATATTATATTTGCATCACTGAGCAAATCTTGAGAAAAATGCAGTCTGCTGATAAAAAGGGCTTTTGCCCCTGTTTTCGTGCGGCGGCGATAGCAGCGTCGGCCGCTTTAAAAGTCTGAGTTTTACGCTTTTAGAGTATGGTGTTGTAAAATTAATCTAAATGTGTTATAATAGTTTGGACCAATCAAAAGGAAAGGACCATAGAGGAAATGAAAAAGATCATTTCGCTGATACTTGCAGCAATGCTTGTGTTGGCAACGTCCGCCATGCTTAATTCCTGCGGCGATAATACCGACGACGGCGGAGACACTACTACTACAGCAAACGATACTACGGCTGGTGCCGCCGATACGACAGGAGCCACAGTAACCGATCCGGCGACTGAAGAAAATGACGAAACGCTTGCTGGGGACATCGATCTTCAGCCGAAAATGGACATCAGCACGGTTAGCGGCACGCCCGGCGCAAACGAAACCGAAGGCCCGACAAACATCTTTGACGGCGACTCTTCGACAAAATGGTGCGCCCTCCAGGAAGGCGTCAGCGTCGAGTGGAAGATGATCGAACCGGTTACCGTAAACTACTATTATTTCACGACCGCAAACGACGCCCCCGAACGCAACCCGGCAAGCTGGGTGTTTTACGGCTCGGTCGATGGCGCCAATTGGGTGGAGCTGGATAAGGTCGAAGGCGCGACGCTGCCAACCGATTTCTTTACCGACTCCGAAAAGTTTGAAATCGAAAACCCGCAGACTTTTGAGTACTATAAGCTTGAGATCACCGAAGTCGCTGTTCCGGGAACAGAAGTTACCCAGTTCTCCGAGTTCAATTTTTATCAGACTGTTGAAAAGTAATTTTGACGGAGCAAAACTGCAGCTAAAAAAAAGCCGCACCCCGATTGTTTGGCAAGAAAGCCAAGCAATCGGGGCTTTTTATTTGCCGGATTTTCGCATGAATTTTGCGCCGAAGCGGGATTTTACTTAAAAATCATAGAAAAAAAGCGACTATAAATAATAGTACCCACCAAATAACCGGAAATCTCAGCAAATATCGTAAAAATTTCCACAAAAACATTGACGAATCGCAAAGCAGTTGATACACTATGTAAATGGTAGGGAATTTTTGGCGGGGCGGCCGGAAAGAAGCCGCGCAAATATGGCGGCAGCCCCCTTTCCTGCAGCTTGCTTTCAATTTGACTGCAGTGCGCGCAAAACGGAAGGCGAGGTTTTGCTATGGTCAATCCGTGCAAGGGAATACGGCGCAGACGATGTGCAGGCTGTGCAATTTTTGCCGTGATTTTCTGCATGGCTTTTGCGGTGCTCTGCGCTGCCGCCGATGCCGGCATAGATTTTACCGATGAAGAGCTTGAGTTTATAAACACGCATCCGGTGATACGCATCGGGGTTGACCCTGAATTTGTGCCTTATGAGTTTATCGACGAAAACGGCGAGCACAAAGGAATCTCCGCCGACTATCTCGCGAAAATAGCCGAGCGGACAGGCCTGCAGTTTGAAATTGTAAAAGGGCTGAGCTGGGTCGAAGTCTATGACATGGCGTTGGCAGGGGAGATAGACGTTTTGCCCGCCATCGGAAAGACCGTCGAGCGGGAAGAAAAGTTCCTTTTTTCAGACCCGTATTACCATTATAAAAGGGTGATTGTGACCCGCGAAAAAGACGCAAGCATATCGGGGATGGACGACCTTTTCGGGCTGACCGTCGCAGTGCAAAGATACAGCTCGCACCACAGCTACATGTTGTCCTATCCGAAAATAAACCTCAGCCTTTACGATACGGCCGAAGCCGCGCTGACTGCGGTTGCCACCGGCGAGGAAAAAGCATTTATCGGAAACCTTGCCACGGCAAACTACATAATACGCTCAAACGGGCTGACAAATCTCAGGCTTGTATCGTTTGAGGCCGAAAAACAGCATGCACTGCATTTTGCCGTAAGAAAAGACCGGCCGCAGCTTCTCGGCATTATAAACAAAGCGCTGGCTTCAATCGGCGAAAGCGAAAGGTTCGAAATCAACAACAAGTGGGTCGACCTGCAGACCGATATAGATTACAGGCCGGTCATCCGAATATTGGCCGTTGTCGGCATTACGGTAGCCGCTATTCTGGCAGTATCGATTTTCTGGATTGCGAGACTGCGAGATGAGATAAACCACAGAAAGCAAATCCAGCTCGACCTCGAGCAAGCAAAAAAGCAGGCAGACGAAGCAAATGAGTTCAAGTCGCATTTTATGGCAAGGATGTCCCACGAGATTAGAACCCCGCTCAATGCCATAACCGGCCTTGCATACCTGCTCAAAAAAACCGATGTGTCGCTGACGCAGCGAATGTATGTCGACCGCATTATTCAGTCGGCAAACAACATGCTAAGCATCATAAACGATATTTTGGACTTTTCTAAAATCGAAGCGGGCAAAGTCGAGCTTGAGCTGACCTCTTTCGCCATGGACCAGGTGATACAAGATGTGGTCAACATTATTTTATATAAAATAGACGAACAGGGAATCGGCTTCAGACTGTCCAAAGACCCGCTTGTGCCAAACCGGTTTTTCGGCGACCCGAAGCGGATTGAGCAAATCCTGCTCAATTTATTAAGCAACTCCGTCAAATTCACCGATGCGGGCGAGGTGTCGCTGGACGTGCGCCTGCTTGCAAAAGAAGGCGACAAATACCACATCTCGTTTACCGTATCGGATACCGGCATCGGCATGACCGAAGAGCAGGTCAAAAAGCTGTTTTCTCCATTCGAGCAGGGGGACAGCAGCATCAACCGCCGCTATGGCGGCTCCGGGCTGGGGCTTTCGATTGTCAAAAACCTGGTCGATATGATGGGCGGCGAAATAAAGGTGTTCAGCACGCCCGGAGAGGGGTCCACCTTCATCATCAATCTGTCGCTTGATGTCGACGCCGAAAAGGAGTCGGTATATGCAAAAGTGCTGTCCTGCAAACACTTTAAAAATATGAGAACGCTTATACTGGAAAAATCCGGCGCGAACATCAATCTTATCGAAAGCTATCTCGGCAGCCATGGGATGTACTGCGAGCTGACCAGCTCGGAGGACAGCGCCGTTTGCGTGCTGGAGGCCGCGGACGGGAGATTTGCAAAGCCTTTCGACCTGTTTATCATAGACTATGAAACACCGGCGGAAGGCGGGCTTGCATTCGTGGAAAAACTGCGCACCAACGAAAAAATCGCGCGTCTGCCGAAGATTATAATGCTGTTTCCGATGATGCGGTACGACCTGTTCGACAAACTCGCCGATTACGGGATTGATATGGGTATAGGAAAACCCATAATCCCGTCCATACTCCTCAACGGCATACTCGATATTTTCAATTTAAAAGCGGTTTCAGACTCAAAATCATCGGCAAACGGCAAGCACTTTGCCGAAAAATTAGAAAAACAGTACTGCGTACTGCTTGCGGAAGACAATAAATCAAATCAACTGATAGCAAAGACGCTCCTTGAACAGGTCGGGATAACCACTCTTGTAGCCGGCGATGGAAACGAGGCGGTCGAGCTTTACCAACAGCACAAAGAAAGCATAGACTTAATACTGATGGACCTGCACATGCCCGGCAAAAACGGCTATGAGTCGGCACAGGAAATCCGCGCCGTCTCGACCGATGTTCCAATCGTCGCAATGACTGCGGATGTAATATACGGTGTTCGCGAAAAATGCGAGAACATCGGCATCCATCACTATATAAGCAAGCCATTTAACCCCGACTACTTTATCGAAACCGTAAAAAGCATTATTTTAAGCCGGGATACCGGAGGTGGTACAGCTATGCCTGTGCTTGACCGAAAAAAGGGCCTTGAAAATACAGGCGGAGGCAAAGAGCTTTATAACAAGGTGCTTTTGGAGTATTACGGCGAAAATCTGGACACGGCCGACAGGCTGGCGGCGGCTGTCCGCGAAAAACGATATGATGATGCCGCGCAAATCGTGCATAAAGTGAAAAGCAGCTCGGCAAGCATTGGCGCGAAAACGCTTGCGGAGACGGCGGCTTCATTGCAGAGTGCACTTGCGGAGAAAGATGAGAGCGAAATATTGACGCTTTGCGAAAGGTTTTCCGATATATTAGGCAAACTGCTGGCTGAAATCGAGAAAACAAAGGAAAACCAAAACTAAGTGCGTGCTTTGAAAGGGGGGCTCGTTATGTCAATAACAATTTTGGTTGTTGACGATTCGTCGGCGGACCGATTGCTGATACAAAACACGCTTGGCGAATACAGTGTTTTGACAGCAAGCGGCGGTGTGGAGGCGATTCGCATACTCGAATCGCAGGACACAATCAATCTGCTCATACTCGACCTGAACATGCCGGACATGGACGGGTTTCAAGTACTCGAGTATCTGAGGGGCAATGAGCGGTACAATAAGCTGCGCACCATAATATTGACCGTTTACGACGAGGTGGAAAATGAAATAAAAGGCCTGAAGCTCGGGGCGGTGGACTTTCTCCACAAACCTATTTACAGCGCCGCGCTCAAGGCCAGAGTGGATGTCCATGTCCAGCTGATTTTAGCGGAACAGGCACTTGAGCAGAAACTGGACAAACAGATATTGACGTTCGACATGGTTTTCGAGCAGGCGCCAATCGGCATCGGGATTGCATACAACTGCTTTCCGGAGCAGTGGGACAATTCCGCCGAACTGAAAATCAACCCGATGTACGAAAAGATTACCGGGCGGCCAAAGGAAGAGCTGGTGAAATTAGGCTGGTCGGCTATTACCCATCCCGACGACCTGCCGGAAGAGATAGAAAAATTCAGAAAACTCGTATCCGGCGAAATCAAGGAATTTTCGATGGAAAAAAGATATGTCCGGCCGGACGGCTCAATCGTGTGGGCGCACGTGACCGTATACCCCCTTCACCCGATAGCAAACAACAAATTCAACTATATCTGCCTTGTCCAGGATATAACCGACAAAAAGCAGATGGAGGACGAGCACAGGTTCATCACCGAGCACGACAAATGGACCGGGCTTTATAATCGCGAATATCTGGTATCTCTCCTTGAAAAGCACGCAAAGACTCAAAGGGGCGTAAGAAAAGCGCTTGTCGGCGTCAACTTGAGCATGGCACAACTGCTTACGGCAAATTACGGCTATCAGTATACACAGAATCTGATAAAAAAAGTGGCGGAGGCATTAAGCCGGTTTTGCAGCGAAAAATGCCTGCTGTTTTACCCGAGCGAAAACCGCTTTGTGTTTTATGTTTATGACTATGCCCTCAAATGCGACCTTGCCAGATTAAGCGGTCAAATCATAGAAACACTCGAATCCCTGCTTGTGACCGACAGGATAACCGGCGGAATAGGGATACTCGAAATCGACGGGGAGCTTTGCGAAATCGATGTTGATTCGGCACTGCGAAAACTGCTGATAGCGTCGGAAAAATCGGTCACCCTGTCCGGCAAGAATTTTCAGGTCTGTTTTTACAACAAAGAGCTTGAAGCGCTCGTCAACCGCGAAAGAGACATCGGAGAGGCGCTCAGCAAAATCGCGGCGGACGTCGGCTCCGGCGACGAGCTGGCAGTGGAGTTTCAGCCGATACTTGACTTGAGGTCGGGCTTGATTTGCGGGTTCGAGGCTTTGGCAAGGCTGAAGACGGAAAAGCTCGGCTCGGTGTCGCCTAGTGAGTTTATACCCATTGCCGAAAAGACGAAGCTCATTGTGCCGATAGGCGAAAAAGTGTTCTATGAAGCATTCTGTTTTTTGAGAAAACTCAAAGAGAGAGGCTACAGCAATGTCGGCGTATCGGTCAACGTTTCGGTGATACAGCTTTTGGGCCCCAGTTTCGCAGCGAATCTTTTTGAGCTTATAGACAATATGCAGGTTGACACAAAGAGCATCTGTATTGAGATTACAGAGTCGGTGTTTGCATGCGATTATGATAAAATCAATCTGATTTTTGAAAAATTGCGCAGCATGGGACTGCAAATAGCCATCGACGACTTTGGAACGGGCTATTCGTCGCTGGCAAGGGAAAAAGAGCTGAAAGTCGACTGCATGAAAATCGACAAATACTTCATCGACAAGCTGCTTTATACCGACCCCTCAAAAGAGATAACCGGCGATATAATATCGATGGCGAACAAACTCGGTCAATATACCATCGCCGAAGGAGTTGAACACGAAACGCAGCTGAGGTATCTAATCGCCAATGGCTGCGACAGGGTGCAGGGCTATCTCCTCAGCAGGCCCCTGTGCTCGGAAAAGGCGCTCGAGTTTCTCGAAAACTATAATATACACCAAAACGGCAGAATAGTGTGATATAAAAGTATAAACGCAGCCGAAATAAAAAACGCTGCGGGCCTCTGATGCGGTCCGCGGCGTTTTTTTTAACCTGCCTATCCCGTATAATACCGGGCATAGCTGCCCGGCGGGATGCCATAATACTTTTTAGAACATGTAGGCGAATATGTACCGGTCGGAATACTTGATTTTTCCCGCATTGACCTTCATACCGGCGGCGCTTGATGGGTATGCAGCATAAGCCATGCCGGCTTTTTAATCTTATTGCAGCGAGTCGACAAATTTTTCGATGAGTTTCTCCGCTGTTTTCGCGCTTTTCTCGGCATACGACGCGAATGTGTTTTTATTTTGCTCGAACAGCCGCGTCACGCCGTCCTCGATAGACGCAAAATATGCGTGGGCCAGAGTGTAACAGCGGTTGCCGAAAATTATGTCCAGGATTTGCTTTGTAGTCTCGTCGCGGCTGACCTTTTCCTTCATTGTGATGTCGTAATATGCGGGTATCAGCTCGTTGCGCGAGTAAGCCGCCATGTATTCGAGCAGGATGCCGGTGCGCTCGAGGTCGCTGTTTGTAACCGGCACCATCGAAAGCGGCGAGCCGAACATCATGACCTCGTAGTCGGTCTGTTTCTCGTCAAATTTAGGGAAGGGAATGATGCCAAAATCGCTTTTCATGTCGCGCAGCTGCGTAGTCCAGTATATAAGCTGTGCCCAGAACAGCGCCTGGTCGGCGGCAAACATATACTCGGGCAGCCGGTGGTCCTTGCCGAGCGGGATAACGTCATAAACCAGGTTTTCCTGGTGCATAATCGAAAGCAGCCGCTCGAACACCGTTGTGTTGTGTTCGCTGCCCAGCGTGTAGACAGGATAATCGTCGGAATCCTTTGATACGGTAAGTGCGCCTGCGCCGGTCATAAACGAAGGGTAGAAAACAAAGGACAGCGAGGTAAACCCATACAGGTCGTTTTCGTCAAATGTGCCGTTTCCGTCAAGGTCTTTGGACACTTTTTTCATCATGCGGTCGAACTCGTCCAGCGTCCACTTGCCCTCGAGCACAAAATCATACGGGTCGCCGATATTGTTGTCCACGGCAAGGTTCTTGTTGAATACCAGCACGCATGTGGTATCATAGTGCGCGAGCGTGTAGTCACCTCCGAGGAAGAATGTATAGCCGCAGACCGAAAGGTCGCCCCCGACGTTCGAATCCCACCATGGATTTTGGGTGTCTATATGGGGGATTTGCGTTATGTCGGTTACATAGCGCTCGGTTATAAGATTCGCGGTGTGGCGCACGTCTTCGATAACAATGTCATAGTCGTCGGCGCCGGCTTTGATAGACTTCATTGCCGCGCCGTTAACTCCACCGAACGGCTGCATTATGTCCACTATTTTAACATTATATGTTTCCTCTGTCGAGCGATTGCGCGTGTAAACCGCGTCGTTGATAGGCTCGCCGTCCGGCGACTCGACATCCATGGTCGTATATGCCCATGTAAGCGAGTTGTGGTCGTTTGTCAGGAATCTAAACTCATGTCCGTCGAAGTCTTTGACCGGAACATCGGCTTTGTAATATTCGGTAGTTTCGCCCGCCTCCTCGTCGGTCGCGCTAAAGGT
>ERZ773359.72-NODE-72-length-117190-cov-9.611551_pt1 | contig 117190 bp, 108 predicted proteins | sample MGYA00374955_ERZ773359 | MGnify/ENA primary metagenome ERZ773359 (study PRJEB29098, sample SAMN04486028) | biogas fermenter metagenome | study: EMG produced TPA metagenomics assembly of the Biogas fermentation microbial communities from Germany - Plant 4 DNA1... | reverse complement strand
CCGGGAAGGCGGCCGCACCGTAGGAGCCGGCGTGGTAACGGGTGTAATCAACTAAAAAGCAAACTTAATTCTCGTAGGATTAAAGGCGATGAAGTAAAAGGTTGCCGGAATTCCGGGTATTTTTTATGGAGCATGCCTGCATCAATCAGGCGATAAGGAGGTCGTGTTTTTGGCTAGCCAAAAGATACGCATCAGATTAAAGGCCTTTGATCACCAACTGCTGGATCAATCGGCCGGAAAAATTGTCGAAACAGCCCGCCGGACCGGGGCGGAAGTATCCGGGCCGGTTCCGCTGCCGACCGAGCGCAACCTCTATACCGTGATCCGGGCTCCCCACAAGTACAAGGATTCCCGGGAGCAGTTTGAAATTAGAACCCACAAGCGCTTAATCGATATCTTGGAACCGACCCCGAAGACCATTGACGCCCTGATGAGGTTGGATTTGCCCGCCGGTGTCGATATCGAGATTAAGCTGTAGGCTTGGAGCTGGAGGTGTAACTTGGTGAGGAAAATGATTTTAGCCCGAAAGGTAGGCATGACCCATGTCTTTGACGATCAGGGGCGTTCCATTCCCGTGACCGTTTTAAAGGCCGGGCCCTGCTACGTGACCCAGATCAAGAAGACGGAAAAGGACGGCTACAACAGCATCCAGCTGGCTTTCGAAGAGAAGAAGGAACACCGGGTCAACCGCCCTCTGCGCGGTCATTTTCAAAAGGCAAATGTACCTCCGTGCCGGTTCCTGCGGGAAGTGCGCGTGGATAATCCCGAGGAGTACCAGGTTGGCCAGGTCCTGGCCTCGGACCTGTTTGCCCCGGGGGACTATGTGGATGTGAGCGCCGTCAGCCGGGGCAAGGGGTTTGCCGGTTCCATCAAGCGGCTCGGTTTTGGGCGTGGTCCCGAAAGCCACGGCTCCCACTACCATCGCGGCCCCGGTTCCCTGGGGGCTGTCGAACCCTCCAGGGTTTTTAAGGGGCGTCTTCTCCCCGGCCGGATGGGAGGCCGGCGCCGCACCGTTCAAAACCTGCAGGTAGTTCAGTCCGATGCCAGCAAGAACCTGCTTCTGGTTAAGGGTTCCATCCCCGGCCCTCGGGGAGGGCTGGTGGAGGTCAGGACGGCGGTTAAGGGTGGACGCCGGTCATGAAAGGAGATGCCTTAAGCAAAATGCCTAAACTAGCCTTATACAATCAAGAAGGCGTGCCCGTGGGCGAGCTGGAAGTGCCGGAAGCTATCTTTGCCGCTCCCGTTAAAGAAGCGGCCGTCTATAGCGCGGCCATGGCCCAGGAAGCCAGGCGCCGCCAGGGGAACGCCGCCACCAAAAACCGCGGCGAGGTCAGAGGAGGCGGCAGCAAACCCTGGGTGCAAAAAGGAACCGGCCGGGCCCGCCATGGCAGCATCCGTTCCCCCATCTGGGTGGGCGGGGGCACCGTTTTCGGCCCCCGGCCGCGGGACTACGGGTTTGCCGTTCCGAAGAAGGTCCGCCGGGCGGCCGTTAAATCGGTGTTAAGCTCCAAGGCCCAGGAGAACAAGCTGCTGGTCATTGAAGGCTTCAACCTGGAGCGTCCCCGGACCAAGGAGATGATCCAGATCCTGAACAAGCTGCAGGTGGCGGGGAAGGCCCTGATTGTCACGGCAGAACCGGAGCCGAACGTGATTAAGTCGGCCCGCAATTTGCCCGGGGTTAAAACCATCCTGGCCGACCAGTTGAACGTGCTGGACCTGTTAAATCATGACTATCTGCTCATGACCAGAGCAGCCCTGGAACGGGTGCAGGAGGTGTTCGGAAAATGAGATCACCCCGGGAAATAATTATCCGCCCCCTGGTTACGGAAAAATCTACCGATATGCTGGAGCAGAACAAGTATACCTTCGTGGTGGCCCGCGACGCCAATAAAATCGAGATCAAAAGGGCTTTGGAGCAGATCTTTGACGTTAAGGTCAAAGCGGTGAATACCATCAATTACCGGGGCAAGTTAAAGCGCCTGGGACGGATGCCGGCCGGATTCCGGCCTCGCTGGAAGAAAGCCATCGTCACTTTGACCGAGGACAGCAAGCCCATCGAGATCTTTGAAGGACGCTAGCAAGGGAGGGATCAGCCATGGCTGTTAAGCGGTATAAGCCGACGTCACCGGGAAGACGGTTTTTGACCGTCGCCACTTTCGAAGAGATCACCAAGAAAGAGCCGGAAAAATCCCTTCTGGCGCCTTTAAAAAAACGGGCCGGAAGAAATGTTTACGGCCGCGTAACCGTTCGGCACCGGGGCGGAGGTCACAAGCGCAAGTACCGGATTATCGATTTTAAGCGGGATAAGGAGAACATCCCGGCCAAGGTTGCCGGCATCGAGTACGATCCCAACCGCTCAGCCTATATTGCCCTGTTGAATTATGCCGACGGGGAGAAGCGCTACATTCTCTCTCCCCTGGGCCTGCGGGTGGGGCAGACGGTAATGTCCGGGCCTGAAGCGGAGATCCGGCCGGGCAATGCCATGCGTTTGCGCCATATACCGGTGGGAACTTTTGTCCACAATATCGAGCTGAAAGAGGGAGCGGGAGGGCAGCTGGCCCGCGCCGCCGGGACGGCCGCTCAGCTGGTGGCCAAGGAAGGGCGCTTCGCCCATCTCCGGCTTCCCTCGGGGGAGGTGCGCCTGGTATCCCTGGATTGCCGGGCCACCATCGGTCAGTTGGGCAATATTGAACATGAGAATATTACCATCGGCAAAGCGGGGCGCAGCCGCTGGCTGGGCCGTCGGCCCACCGTGCGCGGTTCGGCCATGAACCCCGTGGATCACCCCCATGGCGGGGGCGAGGGCAAGGCACCCATCGGGCGCAAGAGCCCCGTTACTCCTTGGGGCAAGCCGACGCTGGGCTACAAGACCCGCAAGAAGAACAAGGTATCGGATAAGTATATCGTGCGCTCCCGGAAGGGCAGTTAACCACTGGAAAGGAGGGTTCAGGGTTTGTCCCGATCTTTAAAGAAAGGCCCGTTTTGTGATGAACACCTGTTGGAAAAGATCCGGCGGATGAACGAGAAGGGGGAGAAGCGGGTAATCAAGACCTGGTCCCGGCGTTCCACCATCTTCCCCGAAATGGTAGGGCATACTATTGCCGTGCATGACGGGCGCAGGCATGTTCCGGTCTTTATTACCGAGGATATGGTGGGACACAAACTTGGCGAGTTTGCCCCGACCCGGACTTTCCGGGGGCACGGTCATCATACCGAGCGCTCTACAGCCCTGAAGTAGAGTGGAGGAGGTAGCTTAAAGATGGAAGCAAGGGCACAAGCCCGGTTTGTCCGCGTGCCGCCCCGCAAAGCCCGGGCGGTAGCCGACTTGGTTAGGAACAAGCATGTGGATGAAGCATTGAGCATACTGCGTTATACTCCGCGGCGAGCGGCCAAAGTCGTGGCCAAGGTGGTGGGCTCGGCGGCGGCCAACGCCGAAAATAACCATGACCTTAACCGGAGCAGGCTGTTTATCGACCGCATCTATGTGGATGAAGGTCCGGTTCTCCGGCGGGTCCGACCCCGGGCCCGGGGGAGGCGCTACCTGATCCGCAAGCGCACCAGCCACATCACGGTTATCGTCAAGGAGAGGAAGGAGGTCTAGGCGTGGGGCAGAAAGTCAGTCCCATCGGATTCCGGATCGGCGTAATTCGCAACTGGGATGCCCGCTGGTATGCCGACAAGAATTACACCGAACTGCTGCACGAGGACTTGAGAGTACGGGACTACCTCAGGAATAAATTGGCCGGGGCCGGGGTCTCCCGGGTCGAGATTGAACGGGCGGCCAACAACCTGCGCATCAACATCCACACCGCCAAGCCGGGGGTGGTCATCGGACGCGGCGGCAGCGGCGTGGAAGAGTTGCGCAAAAACCTGGAGAAAGAGACGGGTAAAAAAGTCCACCTCAACATCGTGGAGATCAAGGTCCCCGAGCTGGATGCCTACCTGGTGGCGGAGAGCGTGGCCAACCAGCTGCAGCGCCGGATTGCCTTCCGGCGGGCCATGAAGCAGGCCGTCATGCGCACCATGCGTGCCGGAGCCAAGGGGATCAAGATCTGCTGCAGCGGAAGGCTGGGAGGAGCGGAAATGGCCCGCAACGAGAGCTACATGGAGGGAACTGTTCCCCTGCAGACGCTGAGAGCGGATATCGATTACGGCTTTGTCGAAGCGCATACCACCTACGGCCGCATCGGCGTGAAGGTCTGGATTTATAAAGGGGAAGTCTTTCCCTCGAAGCAAGTTGCGGATAAAGCAGGGGAGGTAGCGGGCAATGTTAATGCCTAAAAGGGTAAAGTACCGCCGGCAGCAGCGCGGTCGCTTGAAGGGTACGGCCAAGGGCGGCACCGAGATCCATTTCGGTGACTACGGCCTACAGGCCCTGGAGCCGGCCTGGATTACCAGCCAGCAGATCGAAGCGGCCCGTATTGCCATGACCAGGTATATTAAGCGGGGCGGCAAAGTCTGGATTCGTATTTTCCCCCACAAGCCGGTCACCGAAAAACCGGCGGAGACGCGGATGGGCAAAGGGAAAGGTTCTCCCGAGTACTGGGTTGCGGTAGTGAAGCCGGGCCGGATCATGTTTGAACTGGCCGGAGTTAAGGGAGATGTGGCCCGGGCGGCCATGCGCTTGGCGGCAAACAAGCTGCCCATTAAAACCAAGTTTGTGAAAAGAGAAGAAATGGGTGGTGTTACTGAATGAAGGTAACGGAAATCCGCGAGCTGAGCACCCAGGAACTGCATGAGAAACTGGAAGATTTGAAGGAAGAGCTTTTCAACCTCCGGTTTCAGATGGCTACCGGCCAGTTGGAGAATGTGATGCGCATTCGGGATGTCCGCCGGGGTATTGCCCGGATTAAAACCGTAATTCGCGAGCGGGAGATAAATACGGGAAAGAAATAAATGAAATCTCATTGCTGTCGAGAAGGGAGGCCCGGTGACTTTTGGAAGCAAAAAGGAAGCGCAAAGTCCGTACCGGACGGGTAGTCAGCGACAAGATGAACAAGACCCGGGTGGTAGCCGTAGAGCGCTTAACCAAGCACCCGCTGTACGGCAAGACTATCCGCCGGACTAAAAAGTATAAGATTCATGATGAAAATAATGAATCGCGCGTAGGCGATATCGTCCGCATCGAAGAGACCAGGCCTTTGAGCAAGGATAAGCGCTGGCGCCTGTTGGAGATTGTGCAGCGTTCCCAACTGTAGAAAGCCAGAGCAGAGGGTAAAGGAGAGTCTTAAAAGCGATGATTCAGAATGAGACTATCTTAAACGTAGCCGATAATTCAGGCGCGAAGAAGGTGCTCTGTATTCGTGTCCTGGGCGGGTCGCAAAAAAAGGCCGGCCAGATAGGCGATATCATTGTTGCTTCCGTCAAGGAGGCCATACCCGGCGGGGTAGTCAAAAAAGGGGACGTAGTCCGGGCGGTGATCGTGCGCACCAAAAGCGGCCTGAACCGCAAGGACGGTTCCCACATCCATTTTGACGACAATGCGGCCGTAATTATCAATGAGCAGAACAACCCGCGGGGGACGCGGATATTTGGACCGGTGGCCCGAGAGCTGCGGGAGAAAGATTTTATGAAGATCATATCCCTGGCCCCGGAAGTGATCTAGGCCGGATAAAGGAGGTGGCATGACCGTGGCACAGAAAAAGTTGTTTGTCCGCCGGGGTGACAGAGTTATGGTTCTCTCCGGGAAATACAAGGGCAAAAAAGGGAAAGTAATCGAGGCCCTTCCCGCCCAGGGGAAGATTAAGGTGGAAGGGATCAACATCATCAAAAAGCATGCCAAGCCGACTCCCAAAATACCCCAGGGGGGGATTCGGGAGATGGAGGCGCCTTTTCCGGCTTGCAAGGTGGCTATTATCTGCCCGGGATGCCAGAAGCCGACCCGGGTAGGGAAAAAGATTTTGCCTGACGGCCGGCGCATACGCATCTGCAAAAAATGCGCGGAGTCCCTGGATAAGGAGAAGTAAGGAGGGTTGTATGGAGATGTCGCGCTTGAAACAGAGATACCTGGAAGAGATCAGACCCGCCATGATGGAGCGTTTTAACTATAAGAACATCCACCAGGTTCCCCGCATCGAGAAGGTGGTTATCAACATGGGGGTGGGCGAAGGGAAGGATAATCCTAAGGTGCTGGACGCGGCGGTACACGACCTAACCCTTATTTCAGGGCAGAAGCCGATAGTTACCAAAGCGCGCAAGTCGGTAGCCAGTTTTAAAGTCCGGGAAGGGATGTCCATCGGCTGCAAAGTTACCCTGCGGGGAGTGCGGATGTACGACTTTCTGGATAAGCTTTTTAACGTGGCTCTGCCTCGGGTCAGGGATTTTCGGGGGATGTCGCCCCGCTCCTTTGACGGCCGCGGCAACTATACCATCGGCATCAGGGAGCAGCTTATCTTTCCCGAGATCGACTACAGCAAAGTGGAGAAGATCATGGGGATGGATATTGTTATTGTTACCACCGCCGAAACCGACGAAGAAGCCCGGGAGCTGTTAAGGCTGATGGGAGCTCCCTTTAGAGCGGCTTAATCGCCGGGGAATCAAGCTGATGAGACAAGGAGGAAAAGGATGGCCAAAAAATCGCTGATTGCCAAGGCCAAACGCAAGCCCAAGTTTCGGGTGCGTCAGTATAATCGCTGCTGCCTCTGCGGCCGCCCTCGAGCCTATTTGCGCAAGTTTGGCATGTGCCGCCTTTGCTTTCGTCGCCTAGCCAACGAAGGCAAAATACCGGGGGTTAAAAAGGCCAGCTGGTAGACGGGGGCAGAAGGAAAGGAGGTTATTTCCGATGATGACGGATCCTATTGCCGATATGCTGACGCGGATTAGGAACGCCAACATGGTCCGGCACGAGAGCGTGGATATCCCCGCCTCCAATATGAAGCGGGCCATCGCCGAGATCATGAAGCAAGAGGGTTTTATTAAGGATTATGAATATATCCCCGACAACAAGCAGGGCGTCATCCGGATCTGGTTGAAGTACGGGGCCAACCGAGAGCGGGTTATTACGGGGTTGAAGAGGATCAGCAAGCCCGGGCTGAGAGTTTACGTGAAAAAAGACGAGTTGCCCAAGGTCCTGGGGGGGCTGGGCGTGGCCATCATCTCCACCTCCCAGGGGGTAATGAGCGACCGCGACGCCCGCAAGAAGGCCATTGGCGGGGAGGTTTTGTGCTACATCTGGTAGGCTGGGAGGAGGTCCGTATCAATGTCACGAACCGGAAGAAAACCGATCCCTCTGCCCGGGGGAGTTCAGGTGCAGATTGCCGGTAATCATATTAAAATTAAAGGCCCCAAGGGCGAGCTGGAGAAGGAGCTGCCTCCAGGGATTGCCGTGGAGCAGGAAGAAGGACAGCTGCTGGTCAAGCGCCCTTCCGACAGCCCGCAGCACCGTTCCCTGCACGGCCTGGTGCGTTCCCTGATCCACAACATGGTGGTGGGAGTTACCGAGGGCTTTTCCCGCACCCTGGAGCTGGTGGGCGTGGGGTACCGGGCTTCCATGCAGGGGAACAAGCTGGTTCTAAACATCGGCTTTTCCCATCCTGTCGTCATTGAGCCGGAGCCAAACCTGTCGCTGGAGGTTTCCGGCAACAACAAGATTGTGGTCAAGGGAATCGACAAGCAGCAGGTGGGCGACTTTGCCGCCCGGATCCGCAAGATAGCCCCTCCGGAACCGTACAAGGGCAAGGGGATCCGCTACGAGAACGAGCACGTCCGGCACAAGGTAGGCAAGGCGGGCAAGTAGTCCACGGGGAGGTGTAACGGTTATGATCAAACAGGTTTCGCGCAATGTTCAGCGCAAGCGCAGGCATAGAAGAGTGCGCAAAAAAATTACAGGCACTATGGAGCGACCCCGGTTGAATGTATTTCGCAGCAACAAGCACATTTATGCCCAGATCATAAATGACTTGTCGGGGAACACCATGGTGGCGGCCTCCAGCCTTGATCCCGCCCTCCGCCAGGAGCTGGGCAAGGGCTCCAACATTGAGGCGGCCCGGAAGGTGGGCGCCCTTTTGGCCCGGCGGGCCCTGGAAGCCGGGATCGAAAAAGTGGTCTTTGACCGGGGCGGCTACCTCTATCATGGCCGGGTGAAGGCCCTGGCGGAAGCAGCCCGGGAGAGCGGTTTGCAGTTTTAGAAAGGGGGGATTCAGAGAAGGTGAGCAGGATAGAAACGACCCAGGAGCTAACGGAAAAGGTTGTCCGGGTGAACCGTGTGGCCAAGGTAGTAAAAGGAGGGCGTCGTTTTAGCTTCAGCGCCCTGGTAGTAGTGGGCGACCAGAACGGGGTAGTCGGCGCCGGCACGGGAAAAGCCGGGGAGGTGCCCGAGGCCATCCGCAAGGCCATCGAAGATGCGAAGAAAAACTTAATTCGCGTCCCCCTGGTGGGAACCACCATACCCCATCCCGTAGTGGGACGCTTCGGTGCCGGGAAAGTTTTGATGAAGCCGGCCTCCCAGGGAACGGGAGTTATCGCCGGCGGCCCTGTCCGCGCCGTTCTGGAACTGGCGGGAGTAAAGGATGTCCTGACCAAGTCGCTGGGCTCCTCCAACGCTTTGAATATCGTCAACGCCACCATAGCCGGGCTTAAGAGCCTGAAAACGGTGGAGGAAGTCAGCGCTATCCGGGGCATTGATGTGGAACAGCTGCTTAGTTAGGAGAGGAAGCAGATGGCGAGCAAAAAAGGGAAACTGTTAATTACGTTGGTCCGCAGCCCTGTAGGCTGCCGCCCGGAGCATCGCGGCACGGTGCGCGCCCTGGGACTAAAAAAAGTGGGGCAGACGGTGGAGCACCGCGATGAGCCGGCAATTCGCGGCATGGTCCAGTCGATAAATTTTCTGGTTAAAGTCGAGAAAAGCAGTTAATCGGGAGATAAAAGGAGGTGCCAGGATGCGCCTGCACGATTTGAAGCCCCCCGCCGGAGCGAAAACGGCGGCCAAGCGGAAAGGGAGAGGGCCGGCTTCCGGTCTGGGCAAGACCGCCGGACGGGGCCAAAAGGGACAGAAAGCGCGCTCCGGCGCCAAGCTGCGCCGGGGTTTTGAGGGCGGCCAGATGCCTCTGTTTCAACGCCTGCCCAAAAGGGGATTTACCAATATTCACAGGCAGGAATGGACCATTCTGAACCTGGGGGCCCTGAATTGCTTTGAGGATGACACCGTGGTTACCCCGGAGCTGCTCAAGGAAAAGGGATTGATAAAATCCCTTAAGCATCCCGTTAAAGTCCTGGGGGAGGGAGAAATCAGCCGCCGACTGACGGTAAAGGCTAACCGCTTCAGCAAACAGGCCCAGGATAAGATCGAAGCCGCCGGCGGAAAGGCTGAGGTGATCTAGCTTGTTGGAAAGCGTTCGCACGGCATGGCGGATACCGGAATTAAGACAAAGGATCTTGTTTACCCTGGCCATGTTTGTAGTGTTCCGCCTGGGCTCGGCCATCCCGGTGCCGGGAGTGGATGCGGCCAGGCTGGCCCGGTTTTTCCAGGAAGACACTATTTTCGGGATTATCAATATTATCGGGGGCGGCAACTTAAGCAACTTTACCATATTTGCCCTGGGCATTATGCCCTACATTAACGCCTCCATTATCATGCAGCTGCTGACCATAGTTATTCCGAAATTAAAGGAATGGAGTGAAGAAGGGCCCGAGGGGCGCAAGCGCATTACCCAGATCACCAGGTACGGTACTATCGTCATTGCGCTGATGCACGCGTTCGGCTATTCCTTTGTCATTGCCAACGAGGCGATAGTGAACAAGACCCCCCTTTCGTACCTGACCATTATCATCACCCTTACCGCCGGGACGGCCTTCCTGATGTGGGTGGGGGAGCTTATCAATGAGAAGGGGATTGGCAACGGGATCTCCCTGCTGATCTTCGCGGGAATTGTGGCCGAATTTCCCATGACGGCAGCCCTGGCTATTGAAGACCTGCGGGTGGGCCAGGTGGCTGTTTACACGGTGATCCTGGTGGTCATCCTGCTGCTGGCCCTTAACGTGTGCATTGTGGCTCTGGACCAGGGGCAGCGCCGGATTAACATCCAGTACAGCAAGCGGATCGTGGGGCGCCGCGTCTACGGGGGCCAGTCTACGCATATTCCCATGAAAGTAAACCAGGCCGGAGTTATTCCGGTGATCTTTGCCTCGATTATTATCAGTTTTCCGGCAACGATTTTGAGGTTTTTCGACCATCCGGTCACCAGGAAGATGGCCAGCGCCCTGGCCATGGATGGGAACCTCTACCTGGTTTTATATATCCTGTTGATTATCGGTTTCTCCTACTTTTATACGGCGGTGCAGTTCGACCCCTTTCAGGTGGCGGGGAATATTAAGAAACACGGCGGCTTTATCCCCGGCCTGAGGCCCGGCCGCCCAACGGCGGAGTTTCTCTCCAAGGTCATTTCGCGGCTGACCACGGTGGGAGCTTTTTCTCTGGCTGCCATCGCCGTCTTCCCCATCGTCATCGAGCGGGTCACCGGCATGAGCTTGATGTTCAGCGGCACCGGCTTGATTATCGTGGTGGGGGTAATCCTGGAGACGATGAAGCAGATCGAGAGCCATATGCTCATGCGCAGCTACCGCGGGTTTATGAAGTAGCAGGAGGCGGCAATGATTAATTTGAAAACGCCTGAGGAGATTGCCTTGATGCGCGAAGCGGGGCGGATCGCCGCCCGGGTTCTCCAGGAACTGGAGCAGGCTCTGGCCGTGGGCGTAACCACCGCTCACCTGGATAAGCTGGCCGAGAAGCTGATCCGCAGCCTGGGAGGAGAGCCGGCCTTCCTGGGCTATCAAAATTTCCCCGCCTCCATATGCACCTCCATCAATAACGAGGTGGTGCACGGCATCCCAGGGTTGCGTCGTTTGCAGGAGGGGGATATAATCAGCATTGATGTCGGAGTACGCTTCAAAGGGTATTATGGCGATGCGGCGGCCACCTTTGGCGTTGGGGCCATCAGCGCGGAAGCCCGGAGGCTGATCCAGGTTACCAGGGCCTCCCTGGAACGAGGGATTCAAGCGATGCAGGTGGGGGGATACCTGTCGGATATCTCCCATGCCGTGCAAAGTTTTGTGGAGGAGCATAACTTTTCGGTAGTCCGTCAATATGTAGGTCACGGCATCGGCAGCCAGATGCACGAAGAGCCCCAGGTCCCGAATTTTGGACGTCCGGGCCGGGGACCGCTGCTCCAGCCGGGGATAGCCCTGGCCATTGAGCCGATGGTTAATGCGGGCCACTACGAGGTAAAGGTCCTGGAAGACCGGTGGACGGTGGTTACCAAGGACGGAAGCCTTTCCGCTCATTTTGAGCATACGGTGGCTCTGGGGGAAGAGGGACCGGAGATCTTGACTGTTCTCTAATCCGGAGGAGAGGCAGGAAGATGGAAGAGCTAAAACCAGGTCAACTGGTGCGTTCTTTGGCCGGCCGGGATAAAGATGAACATTACCTGGTGCTGAAAGTAATTGACCGGCGGCAAGTATTGCTGGTTAACGGCCGCAACCGCCCTCTGGCCCGGCCCAAAAAGAAAAACGTGGCGCACCTTCAACGCTATGATCGAAGGGCTGATATTGAGGAGGCTGCCCGGTCCGGGAAACTGACCGACAGCCTGGTGATCAAATATTTGAAGGAGCTTGTGCCACAAAAGGGGAACGGAAGGGGGTTGGTCCATGACGAAAAAGAAGGATATCATTGAGGTAGAGGGGAAAGTAATTGAGCCTCTCCCCAATGCCATGTTTCGGGTGGAGCTGAAGAACGGCCTGAAGGTGCTGGCTCATGTTTCCGGGAAAATTCGCATGAACTATATCCGTATTCTTCCCGGAGACCGGGTTTTGGTAGAGCTCTCTCCTTATGACCTGACCCGGGGACGGATTACCTATCGTTACAAGTAAGGAGGCTGTTTGGAATGAAGGTCAGGCCCTCAGTTAAACCGATGTGCGAAAAATGCAAGGTTATCCGGCGCAGGGGGCGGGTGGTGGTGATCTGCCAAAACCCCAAGCACAAGCAGAGGCAGGGCTAAAAGAATAAAAAGCTTTCCTTGGGGCATACTAGCCTTGTTTAGCTTTTTTTGGGAATGGATCCAAAGGAGGTGGAAAGATGGCCAGAATAGCAGGAGTAGACTTGCCGCGGGACAAAAGGGTGGAGGTGGCCCTGGGATATATTTACGGCATTGGGCGGAAGCGGGCCGCCACCATTCTGGAGCATACCGGTGTAAACCCCGATACCCGGGTGCGGGACTTGACGGAAGATGAAGTCAGCCGCTTGCGGGAATTTATCGATAAAAATTATAAAGTCGAGGGCGACCTCCGCCGGGAAGTGGCTCTAAATATCAAGCGCCTGGTGGAGATCGGCTGCTACCGGGGGATTCGCCATCGCCGGGGCTTGCCGGTACGGGGCCAGCGGACCTCGACCAACGCCCGGACCCGCAAGGGACCCCGCAAGACGGTAGGTGTCCGCCGGAAGAAGTAACCAGCTGAATGAAGGGAGGAGGAAAAGAGCTTGGTTAAGAAAAAAGCCAGCAAGCCCAAGCGCCGCGAGCGCAAAAATGTGGAGCGCGGGGTAGCTCATATTAAATCGACCTTTAACAATACTATTATCAGTATCACCGATATGAACGGGAACAGCATATCCTGGTCCAGCGCCGGGAATGTCGGGTTCAAGGGCTCCCGGAAATCCACCCCCTTTGCCGCTCAGCTGGCTGCGGAGGCGGCAGCCAAGGCCGCCATGGAGCACGGCATGAGACAGGTGGAAGTATATGTCAAAGGTCCCGGAGCCGGCCGGGAGGCGGCCATCAGGTCTTTGCAGGCAGCCGGACTGGAAGTTAACGTGATCAAAGATGTGACCCCTATTCCTCACAATGGATGCCGGCCGCCCAAACGGCGCCGCGTTTAAATTACAGGGATGGGACAGGAGGTGTTAATCAGCGCATGGCACGATATACAGGAGCTGTTTGCCGTTTGTGTCGCCGGGAAAGAATGAAGCTGTACCTGAAAGGGGATCGCTGTTATACGGATAAATGCAGCGTTGTCCGGCACCCCTACCCCCCGGGGCAGCACGGCCAGGGGAGGCAAAAATTTTCCGAGTACGGGCTGCAGCTGAGAGAGAAGCAGAAGGCCCGCCGCATTTACGGGGTTCTGGAGAAGCAGTTCCGGCGCTACTTTAAAGAAGCGGACCGCCGTAAAGGGGTTACCGGGGAGATCCTGCTCCAGCTGCTGGAGAGCCGCCTGGACAACGTTGTCTTCAGAATGGGTCTGGCCCGTTCCCGCCCCGAAGCGCGCCAATTGGTACGGCACGGCCATTTCCAGGTAAACGGACGGAAGGTGGATATTCCCTCCTACCTGACCCGGCCCGGGGACCAGGTGGCCGTTCGGGAAAAGAGCAGGAAGCTGCCGGTTTTCAAGCAGATCGCGGAAGCCAGGGAGCAGCAAGGCATCGTGGACTGGCTGGAAGTGGATTTTGAAAAATTGAGCGGCCGCGTCCTGCGCATCCCCCAGCGGGAAGAGATCGATGTTCCCATTCAGGAACAGTTGATTGTGGAACTGTATTCCCGCTAGGGATAAGCCGGGCCAAGGAACACCCTCGGATATAACCATTTCAAGGAGGGTTCACCGGAAAGATATGATTGAAATAGAGAAACCGAAAATAGAATGGGTTGATAAAGACGAGCAGAACAACTACGGAAAATTTGTGGTGGAACCCCTGGAAAGAGGCTATGGTATTACTTTGGGCAATGCCCTGCGCCGCATTCTTCTTTCTTCTCTTCCCGGGGCCGCCATTACCAATGTGAAATTTGAAGGAGCGCTGCACGAATTTTCCGTTTTGCCGGGAGTGCTGGAGGATACCATCGAGATTATTCTCAATTTGAAGTCCTTGTGCATGAAGATTCACAGCGACGAGCCCCAGCTGTTGATCATCGATGCCGACAAGGCGGGAGAGGTTACGGCGGGCGATATCCAGGCTCCTTCCGATGTGGAGATCTTGAACCCGGACCTGCACATCGCCACCCTGGAAGAAGGGGCGCGGCTGTACATGGAGATGACCGCGCGCAACGGGCGCGGCTACGTCCCGGCGGAGCGCAATAAGATACCCCATCAACCCATCGGGTTGATTCCCATCGATTCAAATTTTTCGCCCATCAAGCGGGTTAATTACCAGGTGGAGAATACCCGGGTGGGGCAGGTCACCGACTACGACAAGCTTACCCTGGAAGTCTGGACCGACGGGAGCATCCGCCCCGATGAAGCGGTCAGCCTGGGGGCCAAGATCTTAAGCAAGCATCTCTCCCTCTTTGTCAACCTGACGGAGCAGGTGGACGAGGTGGAGATCACCGACGAACGCCAGGAGGAGGACCGGGAACGCCTGCTGGATATGACCATCGAGGAGCTGGATCTCTCCGTACGCTCTTACAACTGCTTAAAGCGGGCGGGGATTAATACCGTGGGCGAGCTGGTCCGAAAGACCGAGGAAGAGATGATGAAGGTGCGCAACCTGGGCAAGAAGTCTCTGGAAGAGGTAGAAAACAAGCTGAAAGAGCTGGGTTTAAGCCTAAGCAAGGCCGGAGAGTAAGCCGGCCCATAGCAGTATTCTTATAGGCAGCGGTTAAGGAGGAGAGCTCATGGCCTATCAAAAATTAAGCCGAAAAAGCGGGCCGCGCCGCGCTCTTCTGCGCAGCCAGGTTACCGCGCTGCTCAAGGAGGGGCGCCTGGAGACTACGGCCGCCAAGGCCAAGGCGGTCCGCCCCCTGGCGGAGCAGATGATTACCCTGGCCAAGAAAGGGGGGCTCCACGCCCGCCGGCAGGCCCTGGCCTTTCTTTACGACGAAGACGTGGTCACCAATTTGTTCGAAAAAATTGGGCCTCGCTTTGAAGGCCGGGAGGGCGGCTATACCCGGATCATCAACCTGGGTCACCGCCGCGGCGACGGAGCGCCCATGGTAATCCTGGAGTTAATCAGTTAAGATCGATTGCAATCATGGCGGAAGTCCTTTTAGAAACCAAAGCCCTCTCTTTTGCCTACGGGGAAGAGGGGAGAAACCGGCCCGCCCTGGAGGACATCAATCTAAAGGTGCTCCAGGGGGAATACGTGGCCATCATCGGGCCCAGCGGCTCGGGGAAGACAACTTTGCTCAAGCACTTCAACGCCCTTTTGACCCCTTGCCGGGGCCAGGTCCTGGTCAAGGGGCTTTCTACGGCGGAAAAGGCCAACCATCCGGAGATCCGCCGGTTGTGCGGGATGATCTTCCAGAACCCCGATAACCAGCTGGTGGCCAACACCGTGGAGGAAGACGTCGCTTTTGGGCTGGAGAACTACCGGGTTCCCCCTGCCGAAATCCGGAGCCGGGTGGCGGAGCTCTTGAAGCAGATGGAGCTTGAAGATCTGGCCCGGCGCCCTCCCCACCTTCTATCCGGGGGGCAGAAGCAGCGGGTGGCCATTGCCGGAATCCTGGCCATGCGTCCCCGCTGCCTGTTAATGGATGAGCCCACCTCCATGCTGGATCCCCGGGGCCGGAGAGAGCTTCTGGAAACGGTCCAAAAGCTGAACCGGGAGCAGGGGATCACGGTCCTGCACGTTACCCACTATCCCGAGGAGGCGGCGCTGGCCCGGCGCGTCCTGGTGCTGGAAGGGGGCCGCCTGGCGGCGGACGGCCCTCCGCGGGAAATCTTGACCGATCTGGCCTTGTTGCACAGCCTGGGCCTTAGGGGAACCGCCGCGGCGGAAATGGCCGCCTTCCTGAGAGAAGCGGACCTTCCACTCCCTCCCAAGCTGCTGGGTCAAGATGAGCTGGTGGAACAGATATGTTCATTGCTACCCGCGATCTAACCCATACCTACATGCCGGGAACTCCCTTCGCCACCCAGGCGCTCAAGGGAGTTAATCTTACTATTGAGCGGGGGAGTTTCTGTGCGGTGACCGGGCCTTCCGGTTCCGGCAAATCCACCCTGGTGCAGCATTTCAACGGGCTGCTCAGGCCTACCAGCGGCCAGGTCCTGCTGGAGGGGCGCCCCCTGGGAGAGGGTAAGGATTCCCTGCGCCGGGCCCGTCGGCAGGTGGGGCTGGTTTTTCAACTGCCGGAGCAGCAGTTTTTTGCCGAGACTGTTTTCGACGAGGTGGCTTTTGCCCCCCGCAACCTGGGCCTGGACCCCGCCGAGGTGGAAAAAGCGGTGGAAGAGTCCCTGGAACAGGTGGGTCTGGACCCGAAGGAGTTGAGAGAGCGCTCCCCCTTCCACCTCAGCGCCGGGCAGAAGCGCCTGGTGGCTATCGCCGCCGTTTTAGCCCTGAAGCCGCAAGCCCTCGTTTTGGACGAGCCCATGGCGGGGCTGGATCCGGCGGGGGAGCGGAACTTGTTTGACTTGCTCCGGGACTTGAACCGCCGCCGGGGCCTGACGGTGGTGGTGGTTACCCACCGCCTGGAAGAGATCGTGAGCCTGGTGCACCGGGTTTATGTCCTGGAGGAGGGCTCTTTGATAATGGAGGGGAGCCCGGAGGAGCTCTTCCGCCGCCGGGAGGAGTTGGACCGGGTGGGTGTGGCGCCGCCGCCCTGGTGGGAACTGCTCCGGGAACTGGCCGGGAAAGGCTACCCGGTGAATACCTCGGCCCTGACCAGGGAGGAGGCCTGCCGGGAGATCATCTCCTTGTTTAAGGGGGAGAAGCGATGAAGCCCAGCATTACCCTGGGGCAGTACTTCCCCGGCAGCAGCCTGCTGCACCGCCTTAACGCCCGCTTTAAGCTGCTGCTGCTGCTTTTATTCCTGGTGCTCCTGTTCCTGGTGGAGACCTTTGCCGGCCTGGGCCTGCTCCTGGGCCTGCTCCTTCTCCTGGCCGCTCTGACCCGGATCCCTTTTTCCTACCTGCTGCGCGGCTTGAAGCCCATTTTTTATATCGTGGTCTTGACTCTAATCGTCTATTTCTTTTTTTCCCGGGGCGGGGTGGTCCTCCTGCGCCTGGGGCCCGTCACCGTGGAGTCTCAGGGAGTAGTGCAGGGCCTCTTTATCGTCGGCCGGCTGGTGATCATTGTCCTGGCCACCATGCTGGTTACCCTGACCACCACTCCCCTGAATCTGACCTACGGGCTGGAGAGTTTTCTCAAGCCCCTGCGCCTGGTCAAGGTGCCCGTGGCGGAGATAGCGGTGATCATGACCATAGCCCTGCGCTTCATCCCCACCCTGATGGAAGAGAGCCAGCGGATCATGAAAGCCCAGGAGGCCCGGGGAGCGGATTTTGAAAGCGGCAGCCTGTGGCGCAGGGCCCGAGCCATGACCCCGCTCATCGTCCCCCTCTTTGTCAGCGCCTTCCGCCGGGCCGACGAGCTGGCCCTGGCCATGGAGGCCCGGGGGTACCGGGTGGGGGCGGAGCGGACCAGGATGCACCAGGACCCGGTAACCGCCCGGGACTGGTTGGCCTTGCTCTTTTTGGCCCTGCTTTTTGCGGGGATTGTAATCGCCGGGATCTAGTGGGAGGCAGGAAAGTGAGCAATATTCGACTAACGGTAACCTATGACGGGACCGAATACAGCGGTTTTCAGTGGCAGGCGAACGCGCCCACCATCCAGGGGAAGCTGGAGGAAGCCCTGGCGCGGATCTACGGTCAGCCCCTGCGGATTGCCGCCGCCGGCCGGACCGATGCCGGGGTGCACGCCCGCGGGCAGGTGGTAAATTACCAGGCGCCCTTTCCCATCCCCGTGGAGAGAATCCCCAAGGCTTTCAACGCCTGCCTCCCCCGGGATATCGTCGTGGTGGCGGCGGAGGAAGTGCCCCCGGAATTCCATGCCCGGTACAGCGCCCGGGGCAAAAAGTACAGCTACACCATCGACCGGGCTCCCTTCCCCCAGGTTCTCCTGCGCCGGTACAGCTACCATGTGGGCGAGCCCCTGGAAATAGAAGCCATGGCGGCGGCCGCCGCCCTGCTCCAGGGGAAAAAGGACTTTGCTGCCTTCCAGGCCCGGGGAAGCAGCGCCCAAAACACCGTGCGCCATCTTTTCCGAGTGGAGGTGCGGGAATATCCCCGGGAGCAGCTGCTGCGGCTGTTTTTCCACGGCGACGGCTTCCTTTACCGGATGGTGCGCCTGATGACGGGCAGCCTGCTCCGGGTCGGTTTGGGAAAGCTGGCTCCGGGAGACCTGGCGGCCGCCCTTTCCGGGGAGCGGCCCGAGGCCGTTGGGCCCACGGTCCCGGCCCGGGGCCTCTGCCTGGAAGAGGTCTATTATTGACGAGACCCCGAGAAGAAAGGATTAGCTTGACAAGGGCCCGGCCCGTATATTACAATTAAGCTTGTGGCAATGGCAGGAAGAGAAGAAGGAGAGGGAAGTAATGCGCACCTACATGGCCAAACCGCAGGAAATTCAGCGCCGTTGGTATATAATTGACGCTGCGGGGCGCTCCCTGGGGCGGGTCGCCAGCGAGGCGGCCAGCTTGCTCCGGGGGAAGCATAAACCGATATATACCCCCCATGTGGATACAGGCGACCACGTGATTGTCATCAATGCCGCCAAGGCCGTCTTGACCGGGAAAAAACTGCAGCAGAAGTTTTATATCCGCCATTCGGGCTATCCCGGGGGTTTGAAGAAAGTGGACTACGCCACCATGATGGCCCAAAAACCGGAAAAGGCGGTCTACCTGGCCGTTCGGGGCATGCTGCCGCGCAACCGGCTGGGGCGGGCCATGATTAGCAAGCTCCGGGTTTACCGCGACAGTAGTCATCCTCACAAAGCTCAGAAGCCGGTAGCCTGGAAAGGGCCTGCAGAAATGGAGAAAGGAGGCCCTGCCGATGAGTGAGATTCAATACTTCGGAACGGGGCGCCGCAAGGAGTCCGTGGCCCGGGTCCGGCTGCTGCCGGGAAGCGGGCGCATCATAATTAACGGCAAACCCATGGATCAGTACTTTGGCCTGGAAACCTTAAAGCTTACCGTCCGGCAGCCTCTGGTGGCCACGGGCACCCTGGACCGCTTTGATGTAATCGCCAAGGTTCAAGGCGGAGGCTTCTCCGGCCAGGCCGGTGCCATCCGCCACGGGATTGCCCGGGCGCTGCTCCAGAGCAACAGCGAATACCGTTCCGTCCTGAAAAAGAGCGGCTTCCTCACTCGCGATCCGCGCATGAAAGAGCGGAAGAAGTACGGCTTGAAAAAAGCCCGCCGGGCACCGCAATTCTCCAAGCGCTAATTTCCCACCTTGCCCGCAAAGGAACGGTCCTTCTCAAAGGGACGGTTCCTCTTTTATTTCTGCAAAATACATCAGAAGGTCGGTTTTTAGTGTATCAGGGGGGCGGTTCTTTGATTTGCATTTTTGTAAATGAGAACGTCCCCCCTTAAAGGGGTGCAAACAATCCCTACAAAGATATATAAAACAAGTAATCCCGTCGCCGTCCTAATTCCCGGCCGGCCAACTATAAAGGATAAAAGGATAATGCTTTATACCGTATAATATATTTTCAGGCCCCAGTTGTTTAATGGAAAAGTGGGCGAGAAACGGTTACGATTGGGCAGGAGAGCAATATGGAACAAGCCAAATTTGTTATCAATACCATTATGTCAAGGGAAGACTATCGGAAATTTTTGTACATCGCTACCTTTAGAAGGAATAAAGGGATGGTTCCTTTGCTGGGCTTAATCTCTTTGCTGGGAAGCTTAATCATCAGCATGGAGAGCGATAGTTTAAATCTCACTAAATTTTTAATAAGCTGGATTGGATTGTTTGCCCTGGCCATTGCCGTGGCTGTACTGAGAGTGGAAATGAGAACGGCACAACGCCTAAAGACGGACAAAACAGGTGCCTTTGACAGCGTCAACACTTTAAAATTTTATGAAGACAGAATTGTTATGGAGAATAAAGCCCTTAAGTCAACGGGCGAGTTAAAGTACGATCAATTTTATGCTTTAATGGAGAGCAAAGATTATTTTATGTTTTATTTAACGGCAAACCAGGCCTCTTTGGTAAGGAAAAAAGATCTGGATGATCTTAATGCCTTTAAGGAGTTTATGGTCAAGACATTTGGGAAGAAGTACAAACGCATATAATCTCAAAGGGGACTCGGTGTAAAAGGGGACGGCTCTTGTTTTGCATCTTTGCCAAAAGAGACGTTCCCAATTTCATTTTTGTATAAAGGAAGGGACCTTTTTCCCCTGTTCTCTTGCTGCAAGGCGGCTTGCTGCTCTTTTGTACATGGCCCCAAAAAGCCTGGCGCCGGGGCAGGCCGGCAGCGGGAAGCCCTTCTCTCTTCAGCGGAGGAAGCCCCCCTGGCGGAGGCCGGGCAAGGCGCCCTTCCCCGGCAGCGGGCCTTTTCAAAAGGATTCCGCAGCGGAAGCGTAGAATAAGTGGCCATGCATAAACTTTATCTGGGTTCAACGGATCTTTTGGAGAGGCAGCTGGCCCGGGATATCCGCCTTTTGAAGGAAGGCCGCTCTCTCCGGCGCCGTCTGGTTCTGGTGGAGAGCAACCTGGCCGGGGTATACCTGCGCCGCCGCCTGGCCTTTCTGGGCGGGAGCCATTGCGCCGTCAGCTTTTATACCCTAAAAGACCTGGCCCGGGAGATGCTGTCCCGCGGGGGTGAACTCTCCGCCCTGGAGCCCCTTCCCCTTTACGGCGAAGAATGGCTGGCCGCCCTGGTGGCCCGGGAGGGGAAGGCCGGTTATTTCCAGCCGGTGGCGGAGCAGGGCGGCTTTGCCCGCACCCTGCTGCAGACCTTTCGAGACCTGGAAGAGGCGGGGCTGGAGGAGCTTCCCTCCATCAGCAGCCGGGAACCCGAGCGTTTGGCGGCCTTGCAAGCCCTCTACCGCAGCTTTCAGCGCCGCAAGGAACCTTTTCTCTGCCAGGCGAAGCTATTCCGCCGGGCCGCCTCCCTCGCCCCCGGGGCCGACCTTTATCCGCTGTTTATCTACGGTTGCTTTGATCTCCCCCCCCTGGAGAAAGAGTTTCTGGGCCGCCTTTTCGATGGCGGCGCCGTCACCATATACTGGCCGGAAGCGGTTATAAGGCATAAAGCTTCCCGGGAGTTGATGGATTGGCTTCTGGACCGCGGTTTTGTCCGGGAAGAGCTTTCTTTCGGGGAGGAGGCTCCCGGCAACCTGGGGCGGCTCCAGCGTTCCCTGGTCCACCCTTCTTCCGGCGAGGCCGCCCCGGCTCCCGATTCCACCGTCAAGCTCATTTCCGCCCCGGAAGAGACCCGGGAAGCCCAAGAAATTGCCCGGGAAATGATCAACCTGGCGGAAGAGGGGCTTGGCTTCGGGGAGATGGCCGTCCTGGTCCGGGATCCCTCCTACTACTCCCTGCTGGCGGAGACCTTTACCGCCCATGGGATCCCCTTTTACCTGGCTACCGGGATCCCCCTGGGGCAGACCCGTTCGGGGCGGGGATTGATTCTCTTCCTGGAACTGGTGGGCGGCGACTTCCCCCGGGCCGAGGTGATGGACCTGGTAACCTATGCTCCCCTGGATTTTAAGAAGGTCCTGGGTCTTGGGGAGGAGGCGGTCAGCCCCGCCCTCTGGGATTACCTGACCATGGAGGCCGGGATAACCCGGGGGCGAGAGCAGTGGTTCCGCAGCCTGGACCGGTTGCGGAAGCGCCTCCAGCACCAGGTTCAAGAGGCCGGGGAGGAGGCCGGAGAGGAAGAACCGGATCTTTACGGCGCCCGGGAGCACCTGGAGGCCCTGGACCGGCTTTGCTCTTTCCTGGAGCTTCTCTTTAATGCGGTGGAGCGCTTCCCCCTGCAGGGGAGTTGGAGCGAATTTGCCGGGGCCTGCTCCGATTTCATGGTCAACTTCTTCTCCCCGGGGGAAGAAACCCAGGCGTTGTTGGATTTGCTGAAGCAGTTGGGCAGGCTGGACCGGTGCGGGGAGAGAGCTGATTTCAAGCCGGCCAGGACCCTGCTGAACCAGGTCCTGCAGCAGAGCCGCCTGCCTGCGGGGAGGTTTCAGCAGGAGGGGGTCAACGTGCTGCCGCTCTCCAGCGCGGCTGTCCTGCGGTTTAAGGCGGTCTTTATCCCCGGCCTGGTGGACAAGAACTTCCCGGCGCCGGTGCAGATCGACCCCCTGCTGCCCGAGGCGGAGAGGGAAGCCATTCCCGGGCTGGCCCCGCGGCGCCGCCGGCTGGCGCAGCAGTCCCTGGATTTTGCCCTGGCCCTGGGTTCCGCCTCCCGGAAGCTGGTCTTGTCCTGGCCCCGCCAGTCCGGGCAGGACAACCGGGAGCACAGCCCTTCCTTTTACTTGATTAACCTTATGGAGGCCCTGTGGGGGTCGGAGTTCGCGGGCAAACCCATTACCTCCTGGCCGGGCTTGAACTGGCTCCCTTCTTCTTTCCTGGAACCCGAAGCCAGGCCCATTAACGAAGCGGAGTTCGACCTGAAGGCAGTCGGGGAACTGGCGCCTCCCCTTGGGCCGCAGGAATACCTGCAGCGGGTGGACCCCTGGCTGGCGCAAACCTTGCGGGCCGACCGGGCGCGGAGCGGGGAGACCCTGACGGAGTACGACGGTTTCTTCCCTCCGGGGGGCGAAGCCTGCCGGCTCCTATCCTTGCGGCTGCAGCGCTCCAGAGGGATGGTCGGCGCCACCGCCCTGGAGACCTACGCCCGCTGCCCGTACGCCTACTTTATGGGGCGGCTGCTCCGCCTGCCGGCCGTGGAGGAGCCGGAAGAAAGCTTTCGCCTGGACCCCCTGGAGCGGGGACAATGGGTTCACCGCGTCCTGGAACGCTTCTATCGACGTCTGCTGGACCGGGGGCTCTTCCCCCTCTCCCATTTTGAAGCGGCCTGCCGGCAGCTTTTGGACGAAGTCTGCCGGGAGCACTTTTCCCTCATGGAGGAGGAGGGGCTTTTGGAGTACCCCCTGCTTCTGGAGACGGCCTGGGAGCAGATCCGGGATTCCCTGCAGGCCCTGCTGACCTTTGAGATGGAGGACCCGCTGCCCTTGCGGCCGGAACAGTTTGAAGTCTTTTTTGGCGCCGAGAACGCCGGGGGCCCCGTCTCCTTGGAGCTGCCCGACGGGGAGAAGATCTATTTCCGGGGGCGAATTGACCGCATTGATCGCGCCGGAGATGCAATCCGCATCATTGACTACAAGACGGGGCGCAAGAAGGGGCGCGACGAAAGCCTGGAAGGAGGCACCGCCCTGCAGCTGCCGGTTTATCTCCTGGCTGCGGCCAGGCTTTTCCGCCTGCCGGACCTGGAGCAGGCTACGGCCTGCTACTATTTCCTGGACCCGGCAGGGGTGAAGAGGGTTGCCTTCTCGGGGGCCGGATGGCCGGAAAAGGAGGAACAGCTCAAAGAGACGGTAGCCGTCCTTTACCGCGGCATCCGGGAAGGCCGCTTCTTCCCCTTCCCTATGGATGAGTACCAGTGCCGCTACTGCGCCTATAAATATATCTGCGGCCCGGAGATAAAGTACCATTTTCAAGGCAAGCTTTCCGACAGGCGCCTGGAGGACTTTCTTAAGTTAAAGGAGTAAAGGAGGGGAAAGCTTGGAGGAGAAGAGCGCCAGCCCTTCCGGCCCGGTAGATAAACGGGCCCGGGAACTGGCTTCCTGGGACCTGAGCCGGAATTACTGGGTGGAGGCCGGGGCCGGCACGGGGAAAACCACCCTCCTGGTGGAGCGGCTGCTCCGGATCATTGCCAGCGGGGCCGCCCGTCTGGAGGAGATCGTGGCCATTACTTTCACAGAGAAGGCGGCCACAGAGTTGAAGGTGCGCCTGCAGGAGAAGATCAAGGAGCGGCTGCAGGCGGCGCCCCCGGAACAGCAGCCCCGACTCCGCCAGGCCCTGGAAGAGATTGAGTATGCCCCCATTGCCACCATCCATTCCTTTGCCGGCTCCCTGCTGCGGGAAAGGCCGGTGGAGGCCGCCGTGGACCCCGCTTTTAAAGTTCTCGACCCGGGAGAGATGGAGGATTTCCTGGACCGGGTCTGGGAGCGCTGGTTTGCCGAAGAGTTGAAGCGGGCTCCCCGGCTCCTCCGCCAGGCCCTGCGCTGCGGTTTTGCCCCGGAGCACTTTCGCCAGCTGGGGCGGCTGCTTTATGACCAGCGGGACCTGGTGGAAGAAGGCTCCAGCCCGGATCCTCCCGACCTGGTTCCCCTCTTCCTGGAAGAGCTGGCGGCGGCGCTCCCGGAACTGGAGGGGCTGTTGGACTGCTGTACCAACCACCGGGATCGCGGCTATCTTCTTCTCCTGGAGCTTATAAGGGAGGGGCGCGCCCTCCTGGGAACCCCTCACCGCTGGGAGCAGGATTTCCTGCTGGTTACCGCCTTCCCCTCCATAAGCCCTTGCGGGAACCAGAGCAACTGGAAAACCAAGGACGATTGTGCCCGCCAAAAGGAGATTTGCTCCCGCTTGAAGCAGCTGCAGGAGCAGGCCCGACAATCAATAATCGGGACCCTGATGGCGGAGCTGATCCGCTGGTGCAAAAACTTCCTGCAGGCCGTGGAGGCGGCCAAGGAGGAGAAGGGGGTTCTGGATTTCCAGGATCTCCTCCTCAAGGCCCGGAACCTGCTCCGGGATCACCTCCCCGTCCGGGAGTACTTCCAGCAGCGCTTCCGCTTTATCCTGGTGGACGAATTCCAGGATACGGATCCCCTGCAGGTGGAGCTGGTCTTCTTCCTGGCCGAGGAGAGCCCCCGGGCCCGGTCCTGGCAGGAAGCGGTGCCGGCGGCGGGAAAACTCTTCCTGGTGGGGGACCCCAAGCAGTCTATCTACCGCTTCCGCCGGGCGGATATAGAGATCTACCAGGAGGCCGGGGAGCGCCTGCGGGAGCACGGGGAACTGTTGGCCATAACCCAGAACTTTCGCACCGTGCCGGGGCTTATCGATTGGGTCAACCTGGTTTTTGAGCGCTTGATCCAGCCCCGGGAGCGCTACCAACCCGCCTATATCCCCTTGCATGCCTACCGCCCTTCCTGGGAAGAACCGGCCCTGGTCCTGCTGGATCCTCCCCCGGAGCAGCAGGGGAGCCGGGCCGCGCAGGTGAGGGAGGCCGAGGCCCGGGCCGTGGCCGACTTTATCCAGGAGATAACGGGGCGGTGGCCGGTGCATGACCGCCGGGGGGAGGTCCGGCCGGTAAGGTACGGCGACCTGGCCGTCCTTTTCCTGACCACCACCGGAATTGAAGTCTACGAGAGGGAGTTCCGGAAGCGGGGCATCCCTTACCGCCTGGAGGGCGGCAAACGATTTTTCTTCCGGGAGGAGATAAATGCCCTGCGCAACTTCCTGGTCTCCCTAAGCAATCCCTATGACCGGGTGGCCCTGGTGGCGGTACTGCGCTACTGGGGCGGGATCTCCGATGAGGAGCTCTTCCGCTACTGTGAAGAAGGCGGGGTGCTTAACTACTTGGCCCCGGTGGAGGATCGCTACCCGGCCATTAAGCGGACCTTTCAATTGCTGCAGGACCTCTACCGGCGGCAGCACCAGCTTTCCCTGGCCGGCCTGGTGGAAGAGCTGCTGCAGCGGACGCGCTTTTACCAGCGGGTGAGCCTGCAGGAGCAGGGGCAGCAGGCGGCTTCCAACCTGCGCAAGCTGCTGGGGATGATTCGCTCCCGGGAGCAGGAGCGTCCCCTTACCCTGACCGGCCTTTCCCGCTGGCTGATCCGGGTGGAGAAGCAGGAGCGGGAAGAGGCCGAATCCCTGCTTTATGAAAGCGACAGCGATGCCGTGCAGGTGATGACCATACATAAAGCCAAGGGCCTGGAGTTTCCCGTGGTCTTCCTGGCCAACCTGGGCACCACCGGCAGCCACAGCGAAAACTTTTTGGCAGACCGGTCCCGCCGGCGCTTTGAAATCAGGCTGGGGGGCAACTTCTTCACGGCGGGCTATCCCGCCGCCCTGGAGCAGGAGAAGCGGCGGCGGGAGGCGGAGCGCCTGCGCCTTATGTACGTGGCGGCCACCAGGGCCCGGGATTACCTCGTTATCCCCCGCTTCTACAACCCGGCCCGGCCCGGATTCTTCTGGGAAAAGGTAAAGGGGCTGGAAGAGGAAGGGGTGGAGTTGACCCGGGGAAGGGTCCTGGTGAGAGAGGCGAAGGGCGGGCCTTGGCCCGGGGAAGGAGAGGGGCGAAAGACTGCTTTCGCCGGAAAGGAAGGGGAGCGGGGCGCGGCCTCCCGGCAGCTGGAGGCGCTCCTGGCCCGGCGGGAAGCCTGGTCCCAAGAGTTGAGGCGGCTGTTGGCCGAAGCCTCCCGGCCGGGACCCTATTTCAGCTTCAGCCGCCTGGCCGCCGAGGACGAGGACCGCCTTTCCCTGGAGGGCGCCGAGCTGGAACCGGATTTGCGCCTTCCGGGAGCAGGGGTGGCGTTCGGTTCCGCCTTTCACCAGGTCATGGAGCAGGTGGACTTTATGCCGACGGAGGACCGGCTCCGGGAACTGGTCTCCCGGGCGGCGGAGCAATGGTATATTGCCGATAGAGCCGAGCTGGAGCGCCTGGTGAAGCGAACCCTGGAGCATCCCCTCCTGCTGCGGGCCCGAGAGGCGGAGGGGGCCTGGCGCGAAGTTCCCTTTGTGTTAAACCTGCAGGGAAAACTGGTGGAGGGCATGATCGACCTGGTCTTTCAGGAGGGCGACGGCCTGGTGATCGTCGATTACAAAACTGACCGGGGGGATGATGAGGCCGTTTCCCGGCGCTGGCCGCGCTATGAACTGCAGGGGCGGATCTATGCCCTGGCCTTGACGGAAGCGTCCGGCTTGCCCGTTCAAGAGGTCTCCTTTCTCTTTGTCCGCTCCGGCCTGGTAAAAAAGGTCCCCCTTTCCAATCTTCAGTGCCTGGCACGTCAACTTTGTCAACTTTATTGAATGTTCAGTGTTATCGTATGGTATGGCATATTTGTCAATTTTATTGAGAGAGAGGCGGGGCCGGCAGCGGCCCCGGCGTTATTATATGGGGCCGGCAGAGGCAGGTAAAATAGCTAACCGGGGATTTTCAGAGCTTTCCGTTCCCCGGTGCCAGCCACCGGTTTAAGAAAGCCCAAACCGGTAAATCTTGAGTGTTGTCAAAGGATACATTCTACATTATAATGAAGTTAAGAAAAGAGAAAAACCTTACAAGTAAGAAGGTTTATAATTGATGAAAGTTAACGAGTATTTAAAAAACAAGTTAAGCCAGGGAGCGGTACATGTTACCCTGATCGATCCTACCCGCCAAAGCCCGGAAGCTTCCGCCCGCCTGGCGGAAACGGCCCAGGAGGTTGGCAGCGACCTGATCTTCATCGGCGGCACCCCGGGAACATCCCAGCGGAACCTGATGGAAGCGGTGGATCTCATCAAGAAGCGGGTGGCCATTCCCGTTATTTTTTTCCCGTCGGGAACGGATACCATTAGTTTGAACCTGGACGCCGTCCTCTATTTAAGCCTGCTGAACTCCCGGAACAGCCAGTATGTTTCCGGCGCCCATGCCCGGGTGGCCCTGCTCTTGAAGCGACTGGAGATAGAAGTTATCCCCGTGGGCTATGTCCTGGTGGAGCCGGGCATGAAGCTGGGAGAGGTGGGAGATGTAGACCTGGTCAGCCGGGACAATTTTTGGAGCGCCATCGGCTATGCTCTGGCGGCGGAATTCATGGGCATGTCCTATGTTTACCTGGAAGCGGGCAACGGTGCCGCCCAGCCCGTTCCTGCGGGGATGATCCGGGCTGTTAAGCGGGAGCTGAGCATACCCCTAATCGTGGGAGGAGGCATCCGCACCGCCATCGACGCTCGGCGGGTGCGCCAGGCCGGGGCGGATATCGTGGTTACCGGGACGGTGATTGAAAACGCCGGCTACCGGGAGCGGCTCCGCTCTATCCTCAGCGCCCTTAAAGAATAGAATTAACAACGGCCGGAAAGTGCTTCCGGCCTAAATTTTAGATATGTCAAATGGGCAGGAAACCTGCCCATTTTTTTTAATTAGGCATGCTAAAACGTACCATAATTTGTACATATTAACAAAAAAAATAAAGATTGAAAAAGGGATCTAATTTTTCCTGGAGAATTATAACAGTAGTGGTATGATGGTTAGACCGCAGAAAGGGAAAAACATGGAAAAGATCGTGCGTCAAAAATTATATGAACAAGTGGCCAAGAGACTCCAGGAAGCCATCGTGAAGGGGAGGTATAAAGTAGGCGAAAAATTGCCTTCAGAAAGAAATCTTGCCGAAAGATTTGGCGTCAATAGACTGGCGGTAAGGGAAGCTCTGCGCACCCTGGAAACTAGAGGGATGGTTAAAACATATCCTGGAGAGGGCACCTTTGTGACCAACAGCACTGTAACTCCAGTGCTTCCCGAAACCCTAATCAGACTTTTTACTGAAGATCATCTGGAAATTAAAGCTGTAGACGAACTTTTATTAATCAGGCGCTACCTAGAAATCGCCATTATTAAGAACATTAATTTAAAAAATATCGATGAACTTGTCCGGCAGTTGGATTATATCCTGGACTTTTATTCTAGTGCTGTACAAGCGGGAGACCGGGAGAAAGTGGCAGTCTACGATGAACAATATCACCTGGCCCTGGCCAGGGCCGGGGAAGGGAAAGTGTTGAGCAGTATAGCGGAGGTTGTCTGGGAGATTATCCGAAAATATCAGCGTTTATATTTTCTTCAGTGCGCTTTTCCAGAAAAAATATTGGAATATTTAATAAAAATAAAAAATCAATTAAGCCAAAAAAAGATCGACGCTGCCGCCCAAACCATGGAGAAGTTGTTGATTTACGGGGATCTGGAATTCAGGACCTTTCTGCTTAAAAAAAAATAAACCGGAGGGGAAATTAAATGCGCCTCAAGGACAAAGTAGCACTTATTACCGGTGCGGCAAGCGGTATGGGTTTGGCGATAGCCAGAAAATTTGTTGCCGAAGGCGCCAAGGTGGCTTTAAACGACTGCCGGAAAGAAGCTCTGGAGGAAGCGGTTAGTTCTTTCTCAGAAGGCGGGAAGGATGTCCTGGCCGTTTTTGCTGATGTAAGTAACAGTGCCGAAGTTGACCGGGCTGTGGACCTGGTTCTGGAGCGTTACGGCCGACTGGATATTCTGGTTAACAATGCGGGTATTCTAAGATTTCAACGTATCGTGGACTTAACGGATGAGATGTGGCAGAGAGTAATCGATGTCAACCTAACCGGGGCATTCTACTGTACCCGTGCGGCCCTGGATAAAGCAATGCTGAAACAAAGAAGGGGAAAGATTATTTACATAGCTTCAGTATCACCTTATGTCGGTGGACCGATGGTCGCTCCCTATGCAGCCAGTAAAGGGGGCATTATCGGTTTAATGAGGGCGGTGGCCAAGGAGGTTGCTCATGCCGGTATTACGGCCAATGCTATTGCTCCCGGTTACATGGTTACGGGGATGACCCGTTCCGTATACCGGGGAACGTTGCAGCGCCGGCTCGAAGAGAACATTGCCCTGGGACGTTTGGGCCGGCCTGAAGATGTAACCGGGGCGGCCACTTTTCTGGCTTCAGATGAATCGGATTACATGACGGCTCATGTAATGCTGGTTGATGGCGGTTCTATTTAATTGGGGAGGTGGGAAAAACAATTGTTAAATTTTAGAAAGGAGGATTACTGTGAAAGCAGCTGTTTGGAAGAAAAAAAATGTATTGGTTGTGGAGGATGTTCCCGAACCGTCGGTAGGCCCGTATGATGTAAAAGTAAAAGTGGACTGGACAACCATTTGTGGAAGTGACCCCCACATTGTCAGCGGTGCTCTCCCGGTTTCTTTACCTCCCCGTATTATGGGGCATGAAATGTCCGGGACTATAGTTGAACTGGGAGAAAAAGCTAATGTCAAAGGTTTGAAGGTCGGCGACCGGGTAACCGGATATCCCGTATATTATTGCGGATCTTGCCACTATTGCCGTACCGGGCTGGAACACTACTGCTTGCGGGTGGCCCAACCCGTGCCCCCCGGAACCATGGCCGAATATGTTGTCTGGAAGGAGCAGCAAATATATAAAGTACCGGAAGGCTTGGATCCCCGGCTGGCTTGTCTGGCGGAACCGATTTCCGTTTGCCTGCGGGGCATCGATGTTTCCAATATCAGACCGGGATCATCGGTAGTCATATTCGGTGCCGGAGGGATCGGCCTGATTTTGTTACAGCTGGCTATCAGGGCCGGGGCCGTTCGGCCGGTAGTAATTGAGCCGGTAGAGGAGAAGCGCAAGCTGGCGGAGAGGCTTGGGGCCTGGGCCACTATAGACCCCAACACCGAAGATGTCTGGACCAGGGGTCTGGAGTTAACCGAGAACAAAGGGTTCGATACTGTTATCGAAGCTTCAGGTTCAAGCAAAGCGGCTAAAGAAGCAATTACCCTGGCCGGAAAAGCCGGCACGGTAGTCTATTTTGCCGTTTACCCCATGAACTTTGAACTTCCGATCAAACCCTTTGACCTGTATGCCCGGGATTTAACCTTAAGGGGTGTCTTCATGTCCCCCTATACATTCCCCCGAGCCATGGCTTTACTCCCGGAGCTTGAGCTGGAGCCGTTATTGAGTGCCACTTATCCCCTGGACCGGGTTAACGAAGCCTTTGAGGCTCAGCGTAGCGGCAAGTATGTGAAAATCCTTGTTGAGAGTAGGTGAGTTTAGTGACTGTCGACCCGGCTTTGATTTCCCGGCTTGAGGAGAAGGCGGTAGATATTCGCAAGAAGATCATCGACCTTACTGTTATCGCTGGAAGCGGGCATTTGGGAGGCGCTCTCTCCATGGTTGAAATTCTGGTGGCTCTCTACTATCACACCTTAAAAGTTGATCCCTCCCAACCCAAATGGCCGGAGCGAGATCGCTTTATCTTAAGCAAAGGTCACGGTGCTCTGGCTCTCTACCCTATTCTGGCCGATCGCGGTTTTTACCCGGAGGAACTAATGAGCAACTTCAACGGCCTGGACAGCCCCTTTGGCATGCACCCGGACATGAATAAGATCCCCGGGGTGGAGATGTCAACGGGTTCTCTGGGACATGGCCTTTCGGTAGCGGTAGGGTGTGCCTTGACGGCCAGGCTGGACTGTGCCTCCTGGCGCACCTTTTGCCTTCTCGGGGATGGTGAACTCAACGAGGGGACGGTTTGGGAGGCAGCCATGAGCGCATCAAAATACAAGTTAGGCAACCTGGTGGCTCTGGTAGACCGGAACGGCTTCTCCCTGGACGGTCCTACCGAAGAGATAATGCCCCTGGAACCCCTAAAAGAAAAATGGATCGCTTTCGGCTGGGATACTGTAGAGATCGACGGAAACAACATGGCCGAAGTATTGAATGCTCTGGAATCCCTTCCCGAAGCTTCAGGGGAACGCCCGCAATGTATTATTGCCCGGACCGTCAAGGGGAAGGGCGTATCGTTCATGGAAAACCAGTCAGAATGGCATTACGGTTGTGTTGACGAACAGAAAGCAGAGGAAGTAAAAGCGGAGCTAGAGCTGGCCCGGAAAGGGAGGGGGTGCTGAAGAGATGCAAGCTTTTACCTTTAACGTCCTCGATGTAGACCGTTTTGCTACCAGGGAAATGTATGGCAAGGTTCTGGTGGAGATTGGCCGGGAAAACCCCGACATTGTTGTGCTATCGGCAGATATGATGCGTAGCAACAAGACCGGGGATTTTGCCAAGGCCATTCCGGAACGGTTTTTTAATTTTGGCATAGCCGAACAGAACATGTTTGGCGTCGCGGCGGGGTTTGCCATAAACGGCAAGATACCTTATGCTTCAACTTTTGCCGCGTTTGCTTCCATGCGCTGCGCCGAACAGCTGCGCACCGATATCGCCTACCCCAATTTGAAAGTGCGCATTGTAGCCAGTCACTCCGGTCTCTCCATGGGTAACGGGGGTACCACCCACCATGCCACAGAGGATATTGCCATCACCCGTTCCATGGCCAATATGACGGTTATTGTTCCGGCCGATGCCAATGAGTGTGCCAAGGCAGTTTATGCTTCCGTTGACTATCCCGGACCTATCTATATGCGTATCGGCCGGGGAGCTGAGCCTATCGTATATAAGCAAGATTACGATTTCGCTATAGGCAAGGCCGTTACCGTAAGGGAGGGCAATGATGTTACGGTCATTGCTTGCGGTATTATGGTAATGGCGGCGATAAAAGCGGCCCGTAAGCTGGCTGAGGAAGGGATTGAAACCCGAGTCATCGACATGCATACCATAAAGCCGTTGGATGAAGAAGCCGTCCTAAAAGCAGCCCGGGAGACCGGCATTCTGATTACTGCTGAAGAACACAGTATTATCGGTGGTCTAGGCGGTGCAGTGGCGGAAGTCCTGGCCGAAGCCGGTCTTCCGGTTAAATTCAGTCGTATCGGCCTGCCCGATGTTTACTCTACTATTGGTCCTCCTGACGATCTATATGCCCGCTATGGTTTGGATGCGGAGGGAATCTATAAAAAAGTTAAAGAAATGCTTGGTAAAAAATAATAAAACAGGAGGGATTTCAATGTCGGAACTGGAGAGGATTTTAAACAAACTGCTGGAAACGGCCAATAACGACCCGGAAAGAAAGGCCAAGCTTGAAGAGTGTAACGGACAGACTATTCAGTTAAAGGTCAGCGATGGTGATGACCTGGTAATTGTTGCCAAGGATAACAAGCTGTTCCTGGAGAAAGGAACGATAGACAATCCTACCGCAACGGTGCTGGGAGAGTCGCAAGCATTTGTCGACCTCTTTAATCAGGAGCTGGATGCCATGGGGGCAGTGATGAGCGGGAAACTGGTCCTTAAAGGGGATGTCACCCCCTTTATGGAGCTGGAACTGTTCTAACAGTGACCGGCCGGTTTAACCGAGCCGGTTATGAGCAGCAAGATAAGTTAAGCGTTAAAGGAGCCGGCAGAGTGAACCTCTTTGCCGGCTCCTTTAAATGAAACTTTGGTTATGTGCCAGGCAGCCCGGCGGCCCTGATGGGGTGACAAATTCTTATCTGCTTGCGGCGGTTTTGACCGGGTTCCGGCTTCAGGTCCGGGCGCACTCCCCGCCGCCTCCGCCCAGCAGCTCCAGGGCGTGGCTTAAGGCCGGGCGCAGCACCTCCATGCATTCCTGGACCGCCTTGGGGCTGCCCGGCAGGTTGACGATCAAGGTCCGGCCGCTGATGCCGGCCACGGCCCGGGAGAGCATGGCCTTGGGAGTGAAGGCGGCGCTTTGCCTCCTCATCTCCTCGGCTATTCCCGGCACCAGGCGGTCTACCACCTCCAGGGTGGCCTCGGGGGTAATATCCCGGGGGGAGAGACCGGTGCCCCCCGTGGTAAAGATGGCGTCGGCCCCTTCCCGGACCATTTTTCTTAAGGCGGAGACCAGGGCTTCCCGGTTGTCGGGGACGATGAGGTAGTCGGCCACCTCGCCCCAGGGGCGCAGGGCCTTGGTGACGGCGGGACCGCTCAGGTCTTCCCGCTCCCCCCGGGCCCCCTTGTCGCTGACGGTGATTACCCCGAAGCGGTAGGAGGGGATGACCTTCAGCTCATCTCCCACGGCCACCTCCCCCCCGGCCAGCACTTCGGCGAAGATTCCTTCCCTGGGCATCACGCAATCACCGGCCTGGTAGTAGATGGCACAGCGGCTGTGGCACTCCTTGCCGATCTGGGTTACCCGCAGGATTGCTTCTTTGCCCGCCTGCAGGCGGGTGCCCACGGGCAGGGAGAGGAGGTCGATGCCGCTGGTAGTCAGGTTTTCCGCAAAATCGCCGGGGCCCACCTCCAGCCCTTTGGCCTGCATCTTGGCGATGCTTTCCAGGGCCAGCAGGCTGACCTGGCGGTGAGCGAAACCGGCATGGGCGTCGCCCTCCAGCCCCAGGTCCGGAAGGAGCCGGCCTCGCCCTACATTCTTTTTCCGTTCACCCTTGTTGGGGCTGATGCATACGGCCACTATTTTTCCCATCTTAGTCTTGCTCCCGGCGGTAATGGCCGGAGCGGCCTCCTTTCTTTTCCATGAGCCTGATGTTCTGGATGACCATCTCTTTATCCACGGCCTTGCACATATCGTAAATGGTCAGGGCGGCGGCGGCGACTCCCGTCAGGGCTTCCATCTCTACGCCCGTGGGGCCGTTGACCTTAACCCGCACCCCGATCTCGATTTTGCTCTCCGTCTCCGAGAGGTGGAAATCCACCGCCGTTCCCGTAATCGGGAGAGGGTGGGCCATGGGGATCAGGCGCCCCGTCTCCTTGACGGCCATGATAGCGGCTACCTGAGCCACGGCCAGGACATCTCCCTTGGCCATGGTGCCGGTCTTGATCCTTTCCAGGGTCGCCGGGGCCATGAGCACTTCCCCCCGGGCATAAGCTTCCCGCCGGGTATGCTCCTTGTCCGTGACATCCACCATCCGGGGGCGCCCGGCGGCGTCAAAATGGGTGAATTCCGCCCCGGGGGCGGCTTCTTTTTGGCTGAAGAACTGCCGGTAGATAAAGCGGGCCAGCCCGGCGCTGTCTTCCAGGGCGAAGACGGGCACGGCGGCGCTGAGCCCCTCCTGGTCGGAAACCACGGCCAAAAGATTGTCGGTGATGGTTACTTGGTCGTGAACGGCGCCGCGCACCACCTCAATCTTGGGGTTGGGGCTCTGCTTGTTCCCCTCGATGAGAATAAGATCCAGGTGGTCCAGAAGCTCCACGGCGGCAGCGGTGCCCCCTTTTTCCGGGGCGCTGCCGATGAGAATGTACTTATCCGGGGTGGTCATCCCCACCACCGCCGCTCCCGCCTGGCTGAAGCGCCAGGTGTCCTTGCCGGGAATGTCCAGGTTGTAGCGGTGGACCTCCCCTTTCAGGGCGCCCACCTGCAGTCCCAGGGCGGCCAGCTCGGGCAGAAGCCCCTCGATAAGGGTGGTTTTTCCGGTATTGGATTTATGGGATACAACGTTGATGATCACGGGCGGCAAAGTGTTTTTCCCCCTTGTTGGCCTTGCTTGCCGGTTTTGGATTTAGCCCCCGGTTTTATTCATGGAGCGCATTTCCCCCCGGTCAAAGTCCCCGGATTGGGCAGCGGCGGTCATCCCGTGATGGTGCGGTTTCTCCCGGACGACCTCCTCAAGGAGCGCCTCCAGGGCCTCGGGATTACCCAGGGCCGGGCGCACGGAGCGCTCCTCCTGCCAGTAGAGGCAGGCTTTTAAGTGCCCATCGGCGGTCAGGCGCAGCCGGTTGCAGCCGGCGCAAAAATGCCGGCTGATGGGATGGATCAGGCCCACGGTGCCCCGGCCTCCCGGCAGGGCGTACGTTTCCGCCGGCCCCGCTCCCTGGGGAGGGGCGGCGGGCTTAAGCTCCAGGCCGGCGGCTGCGGCCGTTTCCAGGACAAAACTCAAGGGCAGGTAGTACTCCCGGGAGTAGCGGTCGGCAATGCCGATGGGCATGAATTCGATAAAGCGGACGTGCACCGGCCAGGTGCGGGCCAGCTCCAGGAAAGCCGGCACTTCCCCGTCGTTGATTCCCTTCATGAGCACGGTGTTGATTTTTACCGGCTCCAGCCCCAACTCCAGGGCGGCCTCCAGGCCGGCCATCACCGTTGCCAGGTCGCCGCACCGGGTAATGTACCGGTAAACCTCCGGTTTGAGGGAATCGATGCTGATATTCACCCGCATCAACCCTGCTTTTTTCAGATCCGGGGCGTATTTTTTTAACAGGAGGCCGTTGGTGGTCATGGAGAGATCCTCGATCCCGGGAACCTGGGCGGTCTGTTCCACCAGGGAAACCACGTTCTTGCGCACCAGGGGTTCTCCCCCGGTGATCCGGATCCGGCTGATGCCCAGCCTGGCCCCGGCACGGATTACCTGCAGGATCTCCTCGTAGGACAGGATCTGCTCATGGGGGATATTCTTGACCCCTTCCGGTCCCATGCAGTAGCGGCAGCGCAGGTTGCAGCGATCGGTAACGGAAACCCGCAGGTAGTTATGCAGGCGGCCGTACGCGTCTTTTAAGGGCATCTTGGCGGCTTCCTCCTCGGTTTTATGCTTCCGGCTCGATTCCGGCCCGGTTCGGGCTTTTGTTTATTAGCGGTAAACGGTTCCCGCATCCCGCAGGCTGTACCCGCCCAGGGCCTCAACCTGGCCAATGAATGCGGGGTCGGTGATGGTGGCCAGCAGCGTCTCTCCCGCGGGAGAACGGTAAAAGGATTCCGTCATTAGCAGGTCGAAGCGCTCCTCCCCAACGGGGACAAAGTCAAGGCCGAAGGCCCGGGCGGCGGAGAGGATGCCCAGGCCGGCCCGGGCGGTTCCCGCCGCAATAGCGGCGGCCACATTCAAGTGGGTATGCTCCTCCCTTTCGTACCCGTCGATTTCCCGGGGGGAGATATTGTTCTGCTTTAAGAGGTAATCAAAGAGCAAGCGCGTCCCGGCCCCCTTCTGCCGGTTGACAAAGGAAATTTTCTTTTCGGCCAGGTCGCGGACATCCTGCAGCCCGTCGGGATTGCCCGGGGGCACCATCCAACCCTGCATGCGGTAGGCCAGGTTGACCAGGATCAGGTCGCTGCGTTCAGGCAGCATTTTTTTCAGGTAAGGGAGGTTGTACTCTCCCGTTTCCGGGTCGAAGAGATGAACCCCGGCCAGGTGGGCTTGTCCCTTGCTGATGGCGGCGATGCCCCCCATGCTCCCCAGGTGGGAGGAGGAGAGAGCCAGCCGGGGGTCCCTCTCTTTTAGGGCCGTGGCCAGGAGGTCGACGATCAGGTCGTGGCTCCCCGCTGCCAGGAGGTTGTAGCGCAAAGCGGAGGCGGGCCGGTAGAGCTCCAGTTCCACCGTCTCCCCCTGCTCGTAGCCCAGGGACTCTTCCGGAATGATCAGCACCCCGTCGGCCCGGACCAGGGACATGGTTACCCCGGCCCCCCGGGTCAAGGGGTTGGCGATAAAGCGGTCTTCCACGTAGCCCACGGTCATGCGCACGTGTTCTTCCACGCCCAGCTGGGAGACCACCCGCCGGCCCAGGGTGACTGGCAGGCGTTCCCGCTCCGGTTCCGGCTCCCCACGGTAGCGGTAGAGGAGGGGGCGGACAAACCATTCCAGGCTCAAGTAGGCGGAAACGGGATAGCCGGGGACTCCCACCACCGGCTTGCCGGCGGCGGAGCCGAGAATAGTCGGCTTCCCCGGCCGGGTCGCCACCCCGTGCACCAGCACTTCTCCCACTTCCTCCAGGACCGAGGCGGTAAAATCTTCGCTCCCGGCGGAGGAACCGGCGATAATCAGCACCAGGTCGTATTCCGCCAGGGCCCCTTCCACGGCAGAGCGCAGCCGCACCCGGTCGTCGGGAACGATGGGCAGGATCGCCGGATCGGCTCCCCATTCCTGCAGGTAAGCGGCAATAACGGTGCTGTTAAAGTCGGGGACGCTTCCTTTTTTCCGGGGCGCCTCCGGGGGGACAACTTCGCTGCCGGTGGGTATTATCGCCGCCCGGGGCTTGGCCAGGACGGCAATGGCAGCAACCCCTCCGGCCAGCAGGGCGCCCAGGTCCTGGGGGCGCAGGGGGTGCAGGGCCGGCACGATCAACTCTCCGGCCACCACGTCCTCTCCCACGGGGCGGACGTACTGCCAGGGGGTAGCCGGGGCCAGGATCTCTATGCGCCCGTCTTCCCTAGCCTGAGTATCTTCAATTTTAATGACGGCGTTAAATCCTTCGGGGAGCGGATCCCCGGTATCCACGTACCGGTAATCGCGCTGGGGCTCCAGGAGCAGCGGGTTCTGATCGCTGGCGGAGAAGGTCTTCTCCGCCAGGACGGCGATCCCGTCCATGGCCGCCGCGTGGTAGCCGGGCATGGAGGTTCGGGCCAGCACCGGCTCGGCGGTAACCCGGCCCAGGGCCTGGCTAACGGGTATCTCCTCCCGGCGCCGGGGTATCTCCACCCTTTCCAGAAAGCGTTTCAGGGCTTCTTTCCGGGGGATATTGGTCAAGTATACTCTGCGCACGACGGACCCTCCTTTGCTGGCGGTCAATCCAGCGGGTAGACTTCTACGGCTTCGCCCTGGGCCAGGCCTTCCTTGGCGGGGGGGATGATGATCAGGCCGTCGGCTTCGGCCAGGGTGCGCAGCATCCCGGAGCGGCCAAAGACCGGGGTGGCCTGCCACTTGTCGCCGGAGCGACTCAGCTTCACCCGGACGTAGTCGGTGCGCCCTGAACGGGAGGGGACGTTCCGGGTCAGGAAGGCTGGAACCGAGGGAGAAAAATCCGGCCGGGTCCGGCCGGAGAGGCGGTAAAGGATTGCGGTGCCGAAGACCAGAAAAATATTCAAGGCGGAGACGGGGTGGCCGGGGAGGCCCAGCACCGGTTTTCCGCCGCAGGAAGCCAGGAGCGTCGGCTTGCCCGGCTGGATGGCTACGCCTTCCACCAGCAGGCCCGGTTCTCCCATCTCCTGCAAGGCGCGGGCGGTATGGTCCCGGGAGCCCACGGAGCTCCCCCCGGATAGAATCAGGAAATCCACCTGCTCCAACAATGCCCGGCTCCGCTCCAGGAATTCGGAATACTCGTCCCGCAGGATTCCCCCGGCAATCACCCTGGCCCCGTACTGCCGGCCCAGGTAGGACAGGGCCGGGGTATTGGTATCCCGGATCTGCCCCGGGGCCAGAGCGGCGGTATGGTGAGGGACAAGTTCGTCCCCGGAGGAGAGGATCCCCATCACCGGCTGCCGGTGGACGGGCACTTCCGTCATCCCCAGGGAGGCCAGCAGTCCCAGCTCCGGCGCCCGCAGCCGCCGTCCCGCCGGGAGGATGGTGGACCCTTTTTGAATGTCTTCCCCCCGGTGAATAACATTCTCCCCGGGTGCCACCTGGCGGTAGGCGTAAACCATCTCGCCCATGGTTTCGGTATCTTCCAGCATGATTACGGCGTCCGCCCCGGCGGGCAGCATGCCTCCGGTATGGATCAGGCAGCACTGGCCCGCGGCGATAGACGGAGCCGGTCGGCCCATGAGCACCTCGCCGGTGCAATTCAAGATGGCGGGCAGCCCTTCCTGGGCGCCGAAGGTGTCCCGGGCGGCCAGGGCGTAGCCGTCCACGGTGGAACGGTCAAAACCGGGGATGTCTTCCCGGGCGCGAAGGGGCTCCGCCAGGCACCGGCCCCCGGCCTCCTCCAGGGGTACGGTCTCCGCTGGCAGGGGGTAGAAATGAGTGTCGATTATTTCCAGCACTTTGGCGGGATCGGTAACCTGCAGTAAGCGCATAAATCACCTCAAGAAATGACTAAGCCGTACTCCATAAAGGAAACGGCCGGAAACGCAACGATCCTTTTCAAGTACGGAAGGCGGGAATTGATTTTCCTACTTCATTATAGATCAATTCTTGCTATATTTGCAATATCCGGTGCCTGGCACGTCAACTTTGTCAACTTGGCAGAAAATTCTTAAATTATAGTGCCGGGCCCGGCAACTGGGCCAACTTTACCGCCCGGGGCTCGCCCCGTATTTTTTGATCAAGAGTTGTTCAATGCTATAATAATATCAAATCGAAAATGGGCGCAGAAAAAAGCTTAAGGCTGCGGTGTTTGTCGATCTTGGAATCATTGCACTTTCGACAGTGAAGGAGACCTCCCAGTGATCAGAAAAAGCAGAAGACGTTCCCGCATATGGCCGGTTTGGCTGCTCTTATTGCTTGTTCTAGCGGCGGCATCTTTAATTGCCTATTTTCTGCTTGGCGGCAAGGGAGACCGGGGGCTGGAAAATGGGGATAAAGGCCGGCAAAACGGGGCTGATCTCGAGGCTGTGGACAGGATCCTGCAGGAGATGACCCTGGAGGAGAAGATTGGCCAGGTAATCATCGCCTACTTTCAGGGGCCGACCTTTGGTCCTGCAGCGGCGGAGAAGCTGCGGGAGCTGCCCCTGGGAGGGGTAATCCTTTTCAGCAGCGCCGGCAATATCGAAAGTCCCCGGCAGGTGGCGGAGCTTACGGCCCAGATACAGGAGGCCGCCCGGAGCAGCGGCGTTTTGCCTCTTTTTATTGCTGTGGACCAGGAAGGCGGGGCCGTGGCCCGCTTTACCGAAGGGGTTACCGTATTTCCCGGGAATATGGCCCTGGGGGCGGCGGGCAGCGAGGAGCTGGCCCGCCGGAGTGCCGCCATCACCGCCCGGGAGCTGCGCCTTATGGGTATAAACTTTAATTTTGCCCCGGTAGTGGATGTCAACAACAACCCGGACAACCCCGTTATCGGGGTGCGCTCTTTTGGCTCCAATCCCCGGGAGGTGGCCCGCCTGGGGAGGGCAATGCTGGAACCCTGCCGCCGGGAGAAAGTTGTCGCTACGGCCAAGCATTTCCCGGGCCATGGCGATACCGACGTGGATTCCCATTACGGGCTGCCCCTGATTCCCTTTGACCTCTCCCGCCTGCGGGAGCTAGAGCTCCTTCCTTTCCAGGCCATGATCGACGGAGGTGTACCGGCGGTGATGGTGGGCCATCTCCTGGTGCCTCAGCTCACCGGCAGCTACGAGCTGCCCGCCAGCCTTTCTCCGCAAGCGATCCGCTACCTGCGGGAAGAGATGGGTTTCGACGGTCTGGTGGTCAGCGACTCCATGAGCATGGGGGCCATTACCGGCCGCTGGGGATTGGAGGAGGCGGCGGTGAAGGCCTTCCAGGCCGGCGTGGACTTGATTCTTTTCGGCCCCTGGATCGGTGTTGAACCAGGAGACTGCCAGCGGATCTTTAAGGCACTGAAAGGGGCCGTGGAGGAGGGGACGATTGCCCCGGAGCGCCTGGACCAATCGGTGCGCCGGATCCTGGCGGTAAAGATGGAATACGGCCTCCTGGAGAATCCTCTGCCGCGTCGGGAAAGGCTTTCCGAACTGGCCTCTCCGGAAAACCTGGAGCTGGCTCGCCGCATTGCCCGGGAAAGTGTCACCCTGGTTCGCGACAACGCCTCCCTAATACCCCTCTCCCCCCGGGAGGCGCTGCCCCTGATCTGGCCCGCGGAACTGGAAAGCTCCCTCTCCCCCCTGACCGGGGAGTGTCCTTTTCTGCAGCCCCACCTGCTGCCGCTCCGGCCTTCGGAGGCGGAAAGGGCGGCGCTCCTGGAAGCTCTTTCCGATGCGCCCCTGGTCCTGGCGGGCACCTACAACCTGCGGCAATATCCCGCCTGGACCGATTTGCTAAACGCCCTGGCCGAAGAGAAAGAATTAGTCCTGCTGGCCCTCTCCTCCCCCTACGATATCCTGGCCGTGCCGGGCGCCGACACCTGCCTCTGCACCTACAGCAGCATCGATCCCTCCCTGCAGGCTCTGGGCGAAGTGCTAAGCGGCGCTGTCGCCCCCCGGGGGCGCCTTCCCGTGGAGCTGCCCGGCCTGGAGTGATGCCCGGCGCTGGAACCCGGCCCCGCGGGCTAGGGACCATGGACCGTGAGATCTTCTTTTTGAGCCGGTGCCGGCGCTTCATGCTCAAGCACGGCCCAAAAACCGGCTTTCAGGGTTGCTGCTTGGCCCGGCCCTTTTGCTTTGACCTTTTATTGATTGATCCTCTATTTGCCCCGCGTTAAAATTAAACCAGAGACCCTTTTTACTTTTTTCAGGAAAGCGCTTTTGATAGGCTAAAGGGAGGTGGCGGGGGTGACGACCCCTTCAGGCAGTGTCCGAAAGGTCAAAATAGCGGCCTTTTTGCTGTGCCTTCTGGTCATCCTGGGCAGCCTGGCCGCAGTGGCGCTCTTCAAGGAGCGCTATGATGATCAAATTGCGGCCTTGAACCGGCAGGTTGAAGCCTTGCAAAGAAAGCTCAGCAGCGCCGGCAGCGCTGGTTCCGGCCAGACCAAGGTCTATAGCCTTGCTTATACCGAGGGCCTCAGCGTGCCGGAAATAGCCGAGAAGGCCGGCGCCTCCGTAGTGGGGATCAAGGTTACCGCCCAGGTTAGAGCCCAGACGGGCTGGTGGTTTGGGCCGCAAGTTTTTCAGCAGGTTAGCGAAGGTTCGGGGATTATTTACGATGCCCAAGGCCATATCGTTACCAATTACCACGTGGTGGGCGATTATGCCTCCAGCGAAAGCTGCCTGATGGAGGTATTTTTGTCGGACGGCCGTTCTGCTGCGGCAAAGTATATTGGCGGAGACAAGCAGAACGACCTGGCGGTGATCAAGATCGACCTGGAGAACCTGCCGGCAGCCCAGCTTGGTTCGTCCAGCAAACTGCGGGTGGGGGAGTTCGCCATGGCCATAGGCAATCCCCTGGGCATGGACCTGGCCGGCTCGGTTACCGTGGGGGTAATCAGCGGCATTGAGCGCAAGGTAGAGATGGAGAACGTTGCCGACAGCCTCATTCAGACCGATGCGGCCATCAACCCCGGCAACAGCGGTGGAGCCCTGGTCAACGGACAGGGCGAGGTGATTGGGATCAATACGATTAAAATTGCCACCACCGAAGTGGAGGGACTGGGGTTTGCCATCCCCATCGATTACGCGCGCCCCATTATCGACTCCATCATCGCCTACGGGTATGTCAAGGGGCGGCCGGCCATGGGGATTAGCGGCACCGACGTGGATGAAAGAACCGCCCGCTACTACAACGTTCCCCAGGGGGTTCTCATCGTTGACCTGGTGGCCGGAGGCGCCGCCGCCAGGGCGGGCCTGCAGAAAAACGACATTATAACCGCCATCGACGGCCAGGAAGTAACCTCCATGAGCGCTCTAAAAGAGCTCTTGAAGCAGTACCGGGCCGGTGACCAGATTACCGTCACCTATTTTCGCTACCGGGACCGGCAAAGCAGAACGACCAGGCTGGTCCTCGACGAGAGCAGGTAGCGGTGCGGTGCCTGGCACGTCAACTTTGTCAACTTGATTGAATATTCAGAACATTTGTGCCTGCCAGCCATTTTCCGTCATCTTTCGACAAAGATCTGGGTCCAGTAGTAGAAATATTTGCCCCCGCCGTCGGCGTAGCCAACACCCAGGTGGGTAAATCTGGGGTTTAGGATGTTTTCCCGGTGGCCATCGCTGTTCATCCACCCCGCTACTACCTCCTGGGGGGTCTTCTGACCGGCGGCCAGGTTCTCCCCCGCAAACCGGTACTTTACGCCGAAGGTACTCAGCATCTCGGCCAGGGAGCCGTAGGTAGGCGAATCGTGGGCAAAGTAGTTGCGGTCCCGCATATCTTCCGACTTGGCCCGGGCGACCTTTCTCAGCTCTTCGTCCCACTGGAGAGGCCTCAGCCCGCGAGCTGCGCGTTCCTTGTTGACCAGTTCCAAGACCTTTTCTTCGTACTGCGCCCTGGTATCCGCAGCGGCGGGGCCGGGGATATCCAGCAGCCAAACGGTCCAGTAGTGGTAGTATTTCCCTTTGCCGCCGGCGTAGCCGACGGCGATGCAGTTATAATGGGAACTGAAAAAATTCTGTTGATACCGGGAATCTTTTAGCAAATAGTCGACTAGCTGGGCAGGGGTTTGGATGCCGCCGGCGATTTTTTCCACCAGGGTGTTATACCTGATGCCGTTGCTCTGCAGCATCTGGCTGGCGGTTCCGTACGTGGGCGAAGTAGAAGCAAAGTAGTTCCGGTCCCGCATATCTTCGGATTTTAGCCGGGCCAGCCTGGAGATTTCCCGGCTTGTTTTCAGGTCGGGGAGGCCTCTCTGGCGGCGCCGGCTGTTGAGCAGGCTGACCGCTTCCTCCTCGTAAAGGTCCGCCTGGTTCTGGGACGGGCCTGCTTGGTCCTCACCGGCAGCGGGAGGGGCGGGGGTAGGCGTTTTCTTGGCGGGCGGCGGATCCTGCTGTTTCGCCTCGGGCTTCTTACCCGCCGGCGGCTGCGTCTTCTCCGCCGGATTCTCCACTGGCACCTCCTGCACCGGCGCCTCCCCGCTGGGGGACGGTTTTTTCTCCTCCTTTGCTGCTTCCCTTTCCTGTTCCGCCGATTCCGAGGGCTGGTCTTTTTCGGGTTCAGCCTGGGTGAAGACGGTCCAGGGCCGCTCCTGAACAACAGCGATGACCAGGAGTACGGCCAGGGCCAGGCAGAGAAGAAGAGCTAAGCGCGGTCTCACGGTGCAGCTTGGCGCCTCCTTTTGCAAGGATTCCCTGGCATAATTATATACCATATTTCCCTATAGAGACTACCGGCTCAATCATAAAGGAGGTGAAAACGGGAGAAGGCGGATAAGCCTGCCAAAGTCAAAACCCCCGCCAGTGCCCTCCAAGGGTTCCCGACAGTACCGGCGCTGCGGCCAAGGCGGGGGAGCGACCGGTAACGGCAAGGCAGCCGGTTTAAAGAGGCTTCAAGGCAACTGGATCGCCCAGTACGGGAAGGTCCTATAGATAATCATTTCTGCTTCGGCTTTTACGGGTTATCGAAGCGCCCAATGCAAAAAGAGCGCTGGGCCGAGTGGCCCAGGAATCGCCAAACCCGGCAGTTATCGGCTCGCCTAGTACGGGTAGAGCAGCAGGCCCAGCAGGGCGCCCAGGGCAATGGTGATCAGGGGAGAGGTCCGGCGCAGCAGCCTCAGTCCCAGCAGCCCGGCGGCAATTATAAGGGTGGACCAGTCCACCAGAGCCGCCCGGCCCAGGGAGATGGCCGCCAGGAGAATTAATGCGATTACCGCCGGGCGCAGGCCCCGGGTAAAGCGCTGAACCCGGGGATCTTTGATCCACCTTAAGAGAAATGGGCCCAGGACCAGCAAGAGCAGTAGAGAGGGGGAGATTACGCCCAGGGTGGCCAGGAGGGAACCCGGGATTCCGGCCACCTGGAAGCCGACGTAGGTGGCGGAATTAATGGCCACCGGCCCGGGGGTTGCCTCCGCCACGGCGATGATGTCGATGAACTCGGGATGGGTCAGCCACCCCTGGCGGGCGATGATCTCCGCCTCCATCAGGGGCAGCATGGCGTAACCGCCGCCGAAAGTGAAGAGGCCAATTTTGAAAAAAATCCAGTAAAGGGTTAGCAGCAGGCTCATTCTTTTTCTTCCTCTCCCTTCCGGTAGATGAGGAGCCCTGCCAGCCCCCCGGCCAGGATGATCAGGATGGGGTGGGGCTGGAAAAAGAGGGAGAGGAGCATCAGGAACAACACCAGCACCACCGCCCGCCAGCCGCGGACAATCTCCCTGCCCAGGTCCAGGGTAGCGGATAAGATCAGGGCTACCACCGCCGGGCGCAGGCCGTAGAAAGCGGCCTGGACAGCTGCGTGTTCCCGGAAAAGGGGCAGCAGCAGGCCGGCCAGGAGGAGGATTACCAGCACCGGCGCAGCAACCACCCCCAGGGCGGCCACGACGCCGCCCCAGGGACCCCGCAGCTTTATCCCGGTCAGGATGGATTTGTTCAAGGCCATGGCTCCGGGGAGACTCTGGATAATGACCAGGTTGTCGATAAAGGTGTCCTGGTCCACCCAGCGGCGCCGGCGGACCAGTTCCTCCTGGATTATGGGCAGCATGGCGTAACCGCCGCCGAAGGTGAAGGCGCCGATTTTAAGAAAGACCAGAAAAATGGCCAGCAGGGATATTCGGGTTTCTGCTTCCGGTTTTGCCCTCTCTTCCGGCAAGGATATACCTCTTTTCCTGATGCTTAAGCTCCGGTGGATCCTCCATCGCTGCTGATTATTGGAGAACCGTTATGTTCTTCTGCCTTCTCCAGCTCGGCAAAGCCGCGCAGAACGGCCTGCAGGGAGATGATCAGCATCTCCCTCTCCTCGGGAGCAAGATGCCGGGCCAGGTTGTTGAAACGGAAAGAGCGCCTCTCAAAAACCAGGCGAGCCACCTGCCGGCCGTAACTGGTTAAAGTAACGCGCACTACCCGGCGGTCTTTTTCATCGCCGCGGCGCTTGATCAGGTTAAGTTTTACCAGGCGGTTGACCAGGCGCGTGGCTGCGCTTTCGGCCAGGTAGATCTCCGCGCTGAGCTCGCCCATGGTCAGGTTGTCGTTGAAATATAGCACCAGCAGGGCGTTGATCTGGCTGGGGGTGATCCCCAGCCCCGTCAGCTCGCGGCTTTCCTCATGGTTGAGATAATGCATCAGCCGGGGAAAGATGGCCTGGATGGCGTCGGTAAATCTGGCGATGTCCCGGTATTCGCTATTCATTTCAGAGCCCTCTATCTCTTTAAGATTAGCGTTTCTGTTATTCTAGCGCAAGGTATTGATGCCTACTCTTTGAAGCAAGATAAAGGGAGGGCTGGATCGCTTGCTCCGACCAGGGGAGAAGGGATCGCTTGCAAGGACGTATTACCATATTCTTCGCCGCAATTGCCGCGGAGTCCTCTCTTTTGGTATACTAATATTGGAATTAGTTTACAGTGTGCCGCCAAAAAATAACCGATTACATTAGGGAGGTTGCCATGCTAAGCTTTGTCGGTATCGCCCCGCATCCCCCTCTGGTGATCCCCGCCGTGGGCAGAGGGGAGCTGGCTCGGGTGGAGAATACGGTGCAGGCCCTTAAGGAGCTTTCCCGCCGGGTGAAGGCGGCGGTCCCTGAGCGTCTGGTAGTCATCACTCCCCACGGTCCCATCCTGGATAGAGGCATCGCCGTGCCCGCCGCGGACCTGATTAGCGGCGATTTCTCCTCTTTTGGGGCTCCCCAGGTAAAGCTCTCCTTCCGCCTGGATCAGGATTTGCTGAGGCTGCTGGAAGAGGAGGTGGAAAAGGGGGGGAGTCTTTCTCCCCTGGTGCCCGTTCCCCAGTTCCGGCGGCTGGATCACGGCGCCGCCGTTCCCCTTTACTACCTGGAGCAGGAAGGGGTGCCCCTTGAAGGCTTGCATCTTACTTTCGGCTTTCTCCCCTACCGGGACCTTTTTGCTTTCGGGCAGGCCTTGCGCCGCGCCATCGAGCGCTGCCGCCGGCCCACGGCGGTGATCGCCAGCGCCGATCTTTCCCACCGCCTTATTCCCGGCGCCCCCGCCGGCTACACCCCCCGCGGGGCGGAATTTGACCGGCTGCTGGTCCGACTGCTGCAGGAGGGAAAAGTAGAGGCTATTCTCAACCTGGATCCCGAACTGGTGGAGGAGGCCGGGGAGTGCGGCCTGCGCTCCATCATTATCGCCCTGGGCTGCGCCGGGGAGGGAGCCCGGGCGGAAGTTCTTTCCTACGAAGGTCCTTTCGGGGTAGGGTACCTGATCGCCGTCCTAAGCACGGAGGCGGCCCGGGAAGAGGAGCCGCCCGGGGGGAAGATTAAGCCAAACCCGGCCCGCCTGGCCCGCCAGTCCCTGGAACACTACCTCCGGCACGGGAAACTGCTGGAGCCCCCGGAGCCGCTGCCCCCGGAGCTTGCCCGGCCCTGCGGCGCCTTTGTCTCTATAAAAAGCCTTGACGGCGAGCTGCGGGGCTGCATCGGCACCGTGGAGCCGACCCGACGTCGGGCGGCGGAAGAGATCATCGCCAATGCCGTCAGCGCCGGCTTAAGCGACCCGCGCTTCCCTCCCGTCAGCAGCGAAGAGCTGGAACACCTCAAATTCTCGGTGGACCTGCTCACCCCCCTGGAGCGGGTGCGGGACTTCCGAGAACTGGATCCCCGGCGCTACGGGGTGCTGGTCCGCAGAGGCGGGCGCAGCGGCCTGCTCCTTCCGGACCTGGAAGGAATCGATACCGTGGAGCAGCAGATCAGTATCGCCCGGCGCAAGGCCGGCCTGGGGCCGGAAGAGCCCGTGGATATTTACCGTTTCCAGGTGATCCGTTATCACGAGAGGGAAGAGTAGCCGCTGAACCGTTTTATATTTCCCGGGTTTGCTTGCCCGAATACTAATTGGCCGAAGGAGGATCAAGGTGCAAGAAGCCCGCTTCTACCGCCGGGAAGGGAAGAAGCTGCGCTGCCTGCTCTGTCCCCGCCACTGCCTCCTGGCTGAGGGAGGAGGGGGAAGCTGCGGCGTCCGGCAGGTTCGGGATGGGAAACTGGTCACCATGAACTACGGGCTGGTAGCGGCCGCCCACTGGGACCCCGTGGAGAAGAAGCCCCTTTACCATTTTTACCCGGGCAAGGAGATACTCTCCCTGGGGACCTATGGCTGCAACCTCCATTGCCGCTTCTGCCAGAACTGGTCCCTGGCCCGGGGAGAGCCCCACAGCGGGGATCCCCGCCTGAGCCCGGAACAGGTCCTGGAGATTCTCCAGCGGCGGGGAGGGCCGGAGGTGGCCCTGGGGGTCGCCTATACCTACAATGAACCCACCATCTGGTTTGAATTTGTATTCGACACCGCCCGCCTGCTGCACCGCCACGGCTATAAGAATGTCCTGGTGACCAACGGTTATATCAGCCGGGAGCCCCTGGAAGAGCTCCTGCCCTATATTGATGCCCTGAACATCGATGTCAAGGGATTCAGCGACCGCTTCTACCGGGAGTATTGCCGGGGGGAGAGGGAGCCGGTGCTGCAGACCGTAGAGCTGGCCTCCCGCCATGCCCACCTAGAGGCAACCTGCCTGCTCATCCCCACCCTGAATGACTCGCCCCAGGAGTTGGCCCTCCTGGTGGACTGGTTGGCCTCCTTCAACCCGGAAATCCCCTTGCATTTTTCCCGCTACCATCCCGATTACAAGCTGAACCTTCCTCCGACGCCCCTGGCTACCCTGGAGCGAGCCCGGCAGATTGCTCTGGAGAAGATGCCTTACGTTTACCTGGGCAATGTTAACTGGCCCGGAGCGGCGGATACTTTCTGCCCCTCCTGCCGCGCCGTGCTGATCCGGCGGAGCGGTTACCAGGTCAGCATCGAGGGCCTGCAGCAGGGGCGCTGCGCCTACTGCGGCAAAAAGATTAACCTGGTCTTTTAGGCTGGAAAGAGGGCATGAAACCCGGCCGCTACTTCATACTAGGAGTAGACCCTTTGAGTAGACCTTTTCGCGGGAAGCTTGTCCGGGAGACGCTAGCCTCTTTCCAAAATGCCCGGTGGGGGAGGGGAGGCGCGCCGCTCCTGCCCCGCCGCGCTGCCGCTGCCGGGAGGGAAAAGAGGGCCGGGGCGGCCTCGGCCGCTGCCCTGCCCGGGCGGGCCCGGGACCCGAGTCCGGAGGCGGGCCTCTTCTCTCCTGGCCCTGACGAGCAAAGGCAGCCCGCCGGGATGGCCGGGGATTGCCGGAGCCGAAGGAGCTGCCCGCCGGCCGCCTTTTCTTTTGGAAGGAGCGCCGAGATTTTCCGGGTTCCTGCTGCCCCGGGGAGAAGGTATTTACAACAGTAAAAGCGAATTAGCCATATATTCTGATATAATTATTTAAAATCACCGAAAGGGATTAAGCTTGTGGCCGCCTGGGACCGGATCATCTCCGCATTGCTACAATTCAATATCCAGTTCGGTTGGCGCGATCTGGTCGATATAATCATTGTGGCCTACGTATTTTACCGCCTGATCTTGATTATCCGCGGCACCAGGGCCGAGCAGCTGATCAAAGGCGTGGTGCTGCTCCTGGTGGCCATGATTGCCAGCGACATTGTCGGCTTCAACACCCTGCACTGGCTCTTGAAATCGGTGATGACCGTCGGCTTGATTGCCATCCCCATCGTTTTTCAACCGGAACTGCGCCGCGCCCTGGAGCACCTGGGCCGGGGAAAGCTGTTCCAGCGCAGCTACTGGAACCCCCAGGAATTTGACCATTTGCTGGAGGAGCTCACCAAGGCCATTCTTGTTTTGGTGAAAAAGCGGATCGGCGCCTTGATTATTATCGAACGGGAATCGGGACTCAAGGAGTTTATCGAAACGGGAATTCCCATCGAAGGTCAGATCTCCGCTGAGTTGCTGGTCAATATCTTCTTTCCGCGCAGTCCCCTCCATGACGGGGCGGTAATCATCCGCGGGAACCAGGTGGCCGCCGCCGGCTGCTATCTCCCCCTGACGGATGATCCTTACTTAAACAAGGAGCTGGGAACCAGGCACCGGGCGGGGATTGGCATCACGGAGCAGTCCGACGCCGTGGCCATTATTGTTTCCGAGGAGACCGGCATCGTTTCCATCGCCTACAACGGCAAACTTACCCGCTACCTGGATGAGAAGAAGCTGCGGGCCAAGCTTACGGAGCTGCTGGCCCCGGCTCGCAACGAGAACACAAGCAGTATTTGGCCCTGGAGGAATGGTTCATAATTATGGAAAAGTTTTTGCGAGGCAACGCTTTCGCTGCCGCCCTGGCCCTCTTTCTGGCCGTTATTCTCTGGCTCTTTGTGACCGGGGACGATATTGCCCGCACCACGCCTACCCGCCGGTTGGTCCAGGGGGTGCCCCTGGTGTATGAAAACCTGGAAGAGGGCCATGTGGTGATGGAGATGCCCCAGACGGTGGACGTGGTCCTGGAGGGGCTGCCCTCCGCCTTTGAGGGCCTCTCCGCCGAGGATCTGGAGGCGTACGTGGATCTCAACGGGCGGGAAGACGGCAGCCACCAGCTGCGCGTGCAGGGGAAGCCGCCGCGGGGACTTACCTTGATCAGCTATGCCCCGGAACAAGTTACGGTGAAGATCGAACAGGTTTTAAGCGGCGAATTTCCCGTGGAGCTGGAGATGGTTGGCTCCCCGCCGCCGGGCTGGGAGTTGGAGAGCTACCGCCTCCGGCCGGAAAAGATCCGCTTGGAGGCCCCTCGCTCCATCTTCGAGCGGGTCATGCGCGTCCTGGTCCGGGTGGATCTGGAGGGGATAAAGGGACGCTATGAAAAAGAACTGGCCCCGCTGCTCCTGGATGCCCGGGGGGCGGAGGTAACCGGCGCCCAGATGGAACCGGACCGGTTTACGGTGGAAATTGTCCTGACGGAAATCGAAACGGAGGAAGCAACAGATACCGCTAGTAACGATATGGCAGATTAATGCCGGCCGGGACGAGGGGACCCGGCCCACCTTTTAGAACCAGGCACGCGGTGCCGGAAGTGTCAACAACGGCAGACTTGTTTCCTTTACATTGTGTGCCGGTGGAGGAGGTCCTGCAGATTTTCTTAGCTTCCATGGTGCCCTCTTTAACCTGCCGGTCGGTCGGTAATGAAGAACACAGGGGATTTTCCCGTTGGGGAATTTAAAAGGCGCCTGCCATTTAGGAGCAATTGGGGCAAACTCAAGCAAGCAACAACTAAATAAAGGAATTTTAGATATAAAGGCGAATTCTTACCCAAATTTCATTAAAATTGAGTCCTGCCCTCCTAACAGGAACTCAACAAAGGAAGTGAGCTCTTGCCCCTGCCCTTGCTCGTCGCATTTTATCTTTTTTTCCCGGCGCTGGTTCTCTATCTCTGCTACCGCTTCCCTTTAATTAACAAGATTGGTGCCGTGATCATCTGTTACCTGGTGGGAATGCTGGTGGGCAACTATGTTGATTTCTCCCCCGAGGCGGTGCAGCTCCAGACCACCTTTACTGATGTGACCGTCGCCGTAGCCCTTCCGTTCTTGCTTTTTTCCATGGATCTTAGAGCCTGGCGACGCCTGGCCGGCAAAGCTACTCTTTGCATGCTGCTGGCGGTGATCTCCATCTTGGTTGTAGCCCTGGGGGCTTTCTTATTGATCCAGGGCCGGGTGGCTTACGATTGGCAGCTGGGAGGCATGGCGGTAGGCCTTTACACCGGGGGAACCCCCAACCTGGCAGCCATCAAGACCGCCCTGCAGATCAATGAAGATGTGTACATTACCATGCATACTTACGATACGGTGATTTCCCTGATCTACATCCTTTTCTTATGTTCTGTGGCCCAAAGATTGTTCAACCTCTTCCTGCCCAGGTTCAAGAAAATGGGAACTTCCCAAGCTGCTCCTGACGGCGAGGTGGAGACGGAGGCCATCGATTCCTACTCGGGCATCTTCCGGAAAGAGGTCCTCCTGCCCCTCCTGGGGGCCCTGGTGGTAGCCGGAGCGGTGGTGGGAATCTCCCTCTTCATATCCGGCCTGTTTCCGGAGGATTATTCCACAGCGGCCGCGATTTTAAGCATAACCACCCTTAGCATAATCTGCTCCCTGATTCCCCAGATCAGGGGGATCAAGAAAACCTTTCAGGTGGGGATGTATCTTATCCTGATCTTCTGCCTGGTGGTCGGCTCCATGGCCAATCTCAAACAGCTTTTCACCCAGCTCAACTGGCCCATCACGTTCTTTGTCTCCTTTTGCATATTTGTCTCGTTATTCTTTCATGCCTTTCTATGCAAATTATTTAAAATTGACACCGATACTTTTATTATTACCTCCACTTCGGCTATCTGTTCGCCGCCTTTTGTCCCGGTAGTGGCCAATGCCCTGAAAAATAAGGAGATTATTCTTTCCGGTATTTATACGGGAATTATCGGCTATGCCATCGGCAATTACCTGGGCATAAGTTTTGCCTATATCCTGAAAGCGCTCTATTAATTAAACCGGCAAGGGAGGAAACCGGCGGTGAGTAATCGCGAACCTATAACTTTACCCGAAAAAGGTTTGGGCCCCGAAAAAGTCCTGGAACTGCTTAAGCATTTTAAAAAGGGCGATGTGGATTACAAAGAATCCAGAACCTGGAGTCTGGTCTACTACCTGGGGGAGGAGCATACCCGGTTTCTCTTGGAAGCCATGGGCATGTTTCTCTCGGAAAACGGTCTTAACCCCATGGCCTTTCAGAGCTTGAAAAGGATGGAGCACGAGATTGTCCAGATGACGGCGGGAATGCTCCACGGTGACCGCAACGTGGTGGGCATGCTTACTTCCGGCGGGACCGAAAGCTGCCTGCTGCCGGTGCTTGCTTACCGGAACCTGGCGGAATCCAAAAAACGTTTAAAACCCGTTCAGCCCGAGATGATTGTGCCGGAATCCATCCACGTGGCCTGGGAGAAGGCGGCCCATTATTTCAAGGTGAAGATGGTTCGAGCCCCGCTGCGCAGCGATTTTCGGGTTGACGTGGAGGCGGTGAAAAAGCTGATTAACCGGAACACCGCTCTGATCGTCGCTTCGGCCCCCTCTTATCCCCACGGGGTTATCGATCCCATTGAAGAACTGGGCCGCCTGGCCGAAGAGCACCACCTCCCTTTTCACGTGGACAGTTGCCTGGGGGGCTTTTTCTTGCCTTTTATGGAGAAGCTGGGCTACCAGGTACCGCCTTTCGATTTTCGGGTTCCCGGGGTAACCTCCATCTCTGCCGATGTTCATAAATACGGTTACAGCGCCAAGGGGGCTTCCGTGCTTCTATACCGTAATATGGATTATATGAAGCACCAGATTTTTGTTTCCGAGAGCTGGCCCGGCGGTGTATTTGCCTCTCCGGGTCTGCTGGGCACCCGCCCGGGAGGCGCTTTTGCCGCCGCCTGGGCCACCATGATGGCCATGGGATGGGATGGTTACCTGGAGCAGACCAAAATCGTGATGGAGACGGCCAGGGCATTAATGGAGGGAATCGCTTCCATACCCGGCCTGGAGCTTATGGGCCAGCCGGACATGAGTGTTTTCGGCTACCGCTCCACCTCTCCGCGGTTAAGCATATTTGCTGTTGGTGACCAGATGGAGGAGCGGGGGTGGCATATCGATCGCCTGCAAAAACCCGACGGCCTTCACGCCATGGTGACTCCCTTGCACCGGCGCATCGTTGACCGTTACCTGGAGGATTTAAGGGAGTCGGTGGAGTATGTCCGGGAAAATCCCTCCCTGGCGTTGAAGGGCAGCGCCGCTACCTACGGAATGATCTCCAAGGTGCCTCTTAGAGGCGTGGTAAAAAATGAAGTCAGGAAAATGATGGAGAAAATGTACGGCCCTGATATGGAGATGCCCTTCTAGTCCATAATTTGTTTCTGCCTGGTCCACGCCATTATTCTGGAGCGGCAACGATTCCTTGTCCGGGCCAGATGTTAGGCCCTTTTCCCCGCCCCCCATCAGTAAAAAGAAGTAAAGAGAGGGGGGGACAGGGAACTAAGCCAGGCAAAGTGGCATTTGTCTACGACGGGCCGATCTTTAGCCATACCCATCCCCTGCCGGTGGAGACGGGGGCGGTGGTGGATTTCGGTACCCCCGCCGCCATTGATCTCCGCCTCTCCTGCCCGCGGCAATAAATAGATCCCTAAAAACCATTATATTTAGCTATTACCATAAAATTAGCCTACAGAAAATATTATTTTTATGTTTTAATAATTATAGGTCAAGGATTTTTCCTCGCCGCTACCCGCAATTAATTTCAAAATTCCCAGTACATAATTAAATCCTTAATGGCTTAAGGCGTTATATGCCTAATTGCCGCCTGTTGCTGTACTAATGTACCAAGCAAGGTGAGGTATATGTTTGCGGATAAGCAAAGTTTTAAAAAAGCTTTTCAAGCCAAATTGAAAGCCATGCTGGGGAAGAGCGTTTCCCAGGCCACCAACCTGGATCTCTTCAAAACCCTGGGGATTATGCTCCGGGAAGAGGTTATGGGCAACTGGGTATCCACCGCGGAGCAATACCGGAAACAGGGGGCAAAGCAGGTCTACTATTTCTCCATGGAATTTTTGCTGGGCCGGTTAATGGAGAGCAATTTGCTCAACCTGGGCTTGCTGGATCTTTGCCGGGAAGGGCTGCAGGAGCTGGGGATCCGGCTGGAGGATATATTGACGGAAGAGCCCGATGCAGGCCTGGGCAACGGCGGCTTGGGACGCCTGGCGGCTTGCTTCCTGGATTCCATGGCCGCCCTGAGTCTGCCCGGTCACGGTTTTGGCATCCGTTACCGCTACGGCCTTTTTGAACAGAAGGTGCGGGACGGCTACCAGATTGAAGTTCCCGAGGATTGGCTGCGGGAGGGAAATGTATGGGAGATCCGCCGGCCCGAGGAAGCGGTGGAGGTCAAGTTCGGGGGGAGCGTTGCCGTGGAATATCAAAAGGGCAGAATGATCTTTCACCACTGCGGCAGCGAAGTGGTGCGCGCCGTCCCGTACGACATCCCCGTGGTCGGCTTTCGCAACCACACCGTCAATACCCTGCGGCTCTGGAGCGCCGAGGCTCCCGAAGGGGAGCGCTGCGCCGGCCTCGGCTGCTACCAGCAAGTGGTGGAATACAAGCATGCCCTGGAGTCCATTACCGAGCTGCTCTACCCCGATGACTCCAATGAAGAGGGGAAGAGGCTGCGCCTTAAGCAGCAGTACTTCCTGGTCTCGGCGGGAATGCAGAATATTGTCCGCCGCCACAAGGAGCGCTTCGGGACGGTGCGGAATCTTCACCGGAAGGTGGCCGTGCATATCAACGATACCCACCCGGCGCTGGCCATCCCGGAATTGATGCGCATCTTAATGGATGAAGAAGGGCTTGGCTGGGAGGAGGCCTGGGAGATAACCGGCCGGACCATCTCGTACACCAACCATACCACCATGTCCGAAGCCCTGGAAAAATGGCCGGTAAATATCTTTCAGCCGCTGCTGCCAAGGATTTACCAGATCGTGGAGGAGATTAACAAGCGCTTTTGCAACGAGCTCTGGGAGGCCCACCCCCAGTGCCGGAGCAAGCTGGACCGCGTGGCCATCATCGCCGATGGACAGGTGAAGATGGCCCACCTGGCCATCGCCGGCAGCTACAGCGTCAACGGCGTGGCCGCCCTGCATACGGAGATCCTGAAAAAGCGGGAGATGAAGGATTTTTATGCCCTCTTCCCGGAAAAATTCAACAACAAGACCAACGGCATTACCCACCGCCGCTGGCTGTTGAAAGCCAATCCGCTGCTGACCGACTTGATTTCCGAGACTATAGGGCGGGAGTGGATTGCCAATCCCGAGGCCCTTAAAGCCCTCTCCTTTTACGCGGAGGATCCTGCTTTCCAGGAGCGGCTGGACCGGGTTAAGCGCCAGAATAAAGCGGCATTGGCCCGGATAATCCGGGAGCAAACGGGGCTGGCGGTGGAGGTGGATTCCATCTTTGACGTGCAGGTGAAGCGGCTCCATGCCTACAAGCGCCAGCTGTTGAATGTGCTGCGCATTATGGAACTGTACAACCGGCTGCTGGCCAACCCGGACCTGGAGATCACTCCCCGCACTTTCATCTTCGGGGCCAAGGCCTTTCCCAACTACCACCTGGCCAAGAAGATCGTGAAGCTGATTAACACCGTGGCCCAGGTGGTCAACAACGACAAGCGGATCGGCGGGAAGATGAAGGTGGTTTTCCTGGAGAACTACCGGGTTTCCCTGGCGGAGCAGATTATCCCTGCCGCCGATCTCAGCGAGCAGATCTCCACGGCCAGCAAGGAGGCCTCGGGGACCGGCAATATGAAGTTCATGTTAAACGGGGCGCTGACCATCGGGACCCTGGACGGGGCCAATGTGGAAATCAAAGAGGCGGTGGGGGAGGAGAACATCTTTATCTTCGGTCTCACCGCCGAGGAAGTGCTGCGCTATGAAGAAGAGGGGGGGTACTGCGCCCGGGAATGTTATGAGCAGGACCCGCGCCTGAAGGTGGTCGTGGATCAGTTGGTCAACGGTTTTCTCCCCGTTGACCGGGAGGAGTTCCGGATGATTTACGATCACCTGCTGCTGCACAACGACCCCTACTTTGTCCTGAAGGATTTTGCTCCCTATCTCCGCGCCCAGGAAGAGGCGGAGCGCGCTTACAACGACCGGCGCCGGTGGTTGGCCATGGCGGCCCGGAATATTGCCCAAGCCGGGCGCTTCTCCAGCGACAGGACTGTGGCCCGCTATGCCCAGGAGATCTGGGGGATCAAGCCGGTGCCCGCTGAGCCGGAGGCGGAGCGGCAGGAATTGGCGAAGGCTTCCGGGCTGGAGGCATAAAGAGAGCGGGGCGGAGGCGTGAAGGGGGAGGCGCAGATAGGTCGGCATGAGGTCCTCCTGATTGAAGCAGCTTGAGAAAAACAGGGGTTGTCAGGAAAGACAACCCCTGTTCAATTGGCAGCTGGTTATGATGAGAAAAGACGCCGGCCCGTTTGCCGGTTAAGCTTATAACAGCGGCCCCCTTTGGAGCCTTTCTTCCCCAAGCGGCTCGCTTTTACCCGGCTTTGGCGGCCGCCCGATGGCTCAGCCGGCTAAATAAGCTTTTCCTGGTCCTGGGCCTTCTCTCCCGGAGCACCGCCGGCAGCTTGAGAGTGCGACGGTAATAGCGCCTGATCTCCCGGAAGAGGTGGAAGAGGGAGGCCCTGCTGACAAATTCCGCCCTGGTCAGGGGGAGTTCCATGGTTTCATAGCGCTCATCCAGGTTGTCCATGGCCCGTTCCAAGAGCTGGGCCGGCCAGCTTTTCCCCCGGAGCCGGTTGTGCTGAACTTTGAGCACAATCCGGAAGAGCTTTACCAGGGGCAGGGCCTGGGGTACTTCCACGGGCATGCGCCGGGCCAGCTTATACATCCCCTCCAGCCGGTCCAGCTGCGACTCGAAGATGTGAAAAGCCTGCCGGTAGCGGTCGGAAGGGGTCTCCCGGGTAATGATGAAGCGCTGCTCTTCCCGGAGCAGCTTGGCCATGGCCTTTCCTTCCTGGATTTCGGCGGCCAGCCTCTTGATCTCTTCGGCGATGGCCCCGTCGTCGGGGCCCGGCTTCGACATCTTCCCCATAATGCCCTCCGCCACCCGGCATAGTCCCTTCTCTACGTCCAGCACCCTTTGGACCACTTCTTCTTCGTGGTTGGGGGTGAAAAGGTAGTTAATGGCCAGGGCGCAAAGGGTGCCCAGGAGCGAGGGGGCGATCTGCTCCAGGAATACGGTGAAATTGGTTATGTCGCTAAAGATCACCGTGACTGCCGTCACCGTGGCCAGCACCACGTTGTCCTGCCAGTGCAGCCGCAGGCAGATCAGAATGCAGAGCAGGGTGGCCAGGCCGTAGGAGAGGGGGGTGGTGCTAAGCAGGTAGCCGCAAAGCCCCCCCAGGACGCAGCCCAGGGAGACGGTGCCCACCACGCTCAGGCCCTGGACCAGGGAGCGGTAGAAGGTTCGCTGGACCGCTATGACGGCTAAAACCGCCGCCAGGCCCACGTTTTGCAAACCCAGCTGCTGGGCCAAAAAGATGGCCAGGGTTACGGCCAGGACGGTTTTTAAAATTCGGCCTCCCACCCGAAAGCGATTCATGTTCATCTCTCCGAAATGCTAATTAAATTCGCACAGTATGTATTGTATTATAATTAAGTCCACAATTTTCTGCAAGGGCCAAATTTGCATATCAGGTACCGAAAATTAACCCTTGATTATGTGCCCGGCTAGGGGTAAAATATTGCCCAGAAATGTGCACAAACTTGTGCACAAAGTAACGGGAGGCATCAAGATGCATCTTTTTACCAGGCACATAAATCCCTACCTGGGCCGATTGCTGGAAAGGCTCAACCTGGACCGGGAGTTTGTCCGGGGGGAAGGCTGCTACTTGTATGATCGGCAGGGCCGCCGCTACCTGGACTGCATAGCCGCATACGGAGCCCTGCCCTTTGGTCATAACCCGCCCGCTATTTGGGAGGTGATCAACCGTTTCCAGGAGGCGGGGGAGCCGGCTTTTATCCAGCCCTCCGCCCTAAGGGCCGCCGGGGAGCTGGCACAAAAATTGATCCAGCTGGCGCCCGGGGAGATGAGTTGCGTCACCTTTGCCAATAGCGGCGCCGAAACCGTGGAGGCGGCGGTCAAGCTGTGCCGCTCCGCCACCGGCCGGATGGGTATCCTCTCCACGGAAAACAGCTTTCACGGCAAAACCCTGGCCGCTCTCTCAGCCACGGGCAACTGCTACTACCAGTCGCCCTTCGGCGCACCCGTTGAGGGTTTTCACCAAATCCCCTTTGGCTCGCTGGAAGCCCTGGAAGAAGCCCTGGAAAGCAGGCCCGGATATTATGCCGCCTTTATCGTGGAACCGATTCAGGGCGAAGGGGGCATCGTGGAGCCGCCCCGGGGCTACCTGGCCGGAGCCCGGGAGATATGCGCCCGGCACGGTGTCTTGCTGGTGGTGGACGAAGTGCAGACCGGCCTGGGCCGCACCGGGCGGCTCTTCGCCTGCACGGAGGAAGGGGTGGCCCCGGACCTGATCCTGCTGGCCAAGGCCCTGGGGGGCGGCCTCATGCCCATCGGCGCCTGCCTCTGCACCGGCGCCGTTTACAACGAAAGCTTTGGCTTGAAGCACTCCTCTACCTTCGCCGGGAACTCCCTGGCCTGCCGGGTGGGCCTCAAGGTCCTGGAGCTGCTTACCGCCGGCGAATGCGCCCTCCTGGAAGAAGTCCGGGCCCGGGGGGAGCTGCTGAAGACCCGCCTGCAGGACCTGCAGAGGCGCTATCCCCAGATTATTAAATCCATCCGGGGCCGGGGCTTGATGCTGGGCATCGAATTCGGCTTGAGCCGGGATACTTTTCCGGGCAGCCTCCTGGGGATCATGGCCGAGCAGGAGCTGCTGACGCCGGCGATCTCCGCCTACCTGCTCAACCGGGAAAGAATCCGGGTAGCCCCCACCTTGAACGGCAGCGCCGTGATTCGCATCGAACCCCCCTTGATTATTAGCGAAGCCCAGTGCCTGGAAGCGATTGAAGGGATCGAGAATGTGCTGTCCGTGCTCAGTACCGGCAGTACCGCCCGGCTGCTGGGGCACCTGGTGGGGCATGGGGAGGAGAGAAGCTGCCCCCCTTATGTGCCCAAGCCCGGGAATGCCGTATCGGCGTCGGGGGAGCCGGGGGAGGGGCGTTTTGCCTTTCTGGTCCACCCCTTGGATTTGGACAGCTACTGCCAGTTCGATTCCAGCTTGCAATCCTTCAGCCGGGAGGAGCTGGCGGACTTGGCCCGCCGGCTTAACGATAACCTGGCTCCTTTTGTCATCTCCCGGGCGGCCGTCACCTCGGCGGCCGGGGGGAAGGCTTTTGGGGAGTTTATCGTCGTCCCTCGCACTGCAGAGGAGTTCCTCCGGATGCCCAGGTCCCAGGCTCTGGCGGAGCTGAAAGCCGCCGTAGCCCTGGCCCGGGAGGAGGGAGCCCGCATTGTGGGCCTGGGGGCTTATACCGCGGTGGTCTCCGGAGGCGGGCTTTACTTGAAGGAGGAGGGGGTTCCCATTACCAGCGGGAACAGCTACACGGTGGTCTCCGCCGTGGAGGGGATTAATGCGGCGGCGGCCAGATTGGGCCTTCCCCGTTCCGAGATTACCGCCGCGGTGGTGGGGGCGGCCGGCTCCATCGGCAAGGGCGTTGCCCTGCTCCTCTCCGAGACGGTCCCCCACCTGATTCTCATCGGCAATCCCGGAAACAAGGATTCCAGCCGGCGCCTTCAGCTGGTGGCTGCGGAGATCTACCGCTACCAGGCGTCCCTGCTGAGCCGGGGGCGGCCCCTGGAGCCGGGGAGCATGGGGGAGCGCCTGGCCGGCTGTCCCGATCTCCCGCCGGCGGGAGCGCCCCGGGAGGCTTTTCTGGAATTCGCCCAGGGCCGAGGGCGGCAAATGGGGCTGATCGAGCTCTCCACCGATATCGATGCCGTGCTGGCCCGGGCGGAGCTGGTGATCACCGCCACCAGCAGCCCCGAGAAAATCATCCGCCCCGGCAGCTTGAAGCGGGGAGCCGTCGTCTGCGACATCTCCCGCCCCTCCAACGTCAGCGAGGAGGTAAAGCGGTCCCGCCCCGATGTCCTGGTTATCGACGGGGGGATCGTGGAAGTGCCGGGCCGGCCCTACCTGGGCTGGGACTTCGGCCTGGAACCCGGCCTGGCCTATGCCTGCATGGCGGAAACGATGATCCTGGCCCTGGAGCAGCACTACCGGCATTACAGCCTGGGCTCCTCGGGAGTCAACCTGGAAAGCATTTTATGGATCCGCCGCCTGGCCGCCAAACACGGCTTTCGGTGCCTGGCACGTCAACTTTGTCAACTACAGAGAAAATTCTGACATTTAATATGGATCCGTTAAACCTTTTTCCCGGGGAAAGAGACCGTTATGTAGCGCCAATTCTCCTGTTCAATTACCGGCAGGTCCTGGCCGTTGACCCGGAGGCTGTTAAGCCCCGGCGGGACGGCCAAGAAGATCTTGCTCCCGGGAGCGGAGTGCCGGTACAGCTCCAGGGTAATATCGGGTCCGGAGAGGTCCAGCTTCTCGATCTGGGCTCCCGGGAAAATGTGGCCGGTTCCTCCCAGCAGGTAGGGTTCGTTTTCCCGGGGCTCAATTTTATACAGGCAGACGGTCTGGTAGGGTTCCAGTACCAGGGCCCTTCCCGGTGACAGGACAAAGGTGGCGGGATTGAAATACATCTCTTCAGGCAAGGTTACCGTGCAGCGGCGGCTGCTCAGGTTGGCATAGGCCAGGTACTCCTTCCCGTTAACGGTAAAGTTAATCCGGCAAAGGCCTTGCTCCTGGTCGATGCGGTGCACGTCGCATTCCAGGCTGGGGAAGGCGCTGCGCAGAAGCTGTTTCTGGGCTTCGGTATAACCGTCAACGTTGTCGGAGAAGAATACCAGCCCGCCCAGGAGGTTGTTCAGGAAGAACAGGGTGTAGCGCTGGTTTCGGTTCAAGTAGTTGCGGTTTTTCCCCGGGACGCCGTCCCGCAGGAGAAAGACGTCGGGGTCGTTGCGAAAGGCCCGGCGGTCCAGGTGGCGCCGCCCGATGGTGCTGGTCAGGGAGTTGATGGTGGAGAGGCGCTCCCGGTAGTTCAACCCCTTCAGGGGAAGCTCCCAGAAGGGGGTGACATCGCTCCCGATGCGGCAGTAATCCACCCTTCCCCAGGCCGGTCCCAGGGGGACCCCGCAGCCCAGGAGCTTCTTCTCCCCGGCCAGCCGGTGCAGGAGTTCCATGGCCTCGGCCATCACTTGACCCCGGCTTTTGCCCTGCCGGGGCAGCAGCGCGGCGGCATAAAGAAAATCAAGCTTGAGCAGCTCAAAACCCCACTCCTCCAAGGCGCGCTGGAAAACCCTTTGCAAGTAGTCCTGGAAACCGGGGGCGTATAGATCGAGAGCATAATACCACCCGCTCCAGTTGGGGTTATAGCCGGCCTTGACCGGCTTCCCCCGGGAATCGCGCAGCAGCCATTCGGGATGCTCCCGAAGGAGCCGGGAACGACGCTCGCAAATAAAGGGGGCGATCCAGAGACCAGGCCGGTAGCCCTGCTCTCGGATTTTGGCGACCAGCGCCTTCATCCCCGACGGAAACTTGGCGTTGCAGTCCAGCCAGTCGCCCACCGCTTCCTGCCAGCCGTCATCTAGCTGGAAATAGTCCAGGGGCAGTTGCATGGCGGAGAGCTCCTTTAGGTTATGGTGGACTATTTCCTCGGAGATTTTCGTGTAGTAGTTGTACCAGCTGGTCCAGCCGGTAACCCGGGGGCCGGGCTTGCGAGGGAGGCGCAGCCGGGAAAAATATTCGTCGAACACCTCTTCCGGGCGGCCTTTCCCCAGGTAGAGGCGCAGCAAGGGGTAGCCGTCCCTGGAATCGGCTCCCTGGCAATCTTTGTGCACGATCAATTGGTTGGCGGAGTAGTCGTATTCGAACGCGGTGTACCCGCTGTCCTCGTCCAGGGAGCCCAGGAGCAGGATCTCCTCTCCGGGAAAGGTGAAGTAGGTGTAGGTCCAGGAGTGAAGGCGGCCGGGACGCCCGCTATAGGGGAAAAAGCCGTAATCCCCGTTGGCGCCGAAGAAGGTGTAAGTGATGCGGGGAGGAGAGGGGATGCGGTCGCCGGCGCATCGTTCGCTGCTGTCGCTCCAGGACTGGAAGCCGTTGACCATCATTTTTTCTCTCCCCCTCAGGTCCGGCAGGAGCTCCAGGTTAAAGGATTCCAGGGTCAGGGGCCTGTTGTTGTGCAGGTCAACGGAGATGCTCAGGCCGTACTGAAAGGGATCCGGGTTTGCCTCCAGCTGGAGATTTATGCCTCCGGGCAAAGGTTGCTCCAAATCAACTACAAATGTATTATGGTCCTGGTGATAGACCAGCTTGCTACTGCCCCACATTCTCTTTTCCTCCGATCAATTATAGTAGTGGATTGGCGGTGTTGGTTGGTAGTTATACTCGAATATACTTCTTTTGTGTCGAAGAAATTTCCTTGTGCCTGGCACGTCAACTTTGTCAACTTTTTGTAAAACTTTTGGGGCAGCTTAACCTTCCAGTTGGGAATAGCTTAATAAAAGCAATAAAAAAACCGGCCGCGAGGGGCCGGTTTTAATTAAGCTAAAGTATTGTGCCCACTGCCCTTTGTAAATCACCAGGACGCTTTGGGTCATGACAGCGCCTTGGCGGCTATTTTTTATTCCAAATCTTTTAAGGTAAAGCTGACTTTAACATGCTTGCTTCTTAACAAGGCGCAAGCACTCAGCACCGCCATAACAGCAATGCTTACAATAACTATGCTGGCCTTAAGGTTGGCGGCACTGTTGTAGAGAATCAAAAACTGGCATAATCCGGAAATAGTAATTATAATATAGTAGAGCCAATTGGGCAGATTCAAAATAGACGTTTTCCAAAGCTGAGGGTACATGCTAGGAAGTCTATAGGCGGCGATTAATAGAATAATCTTGTTGATGTTGATTACCAGCAGCATGGTACTGGCGGCGGCGGCTACACTGAATCCCAGCAAAATCGGGATTACAGCTACCAAGTAGATTACTGTAAGAAACCAGTACGGGGCGCCGTACCTGTTTTCTGTAGCCATTACTTGGGGAAACCAGCCGTGCTTGGCAGCTTCCTGCATCGTTCTGGCGACGGAAGGAAATATTCCGTTAAAGGTAGTACATATGGCCAAGACCGGGCCGGCAATCATAAAGAATATAAACACGGGCAGCGGAAGGACCTTTTGAGCCACAACGGTAAGAGTCTTGCCGGCCACTTCCTCGACGGGCAGTACGTTGGCGGCAACAAACCCCACGGCCCCGTAAATAAAGAAGATAATCGCGGAGGTAATTATGATGGCCCGAGGCATGTTGTTGCGTGCTTGAGCGACGTCGCCTCCCAGCCCAAATAAAAGCTGGTGCGAAGTAGTCGCCGAGGAGAGCAGCACCATCGCTGAGATAAAGCCGGTAAGCCCCCCGGAAAAATAATCGGGGGAAGAAAGGTTAAAAGCTCCCTCCGACAGATCGCCAAGTCCCCAGAAAACAAAAATAAGCAAGGCGGCGATCAATACAAAAACCATGACATTCTGGACCTTGCTCATTACATCGATGCCGAAAAGGTTGATTACATAAAACACGGTTACTGCCAGCAGAGCCATAACTGAAGGATTGGCAGAGGGAATAATGGATTGAATGTAATTACCCATTATTAAACCGGTCATCGAAAGGGCTACGTGGGTTACCATAAAGTTCCAAATATAAATACCGGATAGGTGTTTGCCCATTAGCACTTGCACCATCCGGTATTCCCCGCCCTGAACCCGTATCGTGGCCGAGATAAAGACTCCCGGCAGAACGGTGATCAGCCCCAAAACTACGGCTGCTGCAAAAGCAAGTCCTGCCGAACGGCCGGTAAAGGCTATGGCCGGGCCAATTAAACCTACCACTCCGGAACCGATAACCATGCCCAAAGCAATTGTAACAAGGGGAAGCAAGCCTAACTGGTTTCTCCTCTGGTCAGTTACTTTTGGGACAGCTAGCGTATCCATGGCACATCTCCTTCCCTAATTGTTGAGCGTCTCCTATCGACTCGAGGGCACCATCAGTTACTCTTGTTCAAGCTCACCTCTTCTTTCGGCCTTTTGCCAAACCAACTATATGTATGTTTTGCCCCCCCTTGAACCTAAAACGGGCAATCCTGCTAAAGGGATTGCAACATCGCCCCGAAGGATTAAAAGATAGGAAAGCATTATTTTTTGGAGCGCGCTAGCCCCCGACAATAACGGGCAATACGGTCACCGTATCTCCAGGAGCAATTGAAGATTTATGGGCGTCCTCTTGCTGGACCGCTTTGCCGTTAATCAGGATTAGGACCCCTTCGCGCAGCACAAGGGTATCCGGGTTAAAAAGCTGCTCCATAAGACCGGGAGCGTGTTCGGCACTCCACTGCTCCAGCAATCGGTAGAGAGTACAACTTTCTGCCAATTGAACCTCTGTTTTTTCAAAACCGGGATAAAATTGAGCTGCTATTCTTAACTCGACCCTACCCATGGCCAGCCTCCCCTACATACCTTGATGGCTAAAAATGGGCCTCAGGGGCATTGAATAACGCCTTGTGCCCAAAGACAATCGCCGCATACGGGAAAAGGATTGTAAAAACAGTCTTCTTCATTTGCTTCCACCCGCTCGCAAGTTCCGCAGAATGTGCACGGGGGAAAATCGAAGCGCTGCACCCTCTTCCGAAACAGCTTAAACTCTTCTTGTTCCCAAATCTCTCGAATAGAACTATCTTTAATATTGCCGACCACGTATTTCTTGATTGATTTTTTCCTGCCCAGCACGTAGCAGGTATAATTATGCATCAGCGCAATGCAGGGGCTCATTTCGCCGTTCCAGGAAACAGCAAGAGAACCTTCACCGACAAAGCGGCAGTAGCCTCTTCCCCGGTTAACGATGGAGTGAATGGTGGAGTTAATGAGGCGCTCCCCCTTCTGTAAGGCGCCGATAACATGTTCCGTGGAATCGGCCTGGTTGTCCAGCGGCGGCAGCAGTAGACGGGGGTGCCAGTGATAGCCGCTGCCGCCGGCCCCGTAATCAGCAGTGGACGAATAGAGTATCTCCTCGGAATACGACTCCTCGTAAGGCAGCACATTGGTCACGAACAAGAAATCCGCACCTACGGAACCGGCAAGGGCGCGCATCCGGGGCAGGTGTTTTACCGTGCTCTTGGTGGCGACGAATTCTAGACCGACTTCCAAAGGCGACAGCGTGCGGTTGCGAAAGCTTACCAGGGCCCGTATGCTATCAATGATCCTGGTTAGGTCGGCGCCGGGCCGGATCCGGGCATACTCGGCGGCCTCCGGAGAATCAATGGAAATGATCACGCTGTCCAGGCCCGTTTGCACCAGGGCTTCCGCCAAGTCCTTGGTTAACAGCATCCCGTTGGTGATCATCTGGGTCATGGCCCCGGCGCCCTTGGCCGCCGCAATCATATCCACAATACGGGGATGCAGCAGCGGCTCTCCCCAGCCCCAAAAGCTGACTTTTTCAAAGGTGGGGATTTTCTGGGCGCTTGCTATTATTTTTTGATATAAGTCAAAATCCATGAACCCTTCTTTTTCGCTCCAGCTGCGTCGAATGCAGGTTTTGCATTTCAGGTTGCATGAATTGGTTGGTTCGATATAAAGCCTTCTAAAGGCGGGATCTGCTTCCCGCAAAAGAACACCGTAAGGCGTTTTGCTTACCAAAACAGCTTTTCCCGCCGGGAAGTTTAACTCTTGCAATAGCTTTGGAGCAAGCTTGATACTCCCGTCGGGCTCGCACTCTAGTTCTACATTAACGGGTTCTTGGTTAAAACTGCTTCCTTCGAGGTACCATACTTTATAATCCGGATCGTACCTGACTTGTTTTCGATAATAAGTGTTTTGATAGAATTCAATCATCTGCGACCGGCCTTATCCTTTTTGGGCTCTCTTTATTGATAAATAAGCCCGACAAGGCGGCTTAAGTCTCTTGCCGGGCTTATTATCAATAGTCAAAGTCAAGCAGCAGTTTGTCTGGCCTCCAGCATCTCATCATCTTTCCGGGTAGCAAAAATATACACCAGGCTGATGCCGGCCAGGATCAGGTAGGCTATCGCCACGGAGAAGAGTGATACTGATGCGGCCCGGCCAAACATGCTCTCAATAATCTCAACGTAGTAGGTTGTAAGAAACTGGCCCAGGTAGTTGGAGAATGTCACCATAAGCACGGCCAGAGAAATCAGCGGTTTGGGTGCCACAAAGGTTGCCCGCGTAATCAGGTAAGCCATCAGCAGACCGATGGAGGCGCCGGTGACCACAAAGCCGCTCACCGCCAGAACTGCAAAACTGGTAGTGGTAGCGAAGAAGTAGTAAGCGATCCCGGTAATAACGGCGCACACGGGGAACAACCATCTTTTCATCCGCTTGTAGAGTTCTCCGAAGAAAAAGCCGCCCACAATTATACCGGCCGTATTAAGCGCAGAGATATAGCTGGCATAATCGGTGGACCCGATGCCCAGTTCCGCCACATGGATGCTGGTTTTGATCTGGATAACGGCACCGATAGTGTAGACATAAAGACCCGCCAGGCAGAGGAACCAAACCGGCCGCCCCAGATCTTTCAATCCCAGCGACGTTTCTTTTTTCTCTTCTTCGTATTTTTCCGGAGGCAGCTTGGGGATGAAGATCAAAGCCAAGATAATGAAAAGGGCCGCCAGAGACGGGTAGAACCAGAGAGGATAGCGCCAGCTGATAAGACCAAGCCGACCGAAGGCCAGGGAAAGAATTACGGAGATTATACCGCCGCCCATGGTAATATATCCGAGCAGCTTGCTGCGTTCATTGCCTTCAAAAAGCTTTGCCGGCAGAGCCCGCGACGACGGCTGGCAAAGACCGATGGCAAAGCCCATTACTCCGCGCATAAAAAGGAACCAGAAAATGTTGTTGATAAAAAACAGGGACATTCCCGCCAGGCCGAAGATAATCCAGGCCACAATCATAATGGAGCGCATGGAATACATTTTGATCAGTTTGCCGTTAATCAATACCCCTGGAATCATGATCAGGGTAGGCAGGGTGATCAACATGCTGATCTGCGGGCCGGTCATCCCCATGGGTATAAAATGCTGGGCGATGGAATTGATCAACACCACGAAAGACGAAGTGTTGATATTAAACATGATACCCAGGCAAACAATGGTGAACTTAACCCAGAAACCTCTGTTGTCCTTCATGTGCAATAACCTCCTGCCTTTTTAGATCTTTTTTTGAAACAACCTTGGTCCCTTCTTATGCCTCTTTGCAGCTGCAGCTGGCAGCTGCAAAGAGGCATATTGCGGCAAAACTTAAATAAGGTTTTTAGACCTGGCCCGTTCCAGATCTTTAACTACATAACCCAATTTAAGTTCTTCCAGCTTTTCCTTGGTGGGGACTCCATTTTCGTCCCAACCGCGAAGCTTGTAGTACTCGTCCAAAAATTCGCGGTGATGCCTGATCATCTGTCCTTCTCCAGGCATTCCACAGGTATGAAGGGGTTCGGTCTGGACACGTTTTGGTAATGTATCATCCTTTCTGGAAATTCCCTGGCGGTTCAAGAAAGCCCGCTCCAGGTTGAAGATGCGCTCTCCCAGCTGCCACAGGAATTTGCGATCGCTAAATTCCTCCAAGCCGGTCACCGCCGTAAGCATGGGGCCGTAAAGGGCAACATTCCAACCCCACGGCAGCGCAAAGGAGCAGATAACGCCGATTTCGTTGGAACAGCTGTTGTTCTGGTTGAAGATGACGATGTCTGCTTTTCCGAAATCGTCAAACCGGTCTACGGCCCGTGGGACGGGCATGCCCCATTCCTGGAAGGCCAGGGCTCCCGCCCCATGGGCACCGCCAATGTTGGAAGTAGAGTAGGCGTATCCCGTAGCTTTTAAGGCCCGCGGTTCATAGCCGGCCAGTTCCAGGCCCTTTACATGCATGGCGTAATGATCGGTGCCCTGCCCGTATTTCTCCGCCATGCGCTTGGTTCCCAGGGCCAAAATATCCCCAAATCCTTCGCGCCGGGCAATCTTGTGAATCAGCTGGATCATGGCTTGGTGATTGCCGTACTCCAACTCCAGCCCATCGGTATCTTCCTTGGTGATGATCCCTTTTTCGTACAGCTCGTAAGCAAAACCGATGGTAACACCCGTGGAGATGGAATCCAGGCCGTAGTCATCGCATAGCTGGTCAGCCAAGATCGTGGCGGCGATGTTATTGCTGTCAATGGTCCCGGACATGGCCCAGTAGCTTTCGTATTCCGGGCCTTCGCTCAAGGCGCCGGCATAGGGCCCTTCCGTAACCTTGTGAATTTTACCGCACCTGGCGGAGCAGGAGTAGCAGCCTGCTTCACCTATGCGCAGCTTCTTATATTCGGCCCCGGACATGGCTTCCCAACCGTGCATGTACCCGTAGCGGAAATTTTTGGTGGGAAATACACCCATGGTATTTCGCGAGAGCATGCCGTCGGTAGTGCCAAATTCCCGGTGCAGCTGAAAATCGCGATTGCCTCTCATAATCTCCAGCTGTTCTTTGGCCAACAATTTAACCTTATCCGGATCATAGAGGTTCAAGCTGCGCTTGGCTTCAATGGCAATTACTTTTACTTTTTTCGAACCCAGGACAGTGCCGCCCCCGCAGCGGGAGGCAGAACGTCTACCGCAGAATACGCCCGAGTAGAGAACTCCGTTTTCCGCCGCCGGCCCGATGGCCACCGTGGAAATGTTTTTGCCGCCCAGTTTTTCCACCACATAGTCCTGGGCTACATCGGTGTTCTTTCCCCAGATCTCGCTGGCGTCATGAAAAGTACAGCCGTCGCTGGTTATATGCAGGTAGACCGGCTTATCGGATTTCCCCTCGATGATCAAGCAATCGTAGCCGGCGAAGCGCATATAAGCAGCAAAAGTGCCGCCCCCCACGGAACGGCAGTAACCGTTGGTCAGTGGACTTTTGGTTATGCAAATCCACCGGTGCACCGCCTGGATCGGCGTTCCCGCAAGGACACCCGTGCACAGGATAACCTTGTTTTCCTCGCCCAGGGCGTCGCAGTTGTCGGGAAGTTCGTCATAAAGGATTTTTATGCCGAACCCCCTGCCGCCGCCGTACATCAGCAGCCAATCTGCAGGGATTTCCTCTATCTTGTATGTTTTGTTGGTGACATTGATGCGCAGAAACCTGCCGTAACCGTACATGCTGGCTCACCCCGCTTTCCTACGAAATTAAATGTGGACAAATTCTCCGGTCATATAACTGTTTTTCTCCGATGCCAGGAAGACAACGATGGGAGCGACGTCATCGGGAGTGCACAGTCTCTTTTGCTTTGTCGCGCGGGTTACCGCCTCGATAAATTCAGGCGACTGACCTTTGATTAACCCTGTCTTGGAGAGCCCGGGGCCGAATACATTAACGTAGATATTGTACGGCGCCACTTCCGCCGCCAGGGATTTGGTCCACTCAATAATTCCCGCTTTGGCCGCACCGTAAATAGAGAGCCCGGGGATGCCGCGGCCGCCGGTAAAGTTGACAATCCGCCCGGTCCGGCGTTCCATCATGTGCGGCAGAATGGCCTTGGCGACATTCATTTGCCCGCGGAGATTGACATTAATATCGAAATCAATCTGATCTTCCGTCATATCCACGAACTTAGTATGCTGGGAACTGCTTGCCCCGGCACAGTTGATAAGGACATCAATTTGCCCGAACCGGGCGAGACCTGCCTTTACTGCCGCTTCCACATCTTCTTTCTTGGTGACATCCATTTTAAGGGCGATACCCTCGCTGCCGGCTTCTTCAACCAGTTTTATGGTTTCCTGTGTCCCTTCAAGATTAAGATCGCAGCCGATTATCTTGCAACCTTCCTCCGCCAGGACTTGACAAATTTTTCTGCCGAAACCTATGGGACTGCCACAGCCGGTTACAAACGCCACTTTTCCTTTGAATCCTAGATCCATGGTCTCCACTCCTTCTTGTTTTGGTTTTTGCCACTTTTCTGCTGCTCCCATTGCAAATGGATCGGCAGGGGGAGCCTGTGGCCTGAGGCCACTACTTGCTGCTTTTTGGTGCTGAGAGTGACAATTTCCTTAAATATATTATAGAAAGCCTTTTTTTCAATTGTCTAACAGATAAATAACGTATAGCGGCAGGTTGCTTCACCGGTTAAGCAACAAGGATAATGCGTTAATCTTCCCTGGACAAGCACGGCCAACATTCCCCCGAAGGCCGGTGGTCGTTTATTATCTCATTTTTTTATGTTATAATTTCTAGGACAGGCTTTCCTGAAAGAATGGGGGAACCTGATAGATTTCACAAAGATGCGGCCCGTTCAGGCCATGCTGATTAATGAAATGTGGCAATCAAAAAAGCGATTTAAGAGGTAGTCGGGCATAACTAGAAAAGGAGGACATCCTGTGGATTTTCGTCAAATAGAGTACTTTATCAGCGTGGCCAAGCACCTAAACTTTACCGAGGCCGCCAAGGAATGCTATATTGCCCAGCAAGCCCTTAGCCAGGCCATATCCGCCATGGAAAAAGAGCTGGGCTTTAAACTGTTTGTGCGGTCAACCCGCAGCGTTCGACTTACTCCTGCCGGGCGTGTCTTTCTTGACGATGCCCATCAGCTGTTGAATCTCTATAAAACCTCCATTCACAATATGAAAAATGCCTCCTCGGGCATGATGGGCACGCTGAACATAGGCTACTCCCCTGCCTTTTACAATATCTTGATTCCGGCGCTGCCAAATATTATAAGAAAAAATCCCAATATTGGCTTTTCAATGATTCAAGACCTCTCTGCCAACATGATTAAAAACCTTAAAAGCAGGGCGCTGGATGTTGTTTTCTTGGCTTCCTACCAGGTTGACAAAGATAGCGAAATTGAATATGAGGTTATTTTTAAAACTCCGATAGCTCTGGCGGTCAATAAAAAACACCGCTTTTCCGGCAAAGAAAAAGTTAGGGTGGAACATATAGTAAATGAACGGTTTATTCTGATGGATTACGGCGTGAATCCGGGGATTTACAGCAAAATTATTGAAGACTGCGCCAAGTCGGGATTTGTGCCGAAAGACATCATTACCGTTAACAACTTTGAAACCCAGCTTTTGTTAATTGCGGCCGGCCGCGGGGTGGGGCTATTGCCGAAGCACGCCGGAGCAAACCTCAACCTCAAAATAACTTATCTTCCCGTTGAAGGAATTGGTCAAGAAATTGAGTTGTGTGCGGCTTGGATAACGAATAACAAAAACCCCGTTCTCCCGATTTTTATAAAAAACATCCAGGAAGAATTTAATTTGGACTAAACGGGACCGAGGTCAGATCTCTTCCCCAGAGCCAACATTAGATCCTCCATAGATCCTCCATTGGCCTTAACGGGGCCTTAACGGAGAAATCCCTCCATCAGTGGGACCCCGGCGGCATCCGCCCTTTTCTTCTAGAGAACAATTAGAACAATTCCCGTGAAGGTTTCAGTCTTCTATTTTTCTCCAGTTTATCTCCCAGGCGCTGCCTCGAATAACAGGGGGCGGGGACAGCTGCGGCGGCCAGGCTAGTGCGGCCGTCATCTCTCCGGCGCTTCTTTTTCGGAGGTGAGGCGGTGAGCGGGACCACCGCCGGGGTTTAATTCAGGCCCCGGCGGGCTCCCGGAGTTGGTGGGGCTTTACGGCCGGCCCTTTACCACCACTTCGGGCAGTTCGCTGGACTGCTTGGGGAACTTGGTCCAGAGGATCAGCCGCTTGAAAAAGCCGGGCTGGCTGGCCTCAATTCCGGTGTGGGCGATGCCCATCCGGCGCAGCCGGCGGAGCAGGGACGGCAGCCTGGCGACAAAGCCCTGGAAATCGCGCCCCGCTTCCGGAGGGGTCCAGCCGTTTTCGGCGGCGGCTATCAGTCTGGGGAAAACAAAGGCGTGCATGTGCTCCCGGTTGGGGGCCGTTTCCGTCCACATGGGTGTTTCGATGCCCAGCACGTTCTTCCGGTAGCGAGGCTCCAGCTGCCGGGGAACAGGATTGTAGGCGTAGACCTTCGACAGGGGAAGAACGCCGTAGTTGTAATCGAGATAGGAGTAGAAATTTTGCGAACCGATGATCCGGCCGCCCCGGCGCAGATGCTGCAGGACCTTTTTCCGGCCCCGGAACCAGTACTGGCCGATTACGGAGGGGGGGAGGCCTTCTCTTAGAATCTCGTTCCAGCCGATGGCGGTCCTGCCCCGCGCCTCTAGATGCCGGACAATCCGGGTAACAAAATAAGTTTGCAACTCCTGTTCGTTTCGCAAGCCCTCGGCTTTAATGCGCGCCTGGCAGCGGGGGCAGGCTTTCCAGCGATTCTTGGGCGCTTCGTCTCCTCCGATGTGGATCCAGGGGGAGGGGAAGAGGTTTATTACTTCGTCCAGGACGTTGGTCAGGAAGGTAAAGGTTTCTTCCTTGCCTGCACAGTAGATATCTTTCTTAATGCCGGCGGTGGTGGCCACCCGGTAAGGGCCGCCGGTGCAGCCCAGTTCGGGGTAGGCGGCCAGAGCGGCGGTGCAGTGGCCGGGCAGCTCTATCTCCGGAACCACGGTGATGTAGCGCTCCGCCGCGTAGGCGATGATTTGGCGCAGATCCGCCTTGGTGAAGTAGCCTCTGTGGGGAAGGCCGTCTGTCTTCCTGCTCAGGAAGCCGCCGATCTGGGTTTCCGGCCTGGTGGAGCCGATCTCAATGAGGCGGGGGTAGCGCTCTATTTCCAGGCGCCAGCCCTGATCATCGCAAAGATGCAGGTGCAGTGTGTTCATCTTCAGCAAGGCCAGGGCGTCCAGCAGCTGCTTGACGGTGTCCACGTCGAAAAAATGCCGGGCTACGTCCAGCATCATTCCCCGCCACGCAAAACGGGGAACGTCCCGGATTTCCAGGCAGGGAATGGTGGGGGCCTGGCCGCTCCTGGATTCCTCCGCCAGGGGGAGGAGCTGGCGGAGGGTCTGGACACCGTAGAAGACGCCGGCTTCCGTTGTCGCCGCGATCTCCACTCCCGCCGGGCCGGCGGTGAAGAGGTAACCCTCGCTGCCGATGCCGGTGAGGTCGGGTTTTACGCTCAGCCGGATGGCCTTGCCTGCGCCATGGGGGGCGATGGGCAAAGAGAGCCCGCTTTCTTCCAGCAGCACCTGCTGCAGGTAGCGGGCGATGCCTTGCAGGGGTTCCGGGGCGACAATGGCTGTGCCTTCATCGAGGACCAGGTTTCCCGTTCCCAGGAAGAGATCTGTTGGTGCCGGGATAACCGGCAGCATGAATTTGCTCACTGCTTCCACCATCCAGTTCAATTAGTGGAAATGGCCAAGGTTTTGCTCCAGGTTCCTTCAAAGAAAGCCCTAACTCGCCCCAACTCGACGGCTTATCTTAAAATTCCACAAGCGTTAATTTTATCCTCTTTGGCTCTTTTATTATTTACCTGGCGAGCCGGGGGGCTGGCCAAGCCATTGCCGTCGGCCGTGAACCCGACGGCCGGCTTCTTCCGCCTTTGAGCAAACCCTTAGATCAGTCCCTTTAGAAATTTTTGGCGCGTATCCGGATCGTACTGCTCAATGGCATAGCGCAGCATGGTTCGAGGCATGATGCGGTAGTGTTCCCGGAGAAAGTTGTAGGCGGCGGTGTAATCGCGCTTCCCCAACTCTCTCAGCATCCAGCCCACGGCTTTATGAATTAGATCGTGGGGATGGGTCAAGAACTTGCGGGCCAGGTTCAGGGTCTCCTCCAGGCGGCCCTGGCGGATAAAATGCAAGGTAGTCATCACGGCTATTCTCTGCTTCCACAGCTCCCCAGAATCGGCCAGCCGGTAGAGCAGGGTCTTATCCCTTTCCAGCAGGTAGGGTCCCAGCAGGGAGGGGGCCGAAGCGTCCACCAGGTCCCAATTGTTGATGAAAGGAAGGTTGCGCAGGTACAGGGCGATTATCTCTTCCCGCTCTTTTTCCGTGGAGGCCCGGGAAAAACGGAGGACCAGGATAAAAACCGCCGTCAGGCGGCATTCATGAAGAGGATCCTGCAGCAACTTTTCAACATCGACCAGATCGATCTTCCGCCAATACTTCCTGGCGATGCTTCTCTGCCGGGGAACGGCCACCCCCAGGAAGCGGTCGCCCTCCCCGTAGCCTCCCGGAAAGGCTTTAAAGTACCGGTAAGAGTGCTCGGCCCTGGCCGGGTTGGCGTATCCCGCCAGGGCCTCCTTTATCTCCTGGACATAATTCATCTCTTCACCAAATTTACAGAATTTTCAATAAAGTTGACAAAGTTGACGTGCCAGGCACCGTTGCTATTTAATGAGGCAGCCTTCGTAAGGTGCCAGGATAATGCTGCTTATCTTTTCTCCTTCCCGGCGCCGGGGATTGGTGGAGATGAGAATCTCGCCGGCAAGGCCCGGTTCCTGGAGCTCGCAGTACCTCTGATCATCGGAAAAGTTCAAGAGGACCAGTAGTTTCTGCTCCCGGGATTCCCGGACATAGAAATAACAGTCCGGCGGCACTTCCCAGTTGACGGTGCGGTAGCTGCCTTCCAGCAAGGCCGGCAGTTTTTTGCGGGTCCAGATCAATTTCCGGTACAGGCTCAGCAGCGAGTTCGGGTCCTGCCTCTGGGTGGCGACGTTGCGCTTTTCAATTTCCGGGCCCACCGGCAGCCACGGTTCTCCCCAGGTAAAACCGGCATGCGGCCCGCTGTTCCACTGCATGGGCGTCCTGGCGCCGTCCCGCCCCCGGTAGAAGGGGTACCACTTCCTGCCCACGGGGTCTTTCAGCATGTGCTTGGGTAAGCGGGGATCTTTCATGCCGATCTCTTCCCCGTAGTAGATGAAGGGGGTGCCCCGCAGGGTGAGGAGGAAGAGGGCCAGCAGGCGGGCTCTCTCGTCGCCGCGATGCCCCTGGTCGAAGCGGCTGATGGCCCGAGTCACGTCGTGATTGCTTAGGGTGTAGGCGGGCCAGGCCTCCTTGGGCAGAAAATGCTCCCACCTTTCCACGCAGCGCCGGAAAGAGTCGGCATTAAAGCGGCAGTAAACAAAGTCAAAATAGAAGTTCATGTGCAGTTCGTCGTTGTTGCCGTAGTAGGAGGCCACCACGGCGGGATCGTCGCCGGCTATTTCTCCGATGCTGGTGGTTCCGGGATAGGCGTCGAAGATGCGGCGGAACTCTTTTAGCACCTGGTGGGTTTCGGGGTGGTGCAGGTTGTATTTTTTGTGCTGCAGGTCCGGCAACCCCAGCAGGTTAAAGATGACATAAGTGAGGTCTTGGTCGGTAAACGCCATGCGGTTCGGGTTTTTCCCTCTCCGGAAGAAGGGGGGATTGCTCCGGAGTTGCTGGTCCTTGCAGTAGGCATGGGCCACATCGAGGCGGAAGCCGTCGACGCCGCGATCCAGCCAGAAGCGAATTACTTCATGGATGGCCTTTCTTACCTCCGGGTTGTACCAGTTTAAATCCGGCTGCTCCTTTAGAAAAGAGTGCAGGTAGTACTGGCCCGTGGCTTCGTCGAAGGTCCAGGCGGGCCCAAAGAAATGGTTCCGCCAGTTGTTGGGCGGCTTATTATTGGGTCCCCGGCCGTCTCGCCATATATACCAGTCCCGCTTGGGATTGTCCCGGGAGGAGCGCGACTCTTTGAACCAGGGGTGCTGGTCGGAAGTATGGTTGACCACCAGGTCCAGCATTACCCTGATCCCCCGCTTATGGCATTCTTCCACCAGCCGGTCGAAGTCCTCCAGGGTGCCGAAGCGGGGATCAATGTCGCAGTAATCGGCGATGTCGTAGCCGAAATCATGCTGGGGGCTGGGGAAGAAGGGGCTAAACCAGATGGCGTCGATCCCCAAAGAGTCCGGGGTGCCGTCGTTAAGGTAGTCCAACTGATCAATGATTCCCGGCAAGTCTCCGATGCCGTCTCCGTTGCTGTCCATAAAGCTGCGGGGGTAGATCTGATAAAATACCGCTTTCTTCCACCAGTCTTCCCCCTGGAGCAACTGTTCCTTTGCCTTTTTACTCATACCGACAATCTCCTCTTTCTACAGTAACTATATTTTTATTTGTTAAACTTATATTAATTTAACTGGCGGCTCCCTCTCCGGAGTCTCCGGGCCAAAAGGAAGTTTTAACCGCCCAAATCCCGGTAGCGCTGAGGAGCAAGCAGCAACATGGCGGCATAGAAAACGGCCCCCAAAAGGGCTGCTCCGCCCAACACGACCAGGTAGACGGGCCTCTCCGCGGCGGTGAGCCCATAGGCAGCCTTGCCGGCCAGGAACAGCAGGTAATAGATGCCGACCCCGGCTGCCAGACCCAGGAGAACATTGATGTTCTGCTTGATGGCTTTCTGTTCGCTGTCCCAGGCAAGGTAAGGCCTCAGCAGGTCGATGAGCAGGTTGGAGGTTACCGCGGGAAAAGTGAGGATTAACCCCGCCGCCAGGGCCAGGACGGTGTCCATTAAACTCCAGTTTAGGAGCAGCACCAGGATCAGGGCCATAACGGGCAGGGCCAGGGAGGAGACCAGCATGGCATAGAGGACCTTGCCGCGGATCTGTTTCTGCGGTGCCACGGGGATGACCCGGGAGACCCAGATCAGCCTTCCTTCCCGGGAGAAGGAGCTGGAAGCTGCCGGGGCAAAAAGGGACAAAAGCCCTATCAACCCGGCTGCACCCAGGATGGGTACTACCCGGGGTTCCATTTTGGCCAGTCCCTGGTAGTAACTGATCTGGCCTCCCCCGGTGAACATGGGGATTAAGAGGATGATGAGCACTAAAGCCGCCGTGGCCAGGCTGTTGATCAGGTAGATGGGGGTCCGGATCAGGATTTTTATCTCCCGGATAACAATAGCCCATTCGGGAGAAGACGTTCCAGCCGTCTTTCTGGCCAGGTCTTCCCGAGAAAGAACTCTTCCCCTTTGGATCTCCGCTCCCCCGATCAGTCCCTGGTAAAACATCCCCTGGCCTACAAAAAGCACCAGGATAATACCTGCTGCACTAATACCCAGGTAGGAGAGCAAGTTAAGGAGACTCTCCCTTCCCCCGGCGGTCAGCGCCCGGGCGGCATAGAGGGCCGGCGGGTAAGCCCTGGTGGTTAAGCTGATCAACCCGTCTTCATCCAGCAAAATATTTTCCAGGAACTCCGCTTCTTCACCCAGGGGTATGCTGGAAATAAAAAAGTTCATGGCCAACAGGGCTGCCAGCAGGAGAAAAAAGCCGATGAGGCGCAGGGTGTCCCTCCGGCGGCTAAGGTTGGTAAAGCGCATCAGCACCAGGATCAGGAGGGAGGCCAGGGCCAGGGGAATTACCGGTACCAGCAGGAAAACGATTCCTCCCAGGACCCAGTAAAGAACTCCGGCCCCGGTGTTGACGCCGTAAACCCAGAGGGCCGGCAGAAAGAAAGGGGTCACGGTCAGGTAGTCATAGAGGAGCACAACAAGAAACTTCGACCCCAGGATATCCCTGGGCTGCAGCGGCAGGGGAACCAGCAGGGAGAGATCCCGGGAGAAATAGAAAACTGACATAACGAAGGCCAGGCCGAACAAGAGAACCAGCAGAGAAGCAAGCACCAGGGCCGAAGCCAGGACTACTTCAGTCTGGCCCAGGGGCAGCAGAATGTCGTAACTGGCTTCTACCAGCATCAGGTAGAGAAAAAAGATGGGAGAGATCCCTACTATTACCAGGACTACCAGACCCAGGAGACCTGCAAAGCGCTTGAAGTCGTGCTTGAAGTACCATTTTAATGCGGAAAGGTTGAAATTTACTTTTAGCTGCAGCCCTATCAGCTTGAGCATCATCATTTTTCTGTCAGCTCCAGGAAGATGTTTTCCAGGGTCTCCTTGTCCCGAGAAAGCTTTTTCAGCTCCTCCATGGTCCCGCAAGCAATTAATTCTCCCCGGTGAATAATCCCGATCCGGTCACAAAGCCTTTCCGCCACCTCCAGGATATGGGTGGAGAAGAAGACGGTTTTGCCCTGGTTGCAGTGTTCCCGCATGTAGTTCTTGAGGTTGTTGGAAGACTTGGGATCCAGGCCCACCATGGGTTCATCCATGATAAATACCTCCGGCTGGTGCAGCATGGCACCCACCAGGACAATCTTTTGCCGCATACCGTGGGAATATGACTGGAGCAGGTCGCCCACGGCACCTCCCGGTTCAAACAGGTCCAGGAGCATAGCAATTCTCTCTTTGCGCACCGCCCCGGGAACCCCGTAAACGTCACCCATAAAGTTTAGGTATTCCAGGCCCGTTAATTTATCATAAATCTCCGGGGTATCGGGAACAAAGCCGATCCTTTTTTTTACCTCCAGGGGCTGGTCGGTGATACTGTAGCCGCTGATCATCAACGTGCCGCGGTCGGGTTTCAGCAGGCCCACCATCATCTTGATGGTGGTGGTCTTGCCAGCCCCGTTGGGACCCAGGAAGCCGAATATTTCTCCGGCCTTAACGTGTAAGTTAAGATTGTTCACCGCTTTTACGGCGCCCCGGTTGTAGCTCTTGGATAAGTCATTAATCTTAATCATGCCTATATCCTCCTTTACCGGCCTCTTTTCCGAAATGGCCGTCCCCTGGGCATTGCCCGGGGGTTCTGAAGAACAGCTGGGGCTGGCGCCGGCTTGTACCCGCTCTATTTCCTTTTATTGTAGTTTGTTTTAGATATTAATTCAACAACTAAAGCTTATTTTCCCTTTATTGCAGACGGTGGAGCGGCAGGAAAGATCAATTTCAAGAAGAATATAATAAGTACAATAACCCATAAGATATCAAATATAGAGACATTTTAGATTAAATTATTAATACTTTATCGGAGGTAACCATGCATAAACTCTTTTATCCAGATTCTATTGTCATTATCGGGTTGTCTTCGAAACCTAGCAATATTGCCAGGCTCACCCTGGAAAACCTGCTGCGCTGGGGGTACCGGGGAAGAATCTTCGGCGTAAACCCCACCGGCAGCGATGCTCATGTAGACGGGATCAGGATGTACAAGCAGATTGAGGATCTTCCCGAGGTGCCCGATTTGGCCTACTGCCTGATACCGGCCCGCTTTGTCCCGGAAATGGTGGAGCGCTGCGGCTCCTTCGGCATAAAACGGATGGCCATCCCCTCGGGGGGATTCTCCGAGTTCAGCCCCGAGGGCCATTCCCTGGCGGAGAAGACCCTGGAGGCGGCCAGAAAATACGGGATCAGGTTTGTGGGGCCCAACAGCGTCACCGTCGCCAATACCGACAACGGCCTCTGCCTCCCCTTTGTTTCCCTGTACAAGGCGCCCAAAGGGGAGATGTCCATCATCTCCCAAAGCGGCGGCGTGGCCCTAACCATGCTCAACTTACTGTGCGACGAAAAGATCGGGCTGGCCAAGTTTGCCAGCATCGGCAACAAGCTGGACCTGGACGAAGTGGATTTTCTCCGCTATTTTGGCAGCGATCCCCAGACCAGGCTGATCTGCCTCTACCTGGAAAGCATTGAGCGGGGCCGGGATTTCATCGAGGTGGCCAAAAGCATCGACAAGCCCATCGTGGTTTACAAGGCCAATACCACCGCCGTGGGGCGAAAAGCCGCCATGAGCCATACCGCCGCCCTCAGCAACGACGATGAGATCCTGGAGGCGGCCCTGGAAGAGGCGGGGGTGATCCGCATCTACAACTTCCTGGACTTCCTGGAGGTGGCGAAAGCCTTCCACCTGCCGCCCATGAGGGGCAGGCGGATCGTGGTCATGAGCCCCGCCGGCGGCTTCTCCGTACTTTCTGCCGATCTCTGCGAGAAGGCCGGCTTCGAATTTGCCGACCTGGGCCAGGAGTTCTACGACAGCTTGCAAAAGTTCAGCAACGCCGGGGTCATCAAGTTTTCCAATCCCCTGGACATGGGGGACATCTACGATCCCCAGCTGATGGCCCACGTGATCTTCTCGGTGATGCATTCGGAGCAGGTGGACGGCGCCCTGTTCATCAGCCAGCGGCCCCAGATGCCCCAGGGGGACGACGTGTTTCACAAGATGTTTCTCTCGGACTTGTCCAAGGAGGCCTGGGGCTCCATTCTTTCTTCCGGGAAGCCCCTGGGGGTCTGCCTTTTCGGGCCTGCCAGGATGGTCCAGCAGGCCAAGCGCTACGTGGAGTTTCCCGTTTTCAACAGCCCCGAGGAGATGATTAACGCCCTGGCGTTGCAGATGAGGTACTATAGCCGGGAGCGCAAACCCGACGGGGATCTCAGCCCGCCACCGGAAATCGACCGGGAGGCCGCCCGGCGCTGGCTGGAGGGGCGCCGGGGAGACTACGGGGAGGAGATCCTGGAGCTGCTGGCTGCTTACGGCATCCCCGTGGCCGCATCCAGGGTGGCCTCGGAAGCGGAGGAGGCGGTCCGGTATGCCGAAGAAATGGGGTACCCGCTTGTGATGAAAGTGGTCTCTCCCGACGCCCTGCACAAGTCCGATGTGGGCGGAGTGGTGGTGGGGGTGGAGGGACCTGAAGAGGTGAAGAAAAACTTCGCCCTTATCCGGGACAACCTTCTCCGCTGCAAACCTCAGGCCCGGTTCCAGGGAGTCAGGATTCAGGAGATGGCCCCGGAAGGCTACGACATGTTTGTGGGCGGCAAATTTGATCCCTCTTTCGGCCCCGTTATCTTCTTCGGAATGGGGGGGATCTATATCGAAGTGTTCAAGGACCTAGCCAATGCTCTCTGCCCTGCAGGAGCTGAAATTATAAGGACGCGGCTGCAAAGGTTGAAATCATACCGGGTGCTGCAGGGGCTGCGAGGCCGGGAGCCCGGAGACGTGCCCGCCTTTATTGATTTGGCGGTAAGGGTAGCGCAGCTCCTGGCTGATTTCCCCGTTATTCGGGAGCTGGATGTCAACCCGGTCCGGGTTTTCCCCCAGGGCCAAGGGGTGTTGGCCCTGGATGCCCGGGGACGGATTGGCTGACCGCAGACTTTACAGGATTGGCAGCCATGAAAAAGCGCCGCCTCTTTCGCGTGGCGGCGCTTATATTTGCGCGGAACCAAGTCGGGGCCGCTGTTAAAGGGGAAAACCTCTCCGGGACCAAAAGCCCCTCCAGCCGAAATACCAGGCGGCCCCGTAAAGGGCCGTCAGCAGCAGCCCCAGGAAGAGATAAAAGGCGGAGTTGCCCACCAGGGGAATATTAATCAAATAAAGCAGGGGCAGCCCCGTGATGAGCACCAGCCCCCCGGCCCAGGCAATATTGGCGGCGTCGGGGCTTTCCAGCTCGGGGTCAACAATCCGCAGCAGGGCCAGGGAAGAGGTAATATTGCCCGTGAGAAAACCGAAGGTGACCAGTTCCTTCTCCAGGGAAGAGGAGCCGTAAATTTTCTCCGTTACCCGGGGAACCAGGATCAGCAGCAGGAAAGCGGCCAGCAGGGAAAGTAGAATAATGGCCCAGGCATGGATGGAGGATATGACCAGGGGGATAGAGGCGACGGCGGCCACAATCATTAAATCGACCAGCAGGCCCAGTATTTGATTTAAGGTCCCCCGGTCAATGGTGTGAGCGGCGGCAAAGCGGTAAAGCAGCTTGCGCGCTGCTATCCCCGCGGCCAGGCCGAACAAAAAGTTTAAGTTCAGGAAGACTTCACCGATTATGACCATGCTGCTGCTGCCGGAGGAGATCATCCAGTAGCTCACCAGCCGGACGACAAAGAGGGTCACCAGCAGGATCGTCCCGATGATGGCGGCATGGTAGGCCAGGGTTCCCAGGGACTGGCTCCCGGTGGTGACCGTTCCCCACGGCTCTTTCTTCTCATGGGGAGCGGCAAAGCCCGTCAACACGAAGGGGTCGTCCTCCTGGAAGGCTTCGATTTTATACTTCTTCCGGGCTCTAAAAATAGCTACCAGGCCGAAAATATAAGCGGTCAGAAAACCGAACACCACAAAAGAGTAGGCAATCCCTGTTCCTCCGGTAAAGGCCAGTTCTTTCTCCCAAAAACCGGCAAAGAACAGGGCTAGAACCTGGTCAAATCCGTAGCCCAGCATAAGCAGAGAACCAAAGCCGGCGAAAAGATCCAGGCGGAAGAGGACCAGCAAAAAAGCAAAGGCCATCCCCAGTACACCCAGGAAAGCCAGCAAGGTGGTCAGCAGGGCGGTCTGGGCGGCCACTTCCCGGCCTTTCAGGGGAGAGGAGAAGCCCCTAAGCCCCAGGACAATAAAAAGGATGGTCAGCAGGACGTACACCAATGATTCCAGCTGGCCCTCCGGGATATTGATCAGTCCCAGCACTCCGGGCCCGATAAGCAGCAGTAGAAAGCCCGCCAGGATACTGCTGGGTATAAACGCTTTTTGCAAAAAGGACAACTTGCTGCGCAGAGCGCTGGCGATTACCAGGAACAGGCATAAATACCCGAAGGTGAAAACCGGTGACAGTAGTGCTTCACCCATTCTAGTTCCTCCTGTTTTGATCTAGGCGTCGTTCCAAAGTTCGGGTCGGGCCGGTTTACTGCAACTCCAAGCCGGCTATTTGCTTTTTAAACCTTTATTTAAAAAGGAATGCTTTGGGAGTCACCGGTCTCCTGTTCGTACCCGCCCAGCTGTACCTGTTCCACCTGAACCTCGCTGCGGCTGATGAAGAAGCTGACCACGCCCAGGGCTACAGCCAGGATGCCCCAGAGGATCAGGTCGGTAAAATCGGTAAATATGCCGGTGAGCAAGGCTAGCAGAGCCGCCAGCCCATAAATGCCCATGGCGATCATGGGTCTGGCCATGACAAAGGCCGCCCCGATGCCGAAGAGCAGGGCGACGATCTTACCCAAATTGCCGCTCCACCTTAAGGCAGTGTCGTCAAACATGGCGCCGCCGGCGGTGACCATCCAGGCTTGGATCAGTACTATGACCATAAAGATGATGCTGAGAACCAGGACGACTATTTTTTTCATCTCGCACCTCCGCGAAGCTGTTTATTTAGGGCTCCAGATAAATTTGGTGAAGAATTTGGGAACGACCACTTTATATAGGTTATGTGTTTCCCGCTTAACCTCTACTTTTATCTCCGGGACCACTTTTTCTTCCAGGTATTCACCCAACTCTTCGTTGTGAATGCCGGTAGGCTCCCCGGGAACGCCCAGGAAATCGTAGAGAACCTCCAGGAGGTAATCGGTTAGCGCCTCGTCTTCCACCAGGTCCGCCAGCAGGTTAAGCAGGGTGCTGGCCAGGGTATGCCCCACCAGGTCGGCGCGGGTTTCATCCTGCAGGAAGGAGGTGACCCTCTCCACGGGGAATTCGGCGACAGCCTCGGCAATAGCGGGCAGCAGGGCCTGCTCTTCCCTGAGGACCTGGGCTACTTTGCGCAGGGAGAAATCGGGGACGATTTCTTGGGCCGCTTTTAGCAAGCGCTGGTCTTTCTTCAGGAAAGAGCCCAGCTCCCGGAAGAGAAGGGCATCGACCAGGTCGTTGACCATTCCCTTGAGGTTCTGGCTTAATTTTGCATCAGCCCGGATGGAATCCGCCAGTTCGTTCAAGGGCAGGTTCTCCAGCAGGCGGGCAATGATGGTCTCCAGGGCGGCCTTCATCTCCTGGTCGTTCTTGATCCCGGAGGAGACGTTTCCGGCGGGAAGACTGGTGCAAGCCTTCTCGATAGCCCCGATGATCATCTCCTTGTTGGCAGAGAAGTAGTCTCTCAGAACGACCCTCAGATCGTTCACCAGGCCGCCGCGGGCCAGATCCTGGAAGCTGTCTTCGGCGAAGATGCCCGCGAGGTCCTCCGCCCAGAGCCGGAAGGTGCGGAACTCATAGGGGCCCTTTTGATCCGGATTCGTCGGATCGTACGCGGGGAATTCCGCCACACCGTCTACCAGCCAGGTAAACACCGCCTCCTTGACGAGTTCCGCGGGAATTTCGCCGATCCCTTGGCCGATCTGCCGCCTTATATTCATCATACCCGTGCCTGATTCTTCATCTACGATCAGGAAAGCCAACCATCTAAGCAGTTGTAACCGTTGACCAAAGAGTCTGATATTGGCTTGAGTGATAGGTGTATCCTGATCGGTAATTTGTTCCACTTTTTGGTGCAGTCTTTCTTTTACGATGGCAAAGGAATCCTGCATATACGACTGCAGGTCGACGGGGCCGCTTTCCGGATCGCCTTCCAGTTTAAGGAAGCGATCCACCTGATCCCCCAGCCACTGCTTCAGGGAGTCGTCGCCCAGCCCGTCGGCCAGGGCAGGGAGAATCTGCTCCATAACTTCCACGATCAACTTGGCCAGGTCTTCGAAGCCGTCCTCCAGAACGGTAAGCACTATCTCTACGGCCAGGTCATAAAAGTCGGTCAAGTGCTTGGCCAGCAGCTCTTCCCTGCCATACCGGCCCAGGTCCTGGGCGATATTCTGCAGCGATTGCGACAAGGCCAGGTCGTCCAGGAGCCCCGCCACCAGCCCGGGGGTGGATTCTACGGAGATGGCCAGGACTTCTTTCAACAGTTCCGGCAGACGTTCATCGGTAACCAGCTCGGAGACGGCACTGGTGAGGGAGGTGTAGCCCAGGTTTAGAGCCGCCGTTATTAGCCTGTTTATGGTTCTCTCCAGGTGCGGGTCTTCTATGGTGGTGGCCAGAATCTCCGTCAGGTAGAGATGCAGGTCCGGCACCGACAGCAGGTCGAAGAGAACGGCGGTGATATACTCAATATCCTGGGTCAGCCGCTCGTCCTTCAGGAAGTCGGCGATGACGTCGCCCAGGGTTTGGACCAGCCGTTCATCTCTCAGGATGCCGGCGACAAAGGTCTTCTTATCCTGGAAGCCTTTTTTAAACGTTTCGTCGTTGACCATCTCCCAGGTGATCTGCTCCAGGACTTCCGTCAAGCGGGGGTCTTCCAGGATGGGGGCGCCGGCTTCTCCCAGCTGCTCCATGGCTGCGGCAACCTCTTCTTCTATTTCCTGGTACTGGGATTGCTGAGGAGCGGCTTTTTTGCCCAGGAAGAGCCCCCTGATGGAGTCGTAGACCCAGGCCAGGGACTGGTACACTTTGTCGCCCAGGGCCCGGACAAAGCTCTCGTTGCCGGTAAACCTGGAGATGGTCCTGAATATGCTTTCGGCAAAGGTGTAGTCTGCTTCGGCTACTTTCTCATTCACCAGTTCACTGGTAACCTGGGGCAGTTCCGGGCGTGCCAGCAAGTGGACCATAAAGCGGGCCTGCAGGTCGGATATAGTATAGCCCAGGTTATAAGCGCGCTCCTGCTCTTCAAAGAACCCGCTTAGAGCCATGTTGGGGAAATTTACTACCCGGTCCACGACCCGATTTACTGTTTCCGGGTGGAGGGTGAGCAGGGGCCGTATGGAATTCAGGTTTATATCTACCCCGGTATCGCCGATAATCCCCTTTACCTTGCTGTCCTTCAAAATATAGTGGGAGAGGGGGAGCAAGGGCAGGCGCTCCAAGGCCCCGCCCAGCAGGGTGCCCAGCAGTTCTTCGAAATCCCTGCTGCCTAGAATTTGGCCCAGGTTTTCGAACAACTCGGTGGTTATCTCCACGATGAGCCCGGGAGCCTGCTGGTTGCCGGCCAGGCTGGTCAGCAGCCTGCCTTCGATTATGTTGACCAGGTTCTCCTGGAGAGCCCGGCCCAGGCCATCGCTAAAGATGTCTCCGGCGGTGTTTAGAAGGATGCCAACCAGGGGTTCGACAATCTCTTCCCGGACTGTTTCTTCCTCCAGGAAATCCTTGAGGTAGTTGCTAAAGAAGGCCTTGGGCGGTGTATTGTAGGGTTCAACTCCGTTTTCCCACCATACCAGGAACTCTTCGATGAAGGCATAAAGGCCGTTGTTGCATCCCTCCTGGACGTATTCTGCAGTAACATCAAGGTCAATGAGCTCGAAACCCGCTATATCAACTATGACTATGGCGTCCTGGAATTGGTACGGGATCTGCAGTTCCTCGTATACTTCCGGGTATTGCTCCCGAGGATAAGCGTAACCCTGGTTATATTCCACGTATTTGCTATCTCCCTCGGGGCTGGGGTCATAGTACCCCACAGTCATCATCCGACCCTGGTGGAGGGCATGCTGCAGCAGCAGCTTCAGGTCGTTATCACCCAGGAGATCGTGGAGGAGCGTCCCGATGGCTTCCCGCATATCCCGGTCGCTCAAGATAGCGGTAATCGCATCCTCCAGGGCTTGCCGGAGACGCTGGTCCCGGAGAATCTTCTGCCCGGAGACAAATACCTCCGTCAGCAGCTCCCGGGTGAAATCGATCATGATCTCCTTAACCCTGGTGTCGCTGAACAGGTCGGAGCCAATCGTCGAGGCCGTTGTCGCCACGCCCTTGACAATATCGTCAATGGCCTTCTCGGTCCGCGGATCTTGCAGGATCGCACCCAGGAGAGGGAGGACCGGCTCCACGAATCCATCGGGGTCTTTGCTGATCTCCTCCAGGGAGTCGGCTACTCCCTCCAGGAGATCCCCGGCCACGTCCCCCGCGGAGATGTGCAGGGCTTTCCCCGGGAGGACTCCCGCCAGCATCTCGTTGATGGCATTCATCAGCTCCTGCGGATCCAGTTGTATGCTCTCGGGGAGTTGATTTTCAAGGGCTTCGGTGAGATCGTCAGTAAAGTTTTCGCCTACCACTTTTTTCACGTCATCGACGTCGGACATCTCGGCGTAGAACAGGTAAACCGGCGAGAAGAAGTCGGGGGAGGCTACCTCCTTCACGGTGTCGTAGTCAATGAGGAAAGCCGGTATCACCCTGCTGATAAAAGCGGGGATAGAATGTTCCGCCAGCAGTTCGCTGATCAGGCTGCTGATCTTCAGCATCTCCGTCTTGAATTCTTCGGGGTCCAGCCAACTGGTTAAATGCCCCTGGTCTTCCCGGGAGGGGCTCCCGAAACCGAAGGAAGCGTGAAACTTCCGGATCAGGGGAGCGAACAGCCGCTTCAGGGCCTCCTTGATGGCGGTACCGATCCGCCGGCCGTAGTCCAAAAGCTTATTCTTAACCGGCTCCCCTTCTTTTTGCAAGTCGCTGAGGAAACGGTCTACGCGCTGATCTTTTTGAACGATCTCGCTGACTACCTGGAGAATGACGGTTACCTCATCGGTTACCCCTTCGATCAGTTCCGGGTTCGAGCCCCCCAGGTCCAGGTAGAGCTGCTGCATTCTCTCTTCCGTCTTCAGCGCTTGCAGGATGGCTTCGATGCGGGGATCGGGCTCTTCCGGCGGGGTCGGATCCTCGATCCCGTCGGCCACCATGTTCAACATGGTGGAAGCAATGGTAAAGCCGATCTCGTCGGCATTGGCCCTCAAGTAGGGGGCCAGGGTTTCCAGGGGAAGGGTGTCCACCAGCTGGAAGAGGTTGTCAACCAGCTGGGTTACCTGGCTCCGGGGAATTAGATCCGCCAGGCGGTCGCCGGGGCCGGCGGAGAGGAGGGCCCCGATGAGGTCATAGTCTTTCTCCGTTCCTTCTCCCCTTAGGGCCTTTTCCAGGTGCTCGGTGAAGACATCAACCAGGATTTTAGTTTTTTCGTCAATTAATTTTTTAACGGGCTCGGTTTCGGCGAGTATGCTTTCCAGGATGGCATTCAGCTTGGCTTCGTTCTTATCCAGGAAGGCCTGTACGAATTCTTCGCTGTCAAACAAGTGGTCGTTCAGAATCGCTTCCAAATCTGCTTTTAGCTCTTCCAGAGCCGATGCTACGGCGGCATCCATGGCTCCCGTTATGGCGTCCAGGTAGCCGGCTTCCTCGCCCAGGTACTTGTTTATCACCGCATTCATATCATCGCCCATTTGCCCCAGGACCCAGGGAATCACTTCGGCCCACTTGTTAACTACGGCACTGACTTGATCTTCTACTTCCTTCTGGTTGATGGTGGCTCCAGGTATGGGGGAGGAGCCTTCTTGCAAGTTCATTTTCCAGTACTCATAATAGTTCAATACCCGGTCAATTTCCCCGACGATGACATTGCCCTGGGAATCGGTTCCGCCGATGATGCGGACCAGTTTGTCATTCAGGTTTTCCAGGAAAATCTGCAGGCTGGGCAGAATCTCCTTGTTTTCGTAAGCGGCTTTAATTTCGTCCACCAGCATGCTGAAGTCGGGGTTGTTGGACAGGTTGCCTTGCACGTGGTTCTTTATGGTTTCCAGGGGGATTGCCAGGCGCGCTTTGAAATTCTCCAGAGCTTGCTGGTACGCTTCGTCTTTGCTCAAGTTTTCGGATATGGCGAGCTTCAGGGCCTCCACATTTTGCAGGAGGTTCTCCTGGATGCTTTCCCAGCGGGGATCCTTCTTCATATTTTCCAGGGCGGCGAGGAAGGGATCCACGAAAATGACCAGGAGGTCGTCGAGAACCCCCTGAATCACCTGTTGCACGGCCGGATCCTCGATTTTGTTCATGATCTGCTGCTGGTAACTTTTCACCATGCCCAGGATCTCGAAGACTACATTGTTGACGCTGGGATCGTTTAGCAGATCGAGAATAAGGTTATTTAAAAACTGGACAAATTGCCGGTCTTTTAAGAGGGCGGAAATATCGCTGGTAAGCTGCTCCACAAAGGCAAGGAATTCCTCGTTTTTGATCTGGTCGGCGATTACGGCGCCGATAATCCGGGCCAGCTCTTCGTCTCTAAGGATGCGGACCACGAATTCCCGGGGAGTAAGTTCTACCAGCTCTTCTTCTTCATAAATCCGGATTACCGTTTTGCTCAGGACTTCGCTGGTCCGTTCATCCGCCATAAGCCGGCCCAGGTAGCCGGTAAGCGTATTAATCAGCGGATCAAAAAGCCCCTGGGCCTCCATTTGTTCAAGATCATTCTGCAAGTCTTGGTCCAGGTCGGCGTTCTGACCCGCCAACATCAATCCCAAAAACGATGATGTTTTTTGGAATATATTGTCGCCGGATTTGCCTGCCTCGACGGCGTGGGGTGTAGTTGTCGCGGAAGCAAAAACCGCCAGCGGGTTTAGGAGCAGAAAGATGGCCAAACAGGCAGCAATATACTTTTTGCCGTTAAACAATTTTGACAAACCCCCTTAAAAATTAACATGCGCCATGTGCTCCAGGCAAAGGAAAGCAGGAGTTCTTTTTACAGGATAATAAAAGCCATGTAAAAATTCGCGATTAAATTGTAAAAAACCTTCCCCTTTTGAAAAATATTACTAACCTGTAAGTTTCATTATCTCAATGTGCAAATGTATTTTTTTTGTGATTATATTAGCGGCGGGCGGCCTTTTTTTGGGGGGAGCGAAAGCGGATGATCAAGAGGGCGGCCACCAGGATTCCGACCAGGATAACCACTACCAGGATGAAGGTAAGATTGGGCAGGGTAGCGGTAACCTTGATGGTATTGGTTTTCCCGGGAACCAGCTTCCAGGCCAGGGTTTTCCCATCCTCGGACACGGAGGTGGCATTATGCTGGGAGGGGCGGAGAGGCAAGGTAACGGCAAAAGTTATATCCGGTTTGAAGATCAGGATCGCCTTTTGTTCCTTGCTTAAGAGGTCTTCGATGTTAAAATCTATTTCCACATCATAGGTGTTGGTAAACAAGCCTTTGTCAACGGTGATGATATCTTTTTTGTTGGCAATCACCCCCTCGCCAATGCTCAGGGAGGAGAGCTCTTCCAGGCTGTCCATATGGCTGAACGCCCGGAAGCCAACCTTGTTTTCTTCCTGGTAGTCGGTGATTTCAAAGCCGTCCCGGGCCAGGTCTGCTTTTAGATTTTTAAAAAAATCCAGGGAGGCCAGGGAACGGCTGGTAGCCATTAGCAGTTCCAGATCTGCGCTGCTGTCCGGGTTGAGGTTTAGGTGGATACGTACTTCCATGCACCCGCTTGCCAGGAAGGTCATAAGGACGAGAAGCAGGGAAAAAATAACTACTTTTCTTTTAACGTTCGTCAAGATCGCTTCCTCCGGCCCTTGGTTCTTAGAACTTGCAGGGAGCACCTTGCCTAGCAATAAATTCTGCATTATTCGTTTTTTACCTGCAAATATCTCGCGTATATCCCGGGGACGGTTCTCTTGATAATATATCTGGAAGGCAATTCTCCTTTTTCATTTTCGGGGTGCATCCCGGACAGTTCTCGTTTTGTTTTAAGGTTTTATTTATAAGAAGAGGTGTGCCTTGCCCTTGATCGCGCATTGAGGAGATTTTGTCGATAAATGGACAAAAGCAGGTCTTTGTCGCCCTCCGCTCTCTTCGCCGGGCCAATGGCAAAAAGAGCTAAATTTAAGGGTTCTTTGGCTTCCTCGAAGCTTGAAGATCTTGACTGCGGTGACCGATAAAGATATAATCGTCACCAAAGGGGAGTAGCTGGCAGGATTTTCAGCCTGTCGGTTGGGGTCAACAATCCCGGTAGCGATACCTGGCCCCCCGCTTGGTTTCAAGCAGCAAGACCTTTAACGCTGGCCGCTTAAGCGTTGAAGGTTTTTTTGTCTTTCCGCGACCAAACTAGGAGCAGTGATTTAATAGGGGAGGTTGTCCAGTGGTGGAAAGGGAAGCCCTAGTGCCGGGGGAAAAGCTGGCCAAGAATCTCCATACTGATCCAGTCAAGGGGTTATCTTTCGACCAGGTGGAAGAAATTCGGAAGCAGTACGGCTGGAACGAACTGGCAGAAAAGCCCAGGCCGGGAATTTTAAGCATGTTCCTGGCCCAGTTCAAAGATTTCCTGGTTCTTCTGCTGTTGGGTGCCGCCCTGATTGCCCTGCTGCTAAACGAGCTGACGGACGCGGCAGTAATCATGATCGTGGTTGTAATCAACGCCGTGCTGGGAGTAGTCCAGGAATACAGGGCGGAGAAGGCCATGGAGGCGCTTAAAACCCTGACCGCTCCCACCGCCAAGGTGGTGCGGGAGGGGAAGGCCCTGGAAATCCCCGCCCGGGAACTGGTTCCCGGGGATATCGTGCTGCTGGATGCCGGGGACTTTGTTCCGGCGGACCTCCGTCTCCTGGAGACGGCCAACTTGCAGGTTAACGAGTCCGCTCTTACCGGGGAATCGGTCCCCGTGGATAAAGATGCTCGCTTCCAGGCTCCCGAGCCCGTGCCCCCGGCGGAAGCCAAGCACCGGGCCTTCAATGGAACGGTAGTTACCTTCGGCCGGGGCAAGGGGGTGGTTACCGCCACCGGCATGCAGACGGAAATTGGCCGCATTGCCGGTATGCTCCAGGAGGTGGAGGTGGAGCGAACCCCCTTGCAGGAGAAGCTGGCCCGTCTGGGGAAGCAGCTGGGGGTGCTGGCTCTCGTTCTTTGCGCCGTCATCTTTGGCCTGGGGGTGCTGCGGGGCAACGAGGTTTACCAGATGTTTCTGACCTCCGTCAGCCTGGCGGTAGCCAGCATCCCCGAGGGGCTGCCCGCCATTGTAACCATCGTTCTGGCCCTGGGGGTCCAGCGCATGGCCGCCCGCCAGGCCATTATTCGCAAGCTGCCCGCCGTGGAGACCCTGGGGGCCTCCACGGTAATCTGTTCCGACAAAACGGGCACCCTAACCCAGAATGCCATGACGGTGCGCCGCCTCTTTTGTGCCGGGGATCTCTTCGAGGTAAGCGGTGAAGGCTACGGACCCCGAGGGGAATTTAGCCGGGAGGGCTTGCGGGTGGAGCCGCAGGAGACGCCCTACCTCTCCCTGCTGCTGACCACGGGAGCCCTTTGCAACGATGCCCGCCTCTACACGGAAAACGGACACACCGGCGTGGTGGGAGACCCCACGGAGGGAGCGCTCCTGGCCGCGGCCTCCAAGGCGGGCCTGGAAAAAGAGGCCCTTGCCCGGCAGCTGCCCCGGATTGGGGAATATCCTTTTGATTCCCAGCGCAAGCGAATGAGTACCGTGCACCGGGGGAAACTGCCGGTTCCCGGCATGGAGGCGGAGGAGACCTGGCTGGTGACCAAGGGCGCCCCGGACCTGCTTCTGCAAAGGTGCCGGAGCTGGCTGGGCAAATCCGGCCCGGAGGAGATAAGCGACGATCAGCGCCGCCGCTTTTTGAAAATTATCGGGGAGCTGTCGGGACAAGCGTTAAGGGTGCTGGCTTTTGCCGTGAAGCCCTTTTCCGCCGATTCCGCCTTAAGCGCCGATGAGGCCGAGCAGGAATTGATTCTGGTGGGCTTTATGGGGATGATCGATCCGCCCCGGCCGGAAGCCATTCAGGCGGTGGAAATTTGCCGGCGCGCCTCCATCAAGGTGAAGATGATTACCGGGGATTACAAGGAGACGGCCCTGGCCGTAGCCCGGGAGCTGGGCCTGCCCGTGAAGGAGGAGGGGGTTTTAACCGGGCAGGAGCTGGAGGCCATGGACCAGGCCACCCTGGAGGAGCGGGTAGATTCCATTTCTGTCTTTGCCCGGGTTTCCCCCGAGCACAAGCTGCGCATTGTGGCCGCCCTGCAGGCCCGGGGCGAGATCGTGGCCATGACCGGGGACGGGGTAAACGATGCCCCGGCGCTCAAGAAGGCCAATATCGGCATTTCCATGGGCATCACCGGAACCGCCGTGGCCCGGGAGGCCTCGGAGATGGTGCTGGCCGACGACAATTTCGCCACCATCGTGGGCGCCGTCAAGGAAGGGCGGGTTATCTTTGAGAATATCAAGAAAGCTGTTCATTTCCTGCTAACCTGCAATATTGGGGAGATCCTAACCATTCTGGGAGCAATTTTGCTGGGCTGGCCCCTGCCCCTGCTGCCCATTCAGATCCTCTGGGTGAACCTGGTGACCGACAGTCTTCCCGCCCTGGCCCTGGGGGTGGATCCCCCGGAGAAAGACATCATGGACAGGCCGCCGCGCCCCCCCGAGGAAGGGATCTTCGGGAGCGGCTCTTTCAGCGCCCTGGCAACTTTTGGTCCCTACATCGCCCTGATCACCCTGGCGGCCTTTGCCCTGGGCAGCCGGCAGTCCCCGGCGGTGGGGCAGACCATGGCCTTCGCCACCCTGGCCCTGAGCCAGCTGGTTCACGTATTTAATTTCCGCTCGCTGGACAAATCGGTGCTTGGCCGGGAGCTTTTTGCCAACCGTTCCCTCACCGCAGCGGTGCTGCTCTCCCTGCCGCTGCAGCTGGTGGTCCTTCTGCACCCCTTTCTGCAGAAGGTTTTCCGGGTGGTGAACCTGGGCCGGGAGCAGTGGCTTATCGTGGTGGGGCTGTGCCTGTCGATCCTGCTCTTCGGCGAAATATGGAAGCTGCTGCGCCGCTTTTTCCGCAAGCCGAACGAACCCAGCGCGGCGTAGACCAAAGTCATAATCCCTCCGCTCAGATCTTTTCTTCGTTGCTCCACTGCAGCTTTTTGGCCCGGTCATGTGTTTATTAAGGTAAAGGAGGAGCATGATGGCCAAGGAATCCGGCGGTCCGGAGAATGCAGTGGAGTCTTTTGTGTGCAGGCACGAAAACAGTCTTTACCGTACAGCCCTGGCCATTCTCGGGAGCAAGGCGGAGGCGGAGGACGTGGTTCAGGAAGTATTTTTGAAATATATCGAGAAGGGCCCCTCCTTTCAATCTCCGGAACATGAAAAGGCCTGGTTAATCAGAGTGGCCATCAACTTGTGCAAGAACAGGCTGCGCTCCAGCTGGTGGCGGAAAACCGTTCCGCTCCTGGAATCCTATCCGGCAGATCCGGAGGGGCGGCAGGACGGGGTGGTCGAGGCGGTCATGGCTCTGCCGCCTAAATACCGCACGGTAATTCACCTCTTCTACTACGAGGATTACTCCACAGCGCAAATCAGCGCTCTGACCGGGCAGAAGGAATCCACGGTGCGGAGCCTGCTCACTCGAGCGCGGCAAAAAATAAAGGTTCTGTTGAAAGGAGAAGAGCCATGAAAGCTTATAAAGAATACATGGACCGCATTGTGGTTGACCCGGAGTTGCACGAAAAGATCATGAGCCGCCTGGCTGTGCCGGGGCGCCGCCCCCGCCGCTTCTACCGTTATGCCTTGCCCGCCGCCTGTGCCATAATGGCCCTGGCTGCCGTCTGGGTGTTGTGGCCTGCCGCTGAACGGGACCGAAACGGGAAAAACGGGAGCAACGGTTTTCCCGAGCCTCCGGCCGCCGCCTTTTTGGAAGGCGGCAAGCTCTACTTCAACCGGCTTGCCCCTCCGGACCGGTCGGCGGGGCCAAGCTTTACTGCCGATCAAGCCGTCTATTTTTTCGAAGAGTTGACCGGTGAGAAAGTAGCCCGCTTCTTTAAGGGGCGGCACCCCGTCCCCGCGGGGTTTACCCTGGAGGAGGCCTGGGCGGGCTACAGCCGTGACGGCAAACCCGTGACTTTGCAGGTCATTTATGGCCGTGGCGGGGAAAAGATTATTATCTCCATGGGCGCAGGTTGCTTCTACCCGATGGCGGGGGCCCGGGTTTCCAACATCCACGGCACTGAAGTTACAGCGGGGTTTTGGTATGCCCCCTACGGACTGCAGAACGCGCCGCTCTACATCGCTTACTTTGAGCTGCAAGATTGGCTTTTTGCCGTGGAGACGCAGTTACAGGTGTCGTTTCTTGGTGAAACCCTCGACCTATTGCTGGAAGAAGGCGTAGACCCGGGCGCTCTGGTTCCCGCCTCCATTCCGGAGCGGCGGGAAGAAACGCTTACCCTGGACCAGGCCCGGAGCGATGCCGCGTTCGGTAGATTCGTGCCCGCAATAGTGCCGGAGGGCTTCAGCTTTGTTTCGGCAAGGCGGGTAATTGACGGGGCGCGGGAACATGATGAACTGAATCTTTTTTACGAGGCCGGCCTGCGCTATATCCGGCTGTCCATTGCCCGCGAAACACCTGCCGACGCATCCCGGATTGTAGATCCGGCCCGTCTTGAGCACTACGACATGTCTCTCTACCCTGTTCCCTGGGCTGAATCTGTGCCCGAGGAGCTCCGGGAGACCGTGCTGCACCCGGTTTTTCGCCGGGAGGATTTAACGCTGCAGATTTTATATGCCAGGGCTTACCGAGCGGCGGATACCGGTGACGACAGCACCGGTTACCGGATGCAGTTTAGTGTCCTTGGCGGCGGCAAGGTAATTGATTTCAATATCAAGGGGGCGACCCCGGAAGAGGTGCTGCGCCTGGTCCAATCGATCCCTGCGTTTTGAAGCTGGCTGCGAGTCAAGGTCGCGCGAGTCAACGGTGGCTTTGGCTCATTTTTTTTAAAACTTTGAAGTGTGCAGGCTGGCGATGATATTCCCAATGCTGCAGATAGACTCGCGACCCAGCTTATAGAACGGGCTTTAACCGGCAGGGCAACGCGGAATTGCTAAAATGTCTATCTCCCATCAAAATAAGCTTCTGCCAGAATCGAGAGCTTTGCTCATGACTTCCGATGAGTCAAAGCCGCCGCTTTACCGGTTCATGACGGAGTCAAAGCCACTGTCCCTCCGTCCCACACCGGCTCCTAAATTTCCTGTTTTTCAAAGAAGAATATGCCGGCGCCCAGGAAGAACAAAGTTAGGATCAGGGCTGATAAAACCGCCGGCAGCGCCTCCGGCAGGGAAAGAGTTCCGGTTAGCAAAGCATTTGGATATCCGGTAAGGCTCCCTGGGAAGAAGCGGGCCGGCTCCCGCCATAAGGCGGGCAGAAGCAGGGTAAGAATCAGCAGGCCGACGCTTACCCCGCCGGCGGCGATCTTGCTCTTCATGACGGCGCTGGCGCCTACTGTAAACCCTAGAATGTAGAGAACGTATACGGAAAATAATAACGTGGCCTGCAGGGAAGAAACCAGGGGGGCCTCTCCAAAAAGGACTTTTGTATATATATAGCAGGCCAGGTGCGCCGGGATTAAAGAAAACAGCACCAGCAAGGCCGCGGCGCCGAATTTGGCCAAGACAAAGGCCGCTTTTGACACCGGCTTTGATAGGACCATAATGGCCGTCCCCCGGTGCTTTTCCTCGGCCACGCTGCCCATGAACACCAGGACCACCGCGACGATCCCGATTTGATTTAGATTCTTGAAAAACTGGCCAAAGGCGTCCACCCAGCTCATCTCGGGAAGAGTAATCTCCATCTCGCCCAAGCCTGCCAAAATATCCGGCAGCAGCTTGGTTATTACCGGGCTGGTAAATCCAAAAAGCAGAAAAAGCAGAGGTATAATATAAATCTTGGCGGTTTTAAAGATCTCCAGCAGTTCCTTGCGGAAAAAAGCCCTAGCTCCCATTCCTTTTCACCAGCTTCATGAAAATTTCTTCCAAGTCCGGTTCCCGGCTTTCCAGGCGGATAATGCCCACCCCCGCCTCGGCCAGCAGCGGCGGGATGGTTCTTCCCGCCTTCTCCTCGTCCATGGCCCCAAGCTTAAGCAGGTTGCCCTCCACTTCCAGGCGCTCGCACCAGGGAGCCTCCTGCAATTTTTGAAGCAGTTGATCCGGCACCTCCGTTACTTCCAGCTCCAAGGTGCGCCCCCCGTATTTTTGCCGCAGCTCGGCAATGCTGCCTTCGGTGACCAGTTCTACCCGGTCAATGATTGCCGCCCGGCTGCAAACCCGTTCCACGTCCGCCAGAATGTGGCTGGAAAAAAAGACGGTAACCCGGTCTTTGAAGGCATTGATACTATCCAGCACTTCTTTTCGGCCGATGGGGTCCAAGGCGGAGGTCGGTTCATCCAAAAAGACGATCTCCGGATCGTTAACCAGCGCCTGAGCCAGGCCGAGCCTTTGCTTCATGCCCCGGGAAAAGCCGCCGATCCGCTTTTTCTCCTTCTGCAGGCCCACCAGCTCCAGCAACTCTTCAATTTTCCTGCTCAGCGGCGCCGGCTCCAGGCCAAACAGCTCTCCGGTAAAGCGCAGGTATTCCCGGGCGGTCATCCAATTATAAAACACCGGCACATCCGGCAAAAACCCTACCCGCCGCAGGTAGCTGCGGTCTTCCCTGATGTTTTTCCCCAAAATCCGAACCTCTCCCGCGGTAGGGGCCGCCAGTCCCAGCAGGATCCGGAGGGTGGTGGTTTTTCCGGCGCCGTTGGGACCGAGGAAGCCGAAAACCGTGCCTTTTGGAACATGCAGAGTCAGGTTGTATACCGCCGCCACCGCGCCAAACTTTTTGGTGAGCTTCTCTATCTCGACGGCCGCCATGTTCTTCCTCCTAATCTTCCTTTCTTCCCAATACCAGGTAAGCAAGGGGACCGAGATACTGGATAAAAACAATGGCCGCGCCCCATAGCCATTTGCTGCCTCCCGGCACCTTTTCCCTTTTGACCAGATCGACCAGGGCGACGGCTATTAGGGCCAGATTAATCAGAAACAGAGGAAGCAAGAATATAAAGTTTTCTCGCAGCGCCTCCATGGATGGGCAACCTCCTCCCTTTACTCATTGGAAATTTAGTACTCGCGTTTTCTTCCAATTTTCAGCATCACTCTGCCCAGGTAAGCGGCAACAGCCAGGAACAGGGCCAAGGCAAGCACGGCTTGGAACAACTCGCCGGGGGCAAGCGTTCGAGTAAAAAAGGAGAGACCGAGGATTAGGGCGGCCAGCAAAAACATATAAAAAGCAATGGAAACGGCGATCAGGGTTCTGCGGTTGCGCTGAAGAATGCTTTCCTGGTCGCTGAAGGCCTCCAGGCGCGCATCGCGGTATTCCTTGCGCCAGATGAAGACACTGGCCATCCGCCCCAGGTACTCCCATCCGAACTCCTGGTAGATGGCGCGGTAATCCTTGCGCGGGGCGGCCTGCAAATCATAGACAAAGCGGTACTTTTTGGGAGCGCCCCGCCGGAAAACCATGACAAAGGAACTCCATTGAGTGATGCGGTCGATGTGCCAGCCGGCGGAGGCCATCTTTTCCAGCCAGCTTTCGAAATCTGCAGGAACTACATGGCGGAAGCCGGGGAAGAGGACGATTTTCTTATCCTTCATAGCAGCACCTCCGCGTGTTGATATAGTTCGGCAATGCGTGCCGCTTCCTCGCGCAGAATCCGGTTGCCCGCCTCAGTGATCAAGTACGTCTTGCGGCGGTTTTCTTCGCTGACAGCTTTGATCAGGCCGTCGCGTTCTAGCTTGCCGATGGTGGAGTAGACCGTGCCCGCCCCGAGAATAATGCGCCCCCCCGTCAGCTCTTTGACATGCTGCATGATGGCGTAGCCGTGGCGCTCTTCCTGCAAGGAAAACAAAATGTAAAACATGGTTTCGCTCATGGGGATATAGCGCCGGCGGAGTTTTTCCCAGTTCACAATACACCTCTCCTCGTGCTTACATCATAGCATGATATATCACGACGTATTATATCACACCATGATATATTTGTCAATCCAAGACTCCCCCCAGGCTAAAATTTTTTCCGGGCAGCGTATTCGGCCCAGGGGGATGGTGACTTTGGCTCACCATTAACTAGTTTGCCACTAGGGGCCAGATTTCCAATGAACCAAAGTCACCGTCCCCTCAGGCTCATTCCCGTCTCGCCCGGGCGCGGGTAAACTAGGGAAAGCTGCAAATAATAAAAAAGCCAATTGTTACAAGAGAGCGTTTAGGAGGTCAACGGGCGGTGCTTTCCAGGAAAACAGTATTGATCATTGCCGGTTATGTACTATTGATCTTGCTTCTTATAAACCTGACACATCAATTGCACCTGGCCAGGCAGGAGGTCCTGGAGGCCCGGGAAATGGAGCGAAAATCGGAAGAATACCAGGTTAAGTTGATGAACGTAAGCATGTACGCGCCCCTGGCTCCCGATGCCATTGGCGGCTGGGATTTTTCGGGGGATCCCTCCCGGACTGCCAGCGGCGGCAAAGTGGTGCCGGGAGAAACAGCGGCCGCCGGACCCAACATACCTTTCGGCACGCGGATCTATGTGGAAGGCCTGGGCTGGCGCACGGTTAACGACCGGGGCAGCTCCATTGGCCCCAATGACATCGATTTGGCTGCATCCACCAGGAAAGAATGCCTGGAATTCGGCACGCAGCAGCGCCTGGTGATTATCAAATTACCGGATCCGGAGGAGGATTAAATCTTTTTAAAAGCCAGGGCGGCCAGAAAGACAAAGCCGGCCAGGCCGATGGCGGGATATACTGTGGCCACTATTTGGGAAAACCCCAGGTGACCGGCAAAAAATGCCCCCAGGGCCACCAGCAGGGTAACCGGCTTAAAATGGGGGCTTTGGCCGGGAACCAGGCGGGAGACAAAGCCGTAGAGGCTGCCGATGGCCGTCGTATAAACTTCGGCCACCAGGACCAGGGTGTATGCCTTCCTGACGGCCGGAGCCACCCTTCCCGCCATGGCCAGCATGGGGATTTCGTAACCGCTGGCCTCGGGAGCCCCGGCCAGGATGGTCAGCAGTATTACCAGGGCGGGGACCCCCAGGCCCAAAGCTCCCCAAAGAGCGCCTTTTATCAGCGTCCTGGAACCGGCCAGGGTGCCCATGGGCGCCAGGATGGGAACGGCCAGGGTGAGATTGTAGGAGACGTAGGCCAGGCCGGAGAGGGGCCAGCAGGGCAGGGTGGCCCTGGCCGGGGCGGACCAGCTTAAATCCAGGGGACCGGAAAAAAGTATGTAGAGCCCCACCCCCAAAACCGCGGCAATTAAAAAGGGGACTACCCCGCTGATGGTATCGATGACTCGGCCCAGGCCCGAGAGAACGGTTACTGCGGAGATCCCGGCCATGACGGCCAGGCCCAGGGATCGGGGAAGATTAAATTCCTGCTCAAAAACAGCCCCCGTACCGGCAACCATGGCCACGAAAATCCCAAAGAGAAAGAAAGTAATGACCATGCTGATGAAGGGGCCCAGCCGGCGGCCGCCCACGGCATCGATGACCCGGCTGTAAGAGCCTTTCCCGCTGCGCTGGGCGATGAGCATTACTTTAGCTCCCAGAAGGCCGAAAAGCAGCGTGGCCAGAGCCAGGCCCGCCAGGCCCCACAGCCCGAAATAGCCGAAGAACTGCAGGATTTCCTGCCCCGAGGCAAAGCCTGCGCCGACCACGGTGCCGATATACACCGCCCCAACTTTTAGGGCGGACATCTCTTTTGGCGGCTCCAGGGCGCTTTTTTTCATGTACTATCATGTGATGAAGAAAAGCTAAAAATGCCTGGACAAGAAGATACTTGCAGGGCGATTTTTGACGCGGCGTTGTAGAATATCACCGGCGGGGGTTTTTGATTATAGCCTGGTGCGCCTGGAAGCGGCTCCGGTGCCCCTGGCCTGGCATAAAAGACATCAAGGGAGTTTGTGAATATCACCGGGAGCGCCGCCCGGCTGGAGCGGGAAGGCCGGTGCCGCCTCCCGCTAGATCTCTACCCGGAAGAAGGACTCATCGAATTCCGTCTTCCCTTCATAGCGGCTCATGAAATAGCCGGGCAGGGATTCCACCTGTTCGAAGAGGGAGGGCTCAACCTGGATGCCCGCCTCGTGCAGGGCGCTCACCACTTCCTGCGGATCCGGGGGGCAGCCTTTTACGGCAATGAGCTTGTTAATATTGGGGTGGTTCCGGTTCAGGTTGTACATGCACTGCCCCAGGAGAATGGTCGCCTTCATGCCGGGAGCCGGCCGCATCGACTTGCCCGTCAGCACTTCGATCCGGTCCCAGGGCTCACCCTTCCAGGCGTACCTGATGGCGTTGAGCACCAGGCCGTTGTAGGCGGAGCAGTAGGTGCACATGGTGTCGTCAAACTTGCGGTAAAAGATCCCGGTAATGCCCTGCTTGGCCAGAGGCACGGGCATCTCCCCGTTCTCGTCGCTTACATAGTCGAAGTCATACTCGTGGAAAGAGATTACATCTTCCAGCTTTTCTCCCCGGATCTCCACGTCGGAAAGATCCAGGGGACGGCTGCGCCTGCGGGCCGCCAGGGCCAGGTGGGGCACCCTTTCCGGTTCGTACCCCAGAACCCGGGCCCCCACCATGTCGGCGGCCAGGAAATCGGGGGAGGCCACCAGCAGGTTGCTCCGCTTCATCTTGCCGTCGAAGCTGGGGCCGCGCCCCAGGCTATAGATGCCGTCGATGATGGTGAGCATGGGCGGCATCGGGTCGGCCAGCTTGGAGACATGGAAATGAAGGTTTTTCTCCGGATCCGGTCCGTGGCACTTCTTGCGGGAGGCCACATCGATGGTCCCCTTCAGGTTTTTAATGCCCAGGCTGACCACGGTCTGGTTGTGGGTCTTCATCACTGGAATATTGACCACGAAGTCGCTGTCCAGGATGTCTTTATTCATCCTTAGGATGACCCCGTCTCCCAGGTCCACCTTTTCAAAGGGGCGTTCCATGATATTGATATATTTGACGCCGTAGCGCCGGCGCAAATTGTCGTAGCCCAGGGTTTTGAAGGCATGGGCGGGAGTCTCCGTATCCTTGGGGTCGGTCATGATTCCTTCTCCGATGGTGATCTCCTCGATGCCGTGCTCTTTCAGAAGGACGACGGCGTCCTCGATTACCCGGGAGGTGGTAATCACCCCCCACTTGGGAAAGGCACAGGCTTTGGTCCAGAAGACGATGTTCGGCTTGATGAAGACGCGGGCTTTTGGCGGCATCCGGTCCAGTCCGCCGCAGCTTAAAACGGCCTCTTTCACCGAGGTATACGGTTCCCGGTAACGGACGATGGAAACGGGGATTTTACCCATGATCTTGCTGCCTCCTTGAGCGGGCAAAATTGATTATACTGCGACAATTATAACAATTTTCTGCCATAGATGTCAACGGGAAGGCAAAAGGCCTCTTTTCCTTTCCAGTGCCTCCTAAAAGCCGTTTTTTGCTCCCGCTGGCCGATTAAAAAGAATAACAGGAAAACCTTTTCTCCTTGTAGAAGTTCTAACCAATCCATGGCCACAGCGGGGGGAAGGAAGATGAAGAAAGCGTTATATATCATCAGCGGGATTCTATTGATTGCCGGCCTGCTTTTAGGAGCGGGCTGCTCCCGCGGCGATGAAGAGGTGGCCGAAGAAGAGGAAAAAGAGGAAGCGGCGGAGGATCCCCGGATGGAACTGCGGAAAGTGGACCCCGTCTTGGTGATCATTAATAACCATGCCGCCGCCCGGCCGCAGTCGGGCCTGCAGCAGGCCAGCATCGTCTATGAATTCCTGGTGGAGGGGGGAATCACCCGCTTCATGGCGGTGTTCGATACCGCCCTGGAAGAGAACTTTACCATCGGTCCCGTGAGAAGCCTGCGCCCCTATTTTGCCGTCCAGGCCCTGGAGCACGGCGGCGTGGTAGGTTTTGCCGGCTACTCCGATCGGACGGCGGAGTTGATCCGGGGGCTGAAGCTAAAGCAGGTGCAGTACGGTTCCTATTTCTGGCGGGACAGCAGCCGGCGCGCCCCCCACAATCTTTATACCAGCCTGGAGAAGATGTATCAGGCCCGGGGGGAATCCCAGGTGCGGACCATCATCGTGGAGCCGCCCCAGCTTCCGCCGGGTTATGAAGAAGGGCGGGAGGTGGAGATCACCTACCACCGCGACAACAAGGTGAAATATATCTACGATGAGGAGCGGGAGGTATACCTGCGCTTTGTCAACGGCCAGCCCCATACGGACCGGGAAAGCGGCCAGCAGTACTACTGCCGGCGGGTAATCGTCCGGGAGAACCGGCATACCCCCGTTCCGGGGACCTCCCTGCTGGATATCGACCTGGAGGGCAGCGGCCGGGCCACTCTTTACGAAGGGGGCCGCAAGTACGCACTGCGCTGGGAGAAGACTGGCGGCACCACCCGCTACCTGTACCAGGATGGGAAGCCTGTTGATCTGGAGTACGGCAACAGCTGGATCCAGGTGGTAAAGGAGTAGGAGAAGGTGCCGGCGGTTTTTAACCGCTGCCCTATTTTAAGGGGATGTTTTAAAGCGAAATAAGAGGGGCGGCCGGGTGAACACCTGACCGCCCCGATTTTTTATGTATTTCTGCCCCCGGCAATTCCAAGCCTCTTCCAAGACCGTTGGGAATGGGTTTGCGTAGATTCGTTATCTATGAATGCAAGCCGGCAACCCGGCGCCTCCTTCAAAAGCCTTGGGCGAGCAGGTTTTTCCATTGATCCCGAGGTTTGCCAAACGCAATGCCTCCCCGGCCGGGAGGGGCCCCGGTCAACTGTTCAGCAGGGCAAAACTCCTTTTATTGGCCCGGTAGAGATTTTTAAATACGGCATAGTTGCGGTCGTATACCTCTTTGAAGGCCCGGTTGGGTTGGAAGGTTTGCACCGCCGGAATAAGCTCCTTGGCCTGGTCGAAGGATTTAAGCAGGCCCAACCCCACGGCGATGACCACGGCGGCGCCCACGGCGCCCACGTTTTGCGGGTTCTCCACCGTTTCCACCGACCGGTCCAGGACATCTGCCAGAATTTGGCAGGTAACTGCCGAGAGAGCGCCGCCGCCCACAAAGCGGATCACGGGGGAAGTCTTGACCTTCTTCTCCTGGGCCTCCAGCATCCAGCGCAGGTGGAAGCAGATGCCTTCCAGGACCGCCCGGATCAGTTCCGTCTTGCCCGTCTCCAGACTGATGTTGAAGAACATCCCCCGGGCGCCGGGATCTTCAAAGGGGCAGCGGTTGCCGTGCAGCCAGGGGGTGAAGATTACTCCGCCGCAGCCGGCGGGGGCGTCCTTTACCACCTCGGTCATGTAGTCGTATAAACTGCGGTATACCGCTTCCGGGGATTCGTTGACGGGGATCTTCTGCAGGTAGATCCCGATTTCGTCCAGGGCCAGGTGATCTTTGACCCATTCCAGGCACTTCCCCGCCGTCTCCATCTCGGCAAAGTAGTTGAACTTTCCCGGGCGGGCGCCCACGATGGCGGCGATCATGGCGCCGGCATCCACGATGGACTTGTCCACCACCGTGGAGACCCAGCCGGAAGTCCCCGCGTAGATATGAGTATCGCCGCTGGATACGGCTCCGGCGCCCACCCCGATCAGGGAGGCGTCGCCGCCGCCGCCAAAGACGGGGGTTCCTTCGGCCAGACCCAGCTCTGCCGCCGCCTGAGCCGTCAGCTTCCCTACCTGGTCCGTGGATTCCCTGATCTCGGGCAAATGGTCCATGTTGACTTTCAGGAGCTTGCAGACCGCCTTGCTCCAGCCCTGCTTCCCTTCCCGGATGTTGTAGAGCAGGGTGGCGAAGGCGGAGTCCCGGGTCATAATAAACTGCCCCGTGCAGCGGGAAATTAAGTATTCCTTCACATCCAGCCACTTGTAGACCCGGCGAAAAAGGTCGGGTTCGTTTTTCTCCACCCACTTGTATTTCCAGACCGGGTCCTTCACGCTGGCGGCCACCGCTCCTGTTTCTTTCAGGGAGACCAGCAGCTTGACAATATTGGCCCCGGCGATTTGCAGGCCGTGGGCCATCCCCTCCCGGATTTCTTCCCGGGCCCGCTGGTCCATGTAGCTCATGGCCCGGCGCACCGGTTCGCCCTCCCGGTCCACCAGCACCAGCCCCTGCATCTGGGAGCAGAAAGAGATTCCGCCGATGCTCCGGGGATCGATGCCCGTCTTCTCCAGGAGCTTGCGGGTGGTGGAGGCCATGGCCGCCCACCACTCCTGGGGGTCCTGCTCGGCGCCGCCGTTGTCCAGGATGTAGAGATTATACCTCTCCGTTTCCGACTCCAGGAGTCTGATCCGCTGGCCGATTTCAAAGAGGCAGGTTTTGAGCCCCGTAGTGCCCACATCGTAGGTAATGACGCGCAACGGCTCCTTCACAATATCCCCTCCCGCTTTTATGGATTAAACGAGGCTTTGATAAACTTCATAAGCTGTTCCACCACCAGTTCGTCCTTTTCCAGAATGTCTTCTCCGGCATAGATTTTGAAGCGTTCCCGGTAATAGTCGCAGGCATAGGAAAACTGGAGCATCATGAAGAGGTTGTCCAGGAAAAAGGAGAAGAGCCGCGGAGAATATTCCCCGCTGATGATCCCCTCTTTCTGAGCCTGCTCCACCAGGGAAGAGTAGACCCGAGCCGATATGGTTTCCATCTCGGCGGCCAGCTCCCAGGTAAGTTCCGAATTGCTTTCCGCGGTAATTTCGTTGTAAAGCATGATCAGGTGGCGCTGGCTGCGGGAATGTTCCTGGATCAGCCGGATAATTTTTTCCAGTTTCACCAGGAGGGGCTCCCGGGAAACCAGGACTTCGTTGAGCACCTGCTCCAGGGTTTCCACCCCGTGGTGAACGCAGGTTAAAAAGAGGTCCTTCTTGGTATCGAAGTATTTATAGATGGAGCCGACGCTGATGCCGGCCTTCTCGGCGATGGTGTTGATATTGGCATTGTCGAAGCCGTGGTGGGCAAATTCATGGATGGCCGTTTCCAGCAGGTTTTTCCGCCTCTCTTCGGGGATCCGGTCGAAAATCTCTTTGTGGAATCTTTTTTTCATGTAAACCTCCCGGGACAACTGTTGTAGATTCTGTTGTATGAGTGACCGCTCACTCATACCTTATTTTAGCATAAGTTGTAGTTAAAAGAAAATCACATAATTCGCAAATAATAAGACAAGTTTTGCAAAATACGGCAGGAAATTGGATTTAAAGCGCCGAAGATCCTATTTAATTAGCCTTTAAAGTGTCCTGCGGCCTCATAATACTTTAAAGAAAGGATTTGCAAAAGCGTGAACGAGAAAAAGCTTGGAAAGGGTAAAGCTGCCATAGGGTGGGAGATTTTAAAAGCAGCTATTTACCTGGTGGGCATGGCCACCGGGGTTCTCTTTTTCTTCAACTGGATCGGCGTAATCATCGGGGTGGTCTACTTTCTTAGCTTCAAAGGCTTCTGGCGTTTTAACGGGTTCATGCTGTCCCTGGTCCTGGCTTTGGCCAACAACGGGCCGACCCGAGGCCTGGTGGAGCGCACGGGGATATACCCCCTTAACCTTGTGGCTTATATTGTGGGGGGCACCCTGGGCCTCTCTTTCCTGCTGCAGATTATCGTGGCCCTCTTATCCTTGCACCCGCCTTTCCGGCAATTCAAAAGCCGGCTGGTGGAGAAGGTGTCCGCCGCCCTGGATCGCCGAAAGCCCCTCCGCACCCTGGTCCTGGCGCTGATTATTGCCGCTCCCCTGGTTCTCATGGCCAGCGTCAATATTGACCTGGGGGTGGCTTTTGACAACGACCCGAAGCTGCTCTGGATCCATGCTCCTTCTACTGTGGCGCCGGAAGCGGAGTTTGATCTCCAGGTGCAATGCTGGGACCGGTTTGAGCGCATCAGTGCCGTTTACAAAGGCACCGTGGAGTTTTCCCTGGAGTCTTATAGTTTAACAAACCTGGAACCCATGGATGACGTGGAGGCCGTCCTCCCGGGACCTTATACCTTTACCGGTTCGGACCGCCCCTCGGATATGGCCTACCGCCTGGACAACGGCAAAGACAACGGCAGGCGCACCTTCACGGCCCGGATCGACACTCCCGGGGTCCACTATATCAAGGTGGCCGATTCGGAGACGGGCAATACTTATTACAGCAACCCCATTCTGGTTGCCGATAGCCCCGGCCGAATCTACTGGGGGGATATCCATACCCACAGCATATTCTCCGACGGCAGCGGCACGCCGGAGCACCACTTTTACTATGCCCGCCACGTGGCCCTGCTGGATTTTCATGCCTTGACCGACCATGGGGAGATCATCCAGCTGGGCCGGAACCGGATCTGGCGGATGGTAGAGGAGGCCAATAAAGCCAATACTCCGGGGGAGTTTGTTACCTTCCTGGGGATGGAATATACGAACCATAATACGGGGCATTATACCTGCATCTTCGACGGGGACGAACTGCCCACGGATCCGGTAATCAACGCCCCTTATTTCTCCTTGAGCGACAAGATACCTACTCCCAACGAGCTCTGGCAGGTGCTGGATGAATTCACGGAGGCTGCCGGCTGCCGGGCCTTGGCCCTTCCCCACCATACCGTCACGGAACGCTTCATGCAGGACTGGACCTACTATAATCCCAAGTACGTGAAGCTGGCCGAGGTGACCAGCACCCACGGGGATAACCTTTACGAGGCCGACCACCCGTTAAACTACCGGGGTTCCACCGCCGCTCCCCCCAAGGGGACCAGGGGCTGCTCCATTACCGCCGCCCTGCAGATGGGGCTGAACCTGTCGCTGTATGCTTCCAGCGATTCCCACGACGGCCACCCGGGACATGACCTGGCTCACGCGGGGGCCTGGGTGGGCCACCAGCGGCCCTGGACTATCTGGTGGACCCGGTTCGACAAGCCCTACCCGGGCGGGATCACCGCTGTGTATACCGATGACTTCTCCCGGCAGGGGATCTTTTCCGCCCTGGAAAACCGCTCCCTTTATGCCTCTTCCGACCACGGCCGGCCGCTCCTCTTCTTTTACGTCAACGGAAGGAGCGTGGGGGGCGACTCCACCCTCCTGGTAGAGAGCCCGGATACCCCCCGGGAGATCCGGGTATTCCTGGCCCAGGACGGCGCCCCGGCGGCCCCGATAAATGGCGGCGCCTTGGCAGACCCCAACTGGAAGCCCAACTGGAGGGCCACCGTGGAGATTTTGAAGAACGGTTCTCTGCTGGCGGCCATCCCCGTCTCCCGGCCCGTGGAAAAAGTCACCTTTACCGATACGGAGCCCGTTGCGGGAGCGGCCTTCCGGGACTGCGTGAAGATAGACGGCCAGTACTATATCAATGCTTACAGCGACAACCCGGTGGAGCCGGAGACCCTGAACACGGGCGGAAGAGACTTCTACATCATTCGCGTGGTCGGCGAAAATGGCCGCCACGCCTATATCGGGCCTATCTGGGTGCAGGTGGGTTGATTTTGGTGCCAGGCACGTCAACTTTGTCAACTTTTTTGAACCGGGGGAGGGGGCGGTAACTTGGGCTCATCCCTGGCACACCCGGCCGTTATGGTCCCGTATAGTTGCATTTTGGGATAAACCAAAGGACGTCCTGCTGATATATGCAGCAACACATATCAGAAGAACCGCCCCCCCGATATACTTTGGAATGAACCATTGGAATGAACCAAAAGGTACGTCTTCCTATGAGCCCAGGTTAAAGGCAGCGATTCGCTGTGATCGATTGACAAAAGAGGGTAAATAAGGTACACTTTTAGATGAGTGACTATTCACTCACTTGCCGCTCTAAAAATTGATATGATTTACAGGGAGGGGAAGAGATGGACCAGAGATTCGCTATATCGGAGTATCCCGATGCGTCCGCGATTATTAAACAGCTGGATGAGCTGATCAGGAAGCCTATTTATACCATCAAGCCCGAAGCCCTGAGGCGCTACGAGGAAGAGTATTACGGGAAGAAGTGCCAAAAATCGAAGGCCATGATCGATAAGGCCAAGGAGATTATCCCCGGGGGAGTGCAGCACAACCTGGCCTTCAACTATCCCTTCCCCCTGGTGTTCACCAAGGCCGAAGGGGCCTACCTCTATGATATAGACGGCAACCGCTATTACGATTTCCTGCAGGCCGGCGGCCCCACCCTGCTGGGCTCCAACCCGGTGGAAGTCAGGGAGAAGGTTTTCGAACTCCTCAACGAGTGCGGCCCCTCCACGGGACTATTCCATGAATACGAGTACAAGCTGGCGCAAAAGATTTGCCAGCTGATGCCCTCAGTGGAGATGTTCCGCATGCTGAACTCGGGAACGGAGAGCTGCATGGCCGCGATCCGGGTGGCCCGCCTGGCTACCGGCAAGAAGTATATCCTGAAAATGGGGGGGGCCTACCACGGCTGGAGCGACCAGCTGGCTTACGGCATTCGCATCCCCGGTTCCAAGTGGACCCAGGCCCCCGGTATTCCTCTCCACATCTTCAAATATACCCAGGAGTTTTTCCCCAACGATTTAAATGATCTGGAGCGGAAGTTAAAGCTTAACCGGCTCCGCGGGGGGACGGCGGCAGTCTTTATGGAGCCGGTGGGTCCGGAAAGCGGCACCCGGCCCCTGGACTATAATTTTAACAAAGGGGTGGAGGAACTCTGCCGCAAGTATGGAGCCCTGCTGATTTTTGATGAGGTGGTAACTGCATTTCGCATCGGGCTCTCCGGAGCCCAGGGATATTTCGGAGTTTCCCCGGACCTTACCGTTTTCGGCAAGATTGTTGCCGGGGGCTATCCCAGCGCCGGCGGGCTGGGCGGCAAGAAGGAGTACATGAAGTACCTGGCCGCCGGAATCCAGACGGGAGACAGAGTGAAAAAGGCCCTGATCGGCGGGACCATGGCAGCCAACCCCTTGAGCTGCGTGGCCGGCTACTACACCCTCTGCGAGATCGAGCGCACCAATGCCGCCCAGAAGGCCGGGCGGATGGGGGACCGCCTGACCAAGGGGCTGCAGAAGCTGATCAAGAAGTACAATTTGCCTTTCGTAGCTTTCAACCAGGGCTCCATCGTGCACCTGGAGACGGTGGGCACCATGCACTTTGCCATCGATTGGAGCAAACCCTGGCGCATCCCCGGGATCATCAAGGCTACCTCCGAGCGCAAGAGGGAGATGGAGCACATGGGGGCCGCCTACATGGCCGAGGGTATCGTCACCCTGGCCGGAAGCCGGCTTTATACCAGTGCCGCCTATACCGAAGAGATGATCGACGACGCCCTCTCCCGCTTCGAGCGGGTGTTTGCCAACGTAGGCAAAAAGGAGTAGTCGGCCACCGGGAAGGCCGGACTAAAGCGGCGGAAAGGAAAGATAGCCGACGGCAAGCCTTTTTGGAAATGTTAAGCGGATTAAAATGAGCGGCAGGCGAGGTGGGAAGATGGAGCTCCAGAAGGCAAAAGAGCTGGTGGTGCTGGCCGGCAGGCAGCTGGTGGAGGCGGGGCTGATTGCCCGGACCTGGGGCAATGTCAGCTGCCGGGTCAGCGCAACCCGTTTTGTAATCACTCCCAGCGGGAGGGCTTACGAGACCCTGACCCCGGAAGAAGTAGTGGCCGTAAATTTAGAAGACGGCAGCTACGAAGGCGAGATCAAGCCTTCCTCGGAGAAGGGGATCCATGCCGAGGCCTATAAACACCGTCCGGAGGTCAACTTCATCATCCATACCCACCAGCTGAACGCTTCCATGGTCAGCCCCCTGGGCCTGGACGTGCCCGTCCGGGACCCCGCCGCAGCGCAGATTATCGGCGAGCGGGTGCCCTGTGCCCGCTACGGCCTGCCCGGTACCGGAAAGTTGAAGAAGGCCGTGGCCGAAGCTCTGGAGCAGTGGAAGAACAGCCGGGCCATCCTGATGGCCTACCATGGCGCTCTCTGCCTGGGGCGGGACTACGATGAAGCGTTCCGGGTGGCCTCGGAACTGGAAAAGGTATGCCGGGATTTTGTTCTCCACCGCTACCGGGAGATAAGCGGTGGGGAAGAGGTGGGCGAAGACCAGCTGCGGGATTATTTCGTGGCCAAGGCCTCCGGAAAGGCCGTCGCCGGTTTTCCCCACTTTCTTTACAACAGCGAGCGGGAAGGCGACAGCTTCAAGCTTTATATCAAGGCCAGCGAGGAGGAGCCCTTTCCCGGCGGGGAAGGAGATTTCATCCGCTGCCGCCTCCTGGAACCGGGTCCCGGAGAAGAAGAGCGTTTTCCGGAAGCGGAGATCCACCGCCGCATCTACCGGCGGTATAAAGATATCCGGGCAATCCGGCACGGCCTGGCTCCCGACATCGTGGCCGTTTCGCGCACGGGCCGGGAGCTGCGGCCGCTGCTGGACGATTTTGCCCAGCTCATCGGGGTTAGCGTCCGGGTGGCGCAGAATGGAGGCAACCCCGGGTCGGCGGAAGAGATCGCCAGAAAGCTAAAAGGACGCTACGCCGTCCTGCTCCGGGGCAACGGTGCCCTCTGCTGCGGCCCCTCCCGAGGCGATGCCACGGCGGCCCTCATGGTCATGGAAAAGGGCTGCAAAGCCTTAATCGGGACCAGCCTTTTCGGGAGGGTCCGGCCGATCAACTTCCTGGAATCCGCCCTGATGCGCTTCGTCTACCTGACCCAGTATTCCAAGAAAGCTGCCGCCAAGTAAAACGCCCCCCTCTGGGTTCAATGCGGCCCGGCTCTGGAGGAAAGCCGGGCCGCTGTGATTGGGAATAAAATCGCGCTAAGAGTATATTTGGGCTACTTTTACCGATGCTTTACTATGGGAATTTATCCTCCGGGTCTTTATTTTTATGACTCGCCGCCGCTTCCGCCGTCACCGCCGCCGTTGCCTCCATTTCCCGGTTCCTCCGGAGGCGGCAGCTCTTCAAAGATTGCAATCAGGGAGCGGCTCGCCTTCAGGATAAAGGTATATTCAGCCTCGGTACTCACGGTGGCGCCGTTTTCCTGCCACTCCTTGAAGCGGTAGCCCTCCCTGGGAATTGCCTTCACCGTTACCTCCGACCCCCTGGGATAGATGCCTCCTCCTTGGAGTTCTCCCCCTTGTTCCGGAGAGGCGGTCAGGACTAATTCCAGAGTTTCCACGAAGCAAGCCGTCAGGCTGCGGTCTCCCGTTACCGTTAGCTGGAGCTCTGCCGCCTTGCTTACGACCTTGTTCCCTTCCTTCCAGCAGTCGAAGACATAGCCGGGATTCGGGGTTGCGATAATGGTGATCGTGGTCCCGTAGGGGAAGGTGCCTCCGCCCTGGACTTTTCCGCCGGCAGCGGGCTCCTTGGCAAGAGTTATATTAAAGGAGGTCCTGTAGCTGGGGAGGTTCCTGATGGCCACCAGGGGCAGGGCGCGGGTTTTCTGCCAGATTCCCGGCAGATCGGCCATTTTTAAATAAGAGGCGGTATATCTCCCGATCTCCACGGTAATGCAGGGGATTTTCAGGTTGTGTACCGCCCAGGCGGTCAGGTGGGCGCCAAAGTTGCGCACGCGGTTGTGCAGCGCCTCCCGGGGATGGATCCCGTAGCCGGAATATGCGGAGATGGCCTGGGCAATCTTCAAGTCTCGCTGGTAATTGGCGACGTTGTACTCGTCCTGGAAGTAGTACCAGAATAAATATTCCCCGCTGGAATGGTAGGTAAGGACCAGCTCGAAGCTGCTCTGCCGGATCAAGTTGGCCAGGGCCCTGCTTTCGGGCTCGCTCTCGGGAGCCGGGCCCGGGTAATTCTCGTACCAGGGCTTGCGGGGATTGTCAGGGTTCAAGTCCCGCACCATGGTCCAGCCGTTGGGGCCGGCCGAATGCTGGCGGTTCAGATCCACGCCCCGAATGTTGGCTTTCCAGCGGGTAAAATCGTCGGTACGGAGCGGCTTCATGGCCAGCAACTCCTCGTGCCGGGAGGGATCCACGGCGGCCAGCCCGCGCTGGGAGAGGATTACCCCGTCGGGATTCTGCATGGGGACAAAGACCAGGGTGTACTGATCCAGGACCGGCCGCACCGGGTAGCCGTCCACGGAGCCGTTGCGGTAGTACTCCCGGGCATAGGTTTCCGCCGTCCTGACCAGCAAAGGGGTGGTTAGCCATTCCCGGGCGTGGGTAGCCCCCGTCAGCAGGACCTTTTTCTTGCCCTTGCCCATGGTTAGCGACCAGAGGGGGCGGCCTTCTACGGAGCTGCCGATACTGCCCAGGCTGATGAGATCCGGGTAGGCAGCCTGGAGAGACTTCAAATCTTTAACCATCTGCTCGTATGTATAGATTGTGGAGGCCGGAAGGGGGTAGACAGAGTAGAGCACCCCCGCCGGGGAAGAGGGCTTGGCGGCGGCCGCTTTTTCCTCTTCCTCTTTATCCCCTTCTTCATCTTCCGGTTCCTCCGCCGGCTCCTCCCCGGGCAGGGCCACGGTTATCCTGGCGATTGCAATTTCGTCTCCTTCTCCGCTGTCCTCCGCCTGGCCGTATTGATCCCTGTCTCCGGAGGGAAAATCCACCGGGGCAGTGTTTACCGGCTCGATAATGAGGGCAAGCCCGGCCAGAGAAAAGATTACAAGAAGCAGGATTACGGATTTAAGGCGGGCCATATGGCAACCTCCATTGGCAGAGCATTATTCCGGGACCAAACAGCCCTGGGAGCGTTAAACAAGCATTAACCTTTTAAAAACCTGGTCTCAACTTCCCTTTTATCGGCTTGAAATAACGTCAACGGGTTAAAAACCTTACTAATAACTTGGCTTTTGTTGGGGTCATTATTTATTTCTTGGAGGAGGCGCTTTTTTCCTTCGACGAGAAAAGGAAAAATATGACACTAAACATTTTTAATCGATGAAACCCTTAGACCAGGTTGTCTTCTACATTGGCGATCATTTTTTTTATCTCTTCGATGGTAAAAGGTATGATCATGCTGCTGCCGCTGGGAGTATATTTAAAGGTCCTCTTTAATAAAAAACACATAAAAGAGGCCGCCGCCATTGTGCGGCTCGCATCCGCTGCCATTGAAGCCTACCAGCTTGTTTTCTCCTCGGCTTGGTTTTTCCCCGGGCTTTCGATGTGGATGACATTTTAATCAATACTCTTAGCGGCGTCATCGGTTACTATATCAGTTCCGTAATTGTGCAGAAATTTTCCCCCAGGCTGCTGTTGACCCGGCATCTTTAAAAAAGTCCTTCCCATGGGGAAGGAGAGGGCAAAAGCGCGGCAAAAGGTTCCGGCTAATAATTAGTTGATAAGCCATATCCCGCTGGAACCGAACAGAATGGTTGCGATAAGCAGCAAGCGCATCGCCTGCCAGTAATTTAGCTCTTTCAGGCTGAAGAGCTCCGGGATGGTAATATTCCAGAGCCACTGCAGCAAGGCTACCATTAGAAAGAATACGGCAATAAGGGACATTAAAATTAGCGGATTGGCCAGGCCTAGCATAGTATTGTTCCTCCTTTCATCCAGTATTAATTGGGAGTAGTGTTTCTAAGTACTACAATAATAAATATTTATAGCATCCGGAAAGGGGAGCGGGTGAAAAATTTGGAGGCCTGTTTCCGGGATGGTATAATAACCGTAGTGCGTGCGGCCCTGGCCGGTGGCCGAGGCCGGGTTGTCCAGGGCCGGAGATGAGAGGGGAATGAAGATGACCAGCATTGCCCGGGAAGGGGTTCATATGTTGCCGCAGCGGCTCCTATTCTGCCTGCTGTGCCTCGCTTTCTTGCTGGTGGCTGCCTCCTGCGGGGAGGATCTGCCTCCTCTGGAGGGGGAGATCACAGAACTGGCGGAAGATTTTCTGGCCTGCCTGGCAGCCGGCGACTACCGCGCCGCCGCCGGCTACTTTGATGCCAGGATGAAGCGGGCCATGCCGGCGGGGGAGCTGGGCTTGGCCTGGAAATCGCTGCAGGAGCAGGCGGGAGAGTATCAGAATGTATTGGCCCGGCGCATGGTGACGGAAGACGGGTACCAGACGGTGGTGGCCACCACCCAGTTTGAAGAAGCCGTGGTGGACATCCGCATGGTATTCAACCAGGACCGGCGCATTGCCGGCTTGTGGTTCAGGCCCCCGGAATGGTCCGGGGAGGAATACACTTATCCTTCCTACGTGGATCCGGAAAGCTTCACGGAGGAGGAGGTGGCCGTAGGCGAAGGACAGTGGACGCTTCCCGGAACCCTGACCCTCCCGGAAGGGCCCGGTCCTTTCCCGGCGGTGATCCTGGTCCACGGTTCCGGACCCCAGGACCGCGACGAGACCATCGGCCCCAACAAGCCGTTCCGGGACCTGGCCGGAGGGCTGGCCAGCCGGGGCATCGCCGTGCTGCGCTATGAGAAGCGCACCAGGGAACACGCCGACAAGATGGCCGCTCAGCAGGAGACGCTGACGGTTTGGGACGAGACGGTGGAAGACGCCCTGGCGGCGGCGGCCCTGCTCCGGAGAACGGAGCGCATTGACGCCGGCCGGATCTATGTTCTCGGCCACAGCCTGGGGGGCACCCTGGCTCCCCGCATCGGCGCCGAAGATCCCGGTCTGGCCGGGCTGGTTATCCTGGCCGGTGCCGCCAGGCCCCTGGAAGACCTGATCCTGGAGCAGTACAATTACCTGGCCCGGCTGGACGGCAAGCTTACCGACCGGGAGAAAGAGCAACTGGCGGAGCTGGAAGAGCAGGTAGCCCGGGTCAAGGAGCCCGGCCTCTCCAGGGCTGTGCCTGCCGTGGAGCTGCCCTTGTCCATTCCGGCTTCCTACTGGCTGGATCTCCGGGGTTACTCGCCGACAGAAACGGCGCAGAGCCTTTCCATGCCGCTGCTTATTTTACAGGGAGAGCGGGACTACCAGGTGACCATGGAAGATTTCGCCCTCTGGCAGGAGCACCTGGCCGGCAGCGAGCATGTAAAATGCAAGTCCTATCCCGGGCTGAACCACCTCTTCATGGAAGGAGAAGGGCCCGGCCGCCCCGAAGAATATTTTGCCCGGCCCGGCCATATATCTGGAGAAGTAGTCGACGATATTGCTCACTGGATTAACAGCCGCTAGGGCTGCCGGTGCAGCGCGCTTGACCCGGGACCATTAACGGCCGGCAGAATTTGTGGAGGAAAGCCAAATGAAGTGGTTGAACAAGCTGGAACGCCGGTACGGCCGTTATGCCGTCAAGAACTTGATGCTCTATATAATCGGCCTTAACGCCCTCATTTTTGTCTGGGTCCAGATCGACCCGGCCGCCTATCACCTCCTGGTCCTGCACCCTTCCCTGGTTCTCCGGGGAGAGCTGTGGAGGCTGGTCACCTTCATCTTTATCCCGCCCACCTTTTCGCCTCTCTGGCTGATCTTTACCCTCTACTTTTACTACCTGGTGGGCAGCGGGCTGGAGCAGGCCTGGGGTTCTTTTAAGTTTAACGTCTACTACCTGGTGGGCATGATCGCCACCATCCTGGCCGCTTTTATTACCGGGCACGGGGCGACGGGGGTCTACCTGAACCTCTCCCTCTTTTTTGCTTTTGCCACCCTCTACCCGGATTTTCAGGTCCTGCTTTTCTTCATTCTTCCCGTCAAGGTAAAGTACCTGGCTTGGCTTAATGCCGCCTTCCTGGGCTACACGCTTCTATTTAGTCCCTGGCCTTTGAAAGTGGCCGCCCTGGCTTCGGTGTTGAACTACTTTATCTTCTTCGGGGAGGATATCTTCCGGCAGGCTAAGCTCAAAAACCAGGTTTGGCGCAACCGCAGGCGCTTCTTTGCTGAAGTAAACAAGGCCCGGAGAAATAGAAAATAGCCAGGGGGCGGCAAACCTGCTCCACGTCCGCGGCCGGAATTACTTCTTCGGCCGGGTAGTGGCAGCGAAAGATAGTATCGCAGGAGCAATGTCCATGTAGGGCATAATCTTTTTCCGCCAGGCGCTCCGCCCCTGGCACCGCCGCTTATAAAAGCCCGTTTCGCAAACAAAATGGGTAATTACTTCTTCTTCTCCTCCCAGGAGAACTGCAAGCTGGTACCTATTAGCGCTAGTTTCTGTATACCGCTGGTATAACTTCCTCTGCCGGGGAATATATTTCTACGTAAATAAACTTTGACTAGGTATTCAGGAGGTGCGCCGTGTTTACCCTGGGGAACAGACGGGCTGTGATCACGGGGGCGGCTTCAGGACTGGGACGGGCCCTGGCCTTGAACCTGGCCCGGCAGGGGTGGTTGGTGGGGGTGGTAGATCGCGATGTTAAAGCAGCCGAGGAGACCCTGGAGATGATCGAAGAGGGGGGAGGGCGCGGCATAGTCTACCCCGCCGATGTCTCCAAGGCCGAGGACGTGGAAGAGTTGGCTGCCTTCTTTTTCCGGGAGTGGGGAGGGGTGGACCTGCTCATCAACAATGCCGGGGTGCTGGTAGTCGGCTTGGCCGGGGAGGTCCCCCTGGAAAACTGGCAGTGGCAGCTGGAGAACAATTTCTGGAGCGTAATTTACGGGTGCTACAGCTTTATACCCCGAATGAAGAAACAGGGGGGCGGCTACATAATCAATATCGCCTCCTCGGCGGGGACCGCTTCCCTGCCGGAGATGTCTCCCTACAATGTTACCAAGGCGGCGGTAATCTCCTTTTCGGAGACCCTTCGCGCCGAGCTGGCTCCGGACAACATCGGGGTTACGGTAGTCTGTCCCACCTACTTTAACACCAGCCTTTGGCATACAATGAGATACACCCAGAAGTTTCAAAGGGATTTTAACGAAGCGGCCTTCACCTGTGCCCGGATTAGCGCGGAGAAGGTGGCCAGGCTGACATTGCAGGCCGCGGCAAAGAAAAAAGTATACTGCTTTCCCCAGTTGTCGGCCAAGTTTTTCTGGCTGCTAAAGCGTTTGGCCCCCCAGTTTGTTTATAAAACCCTGGCCCTGCTCTACCGGCGCGGCTGGGGCCGTCCCCTGCTCTTATGGATGGCCCGCCGCGGCCTGACCTGAGCCGTAAACTTTTAAACTCTTTATTTTAAAATAAAAGCGCCTCCCGCAGCGGGGGCGTTTTTGCGGGTCAAAGAGCGCCCGCTTGCCGCTCCGGGAAGCGCAAGCTAATATTATCCCTGTCCCGTTAGGAAAAACTAAAAAAAATTATTGCCCGCGGGGCCGTGGAGGCCGCAGTTCCAATTTTTATGATATAATTTCAATGTTTAATGCTC